>WNFI01442176.1_pt1 | contig 18002 bp, 16 predicted proteins | sample 5400471 | NCBI WGS metagenome assembly WNFI01 (sample SAMN13153348, study PRJNA577476) | soil metagenome | isolation source: 100 cm saprolite on Douglas fir-dominated hillslope | place: USA:California | collected 2013-09-17 | reverse complement strand
GAAGGAGTGTCGATGGCGGAACTCATCCGGCGGGCCATTGATGTGTTCCTGGCGTGGGATGATCCGGCCTATGTTCCCACACCACCCAATCCGCAAAAAGGAACGCCCATTCATCCCCGCTCTAAAGAGACGGGGCTTTCTGGGCGGCTTTCTGTAAAAAGAAGATAGAGCGATGAACGTAAAAATAGTATAACACATGCGTTGGGGAGATGAAAGAGATACATGGAAGAGAAATTTGCGCTAGTCAGTCACAATGTGCTCACAACAGGTTAAATATCTTAATATCCTCAGATTGCTTCCCTCCGCCAAAGAAGAGCAGATTCGAGATTTCCAACAGTGCAACAAGGGTGGACATTCACGAATTGATATGGTATAATCAATCCAATTAAACGCGAAAGACCAGATGTTAACTGACGAGGTTAGTTGCTTATGGACTCGGTTTTACCAGCATCACCGGTTGCGCCGCTGACAGAGTCAGTGTCAAATCGAGGTGTTACATAAATAGAAATACTGGGGATAATATGCCCTGGTTTTTTTTATCTCTCGCACATCCATTTATACGCACATAGTTGCCGGGCTCATCGATTTTTCTTCATTCTTTGGGCCAACTCTTGACCACTCGTCACATTGGAGTGAACAGTAACTTTACGAAAGGAGGCAAGAAGAGTCTTAACAGGCTAACGGCTAATTCATAGTAGACTTACAAGTGCGCAACGATGCGTATACCACGCAACTACATGCGTATAGAGAAACGTAAAGTAGCCGCGGAGTGGTTGCTAGATTTTAAGGAGAGTACCCACGGTGAATTCAAGTATGATCAATAAGATCGCAAAAGCTAAGCGTTACGCGGAAGAACCCGAACGAATTCAGTTTACTCGCTTCGAGGCAACGTTCCGAGGTGAGAATGATATCCATACCACGAACTACGATAACGGTGAGTGGCACTGTACCTGTCGATTCTTCCATGACTGGGGAGACTGCAGCCACACAATGGCTATGCAGCGAGTACTGGGTGTGACTATTCCTGCAGCACACCGGCATGGTATTCCTGCTGGTATTGGCACTGGCCCCTTGGTACACTAACCCAGGCTTCGCATCTGGCTTCGAGGTTGATCATGCCTCTACAAAAGCCACTCGTGTCAATACATAAAAGAAGCGCTGAATTCCGAAAGATCAGCGCTTCTCTCTTTTTTACCGAATTACGGCGAAAGCCAGGGGCCTTTCGCCCTGGGGAGTTGTCACTTCTATATCTATGATCAAAAGTGCATTAGACTGAGAGATTCATAAGAATCTTTTAGCTCTTATCCACCAATCGCGGGCACAAAATGTAACCCAATAATTATCCCGAATAGAATAATTGCCAGGATCGCGATAAATATCAGGTCTTTACGCACATAACCGTAATGCTCTGCTGTGATTAGCGTCGCGGACGAACGCTGCGCCTTCTGCCCAGCCTGGCGACGAGCAGCGAGTCGCTCGACAGCACTCGCATTGTGTGTAGCAGCAGCTTTCGTACTCTCATTCTCTCTCACGCTCACCGGCGTTGGAGCTGCGACTGCCGGTGTGGCCGCTCCATTGTTTACCGGTTCTGGGCTATTATTAACCTCAACCTCCTTCTCTGTTACCGTCTCAGTAGAGGTAGAAGTAGAGGTTGAGGTCGGACGCACAAGTTCAATGCTCTTCTGCGCTTTTGGTTTGTTGCGCTGTGCTGTGCTGCGCGTATGTGCTGTCTTTTTAGGCATTATTACATACTCCCCGCTCGGTTGACTTCTAAAAGTATTTCAGGCTTGTTTTCGATTTGCGATTTTCCAGCTACACCTGCCTATAGAGCTTCTAACGTCCGTACGATTTGAATTGTTTCGCTGCAGTTTTCGCTATACAAGTGGCTGGATGCATTCTGCCGATCTATCGGGGTGTATACCGTAGGGGCCGATTTATCGGCCCCCACATCTGCTTTACGCTCGTTTGCCAACAACTATTTCATACACCCGATCTATCGTAGCCACTATAGTTCCGAGTGGCTTCTATGATATCATAAGCCATTGTTTCTGGCAATCGATAGTAAAGGCACGGCACCACCCTACATTTGACAACGCAAGCTCTCTGTGCTACCCTTTACATGGCATAAAAGGGCATTACCAACCAGCACACACAAAAATGTAGGTAGGCACAACATGCGAAGGCTAGCCCACGGCTAGTCATTTTTTCTGTACAGATCTATTAGTCATATCATCATATACATTTCAGGAGCAGAAACCATGACCAGAATAGTCGTCGCAATGAGCGGCGGCGTTGACAGTTCGGTAGCCGCCGCGCTACTCAAGGAAGAGGGCCACGAGGTAATCGGCATGATGTTGCGCTTGTGGTCGGAACCCGGGGTGATCGAAGATGATGGCGTCGAGCGCGTGGTGCAAAATAAATGCTGCTCCCTCGAGTCGGTCGATGATGCGAGGCGTGTCGCGCGTAAGCTCGACATACCCTTTTATCTCATCAATGTTGAGCAAGAGTTTAAGGATAACGTGGTAGATTTCTTTTATCAAGAGTACGTTGCCGGTCGTACGCCAAACCCATGCTTGATTTGTAACCGCCACATCCGCTTTACCTTGCTGCTTAATCGCGCGCTGGCGCTCGACGCCGAGTATCTGGCAACAGGTCATTACGTTCGTGTTGATGATCACCCGATCACAGGCAAGCGCAGGCTACGACGCGGGATTGATCGAGCGAAAGATCAGTCCTATGTGTTGCATGTGCTCAATCAAAAGCAGCTTGCCCATGCCTGCTTCCCCCTGGGACCGTACACGAAGCCGCAGGTGAGAGCTATGGCAGCGGAACGAGGACTGACCGTGGCGACCAAGGCCGAGAGCCAGGAGATTTGCTTCGTCGCGCAAAACGATTATCGGGGCTTCATCGACCGCTACGTTGCGACAATGACAGAGAAAGAGCCTGTTGGTGCTGGCGCTGTCACGGCATCAGGGACAAATGGCTTGATCCAGCTTCCAAAGCCCGGACCAATATATGACCTGAGCGGCAAGTCCCTCGGTCGTCACCGAGGACTGGCTTATTATACTATCGGGCAGCGCAAGGGACTGGGTATAACTTCCCCAGAACCTCTGCATGTACTCAAGATCGACCCGGAACAGAACGCCCTGATCGTAGGTCCTGCACAGGGCTTGGAGGAGACCAGCTGTATCGTCGGTAAGATGCACTACCTCAGTGGCAAAACACCTGCAGAACCCTTTAAGGCTTTGGCACGCATACGCTACAAGGCACCAGAACAAGAAGCAGTGGTCACCCCCTTGCAGGGGAATCGTGTGCACGTGGCATTTTCAAAGCCACAGCGTGCCATAACTCCTGGACAGGCCGCCGTCTTCTACGGCGGCGAGGATGGAGATGAAGTGCTGTGCGGAGGAATCATTGAATGACGGACCAGGCACATATTAGAAATTTTTGTATTATTGCCCACATAGATCACGGCAAATCGACGCTCGCCGATCGACTGCTGGAATATACCGGAACCGTATCCAGCCGCGAGTTGACGGAGCAGACACTGGATCAGATGGAGTTGGAGCGCGAAAAGGGCATTACCATTAAAGCCCAGGCAGTGCGCATGCTCTATACCGCGCTCAATGGCGAGCAGTACGAACTGAACCTGATCGACACCCCCGGACACGTTGATTTCACTTACGAGGTTTCGCGCAGCCTTTCCGCGTGTGAAGGGGCACTGCTTGTGATCGATGCTACCCAGGGTATCGAAGCGCAAACGCTCGCCAACCTCTACCTGGCGCTGGAAGCAGATCTGAATATCATTCCTGTAATCAACAAGATCGACCTGCCGAGCGCTGATCCTGAGCGGGTCGAGCAGGAGATCGAGGAAGTGATCGGCTTGCCCAAAGAAGAGTCTATCCTGGCATCGGCAAAAGAGGGCATTGGCACGCAGGAGATACTGGAAGCCATTATTCATCGCATTCCACCCCCGAGGGGCAATCTGCACCAGCCGTTACGCGCGCTCGTCTTTGACTCCCATTATGACGCCTACAAGGGCGTCATTGCCTACGTGCGTATCGTTGATGGAGAACTGCACGAAGGCGAGCGGATTGCAATGATGGCTACAGGCAGCACCACAGAAATACTGGAGGTCGGCTACTTCCAGCCCCGTTTGATTTCCTCCGACTCGTTATCTGCCGGTGAGGTAGGATATCTCGCCACGGGCTTTAAGAACGTGAAAGATTGCCGCGTGGGCGATACAGTGACGACCCCGCATGCTCTTGGCCAGGTCGAGGCATTGCCGGGCTATAAACCAGCCAAGCCAATGGTTTTTGCCGGTATCTATCCGGTGGAGGGGAACGAATATCCTCTGCTGCGTGATGCGCTAGATCGCTTGCAACTGAATGACGCCTCGCTTTCCTACGAACCAGAAACATCAACAGCCCTGGGCTTTGGTTTCCGCTGCGGCTTCCTGGGCCTCTTACATATGGAAATCATCCAGGAACGCATTGAGCGCGAGTATAACCTCGACATACTTGCGACCGCACCGAGTGTGGAATACTATGTCACCAAAACAGATGGCGACGTGCTGAAAGTGGACAACCCGTCCAAAGTTCCCGATGCTGGTGAAATTGAGAAGATTGAAGAGCCATGGATGGACATCTCTATCTTCACGCCCAGCCGCTACATCGGCACAGTTATGGACCTGGTGACAACGAGGCGTGGCACGTTCAAAGAGATGGAATACATCGAGGCAGAGCGGGTATTACTCACGTACAACATACCTCTTGCCGAACTCATCACCGACTTCTACGACCAGCTCAAGTCACGTACACAGGGCTACGCCTCGCTCGATTACAGCTTCGGTAGCTATCAAGAAGCAGACCTGGTAAAGCTGGATATCCTCGTCAATGGCGTTCCCGTGGATGCATTGTCGCTGATTATGCATCGCGATAAAGCTAATGCGCAGGGACGCCTGCTGGTCGAGAAACTGCGCAGACTCATACCCCGCCAGCTTTTCGAGGTGCCCATTCAGGCCGCAATCGGCTCGCGCGTCATTGCTCGCGAGACCGTCAAAGCGGTACGCAAGGATGTACTCGCCAAATGTTATGGAGGCGACGTTACACGCAAGCGCAAGTTACTTGAGAAACAGAAAGAGGGTAAAAAGCGCCTCAAGATGGTGGGCAATGTGGAGATTCCGCAGGAAGCGTTTATGGCGATACTATCGCTTGGGGAATGAGTTTATGAGGAACGCTGAAAACTGACTTCCCGGAGAAAGCAGCAGGGCCTGGACACTTGCTAGTCCAGGCCCTCTGTGTTTTTTTTTCTGCACAACTCCCGTGGCACGTTCAACCGAGTTATATCACATTCAGAGGAGCATCCATTATAATTATAGATATGCCCCTAGTAATTTCTTCCTCTGCGCACTCATGCCACCCTTCGACGTAAGCCGTCGTAAAGACCGGTTATGCTGCTCAATCAAGAGATAAACGCGGTAAATCAGGAAATGGCCAGTGAGTTCAGAGGCTCGGTTTGCCCGCCTTCACGGGCCCTACTTGTCAATCTGAAATACCATCCCCATAAGGCGTATTGGTTTCTTCATTGGCATAACTTTTCTCCTTTCGGATTACCAATGCGAGTCCTCTCGCCGGAATGCCAGGGTCTCTTTAATTCCCTGGAGGTCCCCTTTTGGGAACACTTATATCATACCACGGTGTTTCACAGAAGTCAAGACAAACGTAAGTTCAACAGACATTTGGAGATAAGGCCTGTCATCCTGAGCGCAGCGAAGGATCTCGTTCCCCGGACGCGGAGATCCTTCGCTGCGCTCAGGATGACAGGCCGGATAGCACGCACGTCCGCTCACGGGAGGTCTTATCTCCAAATGTCTGTAAGTTCAAGGTGATCATCACTCATAGTGTAAAGCCCGTACAATTCTCACTCGAGTAGCTCCCAGGCCGTCCTATCCTTATCCTTTCAGGCACTCTTTCCTCCCACATCTCTTTCTGGAGGCATCACAGAATTGTGATTCTTCGCACGATCTTCATTAGGCGCAAGATGATACATGGTGTTCCGCCCAATTTTGTGCCATAGTATTTCTCTCCTTCTAACTGAAGAATATAAGGCAATCACCCGACGAAATATCGGGTGATTGCCTTATTCCTAAGCACTTGCAAATGCTCCTATAGTATGGATTAGAATTAAATATAGGTCAGGTTAGCAATTTTGCAGCATGAACGTTCTATCATATAGAGCATACATTCGTCGTGTGGTGATGCGACGAATGTATGCTACAAGAGCAACGATAGCCAATACCAAGAACTAATATTTTGATTTGAGAGGAAGTAATTCGATGAGTAGCAAGCGACTTAAGATCCTGGCAATGATACTGGTTGCGTTGGCGCTCGGTAGTATTCTGCTGGCGGCCTGTTCACGCCCAGGTATTGCTGGTAGCAATCCCGGAGGTGGAGGAACTACCGGGACCAGTACGCCGAGCGCGGGGGGAGGGGGAGGCGGTGGTTGTGCGACAGGGACTGTACATATGGGTCCGAGCAACTTTGTTCAAAGTTGCGCCACTGTTTCTAAAGGCTCAAAACTCATGCTTGTCGATGATGTCCAGGTTTTGCACATTATTACAAATGGCATGTGGGATAGTAGCGGCACACCCCATCCTGCTAAGGAACCAGGAGCGCCTGTCGTCCCCAACGTGACCATCAGCGGCGGCAGCGCCCAAATCGGACCTTTCAATACGGCGGGTACATTTCATATCTTCTGCACAGTTCACGTAAACATGAATCTGCTAGTCCATGTTACTTAATGAAAAAAGGATGTGATGTAATAGGGCTATAACATCGTTGAAGGAATAGCCACTAGATGTTACAGCCCTATTTTACTTCATCCACTGGTACTTAGTGGACCTTGAAATAGGAAGGTGGTCCCCCCATTTTTGGATTGTAGAGCATTTACTGTATTATAGATGTTGAAAAGATTAACAGAGCGGTACCGGTGTACTAATCAATGTAACCAATTGCCATTAGCCAACGTATTGAGTAATGAAAGCAGTTTCGTAGGGAAAGCGCAATAGCTTCAGAACAATATTTTACCTGACCTTTGTATAGATAGTCTCGTCGAAATCGGAATCAAAGTCTTTACAAATTAAGAGGTGAAACGATGATGGCAACCTCACCTGACACGCCAGAAACAAAACTAAATCGCGCATTAGAGCTGATTGGTGGCTCTATCGACCCTGAAATTGCAGAATCATATTCCTCGCTGGAGGAGCGCATTCTGGCCCAGGCCCTTGAAAATGTAGAGCTGGCCGAGCGACGTTTGCGCGAGATTCAAAAGCTTGTAGGCGATCTCAGCGAAGCCCTTGCTTGAGCTAAGCCACTACCAGTTTCTTTTTATGGTAATCTCTGTATTGATCTGATTACTCAACCCACTTTTGACGCGATGATAATACCAGTAGACCAGTTGAGTTTGGTTATACGCAAATTTTCCCTCTGTTCCAGTGTCGAAATTAACCTGTAGACCCTGCTAACGTGCGCTTCCTCCCACGAAGTCAGAAGCAGCAAATCATCGATAACATACAGGCCACCAGGCTTGAGCAGTCGTAATGTTTCATCCAGGTACTGAAATTTTCCAGGCGGCATATCAGCAAAAATAAGATCGAAAGTTCTTCCTTGCTTCTGCATGGATGTTATGAAAGTAGCACCATCCCCTGTATAAAACGTCACCCTTGGATCCTGCCCCAAAAATCGCCTGGCGATAGCAGTAACGTTTTCATTAATGTCTACAGTTATCAAATTGGACTTAGCGTCCATACCATCGAGAATCCAGGCTGAGGATAAGCCAGTTCCCGTTCCAAGGTCAAGAAACGTGCCAGATGGTTTTGACGCGGCAAGCGTCCTCAGAAGTGATCCCGTCAGTAGATCAGAGCCTATCGTAAAGCCGATAGCCCTGGTTGCTTCTTCAATGTCCTTCAAGACGGACGGAGGATTGAGATTAACGGTATCTAACATCTTGTACTCACTTTACAGTGCTGACAGGTTGATAAATGACAAAGCCATCAATGGTAAGTGGGTCGGCTTTTACAATGTAATAGTAGGGTGAATAGCGATTATGGCTCGGTTGCAGGTGATCATCAAGGACGCCACAAATGATCTGTTCCCTACTCAGGAAGGCAATGCTATCACACGTCCAATAGTCTGTATAAATATGAGTAGCTTTGATACGTAAGAGATCATGCATCAATGCATCTTGCTGTCTATAGGACTGCACAGTAGATATCTCAAGGAACGCGCTTATAGTCCCTACCAGTAACACTATTCCAATTATCAGAAGTAATCCTCTTCTCAAGGCCACCTTTAAAGTCTCAGGATTGAGCGTAATTGGAAACCATCCAGACGTATGACGGTGATTATTCTGATTACTCATGCCTGCAGACACTACAAACTCGTCATCTGACAAGCCCCACAGAGGTGCGATCAGCGCAGGAATAGAGACCAGCAAGCCGATTAAATAGCGCGAATTGCCGGGAAACACTGCTGATACCGGGCTCATTATAAACAGTAACAGGATAAACCCAGCAGAAAATAACAGCATTAAGCGCGCAAAATAACGTACAACTGCCTGTCTTTCAGCTGGTGACCACGACTTCCCCGAAGTTCGAATGTGGTATCTCAAGAGACTTCTAAGTGTAAGAAAGACTGCAACCGTCCAGAGCAGGATATAACCAAGGCTCCAGGCGAGAGCCATGGTCATGAGCCTCCAATCCCCGTGGGCAATTGAACACTGTAACTTTTGAGCGCTCAGATATCCAGTCAGTATCAAACTCGAATCATAGCAGAAAGGCGTACCTCCAGTTGCAGCGGGTAAGCTGATTAGCATCGTTCCTCTTAATTCAGGTGCTAACGGGAGATGATTGCGCGCAGTAATTTGAGCTAATTCTATATGACCGGCATCATGCAGTAATGACATGACCGTCAAAGTATCTGTTTTTGGCGCTGCGTGGAGATTGTAGTATATCAGAGGAAATGCACCAATGACTACTCCTAAAACTAAAGGCAATACTGCACCTTTGAGCAATTCACGCCAGCAGAACAGTGCCAGCAGTAACCCAGAAACCAGGATAAACGGGAGCATCAGGAAATCGCTCCAGAAACCAAGCCCCACCACAAGACCCCAGCAGCCATACGCAATCAAGCGCCATAGCCTTACGCGTCGAAGTGCGTATCGATCATAGGAGAGGACAAGCCAGGAGGCAAGAAGCAGCGAAAGGGTACCAAAGACTAGCAGTTCGGGATAGCCGCCAAGAGCAATTAATTCGGTATCCAGCATAATAGTTGATCCCAGGCTCAGCAACACGAGCGTTACCAAAGCCAGTTTCTTTGTGTAAAGCAAGCTTATCAGGAGGTACATACCGGCAAGGAAGAGGACAAACAGCAGAACGGTGCCAAGGCGTAAAGAAAATACTGAGACGCCAAAAAGATGAAAAAAAGCCGCCCCAAGAAATGCTTCTAATGATCCCATATAAAACTGGCCATAAAAAAAAGTCGGGTGCTCTCCATTGTAAGCAACATGTATAGCCATCAGGCCCATCGTGTCTTCGTCACCATTGGTATGCGGCCAGCCCTGTGCTATCAAAAGAATGCGCAGCAATATAGCTAATGCAATTATAATGAAAGCAGATATCCCATATGTACCAATTTTTAGTTGTTTTACACGTAACAACATGCACAAAATGCCTCCCAAATCGAAACATTTGTGTATAATCCCTGCCTTGATAGTATCAACGATCTAAACGTTAGAAAGCAAGCGGAATATGACCTTTAGCCAGGAGCTACAGGACGCCAATCGACAAGCGCCTCGAAGTGATTGAGTACGGTGGGATCATTATCAGCAGCCCAGCCATCCGGATGCACCAGGATATGTCGATGCAGGTAAAGCAAGGCAATGAGCCATTTGCGTTTGCCTGTTCCCTCCGGGCCACGCACCAACTCATTCTCGGCTTGCTCTAACAACAAGGTAACAATCGTGAGTTGGGCCATGCGCTCAACAAGGCCACGCAGGGGAAGTTGGGCACTTTCGATATCAAGCGATGATAGTTCTTGCAAGCGTTTCGCGAGTTGATTCACCAATACTTGTACCTGTTGCGCTACCGGAATGACTAACGGCTGCTGAAGCGACTGCAAGCGTTGGTGCAGCATACCAAAGAGGGCAGCAGCCGCGCCTTCCCTATCGACTGCCCGCGCTACATCGAGCACAATCACATTACTTGAACCCTCCCACACAACATTTACGATGGCATCGCGTAACAACCGTGGATTCACCCAGTCCTCTACGTAGCCATTGCCACCGCGTATCTCCAATGCCTCCAGGGTTACATATTCTCCACGCTTGGGGATATAATACTTGCAGAGTGGAGTCAGAATGCGTAGCAAGCGACGATCTTCCTCAGCCCCGTGTCGATCCACGCGTTCCAGGACCGCCGTTGCCTCGAAAGCCAGGGCAGCGCAGCCCTCAACCTCGATTAGCAGGTCTACCAGTTGTCGTCGCATCAATGGATGTTCAGCAAGAGGGCGCCCAAAGACCACACGACCTTGTGTATGGATCAAAGACTCGAGAAAACTGCGGCGCATAGCCGCAAGCGAACCGATGGCAGCCCAGATGCGTGTCAGGTTTATCATCTCCGTCATCTGCACAAATCCTCGATCCAATGCTCCCACCTGGTACGCTAGGGCGCCATTCAACGTAACCTCACCAGTTGCCAGCGACCGCGTACCAAGTTTATCCTTGAGACGGTTGATAATATAGGCGTTTCGCGTACCATCATCTAACGTTTTAGGGACAAGGAACAATCCAAGACCACGGGTACCCGCGGGAGCGCCCTCAGGACGAGCAAGCGTCAGAATCAGGTCGGCGGAAACATTGGAACAGAACCACTTCTCTCCCCATAGTTCCCATTCAGGCTGTAATCCATCGCCAGAGTATGAGCGTGGTTTCGCCACTGTAGCTGTCAGGCCGACATCCGACCCTCCCTGCTTTTCCGTTAGAAACATCGCACCCTGCTTCAGTTCGGCCATGTTGAGTGCAGTCAGAGAAGGCAAAAAGCGTCGCTTGAGCGGTTCATTGGCATAGCGCTCCAGTACGCGAGCCAGCGCATCGGTCATCGATACAGGGCAGAATACACCCGATTCGGCCTGCATGCCGAGATAGCCCAGCGCAAACTTGACAGGTTGGGGAACACGACCTGGCCAGCCCAATGCTCCTTCTCGATGGGAACAAGCTGCAATTGCGAAGTCTTGATAGGCAATGCGTTCGAGTTCGTGATAGGCTGGGTGAAATATGACTTCATCAACACGCTGCCCCCTTTTATCATATTGCATAAGCACAGGACCCTGTCGATTGGCAATTACCGCCAGTTCGTCCATCTTTTGCGATGCTACGGTGCCCATTTCAATAAGTATTGGCTGCGCCCGGTGATCGTCTTCTGCTGAAAGATGCCGCCTCAAGAGAAATGACAAATCTGGATCGGCGCTATAGAAATTGATCCCACTGGTATCTGGCATGAAGCGAGAAAATTCAAGCATCGCTTGTATCCTTTACTGTCGGAACTGCCGTGCCTACTTATATGAAACGCATAATCCTCTATTCAAACGCATATGCACCGAAGAGTATTGTAGCATTTTGCTTGACAAAGCACCAAACCATAAGGTACAATCTTACCGCTGAAGCGAAAGCCCCATTATACAAGCCTCGTTCGTCTAGCGGCCTAGGACATCGCCCTTTCAAGGCGGGGATCACGGGTTCGAATCCCGTACGAGGTACCAACTATTTTTTAGAGAAGCCTGGTGTACCTATTATTCACGAATATTTGGTATGCCAGGCTTCTCTTCTTTCGACCAGGTATCAGTGAGTATTAGCAAAGACTAGCTGAAAGCGAACTCCAACTACGATATGTGATATGATACCTCTCGACAACAAGAGAAATGTAGTGGCGAGGCATCGCCTGCAAGCGAATTCCTGTCAGGTAAACTTGTCTTCGGCAGTAGGGAGAGAACTCATGATTAGTGTAGAAGAAGCCCTTGAACGTATACTTAACCAGATCACACCACTTACCACCATCCAGGTGCCATTATCTGAAGCGCTTGGCCTTGTCCTGGCAGAGGACGTGGTCGTGCAAGAGGATATGCCACCTTTCGCTAATTCCGCTATGGATGGCTTCGCGTTGCTCAGTCAAGACAGTCAACCACGTAATGGACAACCGCCGCGCTTGCGTATAACAGGAGAGGTTGCAGCGGGTTATGTAGCTGATCATGCGATTGAGCCAGGTACAGCCATGCGTATTATGACCGGTGCTCCTGTGCCACCGGGAGCTGATGCTGTCATACAAGTAGAGTTAACACGCTCCGAAGGCCCCGAAAGCGAATGGGTGGAGATTCTAGAAACAGTCGCACAGGGCAATAATATTCGCCCTGCTGGTGAAGATATGCGCCGTGGACAAACAGTTCTACCAAGTGCAATAGAGATTGGACCATGGGAAATTGGCGTGCTGGCAACACTCGGCTGGGCAAAAGTGCCAGTCATACGTCGTCCTCACGTAGCATTACTAGGGACGGGGGACGAAGTGATCGATGTGGACGAACCGTTGAGACCAGGGAAGATTCGTAACAGTAACAGCTATCTCCTGGAAGCAGCTGTTCGACGCGCAGGTGCAGAGCCACATCGTCTGGGAGTTGCGCGTGATACCATCGAAAGTCTGCGCGAGAAGTTTACCGAAGCCGTTCAATCCGATCTCATCATCACTTCTGGCGGCGTTTCTGTAGGAGATTTTGACCTTGTTAAGAACATCATGACCGAACAGGGTGAGATTCACTTTTGGCGCATCAACATGCGTCCGGGAAAACCTGTCGCTTTTGGCCATATTGGCAGCGTACCTTTGCTGGGGCTTCCAGGTAACCCGGTCTCAGCAGCAGTAACTTTCGAGCTATTTGGTCGGCCCGTAATACGCAAAATGCTGGGTCATACGCGCTTGCTACGCCCCCAGGTTGATGTCGTGGTCGAAGATGGCGTAAGCGACCGGGCGATGCGCCGCCATTATGTACGCGCTCACGTGGAATGGCGCAATGGCCGCTTCATCGCACACACAACAGGCAATCAAGGCTCAAACATCATGACATCGCTACTCAACGCCAACGCATTGGTAATTGTACCAGAGGGCGGCGCTGAGGTTCATCCAGGGGAAACAGCTAAAGCAATAATGTTAGACTGGCCAGAGGCGTAGTTTGTACCCCCGGTCGCAGGCGGGGGTACAAACAAAGATGCTAGCGCTTCCCACTTGGCTGCGCATAAACCTTATTACTCAAACTAAGCGGACCGTTCGGCTGCAAAGGGTCAGATGGTGAAACAGATACCACCCAGCCACCTCCCAGGACGAAGCTTGCACCATTCCCACCATTACCCCATTGCGACTGAGTCTCAATAGGTACGGGGCCAGGCGCATAGGGATTACTTCCCAAATCGTTAGCTGGCGCAACGTGACTATTGCTTAAATCAGTGTACATGAAGCCCTTCGGCATCGGAACTCGTTCGTTCACCGATCCAGCACCAGGCATACCAATGGTTACCAGGCTAAGGGCAATCAATTCACCAGCTACACGGCATACCAGTTCGGGTGCCATCATCAAAACCTGGCAAGCCATTTGTAATGAAGTTTGACCATCGGCTCGTGTAAAGAGCCGCCATTGCTCTGGTGTGACCTGTATTTTTGGATTTAGTTCACGAACCCCAGATAGGTCTCTAGGGATCAGCACCATTTGCGGTTGCATAAATGAGGTATCAATAGGTCTTGGAGCTATAGGCTCCATCACTCGCTGTGGTGGAGAGAGCGTTACTGTAGCGCGAGACAGAGCAGAGTTTCTCACAACATCGGCTACAGAGTCTTCGAGCAAGCCTGATGATGCTGAAATCGGAGTAAATTCATCAGCATCAAAGAACTGAGAAGTATCGTGCAGTTTTCCAGTGTTAGGAATAGCAGGTGCATTTGCTCTAAGTTTTGGTTGTTCTCGTACAACCCGAGAAGATATATCGTTACTAACAGATCGCGGAGAAGATGTAGAAAATTGTTGAGGCAACAGAGATGTGACAGAGAGAGCGACCAGGAGACGATCTACAGGAGGCTGTGGCCCTTCTTCAAAATAGATTTCACCTGTTGTCCAGGTAAGAAGTACTTGTAATACGCTTGAAGCCTCTTGCGCAGCCCAGTTATAGAGACTTTCCTGGTTCACATAACCAAGATCAATTAAGGCAATAGCTGTACGTGTTTCGCTCTTCTGGGCAGTACCGAGAGCATGTACGACTTCTTGATAAGCCTCCTGTGAGATGACTCCGGCTTGTAGAAGTCGATCCCCTAGAGTTCTCATTGACCGTATTGGGCCAACGCACATCAACTGTCCTTGTCGAAAAGAGAATTCTACCGAGTTCTCCCTCTGCTTTACGATGAGTAATCCAGTTTTCGCATATGCCTCAATTCGCCGCAAGACAATCGATAGGTTGATCTGTTCTAACGAACCTATGAGTGGCACATTAATTCTCCGCCGTCCAAGAACGGCTCTTAACACTTGTATATCTCCCGCTCTTCCCCTATCCTAAATAAACAGCCTACATATACCAGCGCAAGAGTCCACTACAAACACTGCGATACAATTACGACGAGATCAGAGGTGTAATTATCTTCTTCTTCCACCTTCAGGCGCCGTTGCCTTCACGGAGGGAGAGGGATTCGAACCCCCGGGGCTGTTAACCCAGCTGTTTTCAAGACAGCCGCAATAGTCCACTCTGCCATCCCTCCGACGACAGTTTAACATACATTCGCCCAATTTGGAATGGGAAATACAAAAAACATCGCTAACTACGTATATTATAAACACATCCATAGGAGACATTGTAACTAATTGTTGTCTCTGCAAGCCTTCTTCAAGCTAAAGGGGTAGGTTGGAAATACCCATATATGGTCGTAGGACTTTTGGAATGTTTACCAAACCATTGGCCCGTTGATAGCACTCGCAGAGCAGTATACAATAGAAAAACTAGTTTGAGAACTCAGATCGGAAGGAACATAAACTATTAGCACCACTACCTTTATACACAATGCCAGTGTAGCACCACATGCCATCCCTGATTTACGTGAAGCCGTCGGCTGGGAACGCCTCGATGACGATTACCCTGCGGCATTGAAAGGCTACTGGGCAACAATAAGCGGTTTCGACACTAAAGGCGCACTTGTTGCATGGTGCGCCATTTTAAGCGACGGAGTACGACATGCAGTACTTATCGACGTAATTGTCCATCCAGGATGGCAAAGGCACGGCGTTGGACAAGCATTAGTAGCCGAGGCAGTCGCGCGCGTCCGGGCGCATGGTATAAGTATCATTCACGTCGATTATCTTCCAGAACATGCGACATTCTATGAACGATGCGGCTTTCAGACGGGGCTGGGAGGAATTTACGCCCGATGATAGAATCAATCCAACTCCTCTGCTCCACAGGAACCTTCAGCCGCTATCCAGACCTTACCGAATATCGCTCCATCTTAACTTACGGACCAGAACTTGAGTTGGATGGTTTTGAGGTAATGTTCTACCCGGACTGGACCCCAGGCATTGAACGTATCGCCGCCGAATTACGCAAATCTGGCTTTTGCTTTCCCGCAATCCACGCTGAGAAAGGTGTTGGACCAGCATTAGTGAGTTCGAAACCTGAAGAACGAGAGCAAGGCTGGCAATGGATGCTTGCAAGTTGCCGGTTAGGGAACTTACTCGGAGCCAATCTACTGGTATTTCATCTCTGGGGCCTACCCGCGTCCGACGAAAACATCGAGCAAAATCTACAAAATCTCGAGGACTGCATTACGCTAACAGAAAAGTTCGGTATGCAATTAGCGGTTGAGACCATTCCTTGCAGGAAGGCTGACCCACTAAGCAACATCCGGCGGGCAATCGAGCAAGACCCTCGCTGCCTGGTAGCGTTAGATACAGAATTTCTGGCATTGCACAATCAACTTGAAGCAGCTTTGAACGCAGATTGGTTATGGGAACATAATCGTGTTCGTCACGTACATATCAAAGATTACGACCAGGGCATGTATTCCACTGACAACTACCGTCGCTACCTGCACCCTGGCGAAGGCCGCATCAACTTTCAACAATTCTTTCAAACACTGTGGCAGCGGAATTTCAGCGGCTACATCAGCCTTGAGGCCTCAGTAGTCAATCAGAACGGAACAAGAGATCTAAACAGACTCAAAAAGAGCCTGTCAATTTTACGACAATTCCTGAACGAATTTTGAGTTTCACTCTCATCTTTGTGTGGAAGTGGCTTGTGCCGCCGCAGGCGGCTCTCCCAGCTATGGAGTGAGTGCAGCCCGTGCCGCCCGCGGCGGCACGGGCTGCACTCACTCCATCCCCCTAGCGAACTGCCATAGGCAGTGAGGAGTCAAGCAGCAGGGAGACCTGAATAGTTACGGCCATGACCCCATGACATAAAAATTTGCATATTAGGTAGAAATAATGTACACTATCTAAGGTTATCCAGGAGCAAGATACATGATTACAGTTACCAAACTGAATCCGCTTGGTGAAAGAAAAATCCAGTACCAGGGAGAAGTCATCCAACGTTTATCTCACGGAGTAGTCATCCAGGCTTATTGGAAGCAACCGACAAAAGACCTCGGCTATACCCTTTTTGAGCCAGGAGATCAATTTATAGAATATTACTATACTGATCGCTGGTTTAACATCTTCGATATCTCATCGGCCGGTGGTACACATAAAGGCTGGTATTGCAATATCGCTGAACCGGCGCATATTCATGATGAACAGATCGAGCAAGTCGATCTACTACTCGACGTGTGGGTCAACCCAAAAGGCGCGCCCCTAGTATTAGATGAAGACGAGTTCGAAGCCGATACCACGCTCAATGATGAGCAGCGCAGAGGCGCACGACAAGCATTGCAAGACCTATTACAAATGATCGCAGCACAAACGGAACCATTTTCGTACAGGAAGGACAAATCTTGATGGGAAAAAAAGGCGCCGGGCTGTTCCAGCATGATGCTAATACTCTCGAACACGGCTGGAATATTGTGGAGCTTGAAGTTCTAGAATCTCGCAGACAGCTTCGCCTGAAGGTAAGCGAATTGATACATCTGGTAAACAATTCTAACATTACCACCGGCGAAATACGGCAGCAACTGCTCCTCGGTGTAGCAAAGTTTGGCACGCAACTGGCTACACAGCTTGTGCGTTCACTTCATCGAGACGATGCCCAGGAGCGCCAGTCCATCGTCTGGCTACTGACCTTGCTTAACGAAAATGACACCATTACGCCCCTCCAGCACATGTCGCACGACAAGAGTCTCCCTCGCCCTATACGGCTTTCAGCCTCATTGGCACTGGCAGGCATGGGCGTAACGGCGGAAACAATAGATGACCAAAGGCGTGTTCGCCTGTACGCCATTAGTTAAAGTTTTTGACATATGTTACACATAGAAATACCTCAAAGAGCACTGCTTGAGCTTCACCACGCGGTATTTGACATCAATGGTACCCTTGCCGTCGATGGGAAACCAATCCCGAACGTCGTTGGCCACCTGAAGTCCCTGGCAGCCTTTCTCTCTATTCATCTACTCACTGCAGGCACGCATGGCAACTTGAAAGAGCTCGAAGAAACGTTAGGGTTCCCTCTTCAAATCATTAGCAAAGGTGATGAGAAAGCCTGGTATGTGCAGCAGCTTGGCCAAGCAAATGTGATTGCATTTGGCAATGGTGCAAACGACGCAGGTATGTTACGCCTTGCCGCTATAGGTGTAGCCGTACTGGCAGCAGAAGGGATCGCTATCAGCGCTTTGCAAGCCGCAGATGTACTGGCACTCGGCCCAATTGACGCCATTGACCTGGTGCTGAAACCGAAACGCCTGGTGGCGACCCTGCGGGGATAAAATGAGCAGCGGCAGGGAG
>WNFI01135597.1_pt1 | contig 18004 bp, 12 predicted proteins | sample 5400471 | NCBI WGS metagenome assembly WNFI01 (sample SAMN13153348, study PRJNA577476) | soil metagenome | isolation source: 100 cm saprolite on Douglas fir-dominated hillslope | place: USA:California | collected 2013-09-17 | reverse complement strand
CAAAAATAACGTCGCAAGTGACCACGAGGCCAGTTGGAGACAGTAGGCTAGAGGTTGTTTAGAATCTTCAGTCAACTCGGCCTTCAGCAACCAAAGGATGAGTGGAACAAAGGCTCCAATAGCGTTGCAGGCGACAACCCAAGGAACGAAATTCGCGTTGCTAGCCTCGGTTGACATTGCCCACAGGATGCAGATTAACCAAAGAGCTCCCGCCGTTGCTAGAACCGCGAAAAGTTGATTTATTTTTCGCTGAGGATTTACAGCTAATACAATCGCAGCCATCGATAACGCGATAGCTACTGTAATCATATAAGGTAAAAACATATTCTAGAGCGCCAATTTGAGATCGGGCTAGGGAAGAAAATTACGTCTTCAATCGAACTTGTTAAACATTGACGCAGTCTATTCGGTTATTTCAACGGTGTCGCCAATGGCAACTACACCGGTTTTGCTCTCGTTGACGAAATTTTGGCCAAAATTGACCTCGTTGCGCTCATCTTTGCGGTACATGGCCAGCGTGCGAAGCGGTTCTTTGCCGCGCTCGCTGGTGAATTGGTCCGTGGTCGTGACGATGCATCGCCCGCAGGGGCCCGTCGCCCGGAAAATGACCTGGCCGATACGCACCTTGGACCAAGAGTCCTCGGCGTAGGCGCCCGCGCCCGTTACGACGATATTCGGGCGAAAGCGATTCATTGGAACGGCGTCGTCGAGACGGTGATTAAGGTCGGCAAGAGATTCTTCGGTAACGATCAAAAGTGGATATCCATCGGCGAAGGATACCTCGTCGCCGGGCTTGGCCTTTTCGGGCTTTACCGGGCGAATGTAGCTGGTGCCGATACGTACGAGCCGGCACTCTACACCAAGAAAACGAGAGAGCCACATGGCGGCATTATCACCGCAATCGTCAGCCAGGCATTCGCTCTTCCAAATGGTTACGGCGCGTGGAGTGCCAAAAGCTGCTGAGTTCAGGGGATAATCAAACGAGCCATAACCGTTCGAAAAAAGGCTGAGCGTGTTAGACGTGAGCGCAGTTTCGATCAGTGCCATGCGGGCAACTTGGCGCTGGGTCATGAATTTACCCTGAGCGTCTACGATCAGGAAATTGCGATCGCCCAACAAACCATATTTGCCTGCCTCGGCCTTAGAGAGCGACAATCCGCGGCAGCCCTTGACCGGATAGATGTAGATTCCGCTGACTTTCATTTACGGACACGAAAATAGGAGTAGAAGAGAAACGCTTTTCGGACTTGGACAAAATCACTCATCAGTGAACGTTCAAATCCATTCGATTCCTCGAGAGGGCGTTCTTTTCGCGTATTTTGTGTTTTTCGTGGTGCCTTCCGTCTGCATGGTTACGACAAGGTGCTAGATGTTTTGCGTTTGTAAGTGACGAGATAGTGCTTCCTGCCCGGGTGGGTGCGGAATTCATCGGGCAAGCCTTGATCGTCGAGCGCGTAGCAGATGCGAAGACGATCGCCGTTAAGCTGATAAATTGCCGGAATGGTTTTGTCCTGGTTGGGACCCTTGATGCCAAGGAGCGTGATCGTTTTGTGAGGAGTGCCGAGTGCAAGACTGTAGGTCCCCTCGTCCGAGTTCGTCCCGCCGAAGCGGACCGCATAACCGTTGGGCGAGAGCTCTACTTCGATCTGTTCCAATGCGAGAGTCGGAGCGGCCTCACCGGAGAGTTCGGCTTTAATCGGTATCCACGTTCCCTGAATGTTGGCGTTGTCGCTCATGAGCGTTTCGAGATCTCGCGCGGTACGGTCTCCACAGATCCGGGGACCGGTAGCTCCTTAGATCCTTTTGCGCCCAATTCAGAGAAGCGGCGTGCGCCCGGAAGCAGCGAGCCCTCGTAGGATCCTACGGCGGCGTTATAATTTTTCACAGCGCTGTCTAGACCACGTCCGATTTTGTCGAAGTTTTCCGCGAAAGTTACCACGCGGTCATAGAGCTGCCGTCCCAACGCAGAAATCTCTTCGGTATTTTTGGAAAGCGCTTCCTGACGCCAACCGTAAGCCGCGGCTTTGAGGAGTGCGATGAGCGTTGCCGGTGTAGCGAGCAGAACTTTTCGGCTAATTGCGCGCTCCATCAGACTCGGGTCGGATTGCAGCGCCGCGGCGAGGAATTGATCGCCGGGGAGAAACAAGACCACGAATTCAGGCGAAGGTTGAAACTGTTCCCAGTAGGCTTTGGCTCCAAGGGTATCGACGTGACCGCGAACTTTCAGCGCATGCTCCGCGAGCTTGAGCTGGCGAGTCGTTTCATCGGGTGCAGACGCAGCGTCACGGAACGCTTCATTCGGTGCCTTGGCATCGACCACAATGCTCTGGCCGCCCGGCAGACGAACAACCAAGTCGGGGCGCAGCCGGCCGTCGTTAGTGGTTACTGACGCCTGCTGATCGAAGTCGCAATGCTCCAGCATGCCGGCGAGTTCGACGACGCGACGCAGTTGAAGCTCGCCCCACGTGCCCGCAGTTGTGGTGGAGCGCAACGCCGTAGAAAGTTTCGCCGTCTCCGTTTGTAGCGTGACCTGGGCGGTTGCGAGTGACTCAAGCTGTTTGGTCAATGCGCCGTAGGCCGTGGCGCGACTCTTCTCGAGTTCGGCAATCTTGCCATCGACCTTCTCAAGTGATTCGCGCAAGGGTTTGACGAGGGTGTCCACCGCCTGCTGACGCTTGGCGAGTTCATCGGCCGACTGCTGATGCAGTTTGCCGAATGACTCACGCGCGAGTTCGAGGAAGCGACTGTTGCTGGCGCTGAGCGCGTCGGCCGAGAGGGCTTTGAACGTATCGATGAGTTTGGTCTTGGCCTCTTCGAGCGCGGATCGCTCGGACGCGAGTGCGGTTTCTAACTTCGCAACCTGGGTTTTTAGTTGGTCTCGATCTTGCCGCAGATTCGCAAGTTCAGCATCCGCTTTGGCGAGCGCTTCTTCTCTCGTGCGGAGCAGCGCACCGAGTTCAGCCTGTTTTCCGCGAGCGAAAAGCCATACCAGAGCCGCGGCCACGACGGCCGCAAAAAGGGCGACAGCAAACATCTCCATGGGACGAAACTAACCAGAGCGCGGAACTATTCCATTTCTTTGTCGCACGGCCGGTTACTTTCTCAATGTCTTCAAGGAGATTTGAATATCCGTGCCCCTGATACCGGGTCCCGCGTGAATCGTTCCTTGGTGCAGCCGAAGGATTTCACGGGCTAGAAAAACGGAGAGTCTACCTTGGTTGGGGACGCTATCGGCCGTCGGAATCGGCAAAATGCCATCGAGCTCTAGGCGCTTGCCCTCAATCGTAACCAGCGCGATCCGTTCAGATGTGGATCCACGAACTTGTAATGAAATGATGAGATTCTTGGCACCTTCTTCCAACCGATTAGCGGACACGGCATCGAGAACCGCTTCAAAAGCAAATCGCAGCAGACCCGCGTCGATATCGAAAATAGCGGGTTCATCGGAAATCCGCGCGGTGTAGCCGCGGGAGTTCGCCAGCGAAGTAAGCAAAGCGGACAAATCGGCGGGGTGGGCGACCGGCTCGGCCAGCCGCGAGAACATACCCGCGTGTTCCTGCACGAGTTGAAGGCGCGCGATGTCTATCGAAATGGAAGGGGCCGGACGAATCGCCGTGGGTGCAGCCTCCGTGGAGCCCAACGTGTCGGTTGCAGGCGATGTTGTTTTTGTCGCGCGCTCGGCTAGCTGAGAAAACGTCACGAGCGAAACCAGGGGATTCGACAGCTCATGACTTAGGGTAAGTCCGAGATTTTTCAGCAAATCGAGCCGGCTCTTCTCCATCTCAGTATGAATGCGCTCGAGTTCAGGTGCCGCTTCCTCCCACCATACCCAGACGCCGTCGATTTCCGGTACAGGTCCGGCGATGACACGGTATCGATAGTTGGCTTGAGGCGCCTGGGAAACAATTTTCTTAAGATGGAGAGCCTCCCCCGCCACCGCGCGCACCTCGACGGGAACGCGGTAGGTCGAGCCATCTGCGCGAGGACCGAGCGACATCCAGCCAATGAGATTTCCGAAAGCGTGAAGCGGAACAACGAGGCGCACGCCCCAATACTGCAGCTGCTGTCGAATCGCTGCGTCAATGGCTGGGTCGTCGGAACCGCTCCAGATCGATAGCTCGATCGCAGCAGGATGGTCTTCAAGCCAGAGTGGGAAAGGGTGATGACTGTCGCATCGGTAATTCTCGCGGTCCGACATGAAGCCGTCTGCTTGGTGCAAGAAAAATAGAACCTTGCCGGCTTTCATCAGGTAGCGCCCGGCCCTGCGAAATTCCTCGAGAAGCCGCTCGCGATCATCCAGATGTTCGAGCGCACTTTCCAGAAAGTCCCATGATTCGATGGCTTCTCCGGAAGAAGGCGGTTCCCGCGGAGGCAATGATTCAAAGCGACGATTGCGCTCCATGAGAACCTGAATTTGCGCATTCCGATCGGCGATTTCTTCGAGAAGGCTCGCAGCTTCAGCGAGACGCGTGCGGCTCTCTTCGTAGCTTAGAAACAAACGCGCCGCGTGATTCTGGCGGGCTTGCTCGAATGGGATGCTATGCGGTTGGCCAACGAGAATAACCAACGTACTGGTTCCGGCTGTGGAACGCGAGCGAGAGTCATTGATGTCGGCAATCCAGACGCGGGAGCCGGGACGAAGAATTTCCTTATGGAGATCGGGCGCGCGAGAAAAAGTGGTAGGGGGGCGGGGAAGCTGTCGGGCCCAGATGGCTTCGAGGTCGGGATCGGGCGTTGTTAGGATGAAGGTGGCGGCCATGGAAATACTATGCGAAAGAGAGCTCCTTCGCGTTCTTCATCAGGGATCGTGATTGTTGCGTGATGCTTACGCAAGATATCAGCGCAAATAGTGAGCCCGAGCCCCATACCTTTCGTTTTTGTCGACTGAAACGGCTGAAAAAGCTTTTGGCGCATTTCAGGGGGAATGCCCGGTCCGTTGTCGGCAATGTCGAGACGCACGCCTCCGTCCACATTTCGCGTACAGACGTCCACCTTCTTTTCGCCATTCTTGTGTTCGAGGGATTGAAAAGCATTTACGATAAGATTGATAAGCACTTGGCGAATAGCGCCGCGGTCAGCATGGATATTGTCGAGTGCAGCTCCGATATCGATGTTCAGAGCGATATCCATTTGGCTGGCTCGATTCTGAAGAAGATCGATCGTCTCTTTCACAATGGAGTTAAGGCCAATTGCTTCCAACTGATGCGGACGAGGATTGGATAGATCGAGGAGTTGCTGAGTCAGGTTGTCGATTCGATCCACCTCATCCGGTACGAGGCGCGAAAATTTTTCACGGAATTCAGGATCGTCATAACGTGTCGGAAGAAAGTGTACGAACGTCTTGATCGCGGTGAGCGGATTTCGAATCTCATGAGCGAGACTAGCACCGATAAGTCCGATGGTGGCGAGTTGCTCTGATTGCCTCGCTTGGAGACTCAAACGAGAACGCGCTAATGTATTGTCCATTAACTCAGCAATTTCTTGGAGTTGCCTCACTTCCGGATAGGTGAATGGCCGTTGATTGATCTTTATTGCCAACGCAAGCAAGAGCGAGGGTGTTAAGCTTTGACGAGGAGCGGTAACAATCACTCCCAAGGATTGTCTCGTAAGAAAATCACGAAGTTCGTTAAGTGCGGGCGTGTAGCGTTGTCGCTGGAGGCTTTCAGGTGTCGTCCATCCTATCTTGCATAAAGGTTCGTAGCCGGGATGTACTTTTTGAAAATCGATATTTGCGGCTGAATAATATTCTCCGTGGTCGAATAGCAGGGCGGCTCTTCTAGTGGAACCCCATTCGCACAATATGTGCTCAAATTCAGTAAGTAATTTCTCGGGATTTGATTCCGTCCGCGCCCAATCTATTATCGTTCGCCGAACGTCAGTAGTGGTTCGTTCCAAGCTGAGCTTAAACCAGCCGCGACTCAATTCGTCGAGTTTGAGTGTTAGAAGGCTACAAACAATTACTATTGAAATAACACCATAGTAGGTGGAGTGAAATCTAGATTCGACATGCCAAATGGTGAAAACTATACAGCAAATAAATATTACAACTATTAACCTTTGGGCTACGGAAAGAAATATCTGCCTAGCATCAAATACGCGATGAAACGTAATCACCCATGCAGTAAATGCATATAAAATTAAACCAGCGGTCGGGGCCAAGCGTGCAAGAAAGCGTAGATTTAAATAGTATCCCAATCCCGTTAGGGCAATGGTAATCAAGCAGGCAATGCTTGTGTTCACGGTTAGGAATTGCATTTCCAACCGACGAATGCCGGATGCAAAACGTGTTTGTCTAATTGCTCCGATTATTAGTACAATATATAACGTCGCTGAGACAAAGCTGAATACGGGATAAGCTATGCCTCGATGCTGGTTATCGGGAGTCGAATTTGATGGAATAAATAAATCAGTAAAGCAGATCGCTCCAAGCAAAATGCAGATTATAAGCCAGGGCAGTGATCTTATTATTAACTTTCGACGATTAAGCTCTAATGATGCTACGGACTCTTTTAGGAGCCATAATATCCAAGGGAAGAGAGAACCCGTTGCTGACGCGGCTCTTAGCCACGGAACCGGATTGAATGCATTGTCTATATGATAAAGCTGCCCTGTTCGAAGAGACAAATAAACAAACCATAGCCAGAGAGTGGCCGTAAGCGAGAATAGGGCAAAAAGCTGATTAACTAATCGTCGATAATTCGCCCAAAGTATTGAAGCGCCTACGCATAGGCTCGCTACAAGAGTAAATAACGTAAGTTCTAGCATGTTTTCTCCAAGACCAGGGCGGAGTTAGTCCCCGACATGCCATGAGCATTCACAACTGCGACTGACGAATAGACATATCTTGCTGTTCCGGAAAGGTTTAACATGCATTGGGGATCCAAGGAGACCCAATTAACCGTTGGCGGGATTAGTCCGGACTGTAGACTTAGCGCAGTGCTGGCGGTTTGAATGGCGCCGCTTGCAGCCAAGGCGGTTCCAATCGAACCTTTTATAGACGATACAGATATTTTCTCTAAGTGATTGCCGAAGACTCGTCTAAGGGCAGCAGTTTCGTTCGCGTCAATGACGCGATGCCCTGGGCCCCACGCATTGATGTAACCAACATCGGATGGCCTCTTGCTCGCATTAGACAACGCCATTGTGACAGCTTCTGCAATTCCCAAGCCTGCTTGGCCGCTTGGGTCGTTGGCAAATCCATATCCCGCTATCCAGGCATATCCTGGTCGTGGGCTAGTCTCCGGTTCCAATATCAAAACAGCTGCGCCTTCTCCTAGCACGCCAGTCGATCTCCATAGATCGAAAGGCCTGCAAGCTTGGTCGGGCCGATCGCAACCTACTGGACTCAATTCAGCTGCGTTAAATTCTATTAAAGGATGAAACGAAAGTGGAGCTTCACTGCCGCCAGCAATAGCCAAATCGCTTTGTCCACTCGCGACTAATTCGGCCGCTTGACCAATCGCGTCGAGCCCAGAGCAACACGAAGTCTGCAGTGATAAGATGCGTATCGGCAATTCGAGGTGCTCTGCAATTTTTCCGGGCACGGTGAGAGAGGTGCTTTCATATAGCGAACTACCCATCGCCGAGCGTGCACCTTTCTGAGTAACCAATTTAACTTCTCTTCCGATCCGATCGAAATCCATTAATGACGTTCCAGTCACGATCACCGGATCACACCTCATGATTGAGTCCACTGTTATAGAAGCGTCCTCCAGTGCGAGCACCGCAGCTGCAATGGCAAATTGGGCATGTCGGGATACTCTCTTTACGTTTTGTTGAGGAGCAAAATGCGCGAGATCGAAATCCTTTATTTCCGCGCCTATGAATTCCTGTAATTCCGGGCTGAGGCGTCTAATAGCCGTAATGTGGCTAAAGGATTGGTTGATTCCGTCAAAGAATTTTTGTCTTCCTGTACCCGCAGGGGTTACTGGACCTATGCCGGTGATCTTAACTCGACGTCGCATGTTGCATTTTTTGTTATATAAACTATTTAACGAGGTCGATTTTATTCAATATTTTATTATATAGTTGTGCTTAAGCATGAAAATTTTATCAAATATGCCGTAGCATAATTTACGATGAACCCGCACGAACTTGAGGAAAAAATTGCAAGATGGGCCCATGAGCAAAATGATATTGAAGCAGTAGTGCAAGTAGGCTCGAGAGTACAGCGAAACGCTCTCGTTGATCTTTGGTCGGACTGGGACTACCAGCTTATAACATCCAATCCTAGAAAATACTACAATGATAGATGGCCGAGTCAAATTGGCCCGATTTGGTGTGCACACTGTGAGAAATCTCCTCGCGGAGTCACTAAGGTGAGCGTAGTGCTTGAAGACGGGTATGAGGTCGATTTCATGCCGGTTGCGGCTTGGCAACTTAAGCTAGCTTACTTTCTAATGCAACGTTCGTGGCTCGCATCCAAAATTCCTTTGGGTGCTCAGCGAGGAATACGATTATTAAGATTGGTCGTTAAGCCAGGTTTTAGAGTCATAAAAGGGACTGCTATTTGGTCCAACCGAATGGAGGCGCTTAAAAGGCCGTGGCCTGAAGCGATAATGAACTATAAAGAATTTGTTTTTCATCAATCGGCTTTTTGGCGTCGGGCAACTTGGATATTGAAGAAGCTTGCGCGAGGCGAGTTTAGAGCGGCTTTGCGTTCCTATTGGATTGATCTAGTTGAAGCTAGCTATGGAATATTGGAAGAAGAGGCGCGGCTTATCGGCAAATATGCGCGGCCCGACGCCAGATACGCTGAGACATGGCTCAGTGAAGAGCGTATTTTGCAAACGTCCATAATGACTGCACCGGATCGCCAAGTACTCGGTGAAGCTTTGCTGTCTCAAATCGATTTATTCAAGTCGGCGTCAACGCGAGTCGCTTCGATGCGACGATTTTCTCTACCCAACCATTCGGCAATTGAGGCGTGGCTCAGAGTTGAATGTGCGCGAATGCTGAGCTTTTGAATTCACTTCTGGCGTGGGAAACTTGTCCCAATGCACAACGAGTTCTTTATACCGCCGTTGTTTTCGCGTTGGTAACTCTCGTTATGGGTATTTTCGCCGTAAATTGAGTTCCGTTTTCTATATTTGGTTCAACTTTAATTTTTCCTTGGTGAAGCCGAACAATATCTGCGCAGATCGCTAATCCGAGGCCATGCCCTTGTGGTTTTGTTGTACTAAAAGGGCGGAAAAGACGCAATTGTTGGTTCGAGGGAATCCCAGGACCGTTGTCCCTGATCGTTAGGGCGATGTATTCATCGTCCTTGTACGTTTTAACAATAATATTTCTTTCGTGAGTTACCTCTTCAAGAGCTTCTACCGCATTAATAACCAAGTTTAGTATTACTTGTTTCAGGGCAAAGTAGTCACCATAGACTTTGAGTCCCTCTAAATTCAAATCGACGTCAAGGCGTATGGTAGTCCTTTCTAGTTTAGAACGTAGTAGTTCTAAACATTCTGATACAATTTTATCGAAATCCAATTGCCCAAATTCAAATTGCTTCGGACGTGCCAGTTCGAGCAATTGCTCTGTCAAATGGGTTATACGAGACACTTCTTTGGGAATCAGAGCGGCAAATTCGCCGATCAAGATTTGATCGGTCGGTTTGTTTTCGATCAGTAGATTGGCAAAACTTCTGATAGAATCCAATGGGTTGCGTATTTCATGAGCGAAACTGGCACCCAATAGGCCAATTGTGATTAACTGCGCGGTCTGAACTGCCTGGAGATCAGATTGTGCGCGGGACAATAGATTCTCAATGATTTCGGATAGCTCCGTTAGTTCCCGAATCTCCGGATAGGTTATTGGTCGGAGATTTTCCGCTCTTTTTATCGTAATTATTAAATTGGGTGGATTGGAGACCCGTGTTGGCGCGACGATGCCGGAAATATCGTGTTTTAATATAATCTGTTGAAGATTGTGGTCAGATGGAGAGCTTCTTGCGCGCCCCAAAGCTTCCGGAGTTGTCCACCCTAAAGCACAAAGAGACGTTCCGTCTAAGAGCTGCAGTGGAAGTATTAAATTTGAACTTACATAGTATTCCTCCTCTAATTTGAGGATTAAAACTCGTTCCGCATTCGTCCATTTTGCTAATTGATGCTCAAATTCGGTTATTAACGACTTTGGATTTTTTTCTTTGTAGAATATACTGAGCAGCTCTTTTTTTTGCTGGTCGGTACGATTTTTGATGCGTCTGCTGGTACTACTAGTAAAATGTGCATGAGCCGAATAACCGACTATCGATGCAACGGAGGTTATGGCTGTGAACGTTAAGAGCGTTGTATTTGATCTCTTTGATTTAGAATAGATTACGTATGCGCTTCCGATGATAGCCAACAACAAGGCCAATCTTTGAACGGCTAGAAAGAAGAGCTGTCGAGCATTGAAGACTTTGTTATTTGTGATCCCCCATGCAGCCACGCAATAAATAGTGAAAAGAACCACGGGATTGAGGCGACTATACAGCCGATTTTGGGAAAAGGCAGAAACCATTACGAGGAGCGTCATAACGGTTGCACCGATCGAACCGTTAAGAGCTAAAAAACCTAATTCGAGTCGCTTTATTCCCGTCGCTTTTCTCCATGAGAAAAGTGAGCGAATTAAAATACTACAAAATAGTAGATTGATAACGATAAAATTTAGATAGTAAGCGAGTCCATGGGTTTCATGTGACGGTGCTGAATCAAAAGGGATGAAGTTTTTGCTATAGCATAGTGCTATCAGAAAACCCGTTATAGTTAGCCAAAATGAGCATTTGATTTTGAATACAATCGATCGCTGATCTATAGTTTCTATAGCATTTTTTATTAGCCAGCCGCATAGCGGCATAAACGAAGCGGCAACCGCTGCTGCAACAATCCATGGCGCTGGATTCCCCAATCCGATGGAACGATAGTTTTTTCCTTCTTCGACTGCTTCTATTACGCAAAATAGCCATACAGACTGGGTTAGCGCCAGCAGAGCGAACAATTTGTTCAACATGCGCCGCGTATTGGCCCACAAACTGACCCCGCCTACAAACAATGTGACCAGCAATATAGAACTATAGGCCCAATCCATTTCGCCTCATGGTAACTTACACTTTGTTTATAGCCACGAAAGATAAGAAACTTGCGGTTTTGGCGTTAGGAATGGGCAGTTGTTAATTGGCCATCGGAAACTCCAAAACGAACGTCGTTCCTTTGCCTACGGCTGACTCCACTTTGATTTCGCCGTGGTGGGCGTTGACGATGTGGCGGCAGATGGTCAGGCCCAGGCCGGTGCCGTGCTCTTTGGTCGTCACGACGGGTTTCTTTAAGATGATTTCGATGACCTCTGGGGGCATGCCTTTGCCGTTGTCGCTCACGGTGAGGACTGCTTTGTTGGCGATGCGTTGAACCTTCAGCGTTACGTTCGCGGCTCCTGATTCCAACGCGTTCTTGACCAAGTTCTGCAACACGCGGATGAGCTCGAAACGGTTGCCGTTAATTTGGATACTAGGCTCGCCCAAAACCTCGACGCGGGGGAGGTCGAAAAAGAGGACTTTCTTCACTTCTTCGGCTACCGATTTAAGATCGACAGGCTCGAACGAATCGACGGTTCGGTTGCTTTGGCGCCATGATTCCGCCAAGTGCAGACAGAACGAGGAGCATTTTTCCAACGTTTCGGCGTAGCCGATGATCTTTTCGATTTCGTTCGGGTAGCGCTGGCCGACTCGCCGCGCCTCCATGAGCATCAATTGCGCATAGCCGATCGCTACGACGAGAGGATTGCACAAATCGTGTACCATCTCGGCCGCTGCCTGCCCATAACCGATTTGAGCCTGGCTCTTCTTTTGCTCCCTTTTGACGGATTCGTAGAGACCTTCGACCTGCTGGAGAACGAGCGTTCGCTTTTTGCGATCAAGCGCTTCGCGAGAATGGCGTCGGACCGCTTTGAGCATCGCTTCTACGTCGAACGGTTTGCGCATGTACTCGTTGGCACCGAGGCTGATCGCCTCCTGGGCCGTCGTGAGTGCACCGTAACCGGTCAGCATGATAACGGCCACGTCCGCGTCTATTTTCCGCAATTCGTGCAGGCCCTCGATGCCGTTTTTTTGCGGCATGCGAATATCCATAATCACCACCGCAAACGTGTCTTTGGATAAAATATCTAATCCGCGGTCGACTCGGTCGGCCGAATGAACCTCAAATTCTCCTTGGAGCAAAAAACTGACGCTTTCGCGTGGGCCAAACTCGTCGTCAACGACAAGTACTTTAGGACGAGGTGTATCGAAGCGTGCGGTAAGCTCTGGTAATTCCAGCATCGGGTGGGAAGACGGTATTCGGCGTTAATGGTTTCTTAGAATAAAATTAGCAATCCGAAGTTTAGAAACACTCATCGTCAGACCGTGTTGGAGAGGGCATAGGGTTCAAGCGTGACTCAAAAAGAGTTCGCTAATTACATCTTCCAGAGGCACTTCCTCGATATTGATGTCGGCAACGGGTGCTGCGGACAAAACTTCCTGACAGGCTGCCACGACGCGGTCGCTCGGCACGCACAAGGTGATTTCACCGTCATCCACTTTGGTATCGCTGGCGTAACTGGACTTCCAGTCCTTTGGCCACGAGCCCTCCGCGGGTCTAAACCGAATGATCTTTTGGTTCGCGCCCGGAGCGTCGAGCCGGTCAAGTGCGCCATCATAGATTTTAATGCCTTTGTGGATAACAACCACCCGCTCACATAGCTCTTTAATATCTGCCATGTAATGGCTCGTGAGCAAAATCGTGACACGATAACGCCGGTTGTAATCGCGCAGAAAATTCCGGACCGCTTTCTGGGAAACGACATCAAGTCCGATGGTTGGCTCGTCGAGGAAGAGCACGCGTGGGCGATGGATCAGCGCTGCGATCAACTCCATCTTCATGCGCTCACCAAGCGACAGCTCGCGCACCATCACGTTCAGTTTTTTTTCTACGTCCAATAGCTTTACGAGCTCGTCGAGCGTGCTCTTGTACTGGTCTGCCGGCAGGCCGTAGACGTGCCGCAGCAGGTTGAATGACTCGATCGCCGGCAAGTCCCACCAAAGTTGGTTTTTTTGTCCAAGTACCAAGGCGAAGATCCGACGATATTCGTTTTTCCGTTCTGACGGATTGAATCCGCCCACCGTTGCACGGCCAGACGTGGGAAAGATCAACCCTGACAGCATCTTTAATGTCGTCGTTTTGCCCGCACCGTTGGGGCCGAGAAATCCGACGAACTCGCCCTCGCTGATCTTAAACGAAATGTCCTTTGCTGCAGCCGTCTCTTCAAACTCACGCTTGAACAGCCCTTTCACGCCACCCCAGAAGCCGGGCTGCTTCTTGTAAGTGCGAAAGATTCGGGTCAGATTCTCTACTTCGATCATAAAAACTGAAACTTGGATGCTAATGCGCAGAACGCCACGCAAAAGATGCGTTCTTGATTCGAGAAGCGTTGCAGTCGCACCGGTGCGCGATTTGGCGCCTTCCCATCTGAGCGATTCGCGCGCTACGCAGCTCGGTTTGGATATGAAATGCTCGCATGAGGATAAACCATATCGTCCTCACCGGGAGCAAAGGGCCATTTTCCCAAGACCTTGAGTGTCACCAAGCCGACGACGATTGCGAAAATGATCATCCAGATGATCGCATTCCGTCGGCGAGCAGCCGCTTGTTTGTCTTCGTAAGGGTCATTCAACGAGAGCCGCGAGCCAGTCGGTAGCGAGGCCTTTTGCGTCAGGACATTGCCGAGCAGAAAGTTGATTTTGATCCGGCCGTTAATAGCCCAGCCGTTGGCGTCGAGAATCGGCCCCAAGGTGCGTTGCCGCAGTTTCAACCACGCGATCAACATCGATGGTCCTGAAATGATAGCAATGAGTCCAATGATAACGAGAGGCACCTGCCAGACCGACAGGTGAGCCATGCCGGTAGCAAGCGTGGTGGCCGTTCCGAGTATTGCGCCCGCGCCGACGCCCAAAGCTGCAACCGTACCCACGTCGATCTTCTTGGGTTCTGGTTTGGTTTTGTCGATATTGACGGTGGTGGTCGCCACCGTTGCGAGCTTGTTGGTGGACTCCGCATCAGCTGCAGCGGCGCGCTTGGCGACCTGATCTTCAATGAACCGAATGAATTTTTTGTACGGCGACCAAAATGCCTGGCCGATACTGATTGGATTGTCGTTGATTTTAACGATCGTCGCGTCCCAGTCGCGACCCTTGCGATCATAAAAGAGCCCGTTGCGGCCGACTATGAGATAGTCGCTGTCGCCTTGCGTGAAACAGGCTGCGATTTTTATCGCCTCACCCGTTATGGGGCGCTTGCAGTCGACGTAGGCGATGTAGACACGCGAGAGTGAAGCGAGGACAATATGAGCCGCTGGATCTTCGACCCGGATGCAAAGGTGGCACGCCCGGCTGTCCAAATAGAGCGTACCTGCTTGGAAGACGGCGTGGTAGTCGCGCGAGTAGAAATCGACGAAATTGACGAAGTTGTGAGTGATCGTTCGTAGGTCGCGCACATACCGAAGAAGTTGCGCCAAGCTGCCGATAGCGGAGACCTCCGGTTCGAGCGCTTTGTCTTCGGCGATCAAACCCGTCAGTTTGTCCTTGGTGGTGCCGTTCAAGATCGCGGATGCCCGATCGAAACCGAGAGGTTCCACTTCGCTGCCGGCTTTAGCGGCCAGCCAGGCTTCGTAGTTGGCAACTTTGCTTTTCAGTTGGATCCAGTCCGCTTCTGTTAACGCCGTCTTTTCAGCCCCAAATACGGGGGTGACCGCATGCTTGTGCAATTCCGTTAGAGCTGCCGCCCATGCGGGGTTCACTCCGTCAAACAAGGGCAGCGAGGTGTTCTTTTCGATGCGAGCCAAGGGAAATCCGGCAATTTCGTCAGCCGTGATTTTCAGATCCTTCGCTGTTAACGCGATGTACTCTGTTTCCTGACGATTGAGAGCGGTGAGAGCACGATGATCGAATGCAGCCAGTCGGCAGCGGCCGAAATAGTCGTCTGCTTTGGCTTTCACTGCCGCGACAGTCGATGCGGCGAACGGCGTAAATGCCCCGATTGTCAAAACTTCCGGTGTGGTGCCTACCGTCCGCCAGCGCGTATACGCTAAACATGCGGTGAAAAACGTATCGAGCTTCTGCTGATTCACTCCAATCAGGCCACTCCGGTCCGTTTCTCCGCCCAGCGTCGCAATGACGTCCGCAATGACCTGCTTGAGTTCGGGGTCATCGGTTGACGATGCCGTAATAATTCCGTCCCCGTTGAAACGAGAGCCGGCGAAAACCCGCGTCGTGGCTAAAACGTCCGCGAGCGCGATCATGGTCGCCTCGGGTTTGTCGAGATTGCGCAAAATACCTTTTGCGGAAACCAGTACGGCTTTTCCTTCCGGTGTTGCGTCGTTGATTGCATCGAGCGCTAGCACGTCTTTTCCCTTCAAAAGCTCGCCAGCGTCGCGAACGTGTCTGGCCGCCCATTTGATTGCGGTGATCAGTTCTGGAGCGCGAATCCGTCCATCCTTATCCGCGTCAATGAGTGTGAGCGTCGCTTCGTCGATCTCGAGTCCCTTGACGGGACAACTCAGGGCCACCCACAGTTTTTGATCCAGATTTTCTAGATCAAGCAGGTCGCTGCCGGTCGTAATTGCGGCTTGATCGAGGCCGCCGGTACGAAAGAAATTCCAAGTGTGTTTTCCTGCGATAACGGGAGGAACGCTCATAGAGGAGCTTGAGTTAGAGGATGAAGCGTGAGGAGGCAACTCAGGGAACGTGAACTTTTTAAAGACTAGTTCCTACCGACCCAGCATGTTTTTGAAATAACTGCCGGAGCCGCTGAGAGGAGAGCCTGCGGTGAGGTGGGCCGGCGCGTCCCTGCGGCGGCATGGCAAGCAGCATGAGTGTCTCAATCGCGAAATGCCGCCGCAGGGACGCGCCAGCCCACCTTCAGATCATGTCTCGGTTGTGCCAATGTGTGGGCTTTTCTCGGAAAGGGATTCTTCAGTCAGAAGTAGCACGGCAAAGGTTGCGAGCCAGTGTTCGCCAGCGTAGTCCCCACTGCTGACATGTGCGAGTCCGGTAGCCGCATGAAAATTTGCAGCTTCCGTCAGGATCATGTGAAAGGAATCAGTCGTTGGAAACGCACTGGCCAACGTGCGATAACACCAAGCGCGGCTTAGATTGAGTCCATCAAGATGAACGATCTTCGGATCGCCACGGTCCGCGACGGTGGCAGGTTTAAGGAGCGCTTTAGGTTCTCCCTGCGGAAGTTGAGGCAGAAAATCTGAGAACCACGGCTTGAAGTCCTGCTTGGACAAAACACGGGCCATCAGAGCCGCTTCGGTGAGCGCGCCCGAGAGAAAATCGTCACCGCCTGGCTCGAATCGGCCCGGATAGTCCGTATCCGATCTATAATAACGCCGAGCCATTTCTTTGATCGCCGATCGCAATCCGATGCGGCCAGTGGAGACGGCGAAATCGTGCGCCAGGATGAGTGCGAATGCTGTGTTGTAGTGTGTGCCGGTTCGGATCGGATAAGTTTGTTTCGGAAAAAACTCCACGAATTGTCCCGCCATCCACTCTGTGAGCGGAGCAAGATGGATGGCCCATTGGCGGGCATCCGGATCGTCCCAACTCTGTAGTTCTGCAGCGAGTTTAAGCAACCAAGCCCAACCATAAGGTCGCTCGAATGAGCGGCGGGACGGAGCCTGAAAATACGTCAACTCGGCTCGGCAATTATCTGCGGTAAGATTTTCCGCAAGGGACGTTCTGATTTCGTCTGCAAGCGAAAGCCGAGGAAAAAGGCGGAGCACACGAGCAAGCAGCCAGTGCCCATGGACCGAAGAATGCCAGTCGTAACAGCCGTAGAAGGCCGGATGCAGCTGCTTCGGTCCACGGATATCCTCCGGTCCATTGAGAGCGTGCATGATATGGTTGGGGTATTCGCGACGAATCCCAGCCAACGCGAGCCGAGCAAAATTGGACGCGTGCGCTTCAGTGAAGGGAGCCATAAAGAAGGCGGAGTGTGTCACGGTTCATTTGGTTTCTAAGGAAACGCCAACCAATACATCAGCAGGATGTTTACGGCTAGCAGCGGGATCGCCGTCGGAATTTGCACTTTGATGACAGCGTGCGGATCGCGGAGGCCGAGAAGGGCGGCTGGGACCAAATTGAAGTTTGCGGCCATCGGCGTCATGAGCGTGCCACAGTAGCCGGCGTACATTCCGATCGCTACGAGGGGAGCGGGATTGGCTCCGTGATGTTGTATCAGCAAAGGTAGTCCGATCCCGGCGGTCATCACTGGAAACGCGGCGAACGCATTACCCATCACGATGGTGAAAAGCGCCATCCCGATGCCGTAAGTTGCGACGAGAAGAAAGCGTTGATCGGGCGAAATCGCTTGCTTGACCAGCTGGGTGATCGCGTCACCCACGTGCGCTGCGGTGAAAATTCCACCCAGCATTGCGAGCATCTGTGGCAAGATCGCAGCCCATCCGATCGAATCCAAAATTCTGCGGCTTTCGTGCACCGCCGGTCCTATTCCTTCTCGTGTTACGAGACAGGTGACTACAAACGCAACGACACAACCGACGCCGAAACTCGCCAATGTAAGATTGTTTGGATCGAGCAAGGGCCGTCCGACTACGGATACCGATCTTAAGAAAAAGATCGCGGTCAAGGTCGCGCCTGGGATCAGAAGGGCAGGAAGAAACAAGCGATTACCCAGTTGAGTGGCGCGAGCCCTGCGTTGTTCGGAGGAGGTGGTTTCGCTCGTGCCTGGCCGCACTTTGTTTGTCCCAGCTAAGACGGCGAGTCCCAGGATCAGCGCTCCGAACAGCTTGGAATTGGTTTCAGGGCCTAGCGCTTTACTTAAAAGATCGGCGAGGAGAAAAGCTGAGGCATAGATGCTCCAAAACAAGGTCGTTACTGTACGGCGCGGATGCGCCTTGTCTCGTGCGGTGAGCCAAGCGGCTGCGGTTAACAGCGCTCCAATTAGCAGATTGATTTGAGGCAACCCGATAATCACGGCAA
>WNFI01219703.1_pt2 | contig 18006 bp, 14 predicted proteins | sample 5400471 | NCBI WGS metagenome assembly WNFI01 (sample SAMN13153348, study PRJNA577476) | soil metagenome | isolation source: 100 cm saprolite on Douglas fir-dominated hillslope | place: USA:California | collected 2013-09-17 | reverse complement strand
GCGGCGGTGCGGTTGGTCTCCAGCTGGATGACGACGCGGCGCACCAGCACGCCGAAGGCGATGAGCAAGAGCGCCTCGAGCGAGGCGGCCGCGGGGTCGCCCGCCGCGGGGGTGACGATGGTCACCAGGACCAGGTCGGCGACGGCGAGCGCGGCGCCCACGGCGAACTCGACCGTCGTGTAGTAGAGCGCGAGAAAGATCAGAGGAAGAAGGACGAACGGAAAGGCGCGCACGATGCTCAGCCCGAACTGGACCTCGAGCGCGAAGGCGACCGCCAGCCCGCCGATGGGCGACACGGCATGGAGGTATCGCGGTATCCGTTCCCAGGGCAGCAGCACGAGCGCGCTCGCGAGCGCGGTCAGCACGATCGAGATGCCGAGGCCGAACTCCGACATGCCCCACAGCGGATAGAGCGCCATGCCGAACCCGACGACCACCGGCAGCGCGGTCACGATGCCGCTGCGGGAGGGGATGTCGACCTGGGCCAGCGGGGCGAGGACGAGGATGATCCCGATGGCGCCGGCGCCGGCCAGCACCGGGGAGGCGATCACTCCGGCGTAGCCGTGCAGGCTGACGAGACCGACGATCGCGAGCCCTAGGAACGGATAGACGCGACGGCTCAGACCGTCGGCTTGCAGCGGCGTGGTGGGGGCGTTCAACTTCAACAGCCGGGCGCTCAGCTTACGGTGTCCCGCTCCCGACGGTCCTTGGACCTTCGCGTCCTAGACGGGCGGGCGCCGTCTCACCCCACGGAATCTGGCGATTCCGCGGGGACCCCGAGAAGGGCGCTGAAGCCGGCGTCAAGGGGCCCGACGCCGCGTCGCCGCCCCCGCGACCACGACGCGGGGACCCCGCAGGAATGCGCTCCTGGCGGCGCCACCCTTTCCTTGGCTCCGCCCGTCGAGGCCGCGAATCTCGGGCGCACGGTCGGGAGCGCGACACCTTCGCTAAGAAGGGCTCGTGCGAAACGGCCGCAGGTACACTTGGCAGCCTGCGCACCTTCCATCCCGCCAGGGGGGGCGAGGTTTTAGAGGTGTTGCCAGCCGCTCGTCCACGGAATGCCCCAAAGCCGTCGTGGACCGTGAGCCTGGTGCGTCGAGCGACGCCCTTTTTCGCCATCGCCGCGGTGTACGCGATCCAGGTCTCGGCCGGTGCTGGTCCCGTGCTGGCGTTCCCCCTTTATCTGACCGTGATTTTGCTGACAGCCCTCCAGCTGAGCCGCGTGGAATCGCTCGCGACCGCCTTCCTCGCAGCCATCGCCATCCTTGTGCCGTCGGTGGTCGGGGGCGACCTGGCGCCGGCGCTTCTCCTCGCGATCGTGCTGCTGGTCGCGGCGTTCGCGATCACCGAGGTGGTGCGCCAGGTCCGCGCGACGGCGGACAGGGCTCAGCGGCAGTCGGAAGAGATCGCGGCCAGCGAGGAGCGGCTGCGGTTGATGCTCGAGGCCGCGATGGTCGGCCTGGCGCTGGTCGACGGCGAGGGGCGGTGGATCCAGGTCAACGAAAGGCTGGGCACGATCCTTGGCCGGCCCCAGGCCGAGCTCCTGCAGCTGCCGCTCGAGGCTGTCACCGCCGAGAAAGATCGCGCGGTGCTCAACGAAGCTCTTGCCCTGCTGCGCAGCGGGGACATCGTCAGGTGGGAGGCGGAGCTGAGCCAGGTGCGCGGTGACGGCACCCGGGTGCCGGTCGCGATCGCGATCGGGGCGGCGCCCGGCTACGTTCCCGGCGAGCCGCTGCTGCTCGTCCAGGAGAGCGACATCTCGGCGCGCAAGCGTCTCGATGGGCTCCGTGACTGCCTGGTCTCGGTCAGGCACGTGATTGTCGGTGGCCTGACCTGGGAGCAGTCGGTTCCGCAACTTCTCAGCAGCCTGTGCGCATACCTCGACCAGGACCTGGCCCAGTTCTGGGTCGCGGATCCCGAACGGCAGGCGTTGCGGGTGCGGCATTTCTGGCATCGCGATGAATCGACCTTTGAACCTCTCCGGAATCAGAGCCGCGCTGCCTCGATTCCGCTCGGAGTCGGGCTGCTCGGCCGGGTCTGGCAGTCGGGCGTCGTCGCGGCGATCGAAGACCTGTCGGAGGGCGGCGACTATGCCAACGTCGACGTCGCGCGTGTGGCCGGCCTCAAGTCGGTGATCGCTTTCCCAGTGGTCGACGGCGGAGCGGTGATCGGCGTCGTCGAGCTGCTCGCCGGGCACTCGCGCAAGATCGAGGACGACGAGGTCACGATGCTGTCCACCGTCGGAGTCGAGATCGGACAGTTCGTCCGCCGCTCCGACACCGCGCAGGCGCTGCGGCGAAGCGAAGCTGATCACCGGGCGATCTTCGAGCGGTCGCCGATCGGCATCGCCCGGATCAGCGGCGATGGCGACCTGGTCGAAGCCAACCCGGCGCTCCTCGCGATGCTGGGGCACGATTTCCAGGCGATGCGGGAAAGCGCGTGGCCCGACCTGCTGCGCGCGTACGACCAGGCCGCCGCTCGCCAGCGCGGGGCGCCTCTGTTGGCCGGCATCGCGACGGGCGCAAGCGTCCAGGTGCGCGCATCGACGGGCGCAAGCAAGTGGTTGTGGCTGCAGCTCACCGCGACCTCGATCCCCGACTCAAACGGCCGTCCCGAACACCTGCTGGTGATGATCGAGGACGTGACGACCGTGCGCGAGACGTCGGACCAGCTTGCTGAAGCCCTCGAATCGCAGCGCAGCGCGAACGCCAACCTCGAGAAGCTCGACCATACCAAGACCGAGTTCCTCTCCATCGTGAGCCACGAGTTCCGCACTGCGTTGACCGGAATCCAGGGCTTCAGCGAGCTCATCCGCGATGGCGGCCTGGAACCGGACGAGGTGCGGGCTTACGGCGGCTACATATTCAATGACGCGGACCGCATCAACCGCCTGATCGGAGACATGCTGGATCTCGACAGGATGGAGTCGGGCCGCATGAGCATGCGTTCGGGCGATGTCGACATCAACGAGGTCCTGACCGAAGCGATGGCGCGGGCCGGGACCGGCGTGACCCAGGTCGAATTCAAATCAGACCTCGACCCGCGCTTGCCGATCGTCGCGGGCGACCGGGACAGGTTGATCCAGGTGGTCAGCAACCTGGTGAACAACGCGATCAAGTACTCGCCCGACGGTGGAGCCGCGCAGTCGATTCCCGGGACTGGCCTGGGCCTCACGATCGTTAAGCAGATCGTGGAGATGCATGGAGGCAAGATCTGGGTCGAGAGCGCGGTCGGCCACGGGTCGGCTTTCCACTTCACCGTTCCCCTCGCGGCGGAGAACGTCACTCCGCTGCAGCGACGGCATGCCTGACGCGGCGACAGCGGGTGCGTCTGGATCCTTCACGGTGCTGGTGGCGGATGACAACGACGTCGCCCAGCGCCTTTGCAAGCGTGTCCTCGAGAAGGCGGGCTACGTGGTGCTGATCGCAGCGGACGGCCTTCAGGCGGTCGATGTCGCGCTCGCTCAGCGCCCGTCGATGATCCTGATGGACGTCGCGATGCCCGGGATCGACGGCCTCGAGGCGATGCGGCGCATCAAGGAAGCGATGCCGACGATGCCGATCGTGATCGCGAGCGCGCACTCGATGGCCAGTGACCGGGAGCGCTTCCTCGCGGCCGGCGCGGACAACGTGCTCAGCAAACCGTTCAGGCTTGCGGACCTCGTCGCGATCGTCGGGACGCTGGTGAAGCAACCATGAAGGACCTCACCGGGACGAGGATCGGCCAGTACGAGATCGTGGAGCGCCTCGGCGGCGGAGGGATGGCGGTTGTCTACCGCGCGGTGCAGCAACCGCTGGGTCGCGAGGTGGCGTTGAAAGCCCTCTCGTCCGAGCTGTTCCAGGACGACGGGTTCGTCAAGCGCTTCGAGACCGAGGCCAAAACCCTCGCCAAGCTCGATCACCCCAACATCCTCCCGATCTACGACTTCGAGCTGACCGACGGCGTGGCTTACCTCACTATGCCGCTGATCCGGGGCGGGACTCTGCGCGACATCCTGAACCGCGGCCCGCATTGGCGCGGGGCGCGGGCCAGCCGACCCACCTCACCACGATCGGGCTCGCGATCGGAACGCCCGGCTACATGGCGCCGGAGCAGGTCATGGGACACGACGTGGACAAGCGCGCGGACATCTATGCGATGGGCGTCCTGACCTTCGAGATGCTGACGGGCCGGCTGCCGTTCATCGGGTCCAACCGCATGGAGGTCGCCTACTCGACGGTCAACGCGCCGATTCCGTCGGCCGTGAAGCTGAACGCAGCTCTTCCGGACGAGCTCGACCAGCTTCTCGCCAAGGTGCTCGCGAAGGATCCCGCGCAGCGCCCGCAGACGGTGCGCGACCTGCTCGGGGTGATGGCGCGGTTGCCTCAGCGTCGCTCGCAGGTCCCGGCATCGGCCGCGATTGCGGCGGGTGGTGCGGCCGCGACGGCCGGGGTGGGGACGGCGCCGGCGCGCCCGGGCCTCACCGTCGAACCGACGACCGCGGCGAACAACTTGCGGGTGGTCGCCCCGCCCGCTCCAGCGCCTCCTCCGCCGGCGCTGCATGGCTCGCCGATCCCGACCCCCACAGGCGTTGGTGGCTCAGCGATTCGGACCCTCGAGCTGATGGGCGTGCGCGCGTCGCGTGCCCGTGGGCGTTTCATCCTGAACTCCCACGTGAGCAACCTGGTCCACGTCGCGCGCGACGTGACGGGCGACCGCTGGCCTGAAATCGCGTATGCCGCCGGCCTTGTGCAGTACGTCGAACAGGACCCGCCGCACGACGATCAGCTTTCTTCGCCGGTGGAATCCCTGAGCCGCCTGAACGAAGCCTTCGAGACCGTCTACGGTCCCGAGGCCGAAGACATGATCCGCACGTGGGGACGCCGAGCCACCGAGCTCTGGCTCGCTGAAGGGCGGCACGGAATGGGCGGGCCGCGGCGCCTCGTTCCAGGTCGCCAGCGCAAGCTGGCCGGGGTCGTGAAGGGGTTCACCGAAGCGATGGACAACGTGCGAGGAGAGCACACGCATGCATGGCTGCAGGTGGACGAGCACCAGTTCTGGCTCGTCAACTTCTCGAACATGTTCGCCCTGGGGCGCATCAAGACAGTTAAGTCGTGCCACGTCTGGACGGCCACCATCGAGACCATCCTCCGCTGGGCCGGCCTCGCCAACGATTGGTACGTGGAGGAGGTCGAATGCGGCTCGGTGACGGGGACATTTGACTGCGTCTTCGCGATTCGCTCGGTCGAGACTTAAGGGCTCAGCAGCCGGGCTCCAGGAAGCACTTTCGAGACCGAAAGAGCGGTGACCAAAGTCACCCCTTTTTGTTTCGCCGGTTGTTACGCCACTCGGTTTAAGATCGATTTCGCCGGGGTGTCTCGGCTTTTCCAAATCGCCCTCCCTCCTTTCTGAAGGTCCTTCACCGACGGGTGGGGGACCTTCTCTGAGCCTGGCCTCTCCACCTTGTGGGGAGGTGGCGCGCAGCGCCGGCGGCAGGTACGCCCGCCTGGGGAGGAAGATTCTCCTTGTGAGATTCGCGATCGACGTCACGGCTTGCTGGCGGCCGCAGCGCGTGGGCATGACCACCGTCGCGATCGAGCTGTCGAAGGCGCTTGTGGCACACAGAGGAACGGACGACTTCGTCCTTTTGTGCAGCCGCGAACGGCCCGCCGACCTGGCGGGTCTCGACTGCGAGGCAGTCCTGTCGCCTTACCGGCACGAGGTCAACCTCAAGTCGCGGTGGCTCCCGGCTGTCGAATCGCAGGTGGAGAGCGACGCGATCCTCTACCCGTACTGGCCGAGCCCGCCCTTTCGCCGCCACGATGCGCCTCCGGCCGCCATCTTCGTCCACGACCTTGCCTTCCGGCTGCGACCGAAGGAAGTGCCGTGGCAGCAGCGTGCGTACCTGGGCACGATCCTCGGGCCGGCGCTGCGCAACGCGGCCGCGGTGCTGGTGCCGTCGGAGTCGACGCGGCGCGACCTGCTGGACCTCTACAAGGTGCCCGGCCTGGAATCGAAGATCGACGTGATCGCCGAAGGTCTTCCGCCAGCGGTTGCCGCGGGCGCGCTGCCCGAAGGACTCGAGCCTGGGTTCATCCTCGCCGTCGGGACCGTGGAGCCTCGCAAGAACTATCCGCGCCTGCTCGCCGCGTTCCGGCAGCTGCGCGGAAGGCATGGCTCATTGCCGTTCATCATCAACGGGCGGCCCGGCGTGCCCCAGCTCGTCATCGCCGGCCGGCCGGGCTGGGCATACGGCGACACGCTGGAGCGGATCGCTGCCGAGCCCGGCGTCCGCTACCTCGGGCATGTCGATGAGCCGACGCTCGCCGCCCTGTACGAGTCGGCTTCTGTCCTCGCCTTCCCGAGCCTCTACGAGGGCTTTGGGCTGCCACTGCTGGAAGCCATGTCGCGCGGCGTACCGGCGGTGATCGGTGACGCGGGCGCGCTGCCGGAGCTCGCGCTTGAAGCCGCGATCGCCGTGAAGGCTGACGACGTCGATGCAATCGCGGGTGCGCTCGAACGATTGCTCGCCGACACACAGCTCCGACAGAAGCTCGGCGACGAGGGGAAGCGCCGGGCCGCCGAATTCACGTGGGACCGCGCGGCGGAACAGACGCTGGCGGTACTGCGCCGGGTCGGAACAGCCATCCATCGTAAAGTCGCCTAGATGTCTGAGCGAATCCCTGTCGTTGTGCTCTTGTCTGGACATCGGCATGAATACCTGCACCTGGCGCGCCCGCTGCTGAGGTCGCTCGAGGCTACGCACCACTTCAACGTCGAGGTGGTCACCGACGCAAAGGAGCTGCCCTTGCAGAAGACGAGGGTTCTGCTGGCGGCGAGCGATCACGCGCTGCAACCGGGCCAGGCCTCACAGCTGACGGATTTCGTTCGCTCCGGCGGCGGTCTCGTGCTTCTGCATGGCACGCTCGCGACATGGGCCGATGGTGGCGACCTGTCGGAGCTCGCGGGTTGGGCGCCCACCGGGCCGGGCCCGCTGACCGAGCTCGTCGTCCGGCCGGATCCTTCGCACGCTTTGACCGCGCGCCTTGGCGCCGAGCTGCAGGTGCACGACGAGCTGTACTTTTCCGAGGGCCCTCCCGCCGGCGCGTCGGTACTCCTGCGTGCGAGCTGGCGCTTCACCGAGCAGGTCGTCGCGTACGAGCGCGGCTTCGGCGATGGTCATTTCGTCCACGTTGGGCTCGGCCACGATCGCTCGACCTATGAGCTGGAAGGTTTTCAGAAGCTCATCCAGAGGACGCTGATGTTCGTCGCCAGACGCGCGCCCGCGCCTTCTATCGGCGTCGGCCTCATCGGTTACGGCGCCATCGGCCAGGCGCATGCAGCGTCGATCACGGCCACGCCCGGCCTGCGCGTGGCCGGCGTGTGCGACGTCTCGGAGGAGCGCCGCCAGGTGGCGGCTCGCGAATGGTCGGTGCGCACGCATGCGCGCGTCGAGGATCTGCTGGATGACCCCGAGGTGGGGCTGGTCGTGGTCGGGACTCCCCCGAGCATTCACTCTGACTCCGTGATGGCGGCGCTACGGGCGGGAAAGCACGTCGTGTGCGAGAAGCCCTTCGCACTTCGCGTCGATGAGGTCGATCGCATGATCGACGAGGCGACGGCGCGCGGCCTGGTCCTGACCGTGTTCCAGAGCCGGCGCTGGGATCCCGATTACCTCGCGCTGCGAGACGCCGTGCGCTCGGGACGGATCGGCGAACCGTTCTACATGGAATCGTTCATCGGCGGCCACGAGCATCCCTGCGATTTCTGGCACAGCCACGAGCCCATCTCAGGTGGAACGATCTACGACTGGGGCTCGCATTACTTCGACTGGATCCTGCAGCTGTTCCCGAACCCGGTTCGCACCGTTTCCGCGCAGGCGCACAAGCTGGTCTGGCACGACGTGACCAACTCTGACCAGGTGCGCGTCGACCTCACGTTTGCGGGCGGCGCCCAGGCGAACTTCCTGCAGTCGGACATCGCGGCGGCCCGCAAACCGAAGTGGTACCTGCTGGGCACGCACGGCGCGGTGGTCGGCGATTGGCAGGCGGAAGCCGTCCCCGCTGATTTCCCCGCGCGCGTCAAGGTTTTCCGCCCCACCGCGGGCGGTACCAACGAGGAGCTGCTCGCGCTCGCGCCTCGGGATGACCACGGGTTTTACAGGAACCTGGCCGACCGCCTGGCGTGGGACGAGGCGCTGGCCGTCACCCCGGAGCAGGCTCGCCGCACGGTGGCCGTGATGGAAGCCGCGACGCACTCGATAGCACGTGGCGGCGCACAGCTAGAGGTCGACATATAGAGGATCGCGTAGGGTGGGGCTCGCTTGGCGCCGCTCGCATCGCGGGTGGAGCGGTGCTTCCGGCGATCGCCGCCTCCCGCAACGGCCGCGTGGTGGCGATCGCGAGCCGCGACCCGGAGCGCGCGAGGCAGATGGCGGATGGATTCGACGGAGCGCGCGCGGCCGCCTCGTACGATGCGCTTCTCGACGACCCGGAGATCGACGCGGTCTACATCCCGCTCGTCAACAGCGACCACAAGCCGTGGACCATCCGCGCGCTCGAGGCGGGCAAGCACGTGCTCTGCGAGAAGCCTCTGGCGTTGAATGCGGCGGAGGCCGAGGACATGGCCGCCGCGGCGCAGCGCTCCGGCAAACACCTGATGGAGGCGGCCATGTACCGGTTCCATCCACGCACACGCGCTTTCATCGAGTCCCTGGTGGATCCGATCTACGTGCAGGCAAGTTTCGGGTTCACGCTCAGGGAAAAGACGGATTACCGATTGGTGTCCGCGATGGGCGGAGGCGCGCTGCTCGACGTCGGGTTCTACGTGGTGAGCGTCGCGCGGTGGATTCTCGGCGAACCATCAGAGGTGCTGGCGCGCTCCCGGCTGCGCGGTGGAACAGACATGACGACCAGCGCGCTGCTGCAGTTTCCCGGCGGCGAGACAGCGTCGGTGTGGGCGAGCTTTGAGTCCGCGGAGGACCAGGAGCTGACTGTCGTCACACGCCAGGGCGCATTTCGTATCGGGCGGCCGTTCAACTGGCCGGATGAGGTCGATCAATACCAGGTCATGGTCGAGTCGTTCGGCGACAGCGTTCTGCACGACCGGCCGGTGGAAGTCCCGCTCAGCGAGTCGATCGCGAACATGAGGGTCCTCGACCGAATCAAATTGGCGGCTACGTCTTAACGAGAGCCTGGAAGCGCGGGTCGTCGTAGAGGACCGCGAGGTCCGCGTGGGTCGGGGCAAACTCCTTGATTGCCGGCCGAGTCGTGAACGCTTCCTCGAGCAAATTCAGGGCGTCGTCCAGACGGCCCTGGTCTGCCCGGATGCATGCGAGGTTGTAGAGGACAACGCCCATGGCGATCGGTGGCGCGGAGAGCTCGCGCATCTCAGACACCGCCTCCTCGAACAACTGAGACGCTCGCTCTCGCTGACCGTTCTCTCGCCAATACTCAGACAGGTGGAGGCGCGGGTGCGTGTAGCTGTTCCGCAGCAAGGCCTCGGAGGTGGTGTTGGCCACGAACCATTTGAATGGGCGATCGCCCAGCTCGCCCGCCAATCCGATCAGCTCGAGGAGCAGCTTCTCCGACCGAGCAGCCGCATCCGCAAGCGGCGTGCCGATGCCGCTCGCGAGCTCGGCGTCGTTGACCTCGTCGACGTCCTCGGGCGGCGCGGTGTACGGCCGCGCGTGGCGAAACTCGACGAGTGCGTCGCGCAAGCGTTCCCGCCACATGCTGATGTGGAACATGACGAGAGCCGCCGGCCAGCCCTTCGGCTGGGTCTCTGATTTGAGCGCCTCAGCGACAAACTCGCGCTCCAGCTCGCGCTGCGACCCTAGCGCCTTGAGGACGTCCGAATCTTGCACCGGCTAGGCCGGGGTCAGATCGGTGGTGCCCGTGCCTTTGATGGTGATCGGCCCCGACATTCCGGGAATTGCGGTCGTCGATGGCCCGGAGAACGTCATCGTTCCGTCGTTTGTCTCGGCGGAGTGCGTCTTGAGGATGCGGTGACCGCCTGGATCCAACCAGGTCGTGACGTCTGAGGTCATGGTGCCCTTGATCGACCCTCCGAACGCGCCGCTTGGGGCCGCCCCGCCGGCTGGGCCGAGGGTGATGTCGATCGAGCCGCTGCTGGTGGTCTCGACCACCGCGGCGTTGACTCCATTCAAGGTTTCATTGCGCAAATACGTGCTGTGAGTGGTGAGATGCACGCTCCCATTGCCACCTGGATTCGCCTGGTCGTAATCCTTGGACCACGTGTCACCGGGCTTGACGGCGTTGCTTGGCAGCACAGATATGACGAACAAGCCGCCGCCCATGCCCGAGAAGGCAAGGAACGGATTTCCGGCGGCGAATTGATTCCCGTTGAGGCTCAGGATGCGTCCGTCGGCGCCGACCTTGAGGTCCACGGTCATGTCAGGGATGCCTGTGGTGGTGTTGCTTACTCCGCCGGTCGTGCTCTTGATCGCGAAGTTGCCGAGCGTCAGCGCGATGTCTGCGGACCCCGCCGAGTCCACGGACACGACCTTGACAGCCTCGTTTGCGCTGATATCGACGTCAGCCGGGAGCGAGACGCCTGACGCCACGATCGTCTGTTTCGTGGTCGAATGAAACGAATATTTGAACGTGTCGCCGCTGTGATAGCCGAGCGACAGCGTCTGCGCCTGAGCCGGCACAGCGCCGCAGGCAAAGGCGAGCAGAGCCAGCAGGGTCAGCCGCCTCATCGACGCAACAGTACGACTAGGGTGTCGTTTTCGCGGCGGTTTCCAGCGATTCGGTTGGCGCGGGCAAGACGGTGGACGAGTCGGGAGGGTAGGCGACCGAGATCGGGATGAGCTGGCGGAAGGTGGCCAGCGCGATAGTCCAATCGGCCAGCATCTTTGAAGCCAGTTCGCTGCCCGTACGAGCGTGATGCTCTTCGACCAGGGCCCTGAGCTCGGGTGCGTCCTCCGGCGGGACCTCCCGCGCGACGACGCTGTCGGCGTTCAGCTGGTTCCAGGATGTGACGTAGGCGACGCCTCCCGTCATGCCCGCACCGGCGTTCCAGCCGACCGGCCCCAGCGCCACCGCTACGCCGCCTGTCATGTACTCGCAGAAGTGGTCGCCGGCTCCTTCCACAACCGCGGTCGCGCCGGAGTTACGCACGCAAAAACGCTCGCCGACCCGTCCCGCGACGAAAAGCCGCCCGCCCGTCGCGCCGTAAGCGATCGTGTTGCCGGCGAGCACCGGTTCGCTCGCGGCGTCGCCGGCAAAGGGCCGGATCGCGATCACGCCGCCGCCCATGCCCTTGCCGACGTAGTCCTGCGCCTGGCCCACCAGGCTGAGGTCGATCCCCTCGTCGAGGAAGGCTCCGAAGCTCTGGCCGGCGCTCCCCGTGTAGTTGCGGGACGCGCCGTGTTGGAGCGCCGCGCCCACGGTCCGGTTCGAGTTGTCGATGGGGCCGCTCATGGGCGGTGGCGCGGGCAGGTCGCCGTTGCGGACCATGGTGCGCCGGCGCGGGAGCTCTCGATCCGTCTGGGCAAGCACATAAGAAAGGTCCAGCGTGGCAGTGGCGTCCTGCTCGAGGAGCTCGGCACGGCCGACCACCTCCTGCAGCGATCGAGCGCCGAGGCGCGCAAGGTGATCGCGGACCTCTTCGGCGATCAGGAACAGATAGTTGACCACGTGCTCCGGGCGACCCTCGAATTTCGCCCGCAGGTCTTCTCGCTGTGTGGCGATTCCGGTGGGGCAGGTGTTGAGGTGGCACTGCCGGGCCATGTCGCAGCCGAGCGCGACGAGCACCCCCGTGCCAAATCCGAACTCCTCCGCCCCGAGCAGCGCGGCGATGACGATGTCGCGGCCGTTGCGCAGCCCACCGTCGGTGCGGAGGCTCACGCGCTCGCGCAGCCGGTTGGCAACGAGCACCTGTTGGGTCTCGGCGAGGCCCAATTCCCACGGGGCGCCTGCGTTCTTGATCGACGACAGGGGGGATGCGCCGGTGCCGCCGTCGTGTCCTGAGATGAGGATGTAGTCGGCTTTCGCCTTGGCGACCCCCGCGGCGATTGTGCCGACGCCGGCCTCGGACACCAGCTTGACGCCTATGCGCGCGCGCGGGTTCACGGTTTTGAGGTCGTGGATCAGCTGCGCCAGGTCTTCGATGGAGTAGATGTCGTGATGGGGAGGCGGCGAGATGAGCTGCTGGCCCGGCTGGGCATGGCGCAGGCGCGCGATCAGGTTCGTCACCTTCATCCCGGGCAGCTGGCCGCCCTCGCCCGGCTTCGAGCCCTGCGCGATCTTGATCTCGAGCTCGTCGGCGCGCTTCAAGTACCGCGGGGTGACACCGAATCGCGCCGACGCGACCTGCTTGACTCGGTTGTCCCGCCGGGGACCGCCATCGTCGTCATACATGTCAGGGTCTTCGCCGCCCTCGCCTGAATTGGAGCGCGCGCCGACCTGGTTCATGGCGATCGCGAGCGCCTCGTGCGCCTCGGGCGAGAGTGCGCCGAGCGACATCGCAGTGCTGACAAATCGCTTGACGATCTCACTCGCCGGCTCGACTTCGTCGAGCGGAACCGGTGCGTCTGAATCCTTGATCTGGATGAGCTCACGCAGCGACTGCGGCCGGTCCATGGACGACAACCGGCGCCACTCTCGGTATGCCTCCTGGTCTCCGGTCTGAGCCGCCTTCTGAGCAGCTTTGACCGCGTGTGGGTTGTACGCGTGGTGCTCGCCGGCTTTGCGGAACCGGACACGCCCGTGGTCGGGCAGGACTTCGGGCCGCGTGCGCGCCAGCCGTTCGAGGTCCTCCAGGTCGGAGCCGCCGATGCGCGACGGCACCGCGGGGAAGCAGAGCTCCATCACCTCCGCACCGAGCCCGAGCGCCTCAATCACCTCGCCCCCGCGATAGCTCATCACGCATGAGATGCCCATCTTCGCCATCACCTTCAAGAGCCCCGCCTCGAGCGCCTTTCGATAACGGATCTCTCCTTCCGGAAACTGCGCAGCGGTCGCGAGGGCGAGGTATGGGTGGACGGCGGTCGCGCCGACTGTGATCAGGCACGCGATGTCGTGCACATCGACCGCGTCGCCGGCGATGCCCACGATGTCCTTCGCCATCCGCACGCCGGTCGCCAGCAGGTGTTCGTGCACCGCACCTACAGCAAGAGCCATCGGCACAGGCAAGCGGTCCGGGCCGGTCCTGCGGTCGCTGAGCGCTACGACTCCATCGACCTTTCCCGCCTCGATCCGCAGGCGGAGCAGCGCGTCGTGCAGCGATTCGTCGGGCGCATATGTCGCATCGAGCACGGTCGCCTGTTCGAGGACCCGCGCCAGCTCGGCCGCGCCGAGCACGGGGGAATCCAGCTCCAGGAGGGTTGAATCGGTCGGAACCGCGGGATGGTGCTGCCGTCGCAGCTCGCGATCGACAGGGATGCGATCGGGATGTCGTCGCCCATCGAGTAGACGGGCTCGGCGCCCGTCTCGGCCATCGCCTCGATCACGAACTTCACGTCCTCGGCGCCCCAGCCGTGCAGGCGGTGGTGCATGGGAAGGTCTTCGAGCGGGTCCAGGTCTTTGTGGTGCCGCTCGACCGGGACGAGGATGCGGTCCGCCAGCAGGCCGTAGTCGTGGCGAGCGGCGGCGCGCTCCTTGGCCTCGTCGTTGCGCAGCACAGAGCCGTCGCGGGTGTCGACGAGCAGCATCTGCCCCGGTCCCAGCCGGCCGCGCTCGACGACTGTCTCCGGAGCCATGGTCACGACGCCGGCTTCCGACGCTGCCGCAACAAGGCCGTCGGACGTGCGCTGCCATCGCAGCGGCCGCAGCCCGTTCCGGTCGAGCGCCGCGCCCACCACCACGCCGTCGCTGAACGCCAGCGCGGCCGGCCCGTCCCACGGCTCGAACCGAATCGATTGGTAGCGGTAGAAATCGCGCACCGCCGCGGCGAGGTCTCCGCGACCCTCCCACGCGTCGGGAACCAGGCTCATCAGCGCTTCGGACACTTCCCAACCCTGGTTGACCAGCAGCTCGAGCGCGTTGTCGAGGGACGCCGAGTCGGATCCCTCGGGCCAGATCGCCCCACGGAGCTCTGGAGCGAGCTCGGCCTCTCGCGCCCGCATCCATGCGCGGTTGCCGGTGATGGTGTTGATCTCGCCGTTGTGCGCCAGCATCCGGAACGGCTGGGCGTTGCGCCAGTCAGGCATGGTGTTGGTCGAATACCGCTGGTGGAAGACCGACAGCCGGCTCTCGGTCCCCGGGTCCTTGAGGTCCAGGTAGAAGTCGGCGAGCCGAGTGCCGGCCATGAGCCCCTTGTAGACGAGGGTGCGACTCGAGAGAGAAGGGATATACATGCGAATGCCGTCGGAGTCGGCGCGCTTCTCGGCGCGCCGGCGGACCATGTAGAGGCGCCGCTCGAATTCGTCGGGGTCGATGTCCAGCGGGGCGATGAGACCCTGCCAGATCGCGGGCATCGTGGCCAGCGCCTTCTCGCCGAGAGTGTCCACATCGATCGGGACCTTCCGCCACTCGACCAGCTTCATCCCGCTTGCCGTCAGCGCCTCGGCGACCACGTCTCTGGCTCGCTCGTCCCACTCGAACAGCGCCGCCACCGCGAAGTCGCCGCCGAGCAGGCGCCGGGGGACCTGGATCAAGAGGCCGGCGCCGTCACCACTCTTGCCGTCGGCGTCGAGGCCGCCGCGGTGCGACAGCCGGGCGAGGGCCTGGACGCCAAGCTCCACCGCCCGACGCCCGGATTCGGGCGTGGCGACGAATCCCATGCCGCAGGCCGCCCGGCTCGTGGGCAGGTCCCCCGGCCAGGCAAGGCGCGAACGACGTAGCGCTGGGGGCACGAGGTCCAAGGTAGTGCAGGGGTCCCCGGTCGAGCTAGTGGATTGACACCAAAAGAACCTTTAGAACGTTATGCGGTCCTCACAGCGAATCGGGCCCGAATCGACGAGCCAAAAGGGCACAGTTGGGGAGAATTGAGCCTAGAAGCCCAGGAGGGCTTGCACGCGGAGCGCCACCGCGAGGTTCAGGCGCGTCTCGGGGTCCTCGAGGTCGACCCCGCTGATCTCGCGGATGCGATCGAGCCGGTAGCGGAGCGTGTTCGGGTGCACGCGCAGCTTCTGCGCCGCGTGCTGCTGCTCGCCCGTCTCGAGGTAGGCGCGGAGCGTGGCGACCAGGTTCCCCTTGCGGGAGGTGTCGTGCTCGATGAGCGGCCCGAGATGCCGGCGGCTGTAGTCGACCAGGCGCTCGTCCGTGACCGCGGCGAGGAGCCCGGTGAGGCCGAGCTCGGGCACGGCGATGACCTGGCTCCAGCGCTTGAAGCGAGCGAGAGACTCCATCACGGACGTCACCTCGCGCAGGGCGCCCGCGACACCCGTCGGCGCTTCGGTCGGGCCGCTGAAGCCGACCGAGACGGTGAACCCCGGCTTCCATTCCGCGATCGCCTGCTGGATCTGAAGGCCAAGGGCGTGAGCGCGTACCTGGTAGTCGCCCCCTTCGGTTCCCAGCGGGAGGAGCGCGACCACCTGGTCGGACCGGCCCTGGACCAGTGCGCGCGCATAGCTGATGCGGACGACGGCCGCGACACGGCGCAGGAACTCGCGTTTCAGCGCCTGGATCGCGTCCTCCGAGATCTGGCGCACGCGGTTGAAGCCACGGAAGTCGTCGATGTCGACGAGCATCACGATGTGGCTGCCGTGCAGCGGGTATCCGAGGTGCCGGGCACGCCTCTGGGCCGCGGCGTCGTCTCCATATGTCCCGTGGAGCAGGTCCTCCAGGTACTCGCCCCGGACCCGCCCCTCCACCTCCGACAGCTCGCGTTCCTTGGCCACCGACAGGGCCAGGACCAGGGCAGCCTGCTCGATCGCCATGAAGGCGAGCTCCTCGTTGTGGGGCGGGTGATCCAGGACCGAGATGTAGCCGAGCACCTGTCCGCCCGCGAGGATCGGCGCGATCAAGCGCTCACGCGACATGCCGAGGTGGGGGAAGGCGGGCACCTTGACGGGGCCGCGTTTGGCCTCGACCTCGCGGAGCGTGCGCTGGATCTGCGGGTCGAAGAGCACGCGCTGGGGCGTGCCCTGGCGAGCGATGGTCTCTTTGCGGTGCGGGTCCGCGCTTCCGCCGGCGTGGGCCAGAAGGTGGAAGCTCGCGTCCTCGACCGAGACGGCGCTCTCCAGGAGGTCGGCGAGCGTGCGGCAGATCTCGTTGACCCCCTTGCCGTCGAGCACCAGCTCGGTGAAGCGACGGTGGATCTCGAGCGAGCGCTTGAGGCGCCAGTGCTCGGCGTTGATGATCCGTTCGAGCAAGGGCGCCATCAGGTCGATGAGCTGCACGCCGGGGGCGATCGTGAACAGTGGGACGTGGAGGCGGTCTGCCTCGGTGAGCATCTCTGGCGGCAGCTTCTTGAGGTATGGCATCGGCCGCACGACGAGGCCGACTCCTCCTGAGTCGGCGATCCGGCTGACCAGGCGGATCTGCGCCTCCGTGTCGTCCTTGATCGGGAAGCCGGTCGTGAACATGAGGTCCCCGGCGCGGGGCAGGATCTCGGGGGTCTCCATCAGGCGCACCCACTCGATGGGCCGGTCAAGGCCGTCGGCGCCGGCGACGAGCCTGGCGCCGGCCAGGATCGAGCGCATGGCGTCGCGCACGGTCGGTCGGGGCTGAACCTCGGCTTCAGCGGCCTTCTTGGTCGCCATGGTTCATGACTTTAGGGTGTGCGCGGAGGACAAGCAACCAAAACTAGGCTTGTGCGGCGCTCACTAGGAACATCTGGCGATTCGTCCCGGCCTGAGGTGTTGGTCGGGCTGTTCGAGTGCCCTGAGTGCGGGCACGAGCGAAGACTGCCGATCCGTACGAGCGACGCAGCCTAGTCTTCGATCAGCGCACCGCCTGAGCGGGCCTAGTACTTCAGGGTGCGTCCGATCACGCGCTCATAGCGGCGCTTGGTTTCCGGGTTCATCTGACTTGCATTGGCTCCATTGAGGGCACGCCTCAAGGCCGGATTTCGCGGAGCTTCCAGCTCAATGCGGCCGATCAGCTCATTCGCGCCATCTTCGAGCGTGGCCGCGCCGACCAAACCGGTTACGCGATCATCATCGCCACCCAACCGCAGGATCTCGAGCGTGGTCTCCCAGACTGCGTCGACTCTCTTGTGGCGAACCATCTCGTCCATCACCGTGTACGCCCAGCTCGCCCAATGCGTCTCGTCCCTGGCCATGCGCAGCCACCCTCGAACGAGAGCCTTGCGGTCGATCGCGTCGATCAGCTGATCGGTTGAGAGCTCGAGCCCTAGCTCTGCGATCAGGACCTGCGCGACCCGCTCGTCCCGATTGGCGACGCGGACGATCTTCGCCTGCCAGCCAGGGCAATAGAGCAGAGCAGCCAGGGGCCCTCCGCCAAGGTTGACGGACAGTCGTTGGCTGTCCTCTTTCGTGTCGCCGGCCTCTCCGAGGATTGACCTGATGGCCCGCCACCACACGGCTGGTCGCGCGCAGACCCGCGCCGACAGCCAGCCAACAAATCCAGGTTTCGAGAACAGCGCGTCGTGCTCTCCACGTGCCCATTGGCGGCATTCCTCGAGGACGTCGTTTGACTTCACGAATCCGATTTAACACGTGCGCCGTGGGCGCACCTCTATTTCAGGGCCGCTCTGACCTCTTTCGGTGAGGCCCAGGTGCGACCGGCTGCCAACGAATCAAACGTGCGCGATTGCAGTCCCTGTTCTTCCGTCAGCCCGACAACGTCTTCCACCGTCGCCTTGCCCAACCCGACTGGGCGCTGTGACCACCGCGATCCGCTTGAGCCCAGCCTCGATTGCCAGCGGAAGCCAGGTCTGCTTGATCCACTCCTGGTCGCTGGGGACGACCACCCTGACTTTCCTCGTGTCGGTCAAGTAGCCGGTCGCCTTGTGATCCTTGATGGCCTCAATGCCTTTCAGCAGGGCGGCGCGCAGCTCCGCGCTGTTGGCGAAGGCACGCCACTCTGAGTGGACGATTCGATGAACCGCGTCCCATCGCATCAGCAACCATGGCTCATCGACGTATACGCCTCT
>WNFI01194739.1_pt1 | contig 18007 bp, 16 predicted proteins | sample 5400471 | NCBI WGS metagenome assembly WNFI01 (sample SAMN13153348, study PRJNA577476) | soil metagenome | isolation source: 100 cm saprolite on Douglas fir-dominated hillslope | place: USA:California | collected 2013-09-17 | reverse complement strand
CCTGTCCTGCTCTCCTAGACGTATCGTCGTGGCCGATGGCCGTTTCTTTTCTATCATGCCACAATACTACCATATTGACATCCTTCCTGTACAGTGCTAGACTTGTTTGTGAGGCTTAGGCACTTCCCGCAAGGGAAGAGAGACAGTTCGCCTCATGGTTCTTTTCCAACTGAACGGTCGGGTTCGGTACAAGAACGCCGTGTACCGGTAAAACGTTCTCGGTCGATACCAACGCTTCTTGCTCGGCATGCTGGGCAAGAACGGGCCGCTTGTCAGACGGCCCAGTGCAGTCTGACACGAGAGGACTGCCATGATGTGTCGTGCGTTGAAGCTGAAGCTGTACTTGCCTCTGGGGTACAGAGTTGAGGTGGAGTACAGACACAAGCTCATCCGTGTATCCAAGGAGCGATCCTCAGACTCTTTACGGGCCCTTTCCAATCGGCGTCTCTCTTCCTCAGCACGGAGTTGAGCCTCTCGCGCTTCCTGAACCTCTTGTCGGAGTATCACTACATGCCTGCGAATCTGGATGATATAACGGATACCTACCGCATTTACTCCCTGTTCAGAAAGTTCGACTATCTCTTCGAGTATTGCAACGTCCTGATCAGAGTACAAGCGGTTCTTACCAGCCTGTCGTGCTGGTTCGAGCAACCCTGCTTCCTCATAACGCCGTAGCACCTGAGGAGGCAAACCCAGGAGTTGAGAGACAACACCAATTGTATATTTTGGCAAGCTTGCATTATTCTCGTTTGTCTTGCGAGCGGCTAATCTTTCTCGCCTCTTCATGCTTGTCTTTCCTTTCAATTACCCCAGCCTTGCAAGCATGCAATAATTATAGGATTTGAGTTTAAGATACACCATCTTACAAACTTTGTCAAGTAATGAGATAAGAAAAGAGAAAATTATGTAAAAGTTTTTCGCAAGGTAAACGGGAATAAATTACCGGCTTCTGAAGTTGTCATTCGTGTATGGAAACGGATTGCTACTCGACTATTCGAAGTGTTCATTATTCATTCATTACGATTAGCAGCGACGGATTCAGATATCCAAAACTCTCTGAGACGGTAAACTTCCATGCTTATTTCCAGGTATCCCTGTACCCACCTTAACCTCATCAGATACCCGATTTCCAATTGGGTCATCTAACGTGGCAAAGGGCCAGAATGATTTGTGAAAACCTGGAATTTTAACGTTTATTCAAAATAAGAGCCATAAAAGCTTGAATTTATGTAACTATTCAGTAGGGGGTTCCAAGGGGCTTTGCAGGCCCTTAGCGGGGTGCGCGGGTCTCCGACTCCAGGTGTCCCCGCCTTTCTCCCTCACCCCGCCGGAGGCGGCGCAAGAGAACGGAGACTTGAATAGTTACGAATCCTGTCATATAACGTTTATTCAAATAAGAGTTATAGGACTTGAATTTATAAACTAAATAGGGATGAATGCATATGATGAAGCAATTATATCCAACTTTATTCACACAGGACAGTCGGAAGAATAGTGTGTCTATTGATGAGGTGGACACAAAAAGCGTCTCTCTAGAGCAAGTTGATGGAACGAACAAGGTTGAACTCCCATCTATTCCACCTGCTACTTACGCTAGTATCCAGCTCAATGGTGAGGACATCCATATCGCCGAAGCAAGTGGTGGCAATATCGTCGCACATAAAAGAGCCTTGCTTAATAATGACGCAGCAACAGAGGTGCTCAACTGGTTGAAAGAAGCGTCACAGCGGCGCCAACTTCAAATTATTGCCGCCTGTTTACCTGGGGATGATCAACTCAAGGAATTGATCTCAAGGCTCTGGCTTCAAGAAGATATTGTTCCTTATACAATACGAAGACAGGACGCTGCTCATCTACTTGCCGTTGAAGAACAGGTAAAAGATGTGCTTTGCAACTTTGACGAAAACAATATCGTACACGCAAAGTTCAATTCAGCTCATGAAGTCCAGGTCGCTGAACTCGTTACACGAGAAGATTACCAGAAAGTCTCCTCGCAAGCAGACTTTGCGCTTCTGACAGAGCTGGCACAGGCTTTCAAAGGAAAGAAGCTGGTGTTTTTTAATGCTACCCCCCGGGGAGGTGGTGTAGCTCTCATGCGCCATGCTCTCATCAGGCTTTTGCGATTGTTCGAAGTCGACGCTCAGTGGTATGTCTTGATACCTAAAAAAGAGGTATTCGACATCACCAAAACAAAATTCCATAATGTGCTGCAAGCGGTCGCAAGCCCAGAGACGGAGCTGACACTAGAAGACAAAGCAGTCTACGAAGCCTGGATAAAAGAAAACGCATCGGCATTTGAAGATGTGTTTAAACAGGCGGATGTGATTGTGATCGATGATCCACAGCCCGCCGGTTTAATTCCATATATCAAACAGGCAAATCCTAACGCCAAAATCATCTACCGCTCTCATATTCAAATTGTTGGGAGCCTGGCTAGCCAACCAGTTACTCCACAGCATACCACGTGGAGTTTTCTGTGGAACTACATCCAGCATGCAGATTGCTTCATCAGCCACCCAATGAAAGCATTTATCCCTGACGATGTGCCAGCAGAGAAAATATTCTATATGCCGGCGACGACTGATCCTTTGGACGGTCTGAACAAACCGTTAACTGAAGAACAGATGTCTACCTACTTGAACCTGTTTAACGCTTTGCTGCATCTAGAGGGGCAGACGCCACTGGATGAAGAACGTCCGTTTATTATTCAGGTTGCGAGGTTTGATCCTTCCAAGGGTATTCCAGACGTCCTTGACGCGTACAGGAGATTGCGGGATATGCTGGAAAAGCAGAATAAGGCTGTCCCACAATTGGTCATCACTGGCAACGGCTCAATCGATGATCCAGATGGTGTTCCTGTATACAATTTGGTTAAGAGCATACTGAAATCAGAACCATATGCTAGCTTTGCAGACGATGTAAAAGTTGTGAGGCTGCCGCACAGAGACCAGATCCTAAATACGCTCTTAAGAAAAAGTGAAGTAGTCCTTCAGCTTTCAATCAAGGAGGGTTTTGAAGTCAAGGTCACCGAAGCCCTCATGAAGGGAAAGCCAGTGATTGCTTATAACACTGGGGGCATTCCACTACAAATCCAGGATGGGGTCACGGGATACCTGGTCGAAGTAGGCAATACGACGCAGGTAGCACAACATCTCTACGATCTATTGACCGATAAAAGTAAATATGAACGTATGAGTAAAGCGGCTGCTGAGTATGTCTGTACCGATTACCTCACCGTCCCGAATGCTATCTGCTGGCTGTACCTGGCCTTGCAGCTAGTAGAGGGAGAGAAGCTGGAAGGGCATTTCCAATGGGTGAAAGCCTTGGCAGAGCAACATTTCGAGTTGAGTAGCAACTCTGCTCAAATCGCCGCTTGAATCCCGGCAGATTTTCTTAACAAACGCCATGTGCAAGTTTTTTATGCCGCCTGCGGCGGCCAGAGGAAGGGAACAAGTGGGGACACCCCACACCCCGCCAGGGGCAGAGCCCCTGGACCCCGTTGAGAAAAACTTGCACCTCGGGTTAACAAATGAAAAAAGCCTCTCGGCTTTCCTGGTGTCTAGCTTTTTACACCAGGAAAGCCGAGAGGCTTTTTTCAGCTTTCCTTTAGTAAGGCTTCTCGGACCATTTCCTAACTATCAACATCTTAGGATAGCAGAGCATGATATGATATATTGCAACGCATCCAACAGTTGAGTTGCGACATGTCACTACGCGCGAATCTTTCTTTCGTCAGGAGAAACAAGATGCCACGAAAGAGCCGTAAGTCCAGGCCCGAGCTTGATGATGTCGTAGGTCTCCCCGCACATATCATCGTACTGATCGCGGCAATGCTGCTCCTGTTTGTAGGAGGAGGCGCTGGGCTGGTGTATTTCTCGATCACCAATCACACACCTCCCTCTCAAACCACTCCTGTTGCTCAGGTTCACGTCACCTCAAGCACTACGGCTCACGCGAGACCTACGGTGAGCGCAGTGCAGAACCCCTATCCACCTCACACGGGAAATCTCGTCTTCAACGACCCATTGAAAGATAATAGCAGGGGGTACCGGTGGGATGTAGGCCCGGTTGGGAATGGTGGCAGTTGCGCTTTCACCGGAGGGAGCTATCACGTCGGAGCGTCCATCCTGGGAAAATTTCTGGCGTGTAATGCCGAGGCCGTCACTTTCGCAAATCTCACCTATGAAGTCCAGATGACGATCCTCAAGGGAGACCGGGGCGGTATGTTCTTCCGCCAGGTCGGGATACAAGGCCCTTACTACTACTTCTCCATCAAGATAGATGGGTCATACGAGTTCGATAGTTTTAACGGGAAAACGTTGAACGTACTGCAACGCGGTACTAGTCCGGCCGTCAAGACAGGGCTGAACCAGCCGAATCTGCTTGCGGTCGTAGCTCAGGGAAGCAGTATGGACATGTTTGTGAATGGACAAAGCATCGTTCATATCAACGATAGCACTTCCAGTAATGGATTGATTGGTGTGGCTGCCGATGCTAGCGATCAACCAGCAGAGGTGGCATTTAACAATGCGAAGGTATGGATGTGAGATTACAAAACCCGCACCCTCAACCGAGATTGAGCATGCAGCGCACCATGATATACTCGAGGCAGATACGGCAATGCCCTATTAACCAAAGCTCTATGCAGGCATCTCGGTTTCAAAGAATATGGCCGAGATGCTGTTAGTGCGTAAATGGCGCTGGATTTATAGCCTAGGGCCAGCTTGTCTCCGTTAGCGGAGTAATGATCACTTCTTGAAGGGCCGACTCAGGAGGTACTCGTGCGGCAAACACAATGACCCGTGCGACATTGGCCGGATCCTGTAGATTTCGCTCTTCAGGCATTGGGATACCCTGCTCAATGAAACGGTCGAAGAAGTGGGTTTGCATGCCGCCTGGAATGATCATGGTGACGCGGATACCATCGGGTCTACCTTCCACGCCTAGCCCACGGCTGAAACCGACCACTCCCCACTTGGAAGCATGATATGCTGAAGCGTTGGCCCAGGCACGAGTTGCAGCGGTTGAGGCAATATTAAAGATATGCCCGGAGTGCTGCCTTCGCATAATTGGCAGAACTGCCTTGGCGAACAGAAACGGGCCACGCAGGTTCACGTTGATCACCTGGTCCCATTGGTCAATCGTCATCTCATCGACCGAAAGGGTATGATCGATCGCCGCGCAGTTGACAACGATATCTAATCTTCCGAACTGCTCAACCACCATTTCCACGGTGCGAAAAACGGACTTCGCATCGCTCACGTCGCACTGGATAGCTCTATTTTTAATATCCTGCGTGTCGAGATCATGGCTAATGCGCTGTGCTGCCTCCCCATTAATATCGACACAGGCTACGGCGCAACCGGCGTGGGCAAAGGCGCGAGCAGTAGCCTCCCCAAGGCCGCTACCTGCTCCTGTAACCAGGGCAACCTTGCCGCTCAAAGTATTTTCTTGCATAGCATTCTCCTTTTTGGATTATCTGCCAATCGAAAACCTCTGAATTGTGAACCTCTCCCTCATGCGCTCTGTAAGAACTGCATCGTAGAGGGCCGCAGTACGCAAGGCAACAATTGACCAGGTAAACTCTTTCTCTACCCTCGTGCGCGCTTTTTGCCCCATTTGCGTGCATAACTCTGTTTGCGCGAGTAGTTGGCGCAAGCGAGCCGCCAACGCATAGGGGTCACGTGGTGGCACGAGAAAACCTGTCTCGCCATCCTTAATGGTATACGTAATCCCTCCGACAGCCGATCCAATCACGGGACGACCGCATGCCATCGCTTCTAAGGGAGTGAGGCCAAAGGGTTCATACCAGGGTGTTGTGACGACAACATCACCTGCACTATAGTAGTAGCACAATTCATAAGGTTGCCGCTTACCAACGAAACGAAGGCGGTCGATCACACCAAGTTCCGTGGCGAGTCGCTGCAACTCGCCGATCTCGGGAGTAGTGATGGAATCCGGTTCTACGGTTTCTCCACCAACCATCAGTAAAGTTACAGCTTGCTGCGGCGAGTCAGGGCTGTCGTGCTCCTTGGATAGCAGTGCCAGAGCTCGCACAATGTTGCGAATATCTTTTCGCGGTAATATGCGACCGACATACACGATTACTTTACCCTCGGTATGCAGTCCGATACGGCACCTGGCCAGGTCACGCTCTACCGGTTTAAAGATCTTTGTATTGACAGCCGATGGGATAATGACGACTTTGGCTGGGTCAGCACCATAATCATCGACCAGTTCGGCCCTCTCTGACGGGCATTGAGCGATTAATCTATCCACCGCACGAATTACGTTCAATTCGATCTTGATACGGTCACCAGGACTGGTATCTACCTTTTTCTGGTGGCGACGCTTGGTCTTGCCCATCGCATGGAAGATCTGGACAGCAGGAATTCTTAGCCGTTCGCGTAGCTCAGTCGCAACCCAGCCAGACATCCAGAAATTGCCGTGAACCAGGTCATAGCGAACCTCATCACGTTCCATGAAGTGCAGCAAAGCATCGCGAAATTCAGACATGAAAGGCCAAAGCTCATCCTTTGGTTGTGGCTGTAGTGGTCCTGCTGCCAGGTTCACCACTCGCACCCCAGGAGCCCATTCGATGACTTCAGGAGTATCGATGCTATCGCGGCGGGTGAATACATCAACCAGGTAGCCACGACGGGCAAGATGGCGGCTGACCTCGTCTACATAGACATTTTGCCCACCTGCATCTGCCCCACCGAGATTGGCAGTGGGGCTGGCATGTTCACTTAAAAACGCAATCCGTGCAGGTCGATCCATTGATATCCTCGCAATACCACCACTTTGTGGCACAATTCAGCGCGTCAGAGCGGTCAACGTGACCAACTCGAACGCCTTGTTCCAGTCTCGGATAAAACGGTCGAGACCGAACCGTTCTCGAGCTAAAGCTCGCGCATTTGTACCCAGTCGATATGCCTCCTTTCGATCAGCTAGCAGAGAACGCATATTTTCAATGAGTTTGTTTATGTTACAGGAGATATAACCTGTCTCTCCGTTCTCGATAACTGTAGGCAACTCGGTCGTAGCCAGGGCAACGACTGGCATACCAATCGTCATCGCTTCAATTACAGCAAGGGGTAAACTGGTGTAGCGAATTGGACTGAACAAGAAGCGGTATTCTGCGACGAACCGGTGAAGATCACGGTAAGGAATATCGCCAAAACCGCCAAATTCCTCAGTCTCCATACCCACTGCCTGGAGTGCGACCGCCTTCCGTGTTTGCAGAAAAATATCATATCCCGCTATGCGAGGTCGCTTTTGCATGCCATTGATAATCGTGATGCCCTGCTCAAGGTGACCGCTATAGCGGATCGAAGGGTCAATCGCGACACTATGTTCGATTACCATGGTGGGCGTCCGACAGTTATCCCACATCAACCGATTGTGATGCGTGACATGCACCAGCAACACATTCGGATCATCAATTGGATGGTGGGTATCAACAGCATATGGTTTCGGTGTATTATGTTCCAGGTAAATCTTAGGCAGCAGACGCTGCTCAGGACTTAAAATCTCAAACGCATCCTCAAAATAGTTCTTCGGCGTTTGGTAGATGACGAGATCGAGTTTCAGGTCCCGCACAAGTTCGGCCGGTACTTCGCGCACATAATCAGGAAGATCGAACGTGCGACCACGCCCGCCATATCCCACTGGTCGAGCTGATTTTACAGGCAGATACCAATCATGATCGATGCGTGCCAGGGTATTTAGGTAGCTACCATGAATGTGCCAGATCAATATTTTGAGACGTTTCATCGGACAGCCTCCTTCGAAAGTAGATTCTCAGCAACCTCAATGACCATTTCAGGCGTGACCCAACGCAGGCAACGATGATCAATCGGGCATTCCCAATAGCTACATGGACTACATGGGACTGGTCGTCGAACGATAGGATGCCGCTCGTGGTTAAGCGATGCCCAGCGTCGATAATCAACCGGGCCGAAGATTGTAATGCTCGGGGTCTCGATGGCATCGGCAATATGAGCCGGACCAGTATCGTTGCTGATAAAGAGATCTAATTCACTGATCAAAGCAGCCAGGCCGCCTAAAGATGTTTCTCCTGCTACGTTTAGTGGCAGTGTTTCCATCAACTCCACGACTTCTTGTATTGTTGACCTTTCGTCAGGTCCTCCAGTCAGCATGACTTGTGCTTTGAACCGGCTGGCTAATTCATCGGCAACTCGGGCAAAGAACTCGGCCGGCCAGCGGCGAACCGGGGGGCGAGCGCCTGCATGCAATCCAATCCAGGGACGGTTCTCACGAGGCAACCTGCGCAGGAGCACGGTAGCCTCGGCATGGTCTTCATTAAATAGTGGGAACTCTAACCTGGCATCATACTCTGGGCAGCCCAGCAGCTCTGCCAACCCAAGATTACGTAGGACCTCCGGTCGATCACGCGGGTAAGGCGCTCCAAGCGTGAACCGGGCAGGCATGATGCCCTCGAAGTAACCAACCGTCATGTGCCCGCCGAGTGTAAGCACAAAGTGATTGCTGACTCGACCGTTCCCATGCATCTGAATGACGAGATCATATCCATAGGCACGCTGCTCGTCGAGGAAACGGGCAGTTCGCTCCGGTACAACCTCAACTTCGTCGATGCCCGGGAAACCAGCAAATTCGACAAACTGATCGATATAGTGGTGAAAACGTTGGACGAAGGAGGCAGCCCACGGTAGACCAATCAGCGTAATCTCGGCGCGAGGAAAACCCGCACGTATTGCTCGTAGCGCTGGCACAGCCACCAGCATATCTCCCAATTGTAGGGCACGAAAGACAGCGATACGTTTTGGAGGCCATGTCACCTTTGACAATTCAATCATAGTTACCCTCCTGGCAAAAGTGAGTTAGCGATTGGGCCGAGGGTACCAGACTCGACCAGCAATGTCTCGACCTCCTCGACCACCTCTTCTGGTGAAATATCGAGACACGGTTGCCCTATGGGACACTCGAAGAGATAGCAGGGATGACAGGAAGTCTCACGACGCAATAGCCGGGCACGAGTTGCTCGTGGTTGCCACTGTTCCTCATAATCGGTACCCGAGAACAATACAACCACTGGTGTGCGTACTGCATCAGAGAGGTGCATCGGGAGTGTGTCATTGCAAATCACCAGTTTTGCACGTTCAACCAGAGCAGCGTATTCAGCCAGCGTCGTATCCCCGATTAAATACCGCGCCTTTGGAGCATGCGCGATTACCTCCTGGATTAAGGCACTCTCGCGTTCGACACCAGTCACCAGTACCTGCCAATCCCGGCGGGTTAACAAACGAGCAAGAATCCCAAATCGCTCTGCTGGATACCGTCTAGCATGAGCGCTGGCTCCCGGATGCAGTAGTATGAACGGCTGATGCGGGTTAACTTCTGTCTTGTCGAGCAGGTCTGGTATGGCGTTTCGCGCTGTATCAGGAATAGTAACTACAAGTTGCCTTTCCCTGGCTACAAAGCCCAGGTGCTCGACGAGACGCAAGTTTCGCTCTGCCTGGTGAAGTTCGTCTGGTGCGCCTTTCAATTCCGTTGTCAATGTGCTGCCACCAAATTCTTTCGATTCCCCGGCACGCAGCGGAATACCAGCCAGGTAGCAGACATAACCGGGAACATGCGGTGTTTGGCTAAATGATGTAAAGATCAAGGCAGCATCGAACTCTTGCCCGGCAAGTAGATCGATCAATTCACGCTCTCGCGCCGGGTCGAATGGCATGCGTCCGCCAACATCTTGCCAGATTGGACGCCATACGATCACATCGTCGATCCAGGGAAGGAGGGGGACTGCAGTTGCACCTCCTGGTGTGGCCAACAGCGTAAGATGAGCCTGCGGCGAGGTCTCCTTGACCGCCCGTAAAGCGGGCCCGAGCATGATCACGTCCCCTATGTTATCCAGACGCACCACAAGTATTTTCTTTGCCTCGAGCCATCCGCTGGAGCCAGGGCTATACTCATTCACATGTCTGCCCCCTTTCGATCAGTCATCGATGACAGGGTATCTGCATAAAAATGTGTACTGTACCCTGTACCCACCTCCACCAGCAATTCGGTTGCTGAATCGATGACCATTTTTGGCGAGACCAGGCGCAAGCATTCGTGTCCATAGGGACAGACGCGACTATAGCAGATGCGACATGCAACATCATGGTAAAGCTGCCGGTGAGGCACTCGCCATGGGCTCCACTGTTCCGGGGGGTTGGTCAGAGCAAACAATGCGATGACAGGCGTTTTGACGGCGGCTGAGATATGCATCGGTCCCGTGTTATTCGTAATGGTTAGATCAGCAGCCTCGATAAGCGCACAGAACTGCTCAAACGATAGTGCCCCAGCCAGGGCAAGCGTTGCCCTGCGAGTATGCCGACGAAGACGGACAAGCACACGATCAACTAATGCCTGCTCATCCATTGCCCCGGTGAGAGCAACAGTTGCTCCCAGTCGCTCAACCAGTAGATCGACTACCTGGGCATACATCTCCCAGGGGTAGGTACGGGCTGGCATGCTGCATCCAGGATGAACGACCACCAGCGGCCTGGAGAGATCGATAGCATGCTCGGAGAGCAGAGCGGCAACCTGTCTCCTGGCGTTCTCCGGTACCCGTAGTATAAGATCAAGGTCGTCGGTCTCGAGGCCAATAGAACTGACAAGGTCAAGTCCCCGTTGTACCTCGTGCATCATCCGATCTGGATGCTTGTGGCGAGTAGTCAACAGCGAACCTGGGCCATCTATCGATGCGGCCACACGTAGCGGTATATCGGCAAGGTAGCAGAAATATGCTGCCGGCAGCGAACTCTGGTGGAACGAAGTGAAGATGATCGCGCCATCGAAATGACTTTCCTGGATCGCTGCAATCATCTTCTGCTCACGCTGGCTATCTTGCGGTAATTTGTGCCAGGGATCCATCCAGGGAGCTTCATAGACGATCAAGTCATCGATATCGGGATTGAGCCGGGCAACCTGCGCACCAACCGGGCTTGCCAGCAAGGTCAGCCGGGCATGTGGCAGCGATGCTTTAATAGCATGCAAAGCCGGGGTCGTGACCAGCATGTCTCCAAGATTATCCAGGCGAATAGCCAGGATGCGCTGTGCTTCTAGCCATTGCCCGTCAATCATCGCTCAGCTCCAATCTCATCGCTAGAAGCCAACGCAATGATGCGGTCGATTACACTGCTGGTACTGATGTTGCCAGCCAATGGCAGAATAATGATTCGGCCACCAACCTCCCTGACTGCTTCAGCTTCCGGCAAATCCTCATCGGCATAGTCACCGCCCTTGACATGAACGTGCGGGCGCAGCGCTCTAATGAGTTCAGTGGGCGTATCTTCATCAAAGAGGATAACCTGATCAACGGGATCAAGTGCGGCGACGAGTGCCAGGCGATCGCGTTCACTGTTAATCGGGCGACTCTTCCCTTTGAGTCGCTGCGTGCTAGGGTCACTGTTGATGCCAACGACGAGTACATCACCAAGCGCTTTGGCTTGACGTAGGAAGTGAACATGCCCAGCATGCAGGATGTCAAAAACTCCGTTGGTGAAAACGATTGTTCGACCCGCAAGCCTCTCAACTTCAAGAAGCGTCGTAAGTCGCGACAGATTATTAGAAGTCTCAGCTTCTGTTGAGGAGTTGTGAGCGGCATGATCCCTGAGGCTAACACGCTGGAGCAATTCCTGGTAATAGACCACCGATGTCCGGCGCTTGGTGACGGCAATGGCTGCCGCATCAATGCCGATACGGGCTGCCTCATCTATGTCTGCGCCTGCAGCAAGGGAGAGCGCCATAGCTGCCGCGAACGAGTCACCTGCGCCAACGTCGTTAGCATGCTGTACTGGATGTGCGGGCAGATGAGTGGCTGTGCCATGCTTATCGATGAGGAATACACCATCTGCGGCCATTGTAATAGCAGCATGCTCGGCATTGATCATTGTAAGCAACTTTCGTCCAACACGTTCAATTTCGAAATGGCGGTTATGCTCCTTAAAGTCAGATGATTTTCCAAGGGTACCTACAAGAGACGCGCCTTCGACAAGGAGCCGTGCCTCCAAATGGTTGGGCGTAATTACGGTCGCACCTACTTCCCGAAAACGGTAGAGGTCTTTGGAATCTACCAGCAGAATGCGCGGATGTGCAGCTTGCAGTGTACGCAGGCGGTTGATCAGTTCATCGAAGACAACGCCATAGCAGTAATCAGAAACGACTACAAGGTCGCAATCCGGAAAGACCCTTTCCAGGCTTGCCAGCAGGTGGTTCCTGCTCTTATCAGAGTAGAGATGCGTTTCTTCATCGTCGAAACGCACAACGTATTGACCATCAGCCAGGATGCGCAGCTTGTGAAGTGTGCTTGCAAACTCATCTTCCGCCAGGTGGGAATCGTCGATACCCTGTTCACGCAAGGCAGAGCAGAGTAACGAACCCGCAATATCGCGTCCCACGATACTTAGAAAAATGACATCCGCCTCTAGCGCACGCAGGTTAGCGGCAGTATTTGCCGCACCACCTGGAGCACGCAGCTCAGAGGTCTTACGCACAACAGGCACAGGTCCTTCGCTACAGAGGCGAGCGGCCGTCCCTTCAAAATAAGTATCGAGCATCGCATCTCCGATCACAAGCGCACGAAGATGCTTGAAGCAGCGTACCAGATTCACTGCCGTGGTCATACATTTCTCCTGATTGGGGCTACAATGTGCGCCTCCAGGTAGATAAGGTGGAATGTTCCCTACCGCATTCGAGGACCTGTTACCAGGTTGGCGGGCGATAGGAGAGGTCTGCCTCGAACTACTTATTCCGATCCTTTATGCTCACTGAGCTTAGATACGTAGTAGCGTTTAGATTAGTTTCAAGGCCGAGATGCTCGCATGTACTAGTGTGCCATCGCGATCAAGAAATACAGCACAATGCTTCATATATCCGCATCTCCCTCGCCCATTGCATAGTCACGCGATGCAAGTTCCGACTCTGCAATATCACAGAGGATGTGTGTAACAAGCATATGCAATTCCTGAACTACGGCAGTATCAACAATGGGTACGCGAATTGTCACGTCGGCCGCGCTCTCCAATTGGCTGTGGCGATCGCCCGTTATTGCTACGACCTTCATCAAGCATTGATGTCCCGCAGCTGCTGCACGCACGAGGTTTTCAGACTCTCCGCTCGTGCTGTAAGCAATCAGCAAGTCACCAGGTTGGCCAAACGCTACAATCTGGCGAGCAAACACATCATAATAGCCATAGTCATTTGACACAGCGGTAATAATCGAAGTATCAGTCGTGAGAGATAGAACCGCGTAAGGCGCACGTTCACGTTTAAAACGGCCAACCAGCTCTGAGGCAAAGTGTTGTGCCTGGGCAGCGCTCCCCCCATTACCAGCAACGAGAACTTTATGACCCGAGCGCAACGTCTCAACGAGCAGCATTGAGACCTCCGTTACTGCTTCAGCTCGAGTGAGAAACTGAGCCAGTGCAGTATCCAGGATTACTCGGCGGCAAGTCAGGGCACTGATAATGGTATCATGGTAGCCAGAGAAACCTGTTTCCTGAGTTGCTAACTGGTCCGGCAATGCCAGGGCAACATGTTCCTCTTGGCTTAACATCTCCTTGTATACTCTGCTTTATAAATCTTCATAAAATGAACATCCTATTTGCTAGTGATCCTATTTATCCTGAACCAAAGGCGTTTGCCCACCTGCCTATTCCGTAATTAACACTAACGTAAGTTCCTGAATTACACAAGTCAACAGTAAAAACTCTAAGCGCAAATTTAACTAAACCGAGGCAGGAGTCCCGTCTCCGTTCACGGGACGGGAGGAATGCCGAGTCCTTGTTTGGTGGAGTGGCGCGGGCGGCTCTTGCCTGGCTATCACGCGTAGGGCAAAGCGAATTGCTGCGATGTCCGATGGACACCCGTACAGTTCCTTGATACGCTCTATTGCTGCCCAGTCTTGTTCTTCGAGCCGAATGGTGGTGGCTGTACGCCGTTTCTTCTGTGTCATGCCACAATACTACCATATTGACATCCATGCTGTAAAGTGCTATAGTTTCTTCGTAGGCTTAGGCACTCTTCCCCGGAAGAGAGAGACGGTTCGCCTACGGGTTCCTTCACAGTGGAATATTCGGTGGGTTCCGAACAAGAAACCGTGTTCGGGTAAAATATTCCCGGTCGAGCGTAACGCTCCTTGCTTGCAAGTGGTTCGGCCACGGTGGGCAAGGACGGGCACCTTGTCAGTGTGCCCGGTGGAGTGGCAACACTCCCATGTTGTGTCGTGCGTTGAAGCTGAAGCTGTACTCGCCTCTGGGGTACAGAGTTGAGGTAGAGCACAGACACAAGCCCGTCCCGTTCTACTGGACGCGGTAACTGACTTTTGTATCTCCTCGCCCCATTGCTCATAGTATGATATCAAATGCTATTTCCCTAATCAACCACGCTTCGAGAAAATGACAAAAAATTTGAATATGCAATCCACTACAGATGTTGTCATCATTGGAGGGGGCGTCATAGGTTGCGCCATCGCCTATCATCTTCGTAAATCAGGTATAGACGTCATTGTTGTAGATCAGGGTGAAATCGGCGCAGAGGCGTCAAGCGCGGCAGCTGGTCTACTCGCGCCATTAGGATCGATCTCAGGTCCAGGTCCCTTCGCAGACCTTTTACTCGCCAGTTTTGCACTTTTTCCTGCGCTCGTTCCAGAGCTTGAAGAGGCGAGCGGTATTCGCCTTGAATATGAGCAGCCGGGTTCGTTGCGAGTGGTACGCAACTCAAAGCATATCCCTAATCTGCGCAAGCGTATGAAAGCGTGGCAATCGCTAGGGCTGCAAATGCACTGGTTAACTGGAGACGAAGCTCGTCAACGCGAGCCACTTTTAGTACCTGATGTCTGCGCAGCTATTTACGCGCCCGGAGAATCGCAAATCAAAGCTTCAAATCTCGCCAAGGCGTTCTCAGTAGCAGCAGCTAATCGAGGGGCTAACCTGTACAGTCACAAGGAAATTACCAGAATACAACGCCATGATTTAAGAATCACAGGCGTACAAACTTCCCAGGGTGAAATCATTGATTGCAATCACCTGGTTGTCGCGACAGGAGCATGGGCGGCACGTTGCAACGATTGGCTGAATATTGAGCTACCAGTAAGCCCTCAACGAGGTCAGATACTTACATTGCGGCAGCCATCAAAACCTCTACGCCAAATCATTTTTGGTGAGGCTGCTTACCTGGCCCCTAAAAGTGGAAATAGCGTGCTTGTGGGCGCGACGAAAGAGGAGGCAGGCTTTGACAAACAACTTACGGCTGGAGGTGTATCATGGCTGCTAAACACAGCTATCAGGCTTGCCCCGGCCCTCGAGAGCAGCCCTATTGACCAAATGTGGACAGGTTTGCGTCCCAGGACGCCTGACAATCAGCCCATATTAGGACTGGCGCCAGGCTGGAAGAATGTCACACTTGCAGTTGGGCATGGCAGCGTGGGCATCATGCTGAGCGCTATTACGGGCAAAACTATGGCTGATTCGGTGGTTAAAGGAGAAGTGCCGGAGGTTGTGCGGCCTTTTTCTTTGGAGAGGTTTGAGCATCCAATTGAAACATGGAGATTGGAAAGTGAATGGTAGTATATGGCTGAGCAAATTGTGATGATAGTGATTATTGTGTATATCAATTGCTCACCAACAGAAATAGAGCATATGATAAGATGAAAAGGGAGACTTATTATTTGAAAAAGGAGAAAGCAACATGATAACAGATGAAACGGCGAAAGTACCTATGGCTGATTCGTCAATTGAACAGATCCTGAGCCGATTAGTGAACACTGCCAGGGTAGATGCAGTATTTGGTCAACCAGTAGAACGTGGTGATACTACTGTGATCCCTTGTTCTGAGGTAACCATCGGTCTGGGTATGGGGTCGGGAGGCGGTCCAGTCGATGCTCAAGGCAATCGTACTGGCAGTGGCTCAGGTGCCGGAGGAGGTGCCAAAGGCCGTCCAATTGCTGTCATCGTTATAACCAAAGACGGTGCCCATGTTGAACCAATTCTAGACCTTACCAAAATCGCGCTGGCTGGGCTCACCACCGGGGCATTCATTCTGGTCTGGATAGGTCGGCTCATTCGTACAAGACGTTCCGATAAAGGGCCATCCTTCTCACAGCTCAGAAAGGCCATTCAGAGTTAGCAGTGAAGCGGGGTGGGACCCTTGTGATCACCCGATATCCCTTTGTAGCTTGCATGCTATGCAGGCAGAATGAATGATCCCCACCATGGGCGACCCAAGGGTCCCCACCCCGCTCCACACCACCCCAGCCCCTACGCGACTAGCGATGACCATCCAATAAACCTACCCCCGAGAGCTCCGCTCCACACCTCCCCATCCCTACAGGACTGGCCATAACCATTCAAATAAGCTATCTCTGTAAGTAGCTACGCTGCTCACACCTTTAGACTACCTTGAAAATAACCTTGTTTTTTGTTATACTTGGTGTAACCTTCATAAATCAATTTACTGGTTAGGGCGCTCATAGTGGTAGGTGAAATGTCAATTGGCTCATATGAGCATCAGCAGTTGGCTGACAAAATATGGAGCATACTGGTGCTAACATTTCTGAGAAGATGCGCTTTCAGCGCTGGAAATCATCGCCCCTGGCGACAATAAAAGGGATCATTGCGTAGGCTTTGCCTTCGGTGTATTGGCACGCCAGGCTAAGTTGGATGTTGTGGATGCGGTGCTGATGAGCGGCCTGGTTTATGCGGGTGCATCACAATTCGTGGCGCTATCGTTATGGGCAGCAATGCCGTTGCCGGTGGCAACAATCATCCTCACCACCTTTATTGTAAACTTGCGTCACCTGCTGATGGGCGCATCGCTGCGTCCCTGGTTTTCGCGATTGCCTCCATGGAAAGCTTATATCTCGGTCTTTTTCATGGTTGACGAGAGTTGGGCGCTGACGATGGGCGAATTTGCAGCAGGGGGGCGCGACGCAGCATTCTTGCTCGGTAGCGGCATGATCCTTTTTATTGCATGGGTTAGTTCGACGGTAATTGGACAAACGATCGGGGCATTTATAAACAACCCTGCGCAGTGGGGACTGGATTTTGCATTTACAGCAGTTTTTACGGCCTTGCTTGTTGGTATGTGGAAAGGGAAATCAAATATCCTGCCGTGGGCAGTGGCAGCAGTCGTGGCAGTAGCGGCGGCCCACTGGTTGCCAGGGAAGTGGTACATCATATTGGGAGGAACAGCAGGCAGCCTGGTTGGAGCATTGAGCGATGCAAAATGAGACGCTTACACTTATTGCCATTATGGGCATGGCGCTCGTTACATACGCCACGCGAGCAGGCGGGTTCTGGCTGATGAGCCTTATAACTCCCTCGCCTCGCGTTGAAGCGTGGCTCAAGCAAATTCCAGGCGCGGTGCTGGTGGCTATCATCGCACCAACGGTCCTAGCCAGTAGTCTAGCTGAGACGCTCGCTGCGCTAGCAACGGTGCTAGTAGCGATACGTACAAAAAATGTGCTGATTGCGATGGTGGTTGGTGTGGCTACGGTATGGGTGTTGAGGCGGGTCTAGCGAAAAGAGAACGGGTTCTCATGCCGAGGACAACATTAGATCGTGAATTGCAGGCGCTTCGTGCGCAACTGCTAGAAATAGGTTCCCAATCCTAAAGCAAAGATATCAAGAGGTGTCCCAGGATCTCATCACGATGCTCTGGAAAGCTCCAGCTCTTTCTGCGTTGCAACAGGATACGTCCATTCTCCAGCGCATCGCCCAGTTGCTCTGGATAGCTCATGAAATGAAACAGCTTGCATTTCATGCCGATAGCATCTGTACGCATCTTCTGTTTATTGTTAAAGGAAAGGGCTGATGACGGCTCCATCACGTACGCTCTGCCGGGCAGCCTCAATGATTCGTAGTGTTGCTACTGCACCAGCGGGGTCTACTGGCGGAGGACCACCTGTGATGAGTGCGTCACGCAGGAGGGCATAGAACTGCTCGTAAGCCCCTGGGAGCATCTCCACGGGGCCATCAAT
>WNFI01677179.1_pt1 | contig 18009 bp, 11 predicted proteins | sample 5400471 | NCBI WGS metagenome assembly WNFI01 (sample SAMN13153348, study PRJNA577476) | soil metagenome | isolation source: 100 cm saprolite on Douglas fir-dominated hillslope | place: USA:California | collected 2013-09-17 | reverse complement strand
CATCAAGCAGGCCTATCGCCGCCTTCTCGACCAGACTGGCGCGGGCGCCACCCAGCCCGGCGTGCAGCCGCACGCATGAAGCGGCCTCGCGAATAGGAGCGCCATCCGCATGGCTCGTCAACTCACAGCCGGCGAAGGACCTTGCGCGCGAGATCCGTCAGCTTGCGCTGGGTGTGGCGCGCGGGAGCCGGCCCGCCCGTGCTGATGCGGAACCAGGCGCGGTCCGTCCGCACGTAGAGTGCGCCGGAGGGGGGCTCGGCCGTCCAGAACGCCTCGCGTCCCAATCCGCGGATGCGCCGCGGCCGCGCTTCCTCGCGCTTGCCTTCGCGCTCACCCTCGCCTTTGCCCTCGCGCTCCTGGTCGCGCCGCTCGCCATGGAAGATGCGCGTCCAGAGCGCACCGATGGCGTCAGGCTCGGCTGTCGCCACTTCGACCGCGACCGAGCGCGAATAGGTCGGCAGCGTCCACAGGCAGGTGTTGATGGCCAGCGCGCCTGCCGTTCTGCGCGACGCCCGGGCTTCGCGCTCCTCTTCTCCCTGAACGACCGTCACCTCGGCTCGAGTCAGCAGCGCGCAGGGGTCGGGCGGCGCGGGGGCGGCCGCCACCGCCAGCAGGAGCATGGTCAGCATGGGCTCACTCTAGCCGAAGACGCGCGCCGTCGGGAGACGGCGCAGCGACGGAACCGGCATGCGGTGAGCTTGTCCCGCCGAGCGCGATCGATTAGACGCAGCAGCATGCGAAGGACGATGTTCAAGTCCAAGATCCACCGCGCCACCGTCACCCAGGCCGACCTGGCCTACGAGGGCTCCGTCACGATCGACGAGGACCTGATGGACGCCGCCGGCATCTTGCAGAACGAGGCGGTCCACATCTGGAACGTGACCCGCGGCACGCGGCTGACGACCTACGCGATGCGCGGCCAGCGCCACAGCGGCATCGTTTGCATCAACGGCGCCGCCGCGCACCTCAACCAGCCGGGCGACCTGGTGATCCTCGCCACCTTCGCCGAGATGGAGGACGTGGAGGCGCGCGCGTTCGAGCCGGCCGTGGTCTTTGTCGACGGCAGGAACCGCATCGTGCAGGTTCGGTCCGAGGTCCCCGGAGGCGTGCGCCGCGCCGGCGGCGGGAGCGCGCCTTGATGAAGCGCATCGACGACGTCCGCATCCGCGACATCCAGGAGCTGGCGCCGCCCGACCGGCTGCTGAATGACATCCCTGCCTCCGACGGCATGGCTGCCACCGTGTTTGCGGCGCGGCAGGCCATCCACCGCATCCTGGCCGGTGCCGACGAGCGGCTCCTGGTGGTGATGGGGCCCTGCTCGGTTCACGACCCGCGCTCGGCGTTGGAGTATGCCGAGCGGCTGCATTCCGAAGCACAGCGATTCTCGGCCGACCTGTTCCTGGTCATGCGCGTCTATTTCGAAAAGCCGCGCACCACGGTCGGTTGGAAGGGCCTGATCAACGATCCGCATCTCGACGGCAGCTTTCGGATCAACGAGGGCTTGCGCCTCGCGCGTCAGATCCTCGCCGACATCACCCGCCTCGGGCTGCCCTGCGGCACCGAGTTCCTCGACACCATCACGCCGCAATACACGGCGGACCTCATCGCCTGGGGCGCGATCGGCGCCCGGACCACCGAGTCGCAGGTGCACCGCGAGCTGGCCTCGGGCCTCTCCTGCGCGGTCGGATTCAAGAACGGCACCGACGGCAACGTGCGCATCGCCGTGGACGCCATCCGCGCGGCCAACGCCCCGCACTCGTTTCTCTCGGTGACGAAGTCGGGCCACTCGGCGATCGTGACCACACAGGGCAACGAGGACTGCCACGTCATCCTGCGCGGCGGGCGCGAGCCGAACTACGACGCGGCCAACGTCGACGCGGCCTGCCGGGAGCTGGGCCAGGCGGGCCTCGCGGCGCGGCTGATGATCGATTGCTCGCACGCCAATTGCCGCAAGCAGCACAAGCTGCAGGTCGAGGTCGCGCGCGATGTGGGCGCGCAGGTGGCGCGCGGCGACGACCGCATCGTCGGCATGATGGTCGAATCGCACCTGGTCGAGGGCCGGCAGGACCTGGGCACCGGCAAGCCGCTGGAATATGGCCGCAGCATCACCGACCCCTGCCTGGGCTGGGAGGACAGCGCCGCCGTGCTCGAGCGGCTGGCCGAGTCGGTGCGCATGCGGCGCCTTGCGCTCGCCGACCGCTGACGAGGTCCGGTCTGATTACTTGAGGCGTTTGATCAGTGCGCCGCCGTGGAAGTAATAGACCGCCGTATCGTCGACGCGTAATGCGCCCCAGGTCGTCGTGTCGGCGCCGGTGTCCACCGCCGTCCAGCTGCTGCCGTCGGCGTTGGCGCGGAAGAGCCCGTTGGTGTTGCCATAGACGTTCCAGTTCCACCAGACCACGGAAGCATTGACCTCGAGGTCAACGGGCCATTGGGACCACGGGTTTCTTCCATTGGATGCCGACAGCAGGGTGGGCGTCCCGCCGTCCTTCCCCCGCGCCCACGTATCTCCGTCCCCATTGCGATAGTAGAAGTTTTTCGGGTCGACGCGCAGTACCACGGGCAAGCATTGCTGGCAGTTCGCCACGTCTTCCACCGCTCCCCCTGTCTTCGGCACGCGGCGGATGAAGCCGTCCTCGCCATTGCGCTTGCTCGCGAACCAAGCGAACGAGGCGTCTACCGCCAGCGCGGAGGGGTATTGGCCGCTGGCGAGCACGGCGTCGGTGCGGTTTTGCATGCGGTGGACAGAGCCGGCCTGGTAAATGGAGCCGGCCGTCCAGTACAGCGCGCCGTCGCCGTCGAGCGCGAGCTTTCCGATGTTCGTGGCGGACGCAAGCAGCGCCACGCTGCCGCCGCTCACCGGCATCGAATAGAGACTGTAGCCGTCGGTCCAGTAGAGGTAGCCGTCGTCGGCCACCAAGTACGATGCGTAGCCGGCGACCAGGCGAACCGCCTCGCCGCCGACCTTCGGGGCCGACCAGATCTCCCAACCCTGCGGCATGGACCGCAGGAAGAAGACCTGCGTCGAGTTGAGCGCGAACGCGGTGGTGAGACTGCGGCCGTCGTTGGGCTGGATCACGCGCACCTCGTCCTCGAACGACGCGCCCACCGACGAATCCGCGTTCACGGTCACGCTGCAGGCCGACGAGGTCCCGCTGCAGGTGCCGCTCCAGCCCATGAAACGCACGTGCCCGGCGGCGCTCGCGGTCAGAGCCACGCTGGTGCCGGTGGCGACGGTGGTACGGCAGGTGGTCGCGCCCAGGCCGCAGTTGATGCCGGCACCATTGACCACGCCGCTCCCGGACACGCTGACCGTCAGGATCACGGGGGGGGGCGGCGGAGGGGGAGGGTCGAAATGCGCGAAGACCTCTCGATCGGCCGAAAGCACGAGCGAGCAGCCGCCCGGACCACTGCACGCTCCGCCCCATCCGGCGAAGGTCGCGCCGGCGGCCGGCGTCGCGGTCAGCGAGACGCTGGTTCCGTCCGAGAAGCTCGCGCTGCAAGTGCCCGGCGCGCGGCAGTCGATCCCGCTCGGCGAGGAAGCGACACCGCCCGGCCCCTCCGTCACGACGGTCAACCGGCGCGAGACCGAAGGAGGCGGCGGCGGCGGCGGGCGGCTGAACGAAGCAGCGACCGACCGATCGGCGTCGAGGGTGAAATCGCAGCCTCCCGTGCCGCCGCAGGCGCCGCTCCAGCCAGAAAACGATGCCCCCTGGTCGGCGACGGCGGCGAGGTGCATCTGCGTCCCTGCGGCCGCCTGGGTCAAGCAAGTCCCTCTACAGTCGGCACCCGCACCTCGCACCAACCCTTCCGCGCTGGTGGTGATCGTGAGCGTCACCGGGCGATTGCTCATATCGGTCGCGGCTTTGCCACATGCGAAAGCGAACGCGGCGGCGATGTAAATGGTCATGGCGCGCATGCTGGTTCTCCAAAACGGCCCGTGATGGCGTGTCGAGAACATTTGCGCTCGCTCGCCCGCTGACAAGCCGGAAAAGCATTTCCCTAGGACGGGCGGGCACCCGCTCCCGCTGTCCGCCCCGACCGGCGCGGCGCCGCCCCGGAGCATGAAGGTGGCCGCCCATTGCGGAACCGCCAGTCCAGCGGTACGGTCCTCGCGTGTTGCGCCGGGTCATTTCAGTGGTTCCCGGCAGCGCGGTGGTCCAAGTGGCGGGATGCTGCGACCGCCAAGTCACGCGGCCGCTTGGCGTCATTCGGATTGCCCAGCAGCAGCAGATCGCGCCTCTTGCGCTGACCTCGCTTGCTGCCCCAGCGTCATTCGATGTAGCCGGCCGGCCGCCGCCCGTGCACAGAGTGCGCGTGGCGGCGTTTCCAATAGGTCCACCCCTCTTCTTGGTCACCCGAGCCTTGCTCATCTGAGCGTGGGCTGGATCGCATCCTAGCCGCGCCGGACGTTCGTGCGCCCTCCGCGGCTTCGCCGTCCACCCATGCCGTCGCTTGCCGACGGGAGGCAGTCCATGATCGCAGCCGTATTGGCGCTCGCGCTCGCCGCGCCGCCCCCATTGCACCTTGGGGACCTGCTCCGCGAGGCGCACGAGAAGAACCCAGACTTGAAGGCCGCCCAGGCGCGCGTGCATGCGGCGAAATCGTCGATCTCACCCGCGGGCGCGTTCGACGATCCGATGCTGATGGTCCAGCTCTGGAACACGCCGGTGGACTTCTCGACGGTGCCGGTGATGTTCCAGCTTAGCCAGCAGATCCCGCTGGGGGGAAAGCGCGGGGCGCGCAGGGATGCCGCCCGAGCCGATGCCGCTGTGGCAGAGGCGGACCTGGCGGCGAAGCAGCGCGACATCGATACGCAGGTCGCGTCGGCTTACTTCGATCTCTTCCTGGCCGAGCGCACGCAGCGCGTGGACGACGAGCTCGACCAGATCCTCAACGTGTTGCTCAGGGCCTCCGAGGCGCGCGTCTCGACGGGAAAAGCCGAGCAGGTGGAGTTGCTGCGTGCGCAGGGAGCACTGATCCAGCTCCGGTCGGATCGGGAGACGGCCGTCGACCAACGGAAGTCGGCGTGGGCGCGGCTTGCGGCGCTGCTCGACCGCGATCCCCTGTCGCCGAGCGGCGCCACCACGGAGCCGCGCGTGCTTCCGTCGTTGCCCGACGTCGCGGCCCTGCGTGAGCGTGCGCTGCGAGCGCGGCCAGAGCTTCTCGGCGCGCAGGCGCTCGTGGCAGGCGCCCAGGCGCAGCAGCGACTCGCGAAGGCCGCGCAAGTGCCCGACCTCGGCCTGTTCGCCGCCGAGATGCATATGTTCCGCAACCCGATGGGCGTCTCCGATTTCCTCTTCGCGGGCTTCCAGATCAATCTGCCCATCTTCGGCGGCAGCAAGAACGAGCCCCGCATCACCTCAGCTCAGGCGCAGGTCATCGCCGCCCAAGAGGCTGAGCACGCACTGCGCAACCGCATCGCGTCGGAGATAGCCGAGACGTACGCGCACGTGCTGGCGGAACAGCGCCAGATCGACCTCCATCACCAGCTCATCCCCATCACCCGACAAGCCGTGCAGAGTGCCGAGTCGAGCTACGGCGCCGGGCGCACAGACTTCACCATGGTGATCGACAGCGCGCGAGAGCTGCGCATGCACGAGCTGGATCTCGCAACTCACCTCGCGATGTACGAGCGACGACTCGCGGAGCTGCAGCGCGCGGTCGGCAGCGACCTGGGCATCGAGCAGGCCGCGGAGGGCGGACATGAAGAGCATCGCTAGGCTGGGTCTGGCCGCAGTTCTGATGTTCGCGGCCTGCGCGAAGAAGAAGGACCACGAAGGCGCGCTCCATGTCGGGGACATGCTGGTGCGGCTGTCGCTCGACCCCGACCCTCCGCGCGCCGGCGACAACGTCCTGAACGTCGAGTTGCGGGACGCGCAGGGCAAACCCATCGACGGCGCGCAACTCGGGTTCGTCTACGACATGCCGGCGATGGGCTCGATGCCCGAGATGAAGGGCGGCGGGGACGCCAAAGCCATGGGCGGCGGGAAGTACCAGATCACCTATCCGCTCCCGATGCTGGGCGACTGGACGCTCACCTTGGCGATCGAAGCGCCGGGGCATCCGCACGCCGAATTGCGCTTCAAGGTGTCGCCGCCGCGCAAAGGCTACACGGTCGAATCTAGCGGTGCGACGCCCATGCGCGAAGGAGCGCCGCAAAGACTCGAGATCGGGCCGGAGAGGCAACAGCTCATCGGCGTGGTCTTCGCGAAAGTGGAGCGGCGGCCTTTGAGCCTCTCGCTGCGCGCCTCGGGCCGTGTAGAGGTGGACGAGACGCAGGTCCATGACGTGGTGCTCAAGTACGACGCGTACGTGGAGAAGCTCTTCGTCGATCAGACCGGCCAGAGCGTGAGGGCAGGACAGCCATTGCTCGTGCTCTATAGCCCCGATCTGCTCTCCAGCGAGCGGGACTATCTTGTGGCCGTGAAAAGCGGCGGCTTGGCGGGAAGCGAGCAGCTCGTGCGCGCAGCCGAAGAGCGGCTGAAGCTCTGGGGACTCTCGAACGCTCAGATCGCCGACCTTCGCAAGCGGGGTACGGCCGAGCCGCGCGTGACCATCCGTAGCCCCGCGGACGGCACTGTCCTGGAGAAGAACGTGGTCGCGGGGACCAAGGCGATGGCAGGAAATGCCCTCTACCGCGTCGGCAATCTTGGGCGGATCTGGGTGCTCGCAGATGTTTTCGAGTCCGACGCGCCCTACGTGCGCCCCGGCGTACCCGCGACAATGACGCTTCCCTACGCGAGCGGAGTGACCTGGAAAGGGACGTTGCAGTTCGTCTATCCGACGGTGGACGAGAAGACGCGCTCGATCCGCGCGCGACTCGCGTTCCCGAATGCGGGGTTGGCGCTCAAGCCTGGGATGTTCGCCGACGTCAAGATCGAGGTCCCGCTTGGCACGCGCCTCGCCGTGCCAGACAACGCGCTCCTCGCCTCGGGCGAGCACCGCTACGCTTTCGTAAAGCGCGGTGAAGGAGCGCTTCAGGCGACGGAGGTCAAGGTCGGTGCGCTGGGCGATTACGACGAAGTGCTCGATGGCCTGGTCGAAGGCGAGGAAGTCGCCACCCAGGCGACCTTCCTCTTGTCGAGCGAGGCGCAGCTCCGCGGCTCTCTACCGCGCTGGAGCAATCCATGATCGCGAAGATCATCGCCTGGTGCGCAGGGAACCGGCTCGTCACGCTGCTGCTCGTCGGGCTCCTCACGGCCTGGGGCGTGATCTCGCTCCGTTCGACCGCTCTCGACGCCGTCCCCGACCTCTCCGACGTGCAGGTGATCGTCTTCTCGGAGTGGATGGGCCGCGCGCCCGACCTCGTCGAGGACAACATCACCTATCCGATCGTCTCTTCTCTTCTCGGCGCGCCGCGCGTCACGGCGGTGCGCGGGCAATCGATGTTCGGGATGTCGTTCGTCAACATCATCTTCGAGGACGGAACGGATTTGTACTGGGCGCGCAGCCGCGTGCTGGAGAAGCTCTCCAGCATCTCGAACCGCCTGCCGCAGGGTGTGACACCCATCCTCGGGCCTGACGCGACCGGCGTCGGTTGGGTCTACGAGTACGCCCTGATCGACAAGACAGGCAACACGACGCTGCAGCAGCTCCAGTCGCTGCAGGACTGGAACGTCCGCTATGCGCTGCAAGCCGTGCCCGGCGTCGCGGAGGTGGCGAGCATCGGCGGCTTCGTGAAGGAGTACCAGGTCGATCTCGATCCGGACCGGCTCGCCTCCCTCGGCATTCCGCTCAAGGCGGTCGTCAACGCGGTACGCATGTCGAATGCGGACGTGGGCGGTCGTGTCTTGGAGGTGAGCGGCACCGAGCACTACGTGCGCGGGCGCGGGTACGTGAAAACGCCAGCGGATTTGGAAAAGGTCGTACTCGGCTCGCACATGGGCACGCCGGTGCTGCTGCGCGATGTCAGCGCGGTGCGGATCGGCCCGGCTCAGCGGCGCGGGCTGGCGGACCTCGACGGCGAGGGCGAGACGGTGGGCGGCGTGGTGGTCGCGCGCTCGGGAACCAACGCGCTGGATGTCATCGACGCGGTCAAGGCGCGTGTGGCAGAGCTCAAGGCGACGCTGCCGCCGGGCGTCGAGATCGTTCCGACCTACGACCGCTCGACGTTGATCCGCGCGAGCATCGACACGCTCAAGCACACGCTGATCGAGGAGCTGATCGTCGTCACGCTCGTCATCCTCGTCTTCCTGCTGCACCTCCGTTCCACCCTGATTCCGGCGCTGCTTCTCCCCATCGCGGTCGTGCTCGCCTTCATTCCGATGAAGCAAATGGGCCTGACCGCGAACATCATGTCGCTCGGCGGAATCGCAATCGCCATCGGCGCGATGGTCGACGCAGCCATCATCGTCGTCGAGAACGTGCACAAGCGCCTCGAGCGCTGGGAGAGCGCGGGCTCGAAGGAGCCGCGCACCGAAGTCGTGCTGCAGGCGTTGCAGGAGGTGGGCCGGCCCATCTTCTTCTCGCTGCTCGTCATCACCGTCGGGTTCTTGCCCGTTTTTACGCTCGAAGGCACCGAGGGCCGGCTCTTTGCGCCGCTGGCCTGGACCAAAACGTTCTCGATGGCGTTCGCCGCGCTGCTCTCCATCACGCTCGTCCCGGCGATCGCAGCGACATTCATCCGCGGAAAGATCCGCGACGAGGACCACAATCCCATCAGCCGTATCCTTGGCCGGCTGTACGAACCCGTCTGCCGCTTCGCGTTGCGCTTTCGTTGGCCGGTGATCGTTGGTGCGTTGGTGCTGATGGCGGTCACGGTGCCCATCGTCAAGCTTCTCGGCAGCGAGTTCATGCCGCCGCTCAACGAAGGCACACTTCTCTACATGCCCACGAGCGTTCCTGGCATGAGCGACGCAACGGCGCAGGATGTGCTGCAGCGGATGGACCGGGTTTTGAAGCAGTTCCCGGAGGTGGCGCGCGTCTTCGGCAAGGCGGGCCGCTTCGACACGCCGACCGACCCAGCGCCTCTCTCGATGTTCGAGACTGTCGTTCAGTTGAAGCCTCCGAGCGAATGGCCCAAGGGCGAGGACTGGGACGCGTTGATTCGCAAGCTCGACGGCGCCATGGCGTTCGCCGGAATGCCCAACGTCTGGTGGATGCCGATCCAGACCCGCACCGAGATGCTGGCAACGGGCGTGCGCAGCCCGCTGGGCGTGCTGGTGCTCGGGCCCGACACGAAAGAGATCGATCGCATCGGCGCCGAGATCGAGGCCGCGTTGCGCGAAGTGCCGGGTACGCGCAGCGCATTTTCCGAGCGCATCGGCGGCGGATACTTCCTCGACTTCGACGTGGACCGCGAGCATGCGGCTCGCTTTGGTCTCAACGTCGGGGATGTCGAGGACGCGGTGGAAACCGCCGTGGGCGGGCTCACCGTCTCCACCACCGTCGAGGGCCGCGAGCGCTATCCGGTTACGGTGCGCTACGCTCGGGACTTCCGCTCGGATCTGACTTCGCTCGCGCGCGTGCGCGTCGCGACGATGGATGGCGCGCAGATCGCGCTCGGTCAGGTCGCGAACCTCAAGCTGCGGACCGGGCCATCCATGCTGCGCGACGAGAATGGCCAGCTCGCGGGCTACGTCTTCGCCGATACGGCGCGGCCGATCGACGACTACGTCCACGATGCCAAGAAAGCAGTCGCCGACAAGGTGAAGCTGCCACCCGGCTACCGCCTCGACTGGGTCGGACAATATCGTTACCTCGAGCGAGCCAAGGCACGGCTGGCCATCGTCGTCCCGCTGACGCTCTTCATCATCTTTCTCTTGCTCTTCTTCAACTCCGGCAGCTCGGTCGAAGCGTTGATGGTCATGCTCGCAGTACCCTTCTCGCTGGTGGGCGCGTTCTGGCTGCTCTGGCTCCTCGGCTACAACTTGAGTGTCGCTGTGTGGGTGGGGCTCATCGCGCTAGCGGGTCTCGACGCCGAAACGGGTATCGTGATGCTGCTCTACCTCGACCTGGCCTGGAAAGAGCGCAAGCCCGTTACCCGCGACGAAGCCCGGGAGGCCGTGGTCGAAGGCGCGGTGAAGCGCATCCGTCCCAAGATGATGACGGTCGCGACCATCCTCGTCGGCCTTCTGCCTGTTCTCTGGTCGCAGGGCACCGGCGCCGATGTGATGAAGCGCATCGCCGCGCCGATGGTGGGCGGCGTCGTCACCTCTGCGATCCTCGAGCTGGTCGTCTACCCCGCGCTGTACCTGATCTGGAAGGGACGGGTCTTGGGGCGCGCGATTTAGCACTGTGTTACGAAGGGTGCCATGCCCAGCACAGTGTTCATCACCGGCGCCTCCAGCGGCCTCGGGCGCGGTCTCGCGCTGCACTACGCGAAGAGCGGCGCCACGGTCCACGCAGCGGCACGCCGCAAGGACGAGCTGGACAAGCTCGCCAAGGAATCGCCCAACATCGTCCCGCTGCAGCTCGACGTGCAGGACACGCCGGCCCTCGTCAAGGCCATTCAGCGCCTCGGCCCGCTCGACATGGTCATCGCCAACGCCGGAATCGGCGGGCCCACGCCCGCGAAGAAGATGGAATGGGAATGGGTCAGGCGAATTCTCGACGTGAACGCCACGGCGGCCTGCGTGACCATCGCGGCGGCGCTGCCGGCGATGGTCGAGCGCAACGCGGGGCACCTCGTGGCCATCTCCAGCCTGGCTGGCTTCCGCGGCCTGCCGGGCAACGCGGCCTACTGCGCCAGCAAAGCCGCTCTGCGCATCTTCATGGAGAGCGTGCGCGTCGACCTCGCCAAGACCAAGGTGCGCGCGACGACCATCTATCCCGGCTTCGTCAAGACGGAGCTGACGGCGAAGAACAAGTTCCCCATGCCCTTCCTGATGGAGCTGGACGACGCCGTCAAGGTGATGGCGCGCGGCCTCGCGCGCGGCGCGGCCACCATCGCCTATCCGCTGCCGATGGTGGCCCTCACGCGCGCGATGGGAGCGATTCCGCGCCCGCTCTACGAGGCGCTCGCAGGCCGCATGCGAACGCTCTGACCGCTCTGCTAGAACCGCGCCGCATAGGCGAGACGGGCGCCGCCCGGCTCCGGCGCGCCGAGCGCGACGCCTCCGCCGAGGAGCCGCTCGCCGTCGACCCCGGAGACCCACGCGTCCACCACGGCGAAGAGCCACACGGCGGCGGCGCCGATGAGCAGGCCGTTGCGTACGCGGTAGCGGCTCGCGGCGGTGTCGTAGAGCTGCTGGGCCTGGCCGGTGGGATCGGGTCCCAGCGACGCCGAGCTGGTGCGCGAGGTGTACTGATCGTAGGCGCGGTTGCCGAGCAGGTGGAAGGCGAGGCTCGCGCCGAGCAGGCCCGCCTCGGCGCCGAGCAGCAAGCCTCCCTTGACCGGCTGGCGGTTATACATCTGCCCCCAACCCGGAATGAGCAGCGAGCGGAACGCGGCGTCCTTCTTCGAGCGCAGCACCACCGCGTCGCTCGCCAGCGCCACCATGCCGGCCGCGCTGATCGAGGCGGACTCGGCGGCGAGCGTCTCGCCGCTCTCGGTGGCGACGATGCGCGCGTTCACCAGATAGCGATCGCCCACGCCCGACGTCGTGCCGATGACCAGCGCCTGAGCGTCGGAGAGCTTGCCGATCTCGGCGGCGCGCGCGGAGTCGACGGCGCCGCTATTCTGCAGGCGGAGCTCGCCCATGACCTCGGTCAGCTTCTGCCGCTCGACCAAGAGGAGGTTGTGATCGCGCTGCAGGTCTGTCGCCACCTCGGCGCTGACGATGAGGCCGATGCGGTGTTTCTGCGCCTCCTCGCCCAGCTCGGTGAACGGCAGCACCGCGAGGCGCCGGTAGCGCGCGTTGCCCGGCAGCCGGTTGAAGCCGGAGGCGAGGCCGTCGGCGAGCCTGCGCATCGCCACCTCGATGCTGTGCGATTCGACCGTTCCCGCCACGCGCCGGGGCGCCGGGGCGGCGAAGCTCTGCTGCCCGCTCGCCAGCACGCGGCCGCTGGAGACGGCGATGAGGCGCGCCTGCAACGTCAGCTTGTCGGAAGCCTCCAGCACGGCGCCCACCAGCACCGCCTCGGCTCCCGCAAGCAGGCCCAGCTCGAGCTCCGCCGGATCGCCGCCGCCCGCGGCAGCCTTGAGACGCGCTTCGCCGACCGTCGCCGAGAGCCGCGTGCGATCGAGGATCCGCACGCGCGCGATCGAGCCGAGCTTGCTCCCGCGACGGCTCGAATGGCCGCCCGCTCGGGGCTGCGCGCGAGGCCCTCGGCGAGCTTCTCGGCCACCGCCTGCGCTGCAGCGGCCAGATCGTCGGGAGCAGCGCGCGCCGGCAGGGAGACGAGGGAGAGCGCGAGGGCGAGCTCGAGAAGGGCAGTGCGCATCAGTAGGTCCTCACGAGCTGCAGGCCGTTGGAGCTGTCGGGGATGAGCAACAGCGAGCCGCCCACGGCGTACTGATTGTGCGTGGTCGCCTGCAGGCTGCCCACCAGAGGCGGTGTGGCCTGCGTGAGGTCATACGAGACGACGCCCGCGAAGGCGCTGCTGTAACTCTGGCCGGCGAACAGATAGGGCCCGCTGCGCAGGAGCGCGGTGGGGATGGCGAGCTGGGTGAAGGAGGTGGGCAAGAGCGCGGGCGTCCGCGGCGCGGTCAGATCGTAGGCGTAGACGTTCGAGCCGCAGGCGCCGTATGGAGGGTTGACCGACAGGTACATCCGGTTGGTGTCGGTGGCGACGAAGAGGCCGCCCAGGGTGTATCCGCCGCCGGCGCAGTTGGACGGATCGGGCGCCAGCGTGCAGCCGACCTCGGCGATGGGTGAGGCAAAGACGTCGACCACGCAGTATCCGGTCCGCGTTGCCACGTAGGCGTAGCGTCCCTGCATGCGCACGCCGCGTCCGAAGTTGGCGCCGGGCGTGGTGACCAGCGAGGGGCCAACTGGCGCGGCGGGGTTGCTCACGTCCCAGACCGCGACGTAATCGGTTGAGCTCTCCAAGCTCGCCACCAGGTAGCCGTTCGCCGCCGCGATGCCGCTCACCGGCGTACTGGTGCCGCGGATGACGACGGGAACAGTGGCCGCCGCCGCGGCGCCGGAGAGCATGGTCGGCGTGCTCGCGTCGTAAAGCGCGAGCTGGTTGGGTACGGTCGCGGTGCCGGAGAAGACCCAGACCCCGTCGCCCGCCTGGGCCATCGGCGCGCAGCGGGAGAGGCCACTCGCGGGCGTCTCGGCGCACGACAACGACGCGTTGGGGATCTGGAAACTCGTCTTGGTAAATGAGCTGGCTCCGAACCCGGCGAAGCCGGCGTGCAGGTCAGCCGAGATCAGCTCGAAACTGCTTCCCTGCGACACGGTGACGAGCGCGCGCGAGCCGCGGATGGCGCCCACCTCGCCGTTCAGGTTGTCGGGGAACACCGTGGCGAGCCTGCTGACGCTGTGTGGGTTCCCCATCTCGACCACGTCGAGGTTGGCGGTCCCGTAGCAGCTGCGGTCGTTGCCCAGCACGGTGAAGACGTTGGCGCCGGAGACCACCATGTCGTAGATGTTGCCGATGGTGGACAGCTCGACGCTGGAGGGCTGGTCGGTCTCGTAGGTGCCCGCCAGCACCGGCGCGTCCGGGTTCGCGAGGCTGAACGCCTCGATCGCGGTTCCTCCGTACCCGAGCTGCTCACCCACCAGGAGCAGGTCGCCGGCCACCGCCATCTTCATGGCCGGGCTGTGCAGGGTCGCCACCTGCGTTGCCGCGGAGAGCGTGAGCGGCGCGGTGCTGGTGACGGTGCTCTCGAAGAGGCCGCCGGTCGAGCCCGGGGTGCCGCCGAAGTAGACGCGCGGCCAGTCCACCACCAGAGCGTTGAAGCCGAAGGTGCCGGGGCTTGTGCCCGCCGAGGTGTTGTAGGCGATGCTGCCGAAGGTCGCCGCGATGGTATAGCCGTCGACGTTCCCGCTCTGGTGCGTGACGAAGACCCAGGGGCCGACCACCTTGAGGTCGAGCGGCGCGCTGTTCGTGTGCAAGAGCGTGCCGCAGCTCGCGTCGCAGGCGCCGATGCTCACGTGGTCCGCGCCGTAGGCGAAGGTCCCGATCTTGTAGTTGCCGTCGGCGGTGTCCAGATAGGTGAAGACCGCATGCGACTTGCCCGCGCCGCCCACGTCAGCGCGGCGAACCGGCGCGAGCTGCTGCACCCGATAGGTGGGGAACACGCCTTGCTGTAGAAGGACCGGCGCAAGCGGGTTTGCCGCGTCGATCACGTCGATGCCGTTGTTGACGGTGGCGACGCCGAAGAGGCCGGGGTCGAAGCCGAACAGCGTCCGGTTGTCGTCGGCGACCAGCTGCCGCGCGCGCAAGCTGGAGAGCGGGATCAGTGCGCTCTGGTCGACGAGGCCGCTGCCGCCGTACTTCTCGTAGGAGTAGGTGCGGATCGAGAACGGCGGCAGGTTGCCCCGGTTGCTGCAGCTCGGCGGGCCCGCGGCGGGCGGGCTCCCCTGCGAGACGAAGGCGCGGTCGCCGAACACCGCGATCGAGTTGAAATACGACGGGGCGGTATACGGCGACTGCGCCAGGTGCACCGCCCGATCGAGCGGGGCCACGTTGGGGTTCACCTTCACCGCGGAGGGCACGCCGAAGGAGAGCTGCGAGACGTTGGGGCTGGGGTCGACCACCTGGTCGGTCGCGGCCACGGTGACGAAGAAGCTACTCGCGTTGGGCAGGCCGGTGAGCGTGATCTCGGGCGTTTGGGTGCGGATGGGCGAGGGGCCCTGCGAGACGAAGTTGCCGGTGTAATCGGCATAGTTCGAGCTGTAGATGGGCCCATAATAGACGAGGTATCCCGAGATGCCGACGCTGGTGTTGCTCACCACCGGGTCCCAGGTGATGCGCGCGCTTCCGTTGCGGTTGTCGGCGTGGACGTTGAGCGGCTGCGGCGGCGGCGTGCTCTCGCGGTGCACGGTGATCACGCTGGTGCCGCTTTGGTTGCCGGCGAAATCCTCCGCGTAGACGAAGATGTTGTTGTCGACGCCGTTCACCAGCGCGGGGGCGTTGACGGCGATGCCGTCCCACGCCGCCCAACCGCCCGGGCCGCAGGCCGGGCTGCAGACGCGGACCTGGTATCCCTTGAAGTTGGACGACGGCAGGGTGGCGTCGGTGCTCGCCTGGATGAGCTGCAGCGGCGCCGATGCGCGGCTGGTGGGCGAGCGGACGCTGGTTCCCAAGACCGGCGTGGTGGGCGCGATGCGGTCCTGGAAGACCAGAGTGCTGCAGCTGGTTGCCGCGTCGAGACCAGCGGGAAACTGCGTGTCCGGCGTGCGGCCGGCGGGGGCGCTCGAAACCGAGTAGCTGCCCGCGGGCACGGAGAACACCGCGGAGCCGGAGGAGTTGGTCAGGACGGCGTTGGGGTTGATCGCGTCGCCGGTGAAGGCGGTGCCGCTCAGGTTGATGGAGACGCCGTTCGCGAACGTGTCCGCCGCGCAGCGAGAGACCGCGCATGCGCCCACCGTGGTCGGCGCCGGCGTGGCGCAGGCGCCGTAATCGCGGAAGAGCGCGTTCGCCTGCATGGTCGCGACTTTGACCGTCAGCGAGAGGCCGGTCACCGCGGTAGCGGTCGTGCTCGACGGGACCGTGACGAGCGCGGTGTCGCTGCCGGCGATGCTGGGGCCGAAGTGGTTCTGCGCCACCGTTACCGTGTACTGGCCGTTCACGTTGGCGGGGATATTGCCCAAGCTGAAGGCGCCGCTCGCGTCGGTGGTGGTGACGAGGTGGCCGCCCGCGAGCTCAGCGCCGTCGACGGTCACCACCGCGCCGGCCTGGGCGCGGGCCACGTTGAAGCTGACGCCGGGGCTGAAGGCGGCGCTGCTGAAGCTCACCGTGCCGGCGATGGAGCCGGTTCCGCGCTGCAGGCGCACCAGGAAGGGGCTCGCGTTGGCGTTTGCTCCGGAGACGGTGACCGAGGGCGCAGCTGGGACCAGGTACGAGCTCCGCGCGAGCGCGACCGTGTAGTTGCCGTCGGGCACCGCGCTGAAGGTGTAGACCGCCGCGTTGGCCACGCCGCAGGTGGCCGTGAGGGCTGCCGTGAGCACGCCCGCCTTGCTGTACGGGGTGCCGTTGAAGGCGGTGCCGGAGAGCGTGGCGGTGACGCCGGTGACCGAGTCGGCAGTGCCGCCGGTCGGCGACGGCACGTAGATGCAGCCGGTCACGGTGCTGCTGTGTGCGGGCAGGGCGATGGTCGCCAGCGCGGTGCCGCCCGGCACGAGGACGGTGCTACCGGTGGGCTGGCCATCGGTGTAGCCAGGCTTGCTCGCGATCACCGTGTAGCCGCGAAGAGGGTCGGCTGGAAGGGGCACGCTCGCGAGCGTGAAGCGTCCGCTCGAGTCGGTGATCGCGGCGATCGAGGAGGAGAGGTTGACCGCGTCCTGCAGGTAGACCGCCACTCCGCCGCAGTCGCCGGCCGGCGCGCGGGAACGAGGCCGGCAGGTAGGTGCTCGAGCCGCTGACCGTGAGCGTGTAGCTGCCCGCCGGCACCGCCGGCAGCGACCAGGTGCCAGGCCCGCCGACGCCCGCCGAGGTCTGCGCGAAGGAGGTGCCGTTGAAGGCGACGCCGCTGATCGAGGCGACGACCTGCGCATTGCTCGCGGGCGGCTGCGGATTTGCCAGCGCGACCGCACCGGTGACCGCCGTGGGCGCGGCGGACAGAGCGATCGGCCCGGGCGCCGGGATCGCAGGCGCGTTCACCGGCACCGGGATCGAGCCAGGCAGATAACCCGGCCGGCGCGCTCGCAACGCGTAGCTCGCGCCGGACAGGCTCCAGGGCACCGCCGGGAAGCTGAACGCGCCGCCCGCTCCGGTCACCGTATTGAGCGGCGTGGGCAGGTCGCCCGGCGCCGTGGCCGAGAGCGTGACGGTGATGCCGGAGAGATCCGTCTCGGGCACGAAGCCCGCGATGCCGTTGGCCGAGAGCACGACCGAGCCCGTCAGCGGCACCGTCGCCACCTGCAGGACGATGGAAACGCCGGTGCTCGTTTGCCCGGCGGCGAGCTGCACCGGCGCGGAAGACCCGCTCGCGAACGAGAGGCGGCTGCAGGAGACCGCATAGTTGCCCGCGCGCAGCGAGGCGACGAGGAAGTTGCCGTTGGCGAGCGTGGTGACGCCCGACACCGCGACCGCGGCGCCGTTGAAGTCGGTGCCGCTGACGGCGATGGCGCTGCCGGCCTGCGACGCGGCGCCCGTGGCGGTGCAAGTGCCCGCGAGGCTCGCGGTTGTGTCGTACGCGAGGGACAGCGCGGGCGCGGCGAGGACCCCGCCCAGTGGCACGGCGAGGTTGGCCGAGGACGTGGCGAGGTAGCCCGCGCGCGAGGCGGTCGCGATCCAGCTTCCCGCCGGCACACCCGAGAAGACGAAGTTTCCCGCGCCGTCGGTGACGGTGTTGAAGGCGCCGGGGCCGCCGAGAGAAGGAGCGATCTGTACCAGCGTGCCGGCGAGCTGCGGCGCGCCGGGAGGCAGCAGCACCTGGCCCGAGAGCGCTCCCCGCGCGACGCGGAGCTGGATGGGCGGCACCTGCACTGTCTTTTCGCCGTCCGAGAGCGCGACCGCGATTCCGGAGAGCGTCTGCGTCACCCATCCGCCTTGCGCGGCCTGCACCGCGTAGCTGCCGGGCGGCACATTGGCGATCCGGTAGGCGCCGGTCGCGTCGGTGCTCGCGGTGAGGCCCGTGCCCACCAGCGAGACCTGGATGCCCGCCAGCGAAGGAGCGGTCGTGATGGGCTCCAGCGAGACGGCGCCGGCCAGCGTGGCGGTCGCCTGCACGCCGGGCGGCGAGAGGGGATCGAAGGGGTTCTGATGCTGGGGTGAGGTGCTGCAGCCTGCAACGAACGCCGCGCACACCGCGGCCACTCCAAAGCGCTCGAACATCGACCCCCCCCTGTTGGCTGGCCGACAAACCTAGCGGAAAATAGCAGCTCGGCGGAAGGGGTCTCCGGGAGGGAAGGCGCCCACCCTGTAGGTGGGCGTCTGCGGCGGCGCGGCCTGTCAGCGCGCCCGGGCCCGATCCGTTTCGTCGACCATGTCGCCCACCGTGGAGAGCAC
>WNFI01675156.1_pt1 | contig 18009 bp, 19 predicted proteins | sample 5400471 | NCBI WGS metagenome assembly WNFI01 (sample SAMN13153348, study PRJNA577476) | soil metagenome | isolation source: 100 cm saprolite on Douglas fir-dominated hillslope | place: USA:California | collected 2013-09-17 | reverse complement strand
GCGCCGGTGCGCACCGGCCCCTGCCCGGGGAGCCCGGTGACCGACATGAGGCCGCTCATGCCCTGCGCCACCTGGTCGAAGCCCGGCCGGTCGCGGTAGGGCCCGTCCTGCCCGAAGCCGGAAATGCTGGCGAGGATGATGCGCGGGTTGATTCTCTCGAGCGACTGGTAGTCGATTCCCAGGCGGTCCTTCACGTCCGGCCGGTAATTCTCGACCACCACGTCCGCCGTCTTCACCAGCCGGGCGAGCACTTCGCGCGCCTCCGGCAGCTTCAGGTTGAGCGTCATCGCGCGCTTGTTGCGGTGCAGGTTCTGCATGTCGGGCCCCTCGCGCGGCCCGCCCATGGCTTCATTCGGGTCGACCCCGGGAGGAGACTCGATCTTGATGACGTCGGCGCCGAAATCCGCGAACTGCTTGACGCAGGTCGGGCCCGCGCGCACGCGGGACAGGTCTAGAATGCGCAAGCGCGACAGCGCGGTGGAGGCGGCGATCTTCGGCATGTGGAATATTTTAGCCGCCCCGGTGTTTTTTCCATGTCACCAAGGGAGGGCTCACGATGAAAGGAAAGATCAACACGCTGCTGGCAGTCCTGGCCACGGTCGCGCTCGCTGCATGCGCGAACGTGCAGAACGTGATGCCCGACTGGATGCCGGGCAGCGGCGCGACGCGCGTGCAGCTCAGCGGCGCCAACGAAGTCCCTCCTGTAACGACCTCGGGTTCCGGCAGCGGCAGCTTCCGCGTCGGCCCGGACGGCGCCGTGAGCGGCAGCGTCACCACCACCGGCGTGCCCGGCACGGCGGCGCACATCCACCAGGGCGCGAAAGGCCAGAACGGCCCGGTGATCGTCCCGCTCACCAAGAACGGCGACACCTATATCGCGCCCGCCGCGGCCAAGTTCACTGCCGCGCAGCTGCAGGCGTTCAAGGCCGGCAACACGTACGTCAACGTCCACACCAGCCAGAACAAGGGCGGCGAAGTCCGGGGCCAGCTCGAGCCCTGAGAGCTTATTCCAGCTTCAGGTTTGCCTTCTTCACCCCCCCGCGCCACTTCTCGATTTCGGCGCGGAAGAAGCGCCTGAAGCTGGCCTGGTCGCCCTCGAACAGGCTCGCGCCGGCCTTTTCCAGCCTCTCGCGCGTCTCCGGCAGCGCGAGCACGTGCTGGATGTCGGCCGCGATGCGCGCGCCGAGCTCGGGCGCGACGGTGCCCGGCGCGAAGAATCCTTGCCACAGCGTCGCCTCGTAATCGGGCAGGCCCTGCTCGGCGATCGTCGGCACCTCCGGCGCATTGATGAAGCGCTGCTTGCTCGTCACGCCGAGCGCCCGCGCCCGGCCCGACTTGGAGAGCGGCAGCCCGACCGGCATGCCGGCGAAGTAATACGCGATGCGGCCCGCCATGAGGTCGGTGGCCGCCGGCGCGCCGCCCTTGTACGGCACATGCACGGCCTGGATGCCCGCCATCAAATTGAAGAGCTCGCCGCACAGGTGATCGGAGTTGCCGACTCCCGATGACGCAAAGGCGAGCTTGCCCGGTTCGGCGCGCGCGCGCGCGATCAGCTCCTGCACGCTCTTCGCCGGGAAATCCGGCGCGACGATGAGGATGTGCGGCGTGGAGGCGACCGGCGCCAGCGGCACCAGGTCGATTTCGGCGCGATACGGCAGGTTCGGCAGCGCCGCCGCGCTGATCGCCAGGCCGTTCTGCGCGAAGAGCAGCGTATAGCCGTCGCCCGGCGAATGCGCAGCCGCATCGGCTGCCAGGTTGCCCGCCGCACCGGCGCGCGTCTCGACGCACACATTCTGCTTCCAGTAGGCACCGAGCCGGTCGGCCATCACGCGCCCGACGATGTCGGTCGAGCTGCCCGCCGCGTAGCCGACGAAGACGCGCACCGGCTTGGCCGGATACTGCGCGTGCGTATCGAATGAGAAAAGCAAGGCCAACAGGAAAATCGCTCTCATAGGTGGGAGAACATCCTTTTGCCCGCAACGGGCATGTCGGCAGTGAGAATCTCGCCGTTCAGCGAGTCGGTGATGTAAAGCGTTCTTCCTTTGAAAGCGATATTCGTCATCAGGCGATGCTCGTTGCCGCCGTGCGCGAGATGGGTCGGCAGGCAGTTCGCGTCGAAGCGCCAGATGCCGACGCCGAGGTGGCACACCAGCAGGCCGTCCGCCTCGTCCATCTCGATGCCGTCGGGCCCGGCATGGCCGCCTGAGAGCTGGATCGCGACGCCGGTCTTCGACGGCGTGCCGCCCTCCATCAGCGGCAGGCGCCAGATCTGCTGCGACCGGGTCATCGCGACGAAGACCTGGGAATTCTTTGAATTCAAGGTCACGCCATTGGGCGAAGGCGCGTTGTGCACGAGCCGCTGCAGCTCGCCGCCCGTTCTCAGCCGCCACACCCGCCCGCTCGGGTCGGCGATGCCGCTCTGCCCCTGGTCGGTGAAGTACAGATCGCCGTTGTCGGCGAAATGCAGGTCGTTCAGGCCCTTGAAGCTCTCGCTGAATGCGGTTTCAAGCAAGGGTTCTATCGTCCCCGTCCCGGGATCCAGAATCATCAAACCGCGTCTGTAGTCCGCGATGAAGATCCGTCCGTCCTTGTGGATCTTGAGGCCGTTCGGCCAGCCGTCGTACTGCGTCACAAGCTGCCACTCTGCTTTTGAATTTATTTTAAAAATCCTGCCAAACGGGATGTCCACGCACCACAGATTGCCCTGCCGGTCGAACGACGGACCCTCGAGAAAGCAGTCGACCGCGGCGCCCTGGCGGTTGGAATCCGACCACGCCGTGCGGCGCTTGTCGCGGAACTTCGCCGGCAGCGAAGTGAAGCGCTGGACCTCTATTTTTTTTATTTCTTGAAACGGGTTTAGCATGGGAATGCGCGAGAGGATAAGCATGTTAACCCCGGCATACAAGGAGGCCGCCATGAGGTCGCTCGGTTTGCTCGCCCTTTCGCTGGTTACCGCAGTTGCATTCGCCCAACCCAATGTCCGCGTGCGCGGCGCGATCGCCGCGTTCGACGGGAAAGCGCTCGAGGTGAAAGACGCGGGCGGCAAGAGCTTCGACATCCTCCTCGGCGCGAAGACCGAGATCGTATTTGCGCAGCCGATCGCGCTCGGTGAGATCAAACCGGGCGATTTCCTCGGCGTCACCTCGGTGAAGCGCGGCGACGGCACGCTCGCGGCCTACGAAGTACGGCGGTTCCCCAAGCCGCTCAACCCGGGCCACCGGCCGTTCGAGGGACGCGATGATCAGACCATGACCAATGCGACGGTCGCGGCAATGGTGCAATCGGCGAGCGGCCGCGAGCTGACCCTCACCTACGAGGGCGGTTCGCAGAAGATCGTGGTGCCGGAGAACGCGTCCGTCTCGACGCTGGTGCCGGGGGAGCGCTCGCAGCTCGTGCCCGGCGCCGGCGTCAATCTCACCGCCGCTCCCGGAGCCGACGGCAAGCTGGTAGCGCAGCGCATCCAGGTCAGCGGGGTCAAGCCGCCGAAGTAGCCGCGTTGTTTCCGGCAATGCGGCCGAACACCGCGCCATTGGTGAGGCCGCTGCCGCCGGGGTAGTTGAACCAGAAGATGCCGCCTACCAGCTCGCCCGCGGCGTACAGCCCGCGCATCGGTTGTCCGTCCGAATTGATCACCTGGGCGTCGGTGTTGATGCGCAGGCCTCCGAACGAGAAAGTGATCCCGCACGTTACGGCATAGGCTTCGAAAGGCGGCGTGTCGATGGTGTTCGCCCAGTTCGACTTCGGCACCGCCAAGCCTTCGGTGCGCCGCCCATCCTTGAGGTTCGGATTGAACGCGATGTCGGTGCGCACCGCTGCGTTGTAGCTCTGGATTTCCTTCAGCGCAGCTTCCGCGTTCACGTCATCAAGAACAGAGACCAATTCGGGGAGCGTGTTGGCTACGCGTTTTGTCACCTGCCGAATCTTGTACTCGTCGCGCAGCAGGTGCCTCACCTTGCCGTCGAAGATCTGCCAGGCGAACTGGCCGGGCTGCTGAAGAACGACGCGCCCGTACCTGGCGTAGGTGTAGTTGCGGAAGTCGGCGCCCTCGTCGACGAAGCGCTTGCCCTCCGCATTGAGGTAGATGCCCCAGGGATAGGAGTGCTTCTGGAACTGGTCGCCGACCGCGAGGTCGCCGAACTCCGGGGCGTTTCGCTCCCAGGCCACGGCGTGGCAGCCCGACCAGTTGCCGGTCGGCTGCGCGCCGATGTCGAGCGCCATGCGGATCGCGTCGCCGGTGTTGAAGCGCGTGCCGCGCACCTTAGCGAGCTCCCAGCCGGGACCCAGGTAGCGCGTGCGCCACTCGGTGTTCGCCTGGAAGCCTCCCGCGGCGAGCACCACCGCGCGGCCTTTCACATGAATAGTTTTACCTGTTCGCTTAACGACTACCCCGTGCACCCCATCATCGTCCGCGATCAGCGAAACGGCGCGCGACTGGTACCAGATGTCGATGCCGTTCTTTCGCGCCGCCTGCGTGAGCGAGTCGACGAGCCCGGGACCGCCGCCCACGGCCTCGACGGTGAGCCCGCCCCAGAACTTGAAGCACCCTTCCACCTTGAACGCCTGCCGCCCCCAGGCGGCGGTGAAGCGCACGCCTTTGCTGCGCATCCAGAGCGCCGTGGGCAGGCTCTGCCTGACGAGGACCTCGGTCAGATCGGGATCGAACGGTACTCGGTGACGCGCGCCATGTCGTCGAGAAACTGCTCCTCGGTATACGTGCCGAAGTCCGTGCTCGAGATCTCCTGCTCTGAAAGATCCGGGATCAGCCGCTTGATGTCGTCGACGCCGCGGTAGGCGACGCGCAGCAAGCCGGCGGTGAAGCGCGAATTGCCGCCCGCCTCTTCCTCTGGGGCTCGTTCCAGAACCAGGACTCGATCGCAGTGCTCCCGGGCTGCGAGGGCCGCGCAAAAGGCCGCGTTGCCGCCGCCGACCACGATGACGTCGTACATCAGTCCGCCTTGATGTGGGCCTTTTGAATGACCTCTTTCCACCGCGCCTGCTCCCTGGCGATGAATTGCGCGAACTCCCGCGGCGTCGAGCCGACCGGGATCGCGCTCTCCGGGGCGAGGCGCTCGAGCACAGCCTTGGAGCGAACCGCTTTTGCGGCTTCATCGGAGAGTGTCTTTATTACTGAATCAGGCATTCTTGCCGGCCCGATCAGCCCATACCACTGCGAGGTCTCGAATCCCGGGTAGCCCTGCTCTGCCACCGAGCGCACGCCGGGCAGCACCGCGAGGCGGCTCGGAGTGCCGACCGCGACCGCGCGCAGCTTCCCGGCCTTGACGTGCTGCAGCAGCGGCGGCGTGCCGGCGACGCCGACCTGCGTGCGGCCGGCCACCAGGTCGATCACCATGGGGCCGGTGCCCTTGTACGGCACGTGCTGGAGATCGATGCCGCCGGTGGCGAGCTTCAGGTATTCCATGGCGAGATGGCCGGCGCTCGCGTTTCCCGCCGAGCCGTAGTTGAGCTTGCCCGGCTCGCGCCGAGCGAGCTCGATCAGTTCCTTCAGGTCCCTGACCGGGACGTCGGCGTGCACGACGTACAGGGTCACCACCTTCACGAGCAGCGAGATCGGCGCGAAATCCCTGTTTGCGTCGTAAGGCAGCTCCTGCCCCATGAACGGGTTCGCGGCGAGCGTGCCAATGTGCCCGATGATCAGCGTGTAGCCGTCGGGCTCAGCGCGCGCCACCTCGCCCATCGCGATATTACCGCCGCCGCCCGGCCTGTTCTCGGCCACGAAGTTCTGGCCGAGCCCCTTGGCCATCTCGGCCGACACGGTGCGCGCGACGAACTCCGAGCTGCCGCCCGGCGCGAACGGGACGATCAGGCGGATCGGCTTGGAAGGGTAGGGCTGTCCTTGTGCAAACGTGACGACTGCGGAAAGGAAAATGAATAGAGTCTTTCTCATCTCTGCGAGAGCTCCAGGATGTGCATCCCGGTGTTGGCGCGATCGACGATGTAGATGTAGCCGCGGTCGTCGACGTCGAGGTTGTTGGTCTGGATGGCAACCTTGCAGCGTTCGCCGCCGTCGGCCGCCTTGACGCAACGCTTGTCCGTCCTGTCAGTGGTTGCCGGGATGTAGTAGCCGATCTCGCGCGGATGGAACGGATCGCGGATATCGACCGCGCGCACGCCGGCGTTGAACCAGGCCATGAACACGGTGCGCCCGGCGTACATCGGCGGCTGGTTCTCGTTGGACGAGTGCGCGCCGAAGCGCCCGCCACGGCTGCAGAAATTCCCGCTCGCCTCGGGCACATTGAAAATCGACACACCGACCGGCACCTTCTCGTCGGTGATGTCGACGATGAACGCCATCTGCCGCGGCTCGAGGCACTCGTTGACCAGCGACTCGTTCACCACGACCACGAAGTCGCGGCGGTTGCCGCCCCTGTCTTTCGAGAACTCCCCCATCTCGATGCCGATGACCGGCAGCGTCGTGTGCGCGCCGTTCATCGAGGAAAGATTGAATCGCCCGGCCTGCGGCGCGAGCAGGTTCTCCGGCGTCGGCTCGCTCGGCCCCGACAGCAGCTTCGCCCGGTCGACGATCTGCATGATTCCGTCCTTGTTGGTGCCGTAGCCGAAATAGACGCGGTTGCCCTTCGGCCCGGTGGAGATCGGGCCGTGCAGCTCGGTCGGCGCCGGGCCGCTCGCTCCCGGCTGCTGTCCGGGCAGGCCGAAATTGCGGATCAACAACGGGCGCGCTGGATCCGACAGGTCGAACACCTGCGTCATGCGCCGCGTGCGCCAGTCGGGCAGGCCGGAGACGAGATAAGCGATGCCGCTATCGCATTCCCACCAGCTCTTGTGCGTGCCTTTGAGCTTGTCGACGACGACGACGATGCGCGCGGGTTTCTCGGGCAGCGTGACGTCCCAGACCTCGTGCGCGAGATTGCCGAAGGTGCGCAGCAGGTAGAACTTCGACTTGTCGGCTTTCGGCAGGTCCTTGCCGCTGCACACGCGCGCCATCTGCGCGCCGCCGGTCTCGGCCTGGCCCGGCTCGCCCGGAATGTGGGCGAGATAGCGCGGCTTGCGCGGGTCGGTGACATCGACGATCGAAGTCCCGCTGTCCTCTTCGCGCCCGGTGAGGGAATTCACGGCGCGCCCGCCGTGATGACCGACGTAGGCGATCCAGCGCCCGTTCTGCTCGTGGATCACCGGCTGGTAGGCGCTGCGGCCCTGCAGGTCGTGATGCCCTAGCAGGACCATGTTCGAAGAGCTCGCCGCATGCTGCGCATGGCCAGGCGGAGTAAACGCCACGAGCGTGGCCAAGACCATCCAGGTTTTCATCGAGCCTCCTCCTCTAGTCCGGCTTCGCGCCGGAGTCCTTCACCAGGCGCGTCCAGAGCAGTGTATCCTCGGCGAGGAAAGCCGCGAAGTCCTGCGGCGACCTGGAGCCGGAAGTCTCGGTCCCTTCCTTGGCGAGCGCGCGGTTCACCTCCGCGCTCTGCAGTACGCCGCTCGTGGCATCGAACAGGCGCTTCACGACCTCGGCCGGCGCGCCGGCGGGAACGAAGAAACCGTACCAGAAAGAGATCTCGCACTCCGGGCACCAGGGGCGTGCGCTCGCGGCTCGTGACCGCCAGCGCGCGCACCCGCCCCGCATTCACCAGCGGCAGCACGAACGGCGGCGTGGCGAACGAGAGCTGAGTATCGCCGGCCAGCACCGACTGCACCGCCGGCCCGCCGCCCTTGTAAGGCACGTGGACCATCTCGACGCCGGCGAGGCGCTGGAACAGCACTGCGGCGAGATGCGGCGCCGCGCCGTTTCCCGACGTGGCGAAATTGAGCTTTCCGGGATTCTTCTTCGCATGGTCGATCAGCTCCCGCAGCGAACTCACGCCGACGCCCGGGTTCACTGCCACCACCAGCGGCGACGCGCTCACTTTGCTGACCGGCGCCAGGTCGCGCAGCGGCTGGAAGCCGGGGTTCGGGTTGAGCAGCGGGTTGACCAGGATGCTGGAAGGGCTCGCGATGAGGACCGTGTAGCCGTCGGGCGCGGCCTTCGCTACGCTCTCCGCGGCGATGCTCGACCCGGCGCCCGGCTTGTTCTCCACCACGATCGGCGCGCCGAGCGCCCTCGACAAGGGGTCCGCGAAAACGCGCGCCACGAAATCCGCCGCGCCGCCCGGCGCGAAGCCGACCACGAGTTTAATGGGACGCGAGGGGTACGATTGCGCGAACGCCTGGCTCGCGAAAAGGATGATGAGGAAGAAGATCCTCACGACAGAGCCGAATCCAAAGCAGACAACAAAGCCCCGAGTTTCGGCGGGCTCGACTCGAGGCCGACCTTGACCTTTGCCTCGCGCAGCGCCGACGAAGCCACCGGGCCGATGGAGGCGACCAGCGTGCGGTTGAGCGCGCCGCGCAGCGCTTCGGCGCGTCCCAGCTGCTCGGCCACCGCGAACAGGTTTCTCACCTGCTCCGCGTTGGTGAATACCGCCGCGTCCATCTCGCCGCGCTCGAGCGCGCCGATCAGCTCGGCGAGCGGCCGCGTGTCCGCGGGCAGCGACCAGCGGTAGGTCGGGATCTCGATGACGCTCGCGCCGCGCGCTTCGAGCGCACGGTCGAGCTCGACGTTCACTACGCGCGCGCGCAGCGCCGCGGTCGGCTTGGGGCCGCGCACGGCGACGACCATGCGCGAAAGCAGCTCGAGCAGCTTTGCCGTAAGGCCGAGCGCATCGGTCGCGCCGAACAGCGCCCTGGTGCCCACGCCGGTCTGGAATACGGCCGCTTTCGCCGGCCGCTCTTCGAGCGAGCGCACCAGCGAGCCGATCGCCTCGGGATCGAGGTCCGGCAGCTCGGCGAGCGCCGGCGCGTGGAACGGCACGCCGCCGCGCTGCGCCACGAGATCGGCGAGCTGCTGGCCGAGACGGCTCTCGAGGATCGCGACTTTCTTCGCCCGCATGCGCGCTCAGCGCCCGATGCGCTTGTTGGCGAGCTCCAGGCGATCGACGACGTTGCGCACCACCGCGCGCATCAGCTGCAGCTGCGCGCCCAGGCTCATCTTGTCGAGGGCTGCCGGGGCGAACTCGGCGAGGAGCAGCGGCGTCATCGATTCGACCGTGGCATGGCGCCGCTCCGCGCCGCCGCTGATGTAGGCCATCTCGCCGAAGCACTCCCTGTCGTTGAGCATGTTGAGCAACCGCCCCTGCAGGGTCACCTTCGCCTGGCCTTTCGCCAGGAAAAAGAAGCTGGTGCCGGGCTCGTTTTCACGCACCACGACCTTGCCCTTGTCGACGCGGCTCCACCGGCCGGCGCGCACGAGCTCCCAGATCTCGTAATCGGACAGCGTCGCGAGCATGGTCACGGTCTTCAGCGCCACGTACTTCTCGCTGTCGGGGATCGTGCCGCGCGGCAGCACCTGCTCGCCGAGCTTCGACAGCGCGGCGGCGAATTCGGCCCAGCTCGGGTAGCGCTGCTCGGGGCTCTTCTTCATCGCGCGCAGCACCACCGCGTCGATTTCCCTGGGAAGATCGCGCCGCAGCTCGCTCGGCGGGACCGGGTTGAGCTTGATGATCTTGTCCATCAGCGCCGGCATGTTCTCGGCGAGGAACGGCCGCCTGCCGGTAAGCAGCTCGTAAAGCACCACGCCGAGCGAGTACATGTCGCTGTGGAAGGTGGGCAGCTTCGATTGAATCTGCTCCGGGGACATGTAGTACGGCGAACCCAGCGCCGTGTTCGTCACGTGCTGGGTGCGCTTCAGGGAGGCGGCGCCGAAGTCGGCGATCTTGATGTCGGTGCCCGCGACGACCATGATGTTCGCGGGCTTGATGTCGCGGTGGACGATGCCTTGCTGCGCCGCGTATTCGAGCGCGCCGCAGCACTTGAAACCGATCTGCAGGACGTCGGCGACCGGAAGCAGGCTCTCCGGCGCCCTCGCCGACCACCGCATCGAGGATGGCGACGATGTGAGGGTGGCGCAGCTTCCCCGCCAGCGACGCCTCGTCGAGGAACTGCGCGCGGTACACCGTGCCGAATTCCGGATCGCGGAACACCTCCGGCTCGATCGTCTTCAGGGCCACTTCCCTGCCCGTGAAGGTATCGCGCGCCAGGTACACTGTGCCGGTGGCGCCCTTGCCAAGCAGCTTCTGAACGTCGTACTTGCCCACCTGGAGGCTGAGGTCGAGCTCCAGCTCGAATGCCGGTTTTTGCGTCACGGGCTCCCACCCTGTAGGCGATCGGAATTTATCACCATACTATTCGGTTGTTGCCAGGAGGAGTAAATAATGCCAGCGCGTTTCGTTATGAAGACTTTCCTGCTTATTGTCCTGCTGCCGCTCGCCGACCCGGCGCTCGCCCAGGTCAGCGTGCAGGAATATCCGATCCCGCGCGGCCACTACGCTCACGATGTCTGGGCAGATGCAGCGCCCGGTGGGCCGGTGTGGTTCTCGGCGCAGCGCGGCGGCGAGCTCGGCATCCTCGATCCGAAAAGCGGCAGGGTGGAGTTCGTGCCGCTCGGTGCTGGCTCCTCTCCGCATGGCGTGATCGCGGGCGCCGACGGCGCGCCGTGGCTGACCGATGGTGGCCAGAACGCGATCGTGCGCGTCGATCCGAAGACGCGCCAGGTGAAGGCCTGGCGGCTGCCCGAAGGCAGCGGCTACACCAATCTCAACACCGCGACCTTCGACCAGAACGGCGTGCACTGGTTTACCGGCCAGAGCGGCATCTACGGCCGCCTCGATCCGCGCAGCGGCGAGATGAAAGTATTCGACGCGCCGAAGGGCCGCGGCCCTTACGGCATCCACGTGACCCCGCAGGGCGTGGTGTATTACGCCTCGCTCGCCGGCTCGCACATCGCGCGCATCGACACGGCAAGCGGCGCCGCGACGGTGATCGAGCCGCCGACGCGCGGCCAGGGCGCGCGGCGCGTGTGGTCGGACTCGAAGGGCAGCCTCTGGGTGGCGGAGTGGAACTCGGGCAACCTCAGCCGCTACGAGCCGAAGACCGGCAAGTGGTCGCAGTGGAAGGCGCCCGGCAGCTCGCCGCGCGTCTACGCGGTGTACGTCGACGAGACCGACAAGGTGTGGGCCTCGGAGTGGAGCGCGCAGGTGATGCTGCGCTTCGATCCGGCGAGCGAGAAGTTCGAGACCTTCAGGTCATCGAGCCCGAACGCCAATGTGCGCCAGATCCACGGCCGCAAGGGCGAGGTCTGGACGCCGGAGTCCGCGGCTGACAAGATCGTCGTGTACCGCTATAGGTAGCGGGCCAAAAAAAGGGCGCGCCGCAGCGCGCCCGTCGCTCCCTGACGCCCCTTGAATTCAGTGCAGAATGCGCGCGAACGTGCGGCCGCGCAGAACGTTGTAGGCCATGGGCTGCTCGTAGACGAGGTCCGAAATCAGCAGCGTGATCTCGTCGAAAATTTCGCTTTGCAGATCCTCGCCGAGCTTCGGGTAGATGCCGATCTCGGTGATGAACAGGTCGGCATCGGGAATCGCCCTGTCGTCCAGCTGAATCGGCAGCATGGCCCGGTCCTGGATCGAGAAGCCGCACAGCATCGGGCAGCGTGCGAACAGCGCGTCGATCTTGGCCTGGATGTCGGTCAGCAGTTGCGGGTCCGGCGTATGAGGGGCGCGGCTGATTTGCATGCCGCCAAGCTACCTGCGTGCAGCGTTTCGCTCAATCAGGGAATACCTGAATCGACTACACGAAAAACCCTAGGTAAAAATCACAGCAGAATCAGTGCGGTAAGTCACTGCAGGACGCGCGCAAAAGTGCGCGCGCGCAATAGTTCACACACCTCGGGGCGCTCGTCCAGAAGAGCGGCCAGCGTCTGGGTGATGTCCTCGTAGATATCGCCGTACTGCTCGGCGCTCAGGCGCGGCGTGATGCCGACGTCGCTCACGAAAAGCTCGTTGTTCTTGTCCTGGACCGCGAACCCCCACAGGTCCGGGCAGCGCGCGAAGAGCGATTCGAGCTGGGCCTCGAGATCCTTGCAGGCACGCTGCAGGCGCGGTTCCAGGCTTGCGTTGGGTTGCGTTTTCATGGCTTCCAAGCTAATCCCTTCGGGGGACGGCCGGTTTTAAGAACTGTCAGCGCCGCCAACTTTTTCCCTGTCATAGGCCGGCTTTTTCATCATTTCTTACTATGGCTTACCATGCCGGCTGCAGAGAGCCCTGGAGGAGGAGTAGATGGCCAGATTCGTGATTTCCCCGCACTTCCGGCTCCACGAATGGGTCGCCGAGGAAAAGGGTTACTTCAAGGCGGAAGGCCTCGACTACGAATTCCGCAATGTTTTCGAGAGCCACGCGACGCCCGACAAGGTCGGTGCCTACACCAGCTTCGAGAAGGGCCGCGAAACCAATATCAGCTGCGCCTGCCACTGGACGGTGAACGTCGCCGCCTCCAGCGGGCACGGCAAGCTCTACGCCGACGCCTACTCGGTCGCGCCGGCGGCGGTGTTCGTGCCGCCCGAGTCGGCGATCCGCGACCCCGCGGACCTGCGCGGCGTGCCGATCTCGGTCGGCCACCAGTCCGGCAGCCACTACTCGACGCTCCAAGCGCTCGAGCAGTACCTGCCGCTCGCCGACATCAAGCTCTCGTTTGCCGACGGCATCCTGTTTTCGCGGCTGGAGAAGCTGATCGACCGCCAGGTGCCGGCCGCGGCGCTGTTTTCCGGGCCGTACTACTTCCTCGAGCAGCTCGGCTTCCGCAAGATCATCGACAGCACGTTCATGATGGCCACGATGCTCACCGGCGATCCCGATCCCGAGGACGTGAAGAAATATTTCCGCGCGCTGCGCAGCGCACAGCGCAACATCGACCTGCGCCCGGAGCGCCACACGCACTACTACCGCAGGGAATTCCCGCAGCGCTTTCTCGAGCAGATGGATCCCCGGCGCTGGGGCCCGGGCGAGCGCATCGTCTTCGAGCCCTACACCAAGGAGGTGTTCGAGGACGCTTTCCGGTGGATCCGCGACCACAAGATCTTCGAGCCCGCGGCGATGGGTGCCGGCTGCTACGAGGACGCCTGTGTCTCGCTAAATGCTCATTGAGGCCGGTAGCCGATGTCCTTGACCAGCTTGCCGTACTTCATGAAGTCGTTCTTCAGCAAAGCCGAGAAATGCTCCGGCGACTCGGTGACGATAATCAGTCCCGCGCTGACCAGTTTCTCGGCCACATCGGGCTGCTGCATCGCGCGGTTGATCTCCTCGTTCAGCTTCAGGACGATGTCGCGCGGCGTGCCGGCCGGCGCGACATAGCCGAACCAGCCGCCCGACTCATAGCCCGGGACATCCTCGGCCGCGGCGGGCGTATCAGGCCAGAGCGCGACGCGCGTCGGGTTGGTGACTGCAAGCAGCCGCAGGCGCCCGGACTTGATGTGCGGCGTCATGCCGGTGATGCCGTCGATGCCGGCCTGCACCTGGCCGCCGATGATGTCGGTAGCGATCGCCGCCGAGCCCTTGTACGGAACGTGCGTGAAGCTGAAGCCGCCGAGCGTGCGCAGATGCTCGAACGCGAGATGCGGAAATCCGCCCTCGCCGTTCGTCGCCACGGTCAGCCTGCCGGGATTCGCCCTGGCGTAGGCGACCATCTCGCCGATCGACTTGAACGGCGCAGCCGGGTTGGCGACGATGCCCAGATAGTTGGTCGTCGTCACCGCGATGGGAACGAAGTCCTTCAGCGGGTCGTACGGAATGTTCCTGCTGGTGTGCGGCAGCACCACCATGTTGCCGCCCTGCCCGGCAGCGAGCGTGTAGCCGTCGGGCGCGGCTTTCGCGACCAGGTCGAGGCCGAGCATTCCGCTCGCCCCCGGCCGGTTCTCTACCACGATCTGCTGGCCGAGCCGCTCGGCCATCTTCGGCCCGATCAGCCGCGTCATGATGTCGGTGGTGTTACCGGGCGGGAACGGAATGATGATTTTTATGGGTTTGGTGGGATAGGACTGCCCGTAAGCGAGCGAAGCGATCCCGAGCGCAAGTGAGGCTAACAATTTCTTCATCTCTAGTTGCCCGGAATGACGGGAAGCAGAACGAAAGGCTTCCTGTCGAAGTGCAGCGTCACCTTGCCGCCGAACACCTGCGGCGGCCGGTCGGCCGGGTCGTCGTGCACGAAGGGGCCGCAGCCCTTCATCGGGTTCTTCATGTTGGAAAGCGTCGCCGCCTCGCCTTCGTATTCGTAGTCCTTGCCGCGGATCGTCAGCGCCACGCGGTAACCGGCCGGCACGACGATGCAGGTCGGCCAGATCTCGATGTCGAGCTCGACCGCTGCGCCGGGCTTGAGCGGCTGCTTCTCGTCGTGGGTATGCCAGGGGCGGTACGGGCGCGAGAGCTCCGCATCAAGCTTGCGGTGCGAGGCGCGCAGCCATCCTTGCCCGACGGGCGTGTGCGGATCGAGCGCGCCCTGGAATACGACCTCCCTGCCTTGCGGGTCGAAGACGCGCAGCACGACAAAAAGATCGGCGTCGCGAGTCGACGAGGACATGAAAAGCTTGAGCGCCGAAGGGCCGGTGATCTCCAGCTCGCCGCGCAACGGCGGCGTCGAGAAGGTGACCCCTTCCCCCATGGCATCGTAGGTGATGGTGTTTGAAGAATTCGTCTCTTCCGTGGAAAGCGTCAGGGCGTTGGGATCGAGGTAGTAGCGCCGCCACTTCGTGCGGGCAAGCGGCCATTCGTTCTCGTGGCGCGGCACGAAGCGCTCGCCGGGACGCCGCACGTTGAGCAGCACGCGCGGCTTCCTGTCCCAGCCGTTCTGCCTGCCCTTCAGGAAGCGATCGAAGAAGTCGAGCTGCAGCTTGCGGCCGTAGTCGGTGTAGAACGGCGCCCAGTGCGAGCCGCCGTGCACTTCCAGCCATTTATCCCTGGATGAAGAACGCACAAAGCCCTCGAAGTTGCCGCGCGTGTGCAGGCCCTGCCCGCCCCAGTTGGCGGCGGAAAGGAGCGGCACCGCGACCTTCGCGAGATCGGCGCTGCGCTCGCGGTAGTACGGCCCGTCCATCTCGCGCGACAGAAGCTCGCCCCACATGTCTTCCCGATTCCGGGCGAGCTCATCCTCGGACAGCGTTTCCGGGCCGCAGACCAGCTCGCCCGTGACGCGGTTCCTGGCGCCACGCTCGCCCTGGCCGTGCTGCACGGTCTTCACCTGCATGTCCTGCCAGTGCTTGCGGAAGGTGCAGATGATGCCGCCGTGGCGGTTGCCATCGCGGTAGGCGTCGTTCCAGCCCTCCCAGGCGCAGATCGCGGCGAGGTGCGGCGGCTGCGTCGCCGCCGCGCGCCACTGGTTGCTCGCGTAATACGAGATGCCGTTCATGCCGATCTTGCCGCTGCACCAGTTCTGCGCCGCCGCCCATTCGATGCAGAGGTGGAGGTCGCGCGTCTCGCGCGCATTGTTGTGGCACAGGTAGCCGGGCGAGCGCCCGGCGCCGCGTGAATCGACGCGCACGATCGCATAGCCCTCGGGCACCCATTTCTCCGGGTCGACCACTTCCCAGTTCTGGTACCTGTTCGACGACCCGGCGAGCGCATCGGGGTTCTCGCGCGCCATGATTTCCCAGGCCGTCTTGTAGCCCTCCTGGAAGGCGAGCCCCTTGCCGTAAGGCCCGTAAGTCAGGATCGCCGGATAGCGACCGCCGTCGTCCGGGCGGAACACGTCGGCCCGCAGCACAAGACCGTCATCCATCTTGATCGGAGCGTCCCACTCGATTTTCATGCCCGGATGTTTCCTTCGCCGACGATGACGGTGTGGCCGCCGACTTTCAGCTTGACGATGCGGCCGGCCTGCCTCTCGGCCGACGCTTCGATCAGGCTGGGACGGCCCATGGCGACGCCCTGGTCGATGCGCCACGTAAAAGTCCCCTCGCGCTCGCTCAGGCGGCCGGCAAGGCACCCCGCCAGGGCGGCGCAGGCCGAGCCGCTTGCCGCGTCTTCCTCGACGCCGTAGGCCGGCGCGAACATGCGCGCATAGAGGCGGCTGCCTGGAGCGAGCTCGCCGGCAAAGAGATACAGACTGGGCGCCCAGGCACGTGCGAAATGCTCCGACCACGCCGCGCGATTGAGGGAAGCGCGATCCACCGCCGCCCGCTCGGCAAGCTCGATGAAACAGAAGGGCACGCCGACGCTACCGAACCACGCATCTCGCACCGCAGTCTCGGGCAGCGACAGCGCCGCCGCGGCCGCGGCGCGCGTGGGTACATCAGGAGGGCTCTCCACCTCCTTTTCCAGCACCAACCGCGCAAAAGGCGCGCGGCCGCCGAGCTCGAGCTCGACCGTCACTGGGCCGATTCCCTCCTCCAGCACGATAGTTCCAGAATCAAAAGAGTTGAGGGCGGCAAGAACCGCGGCCGTGCCGACGGTCGGATGCCCGGCGAAGGGCAGCTCGACCTTGGGGGTGAAGATGCGCACGCGGCGGAAATGCTGCGCATCTTGCGGCGGCAGCACGAACGTCGTTTCGGCGAAGTTGAACTCGCGGGCGAGCGCCTGCATCGCGCCGTCGCCGAGCCCGCGGGCGTCGGGGAACACGGCGAGCTGATTTCCACCGAATGCTTTCTCGGTGAAAACATCGCAAATCACGAATTTCACGGGTTACCGACGAAGTCGCGCTTGCCGATCTCCACGCCGTTGTGGCGGAGGATGTCGTAAGCCGTCACCGCGTGGAAGTAGAAGTTGGGGTAGGCGAAGCCGAGCAGGTACTGCATGCCGCTGAACTTCACCTCGCGGCCGCCGAGCTTGAGGACGATTTCCTTCGCCTCGCTGCCGTCGATCTGCGCCGGCTTGGCGCTGTCGATGAAGTCGATGGTCTTGGCGATGCGCGCCTTGAGCTCGTCGAACGTCTGCTCGGTGTCCTCGTGCTTGGGGATTTCCTTGCCGGCGAGGCGCGCCACGGCGCCCTTCGCCGTGTCGCAGGCGATTTGTACTTGCCGGCTCAGCGGGAACATGTCGGGAAAGAGGCGCGAACCGGTGAGCACGGTGGGCTCGATCTTCTTCCCCTCGCAGTACGCCTGCGCCTTGTCGAGGATCGCGGAGAGGTTCCTGAGCGTGTTGGCGAAGCGCGGCGCGCTCGCCTGATACATCGAGATCGTCATGGCAGTCCTTGTGTGATTTGATCCCATAGTGTAAATCCCTGCCTTGGAATTCCCCGCGCCGTTTCACGGAGACCCTATGCAACGCATTGCCATTCTCGTCGCCGCCGCCCTGCTCGCCGGCTGCGAAACCCCTCCGGTCACCAAGGAGGAAATGAGCTCGGTGGACTATGGCCCGCGCCCGACGCGCTGGCAGGAGGAGATCCGCAGCTACCTCGGGATCCGGCTCACCGATCCCAAGTCGGCCATCATCGAGTTCCGCACCGAGCCCAAGCAGATGTACCAGCGGGCGACCGACGTGCGCGACCGGCAATGGGGCTGGGCGACCTGCCTGTGGATCAACGACAAGAACTCTTACGGCGCCTACGACGGCTTCTACCCGATGACCGTCTTCCTGCGCGACGAAAAGATCGTCGCCGTGAACAACGGGCCGGATGATTTCGGTGTGATCGGCGCCACCTATGCGCGCCGGCAATGCGCCGAGCTCGGCGCGCCTTTCACGCCGCGGCCCTAGAAGAAGGCCATCGTCCGCGCCTCGATGCTCTGGCGCGGTGAGGATCCCGGCGGCGTCGCCGGGTCGACGAACGAGGTGTGCGGCGTGAAGCGAGCGCGTCCGTCCGTCTCCGAGTCGTAGACCTTGAAGACCAGCGCCTCGTCGCGCCGCATCTCGGGGAAGTAGAACCAGCGGTGGTTCGGGTTGTGCTTCAGGCGATAGGTCTGGCCGACGCGGTGCGGATAGCGCCGCTCGGCGACCAGCAGGTCCTCCGGCGCGAGGCTGCGCGCATCCAGGACGGCCAGCGGATTCGCCTGGATCGGCTTTCTGATCGCGCGCCACACCTGGACGATCGCGAAGCGGCGCCCAAGCAGCCGCTCCGCCTCGTCGCCCATGATCTCCCTCACGCGCTGCGGCCCGGACCACTCGGTGTAGTCGTTGTGCGCCGAAAGCACCGGCTCGCGCACCAGCTTCGCCTCGCGCTCGGCCTCGTCGCCCGAGCGCA
>WNFI01130339.1_pt1 | contig 18009 bp, 19 predicted proteins | sample 5400471 | NCBI WGS metagenome assembly WNFI01 (sample SAMN13153348, study PRJNA577476) | soil metagenome | isolation source: 100 cm saprolite on Douglas fir-dominated hillslope | place: USA:California | collected 2013-09-17 | reverse complement strand
CGCCGCGATAGGTGCGGAGCTGGACCTTGAGCGGCACCGTCGAGCCCGCGCGCACGGGTCCGGTGCGCTCCAGCCAGGCCCGGTCCAGGGTCGCGCTCTGCACCGTCTCGTCGGACGCGACGTCGATCGAGAGCTTCTCCACCTTGACCGGCTCGAAGTCGTTCGTCATCAGGTAGGCGAGGGGCGCGGCCACGAGGCCCGCGGCCTGGATGGCCGGCTGCTCCTGCGTGAACAGGTCCTCCACCCGCACGTCGCGCCGGCCGGTGAGGGACAGGGTCGCGTTGACGCGAATGGTGGACGTGCCGAACGCGCGCTCGTTGCTCTGCAGGACGGAGGCCAGCGCGACGTAGGCGAGCACGGGACTGAACAGCTCGTCCTCGACCATGCGGAACGCGAACGAGCGCTCCTGGCCGCGGCTGGTCTTGATCTTCACCTCGACCGGGATCATGCGCGGCGCCTTGCCGATCATGCCCGCGACCGCCGTGATGCGGTCCTGCTCGATGGTGCCCACCGCGTCCGCGGCCGAGCTGATCTTCCAGGACTGATAGAGGCTCGGGAAGACCGAGTACACGTACGCCTTGCGCATCGGGAACTGCGTGGGCCCGAGGTTGTAGAACGGATGGCCGAACGCGTAGACGCGGCCGTTGTCGATGTGGGTGACGGTGCCGGTGGCGCTGAGGTCCATGTCGCCTTCGATGAGCGAGATGCCCACCGCGCCCCCGGGCTGCAGGTCGGGGATGCCGCCCGCGGGCAACACCCCCTTGCCGCCCGTGCCCATCATGGGCGTGAAGCCCATGCCCGAGAAGATCCCGCGCGCCCACTCGAAGGTCGCGGGATCGAATCCGGAGAAGACCAGCGGCACGGAAATGGGACTCAGCGATTGACCGGAGAGGGAGCTGGCCATGTCCCCGCGCATCGCGCCCGTGGCCAGCGGGATCGCCGGCAATGGCCGCTTGAGCGCGGCCACCATCGCCTCACGATCGAGGGGGGCCTTCGGCCCGGAGGCGCCGAACGGGGTCGGGAAGCGCGCGGAGGCCGCCCGGGGTCCGCCCGTCTTGGTGGCGTCGATCATGTCCGAGATGGGGGTGATCCCGGCGATGGTTTCCTTGGAGAACGGGAACCCGTAGGCGACCGCGCCGACCAGCTTCCCGTCGATGTAGACGGGGCTGCCGCTCATGCCCGCGATCACGCCCGTCTTCTCGAGGGGGCCGCCCTCGAGGCGGGCGACGATCATGCTCTGCTTGGGACCGACGTTCTCGAGAACGCCGATGACCGTGACCTTGAACTCGTCGATCCGCGTGCCCTCGAAGACGGTGCGGCCGATGCCCACCATCCCCGGGCGGATCTGATCGAGCGGGAAGGTGACGACGCCCGGGGTGGGCACCGGCGCCGGCGTGGGCGCGGGCACCGCGACCTTCGGCGGGGCGTCGGCCCGGACGGGCAAGGTGGCGGCGCTGCCCAGGACGGCAGCCATTCCGCAGGTGGCAAGGACGGTCATCGACGATCGCATGTGCTGGGTCTCCCACTCACTCGGCATTCGATATTAGCACCCGCGTCCGCAGAGGCAATTGCCAACCGAGGGCGGGGGACATGCTAAGATGAACGTCCCCTTGGAGCAGACGCGAAGAAGCGCCGTGCCCGCCGCCTTGTTCGCGTGGCTTCTTCCCGGCGCCGGCCACCTCTACCTCCGCCGTCCGGGCAAGGCGTTGCTCTTCCTCGGCGCCATCGGAGCCCTTTTCGCCCTGGGGGTGGCCATGGATTCGCGGCTGGCCATGAACCTCGGCCTCGACGACCTGCTCGCGTCGCTCTTCAGCCTGGCCCAGATGGCGATCGGGCTGCCCTATGTCCTCGCGCGCGGCCTCGGGTTCGAGGGCGACGTGCGCTCGGTGACCTTCGAGTACGGCAACACGTTCACCGCGGTCGCCGGGCTGCTCAACATCCTCGTCATTCTCGATGCGTACGACACCGCGCTGGGCCGGAAGCGGTGACCTCGCACCCTTTGCTGGCCAGCCACCTCGTGGCCCTGCTGACCTTCTCGGTCCTCACCTCGGCCGTGTTCGCGACGCTCTTGCGCGACGACCCGCGCAGCCGGCTGCGCTTCGGCCTGCTCGCCTTCGCCGCCTTCGTGGCCTCGGCGGTGGTGGTCGGCTGGCTGATGTATCCGTTCCCGAGCTGAGGCCGTGGTCGGCCGCTGGGTGCCCGTCGTGCTCTGGATGGCCATCGTCTTCTTCTTCTCTTCGCTGTCGCACCTGGGCCTGGCGGGCCGCGTGCCGGATTGGATCTCGCATCCGATCGAGTACGGGGCGGGGGCCGCGTTGGTCTGCCGCGCGCTCGAGGGCGACGGGGGCCGCGCCTTGACCGTGTCCACCGCGCTGACCGCGACCCTGCTCACCACGGCCTATGGCGTTACGGACGAGTATCACCAGTCGTTCGTGCCCGGGCGCACGTCCGATCCCATGGACGTGGCCAAGGACCTGGCCGGCTCCGCCGCCGCGTCTTTTCTCTATCGCCGGTGGTCGATGGACGCGGCCGCCGCGCGCGGGCGGCCGTCCCCGCGATGAGCAGCGCGCTTCGGATCGCCGTGGTGCCGGGGGACGGGATCGGAGTGGACGTCACGGCGGAAGCGGTGCGCGCGCTGCAGGCGGTGGCGGACGCGTCCGGCCGCCGCCTGCATCTTCAGCACTTCGAGTGGGGTGCCGATCACTACCTGAAGACGGGCATCACCCTGCCCGGCGACGCGTTCAGCATGCTGCCGGACAACTTCGACGCCATCCTGCTCGGCGCGATGGGCGATCCCCGCGTCCCCGACAACCGCCACGCCGCGGAGATCCTGCTCGGCCTGCGCTTTCGCCTCGACCTGTACGTCAACTACCGGCCGGTCCGCCTCTTCCACGAGAAGCTCTGCCCGCTGAAGAACGTGACGCCGAAGGACGTCGACTTCGTGGTCTTCCGCGAGAACACCGAAGGCCTGTACGTGATGATGGGAGGCCACTTCAAGAAGGACACGCCGGACGAGGTCGCCACCGAAGTGGACCTCAACACGCGCAAGGGAGTCGAGCGGATCATCCGCCAGGCCTTCGTGCACGCGCAGAGAAACCGCCGCACGAAGGTGGTCATGGCGGACAAGTCGAACGTGCTGATCCACGCCCACGAGCTCTGGCAGCGCGTCTTCAAGCAGGTGGCGGCCGAGTACCCGGACATCGAAGCGAGTCACCTGTTCGCGGACAACCTCGCCCTGCAGATGGTGCGCGACCCGTCGCAGTTCCAGGTCGTCGTCACCAGCAACATGTTCGGGGACATCCTCACCGACCTCGCGGCGGCGCTGCAGGGAGGCCTGGGCATGGCCGCGTCCGGCAACATCCATCCCGGCCGGCTGAGCCTGTTCGAGCCCGTGCACGGCTCCGCGCCGAAGTTCGCCGGGCAGAACGTGGCCAACCCGATGGGGGCGATCCTCACCGCGGCCCTGATGCTCGAGCACCTGGGCTGGGCGGAGGAGGCACGGCGGATCGAGGACAGCGGCTCCAGGCCTAGAGGAGGATCAGCGGCGGACAATCCCCGCCGAGAGCCGCACGCCCCGCTCGGTCTCCCCGGCCAGCCGTCGGATCCGGTAGTCGGCTTGAGCCAGCCGCAGGGCCCAGCGGCCTCCCAGGCGGAGGTCGAGCCCACCGCCGATCTCCGCCGCCGGTCCCGTGGAGTACGGGCAGCCGCCGTCGCAAACGCGGTCGGGACCGATGGCGACGCCGAAGACCTCGACCTGCCGCCGGGCGCGCACGATCCCGGCCTTGAGCGAGACGAACGGCGACCAGCGCGCGCCGGGCCACGGCGCCAGCGCCGCGCCGGCGAGGAGGCCCAGCTCGCGCAGGTTCTCGCCGGCGGACAGGCCCGACTCCCCGGAAGCCTCCAGCGACAAGCGGAGCGTGCCCTCGCCGCGGGGCCACGTCGCGCCGAGCACGGCGCCATGAACGAAATCGCCCCGAGCCCGAAGACCGGAATAGCCCGCCGACCACTCGGTGGCAGAAGCGGCGGGAGCGGCGGCCATCGTCGCGGCGAGGACCAGGACCGCAGGCCTCCGTCGGCTCACGAGAACAGCCCCGGGTCCGTGGCCGGCGCGTAGCCGGGGATCACCTGCCCGAGATCGGCGACGCCGAGCCAGCGCGCCGCGGACGCGAACACGTCGCGGAAGTCGACGGTATAGCGGAGGTCGCGGCCTTCGTTGAGGGCGCTCCGGCTGAGCCCCGGCCACGTCCCGTGCACGCGGCCGCCGCGCACGCTGCCCCCCAGGAAGAGCCCGCAGTGGGCGAACCCGTGATCGGTGCCCATGCTCCCGTTCTGGGCCGCGGTGCGCCCAAACTCCGTGGTCACCATGAGCAGGACGTCGTCGATCCGGCCCCCGAGGTCGCGGCGGAAGGCGACCAGGGCCGCCGACATGTTCGTGTATTCGGCGTTGTTGGCCGCGAGCTGGTTGGCGTGCGTGTCGAACGAGCCGGGAACGTTGACGTAGATGCACCGCGTGCCGAGGTTGGCCTTGATGAGCTGCGCGGCCTGCCGCAGCCCGGCCCCCATGGTACCGGGGGGATAGACCGCTCCGTTGGCTGGCCCCGCCTGCAGGGCCGGCGTGCGGCGGATGGTGTCGATCGCGCTGAAGACCGCGCGGCCGCTCTCGTAGACGGCCGAGCCGGCGCCCACGTAGGCGGCGCGCAGGAGCTGATCGGCCTCGCTCGACCAGGTGGCGGTGCCGCTGCCCGCGACCACGGAGAACGAGGCCAGGTCCTGCAGCACGAGCTCGACTTCCGGGCCGAGCACGGATCGCGGCGTGCGCGAGGCCAGGGCCACGAGCTGCATCACGTCTTCACCCGGGATCTGCCGGGCCACGCGCTCGAGCCAGCCGTCGCGCACCGTCTTGTTGCCGGGACTGGCCGTATCCATGAAGTCCTGGGCGTCGAAGTGGGACCGCGTGAGGCCCGCGTTGCCGATCGTGGGATGAAGGGCGAGCACACCTTCGCTGTAAAGGTCGCGCAGGGGGGCCAGCTGGGGATGGAGCCCGAAGAACCCGTCCAGATCGCGCACTCCGTCCGCGGTGCTCAGGGCGATCCCGGGCCGCAGGGCGAAGTAGTCTCCGTCGCGGTAGGGGACGCACAGGTTGAGCCCGTCCGCCCCTCCGCGCAGGAACACCTGCACGAGCACGCGCGAGCCGACGTCCGCCGCTTCCGCGGCGCGGGTGAGCAGGGTCGAAGGGGCAAAGCCCAGGCCGACCGCGGCCACGCCGGCCCCCTTGATGAAGATACGACGCGAAGGATCGAAGGCCATGGGCTACCTCACCTGGAAGGCGGGGCTGGCCAGGGCCATGCCCACGGCCTTGAAGCCGGGCAGCAGGGAGCCCGTTCTCGTGACCGCGCGGCAGGCCGCCGCCACGTCCGGGTTCAGGGTGCCCCCGAAGATGCGCCGATCGACGACCGCGGTCACGGCCGCCGCGTCGGCGGCGTCCGTGTCGCCGATGAGCGCGCGGAGGTCGACGGCCACGCCCTCCACGGTTTGGCTCACCAGGCGCAGCGCGAAGTTCATCCGGTTGAGATGCGAGCCCGGGTTGGGGAGCCAGTCCGACCCACGGTCGCTCCAGCCCGTCGGGTCGAGCGCTTCGTAGGTCGGCATCCCCATGGCCGTCAGCGTGGACCGCCCGCCCTCCACGAACGAGCGCGCGCTGGTGACCTCGGCCCCCACCGCGCGCAGCGCGCTCACCACGTACTCGTGCGGCGTCTTGACCTTCCCAGGACCGAAGGCGTCGTTCCAGAAATCGGGGGTGCCGATGATCGCCCGCATCACCTCGGCGATGTCGCCCTCGCTACGCGTGAAGGCGTCGGCCCCGCTCGCGATGACGCTCTCCCCTGGCGTGTCGGACACGAACCGGCGGCAGAGCTTGGTCGAGATGAAGCGCGCGGTCGACGGGTGGCGCGCGAGAATTTCCAGCACGTCGTCGCCGTCCTTCTTGCCCTGGTTGGCGGGAAGGGTCTGGCCGAGCACCGTCTTGGCCGTCGGGTCGTGGTTCGCGCCACGGAAGAGGAAGGTTCCCGCGCGGTTGTCGATGCCCCATCCGGTGAACGCGCGCGCGACCTGCACCACGTCGGCTTGCGTATACCCCCCGTCGACCCCCAGCGTGTGTAGCTCCATGAGCTCGCGGCCGTAGTTCTCGTTGATGCTGCGGGCCGAGCTCAGGTAGTTGTCGAGGTATGACATCATGGCCCACGAGTTCGCGACCGCAGTCAGGAGGTCCTTGAAGCGGCCGAGGACGTGGGGCCGGATGACCTCCATCTCGTATTGCACGACGCCGTAGTTGGTGGGGTTTTTGTTCTCGAAGACGTTGAAGTGGTTGAACCAGAAGTCGGTCAGGACCTCCTGGAGCTGGTTCCGTGAGTGGACGGCGCGCACGAAGTGGGCGCTGCGGAAATCCTGCAGGGTGACCGCGAGCGAGCGCTGATCGGCGTTGTACCGGGTCAGGGTCTCGGCGATGCTGTAGGAGAGGGTCGGGAACGCGCGGAGCCGGGTTTCGAGGCCGCCGTCGGTGGAGGGCTCGAGCTGGTCCTTGATCCAACGCTCGGGGCCGCGATCCAGGACTTCTTCTATCGATTCCGGGCGCGGGCCGTAACCGAGGCGGTCCATGACGAAACGGGCGACGCGAGGAGCGACGGGCGGTTGACTCATGCTACTCCCTCGGACGAACTCGAATTGTTTGCTTGGACCGCCTCAGTGTACTAAAGGTTGAATGGGCTGGGTCAGCAAGGGGTCAGGTTCTTTGCAACCCCACGAGCCCGACAGCGGTCCAAACCCGGCATAGGACTGGCCATTCGCCCATGATCTGCCGCCGCGACTTCATGAAAGGCCTCGCCGCGGGCACCGCGGGCGTGGCCGGGCTGGGATGCGGGGGAGGGGGTGCGGTGACGGGGCCGCTCGCGCCTCCCGGGGCCACCCCGCGAACGCTCCGTCTCGCCCTCCCCGCGGTCGGGGAGACCGTGGCCGTCTTCGATGGGGACGTGGCCTTGGCCGTCACGCGGATATCGGCCACGAGCGTGGTCGCGGTCTCGAGGGTCTGCACGCACGAGGGCTGTACCGTGCTCCTTCCGGAACCACCCGCGCGGACTCTCGATTGTCCTTGCCATGGCTCGCGCTTCACGACCGGAGGCGCCGTCTTGAACGGGCCCGCCCTTCGCCCACTGCCCGCGTTCGCGGCACGCGTCGACGGCCAGGAGGTGGTGGTCACGGTGGCCTAGGCAGGCGGGCGGGCGGGAGACGAGCGCGATAAAATGCCTGGTACGGAGGTCTCCTCGCTGCCGATGAAGCCCGCACCGACGGTCTCGCTCACGCCCGGCAAGCGTGTCCTCTTCCTGACCAAGGACCCCGACCTCATCCGGCGCCAGCTCTCGGGCGAGCTGGACCTCCGCATGGAGGACCTGCGAGTCTCCGACCTCATGGACGACATCAACACCGACGCCATGACGCCGGCCTGGGCCTGCTTCGACTACCGGCCGGAGGACATCGCGCGCAACGCGTACGCCGGGATCACCGTGAACAAGGAGCGCCTCTTCCCCGAAGGCTCGCTCATGGCCGGCGGGTTCGAGGTCATCGTCTCCGGCTACCGCAAGGGCGTGGGCTCCAGCCGGGAGACGGCGGTACAGGCCGAGAAGTGGTCCGGCATCCGCATCGCCATCGCCGCCTCCTTCGCGCCCATTCACGCCCGCAACAACGTCTCGCAGGGCGTGCTCATGGGCGATCACGCCGTCCTGACGCGGCTCCAGCGCGGCGAACAGGTCCCGCTCGACGAGTTCACGAAAGGCTACGACGTCATCACGAAGAAGATCATCGAATACGGAGGCCTCTTCCCGTTCACCAAGGCGTACGCGCGCGGGGAGGTGGAGCTGCCCGCGGCCGCCACCACCAAGCGCCCCCTGAACATCGCGGAGAAGGTCCTGGCCGCGCACGTCGCCGGGGCCCCCGGCCCGGTGTTCCTCGCGCCCGGGGACGCCGTGTGCGTGCGCGTGGACGGCGGCTACTCTCACGAGTTCACGACGGCGCAGGTGGCCTACTTCCTGGCCCAGGAGTTCGGGCCCGACTACGGCCTGGCCGACCCGCGGAAGTTCGCGGTCTTCGAGGACCACCTCATCTATGCCGACGGCGTGGCCAAGATGGCGCCGTTCTCGCCCAAGATCCAGGTCCTCCGCGACCTGCAGCGCGCGTTCCAGCGCCAGACGGGCGTTCTGGACTTCTCCGCGCGGGAGGGGGTCTCGCCCGGCATCTGCCACAGCGTGGCCCGCGAGCGGATCATCGAGCCGGGCGACTTCATCCAGGCCACGGACAGCCACACCTGCATGGGCGGTGCGAACAACTCCCTGGCCTACGGCGTGGGCGCGACCGAGTACGCGGCGCTCGTGCACGCGGGCTTCACCTTCGTCGAGGTCCCGGAGGCCATACGGTTCGAGCTGGTGGGCCGTCTGGCCAAGGGCGTCACGGCCAAGGACGTCATGCTCCACATCCTGGCCACCCACGCCCGCCGGCCCGGCACCTCCCTGGAGGAGCTGCGTCGCAAGATCGTCAGACCCGATCCCGGTGCCGAGTACGCGGGCGGCGTGCACACGATCGACCTCGGACAGATCCGCCCGATGGTCGCGACGCCCGGAGACCAGGCCAAGGGCATCCCCTCGGACCCGACCAACGGCGCGGTGATCGCCGACCTGGGCGAGGTGCGCATCGACATCGCGTACGGCGGAAGCTGCACCGCGGGCAAGGAAGACGACCTCGACATGTATGCCAAGGTCATGAAGGAAGCGCTCGACGCGGGGCGGGCCGTCCGGCCGGGCGTGGAGTTCTACATCCAGTTCGGCTCGGAGTCGGTCGAAGCGTACGCGCGTGGCCGAGGCTACGTCGACGTCTTCGAGAAGACGGGCGTGCGCGTCATCCATCCGGGTTGCGGAGCCTGCATCGGCTGCGGTCCGGGTGTGTCGTCGTCGCCCGAGCAGGTCACGGTCTCCGCCATCAATCGCAACTACCAGAACCGCTCGGGCCCGGGCCGCCTGTACCTGGCCTCGCCCCTCACCGTGGCCGCTTCGGCGGTGGCGGGGAGGATCGTCGCCTACGAGGAAGGGATGTTCGCGAAGGAGCGCGAGACCGCCACCGTCGGCGCCTGACCGCGTGTTCATCCCGCGCCACTGGATTCGCGCTCGACGCCGCGTGACGGGCCCGGACGGCCGGGAGCTCGAGGTCACAGCCTGGGGATGGTCGGCGAGCGATCTCCAGGAGGCGGAGAGAAAGGCCCAGGATCGGCTCGCCACGCTGGCCGCGCGTGCCGAGGCCGGTGACCCGTTCCCCGAACGCTATCCCTACGGCGCGCGGCCGTTGCGTGAAGAGGTCGTCGAGGAGGTCCGGAGCGGGAACGAAATCGCCGGCATCGTCACCCGCAACGGCTACGGCGCCCTCGTTCTCAACGTGCGGCAGGCACTCTTCATCGACGTGGACCGACCGGCCCCGCCGAGCCCGGGCCTGCTCGGCCGGCTGTTCGGGAAGCCGGCGAGCGCGGGGGACGATGGAGCGCTCACGCGCATCCGGGAAGCCCTCCGTGCCGCGTCCGCCGCGAGCTTCCGCATCTATGCGACGGCCGGAGGCTACCGCGTCCTCGCCACCAATCCGGTCTTCGAGCCAGGGCAGCCGCCCGCCGAGGACCTGATGACGGCGACGGGTGCCGACCCGATGTTCATCCAGCTTTGCCGCGCGCAGCGCAGCTTCCGTGCCCGCCTCACGCCGAAGCCCTGGCGATGCGGCGCACGCGTGGCGCCGGGGCAGCATCCGCGCGAAGACGGGGAGGGGCAACGGGAGTTCGCGCGCTGGCTCGAAGGGTACGAGCGGGCGTGCGCGTCCAGGGCGGTTTGCCGGCTCGTGGACGAAGTCGGATGGGGCCGTGTCCACCCGGAGATTCGGCCGATCCTGGAAAGGCACGACGCGGCCACGCGCGTCAGCGAGCCGCTTCCGCTGGCGTAAGGCGAAGAGGTCCCCTACTTCAGCCAGCGCGGAAACGCGATATCGAAGCCCGCCCCTGCCGTCATCAGCACTTTTCGGCTTCCGCCACTGGCGTCGACGAGCACGATCTGCGGCCCCGATCCGGAGACCATCTCGACGAAGAGGATCCCGGCGGCGCCCCAATCCGCCGCCCCGCGGTAGGCGTCCCCTCCCGTGACCAGGGTCGTCGGGGTGGGCGCGGTCACGTCGGTGCGAATGATCATGAGGTCCCAGACACCGAGGCCCCCGTTGCCGGTGGCCACCAGCTGCCGGTAAAGGACGAACTTCGAGTCCGGCGAGAAGACGGGATCGGCCTCGTCGAGGTGAGGTTCTGGTTGGACCGGCCGTTGCTCGTGATCTGGAAGAGATCGTCGTCGGTGGCGGAGGCGGCCGCGCTGTAATAGAGGATTTCCTGGCCGGGCGACCAGTCCGCTCCGGAGACGCGCGCGTTGCCGGCCACGAGCTCGCCTTCGACCGCTCGGCTCAGATCCACGATCCGTAGCGACGTACCGTCCGCGGCCGTGATCTTCCCGTCGCCGTCGCTGTCCAGGACCCGCCGCACCGCCTGGCGCGTCCGGTCGGGGCCGGGTATGGCCTCGAGGTAGTCGCAGCGCCGGTCGGTGGTGTTGCAGAAGGTGAGCCGGGTGACTCCCGCCCCCGTGTCCTCCATCGCGAAGAGATCGTGCCCGCCGCCCGGCTGCGTCGCGTACGTGTTCGCGGTGAAGACGATCTTGGCCGCCGTGGGCGGGGGCACCATCTGGTTCGAGTTCTCGAAGGGATTCGGGTATTGGGTGCTGCAGGAGGCGATCGCGACGGCCAGGGTCGCGCCGGCCGCCCGCGCCCTCGCGCCGGAGCTCGTCCGGAGCGCGCGCACCTTCGGTGAAAGCATCGCTCTCCGGAGCCTATTCCCGGCCCGGAAGGCCGTCAAGCACATGCTATAGTTGAGGTTTATGTCACCGCACGAAGTCGTGATCGTGGGCGGCGCGCGCACGCCCATGGCCGAGTACGTGGGCGCGTTCAAGGACGTCTCCGCCATCGAGCTGGGGGCCAAGGCGGCCGCCGCCGCGCTCGAGCGCGCGGGAGCGCAGCCGGGCTGGGTCGATCACGTCGTCATGGGCAACGCCTTGCAGACCTCGGGCGATGCGATCTATGGCGCCCGGCACGTCGGCCTCAAGGCGGGCGTGCCCATCGAGGTGCCCGCGCTGACCGTCAATCGGCTGTGCGGATCGGGGATCCAGGCCGTGATCTCGGCGGCCCAGATGATCCGCTTGGGCGAGTCGCGCCTCGCCCTCGCCGGCGGCATGGAGAACATGACGCAGGCGCCGCACGTCATCCGCGGCGCGCGCACCGGCCTGCGTCTGGGCGAAGGAAAGCTCGAGGATTCGCTGATGGTGGCGCTCCTCGACACCCACTGCGGCCTCTACATGGCGCAAACCTCCGACAACCTCGCACGGCGGCATGCCATCTCGCGCGAGGACATGGACGCCTATGCCCTGCGCAGCCAGAAGGCGGCCGCGGCCGCCAGGGGGCGCGGCGTGTTCAAGGACGAGATCGTGCCCGTGGACGCGCCCCAGGGACGCAAGATGATCCGGATCGAAGAGGACGATCACCTGCGTCCGGACACCACGCTCGAGGGGCTGGCCGCGCTCAAGCCGTCCTTCGGCAAGGACGGCTTCGTCACCGCCGGCAACGCGAGCGGGATCGTGGACGGCGCGGCCGCCCTCGTCGTCGCGCACGAAGACGAGGCACGGCGCCGCGGGCTCCGGCCGCTCGCGCGCGTCGCGTCGTGGGCGGTGGCGGGCGTGCCACCGGAGATCATGGGCATCGGTCCCGTGCCCGCGTCGCGCAAGGCGCTGGAGGGTGCCGGTCTCTCCCTGAGGGACATGGACCTCGTGGAGGTGAACGAGGCCTTCGCCGGCCAGTACCTCGCGGTCGAGAAGGAGCTGGGCCTGGACCGTGAGCGGACCAACGTCAACGGCGGGGCCATCGCGCTCGGCCATCCGCTGGCGGCCACGGGGACGCGCCTTCTCCTCACCCTGGTGCACGAGCTGCGCCGCCGCGGCGCCACGTACGGTCTGGCCACCGCCTGCATCGGCGGCGGGCAGGGCATCGCGATGGTGATCAGGAGGGAGGCGTGATGGCCAGCAGCGAGCGCCGAATTCACTTCGGCGCGAGCGTGTGGGGGGGTAGCCGAAGGCGCAGGGCGGTGCGTGCGCGATGAGTACCCCCCTGAAAGTGTCGAGGGTTGGCGTGGTCGGATGCGGACTCATGGGCTCGGGCATCGCGCAGGTGTGCGCGGAAGCGGGATATCAGGTCCTCGTGCGCGAGGTCGACGAGGGCTTCCTGAAGAAGGGCCTGGGCAACATCGAACGTTTCCTCGCCAAGGGCGTGGAGAAGGGCAAGGTCACGCCCGAGCGCAAGGCGGAGGTCCTGGGACGATTGAAGGGTACGACCGACCTCGGCCGGATGGGGGAGTGCGACCTCGTCATCGAGGTCGTCACCGAGAGCCTCGACGTCAAGCGTCAGGTCTTCCAGGCCCTCGACGCCGTCTGCCGGCCGGAAGCGATCTTCGCCTCCAACACCTCGTCGCTCTCCATCACCGAGATGGCGGCGACCACCAAGCGGCCGTCGCGCTTCGTGGGGCTCCACTTCTTCAATCCCGTTCCCCTGATGAAGCTGGTCGAGGTGGTGCGCGTCGACATCGACGAAGGCATGCGCCTGGGCTGCGGGCATCCCATGGGCCCCCTCACCCTGCTCGACTTCGTGGGGTTGGACACCACGTACTCGATCGCCAACATCATGTTCGACGAGTTCCGTGAGAAGCGCTTCGCCCCACCCCCGCTCCTCAAGCGCATGGTGCAGGCCGGGCTCTATGGCCGCAAGACCGGCCGCGGGTTCTACGACTACTCGCAGGAGCCGCCGCGGCCGGTCGCGGGGCTGGTGTAGCCGATGGGCTACCAGAACCTCCTCGTCGAGACCCGAGACGGCATCACCTTCGTCACCGTCAACCGGCCGGACAAGCTCAATGCCCTGAACGACCGCACGGTCGAGGAGCTGGACGCGGCCTTCGCCGCTCTCGCCGCCGACCCCGCCACGCGCGGGGTCATCCTGACCGGGGCGGGCGAGAAGGCGTTCGTGGCGGGCGCGGACATCGCGGAGCTGGCCACGCAGAGCCCGGTGGACGGCAAGGCGCGCTCCCTCCGCGGACAGCGCGTGCTGGATCGCATCGAGCGGCTGGGCAAGCCCGTGATCGCGGCCGTGAACGGGTTCGCGCTGGGCGGGGGCTGCGAGCTGGCCATGGCCTGCCACGTCCGCATCGCGTCCGAGAACGCCAAGCTGGGCACGCCCGAGGTCAAGCTCGGCATCATGTGCGGCTACGCGGGCACCCAGCGGCTGCCGCGGCTGGTGGGCAAGGGCCGCGCCCTCGAGATGCTGCTCACGGGCGAGATGGTGGACGCCGCGGACGCGCTGCGCATCGGCCTCGTCAACCGGGTGGTCCCGCGGGAGAAGCTGCTCGCGGAGGCCGAAGGCCTGCTGCGGAAGATGGTCGCGAACGGGCCCCTCTCCCTGCGCTTCACCCTGGAAGCGGTCCACGACGGGCTGGAGATGGGGCTCGACGAGGCCCAGCACCAGGAGGCCACCCTTTTCGGCCTGATCTGCACGACCGAGGACATGAAGGAGGGCACGAAGGCCTTCCTCGAGAAGCGGCCGGCACGGTTCCAGGGCAAGTGACCAAACAGTCCTCCTCCGCGCGCACCGACGCGCGGGGACTGCGCGTGATCCTGCTCCGATCCCGGTTCAACGAGGTGGTCGTGGACGGCCTCGTCGCGGGCGCGCAGGACGCGCTGCGCGCGATGGGAGCGCGGGCCGCGGACGTGACGACCGTGGACGTGCCCGGCGCCTTCGAGCTGCCGGTGGCGGCGGCGGTGGCGGCGCGGTCGGGCCGTTGGGATGCCGTGGTGGCCCTGGGAGCGGTGATCCGCGGCGAGACGGACCATTACGAGCACATCGCGCGAGAGGCGTCGGCGGGGCTGGCCGCGGTCGCGCGCGAAACCGGAATCGCGGTCGGGTTCGGCGTGCTCACCGTTTCCGAAGAGGAGCAGGCGCACGCGCGCGCCGCCCCCGGGCCGCAGAACAAGGGCGGGGAAGCGGCGCGGGCGGCGGTGGCCACGGCCCGGCTGCTCCAATCGCTGCGGGCGCGCCCGGCCCGGCGCGGCCGCAAGATCGTTTAGGTCTAAAGGATCCATGGGGAAGCGAACCAAGGCACGCGAGTGCGCGCTGCAGATGCTCTACCAGTGGGACATCACGCGGGAGCCCATGGACCGTGTGACCGGGCTCTTCTGGCAGGTGCGGACGAGCACGGACGAGACGCGGGCGGCGGCGGAGCGGCTGGCCCGGGGCGCCCAGGGCGACCTGGCCCGCCTCGACGAGGAGATCACCCGGGCCAGCCACAACTGGCGCTTCGACCGCATCGCCGCCATCGACAAGAACATCCTCCGCCTGGCCGTCTACGAGCTCCTGCGCGAGCCGGGGACGCCCTCGTCCGTCGTGATCGACGAGGCGGTGGAGCTGGCCAAGCGTTTCAGCGCCGCGGACTCGCCTCCGTTCGTGAACGGGGTCCTCGACGCCATCAAGGCGCGCGTGCGCAACGAGCCGGCGGGGGAGGCGCGCTCGCGCGCGGGCGGCCAGCGGCCCAAGAAGGAGAAGGGCAAGGGGCATGACTGACGAGGGCGGAGCCGGAGCGGATCCTCCCGTCGAGGGCTGGCCCGCGGAGTCGGCCGAGCGCCTGGAGCGCGCGCGTGCCCTGCGCGCGCGCGGCATCAATCCCTATCCCAATCGCTACGACCGCACGCACGGGCTGGCCGAGATCGTGGCCGCGCACGGCGAGAGCTCGCTCGAAGAGCTGGACCGGCTCTCTCTCTCCGTTCGCATCGCCGGCCGCGTGATGACGCAGCGCGGGCACGGGAAGGCCTCCTTCCTCACCCTCTCCGACGGGGAAGGCCGCCTGCAGGTCTACGTGCGCCAGGACGACGTGGGGGAGGAGGGCTACCGGCTGCTCGAGCTCGTCGACCGCGGCGACTTCCTCGGCGTGGCGGGCAAGGTGATGCGCACGCGCAAGGGCGAGCTGAGCGTGCAGGCCCGGGAGCTGACCTTCCTGTCCAAGGCCCTCCTGCCTCCGCCGGAGAAATGGCACGGGCTGGCCGACGTGGAGGCCCGTTACCGCCAGCGCTACCTGGACCTCATGGTCAACCCCGACGTGCGGCGCACGTTCGTGGCGCGCAGCCAGGTCGTGGCCGAGATCCGGCGCTTCATGGATGGGCACGGCTACGTCGAGGTCGAGACCCCGATGATGCAACCGATCGCGGGCGGCGCGGTGGCGCGCCCGTTCGTGACGCACCACAACGCGCTCGGCATCGACCTCTACCTGCGCATCGCGCCGGAGCTGTACCTCAAGCGGCTGGTGGTGGGTGGGCTGGAGAAGGTCTACGAGATCAACCGGAACTTCCGCAACGAGGGGATCTCGGCCATGCACAACCCCGAGTTCACCATGCTGGAGTTCTACACCGCGTATCACGACGTCGACGCGGCCATGGCCATCACCGAGGAGATCATCGCCGCCGCCGTCACGCGGGTCGCGGGGGCGGCACCGGTGGTGTTCAAGGAGCGCGAGGTCTCGTTCAAGCGGCCGTTCGCGCGACTCACCATGAAGGCGGCCGTCCTGCGGGCGGCGGCGGAGGCGGGGCTGGGACTCGAAGCGCGTGTTCTCGACGACCCGGAGAGCCTTCACGCGTGGGCGACTTCCGATGCCCTGCGCGGGCGTCGCAACGCCAAAGGAGCCCTGCTGGGTCCGGATCGCTACGCGAAGCTGTCGCATGGCAAGCTGATCGCGCAGCTCTTCGAAGACCTCGCCGAGCACACGTACTGGGACCCGACCTTCATCACGGACTATCCGACCGAAGTCTCGCCGCTGTCGAAGGCGCGGCCCGACGATCCTTCGACCACGGAGCGCTTCGAGCTCTACCTGGCCGGGATGGAAGTGGCCAACGGCTTCTCCGAGCTGAACGATCCCCTCGAGCAGCGCGACCGGTTCCTGCAGCAGCTCGCGGAGCGCGCGAAGGGCGACGACGAGGCCCACCAGATGGACGACGACTACGTCCGCGCCCTGGGTTACGGGATGCCGCCGGCCGGCGGTGTGGGCGTCGGTATCGACCGCTTGACCATGGTGCTGACCGACTCGCCGTCCATTCGCGACGTGATCCTGTTCCCCCACATGCGTCCGGAGAGCGGTCGGTAGCTTGACCATGCCTTTCGAGCTGCGGATCGCCCTGCGCTATCTGACCGCGCGCCGGAAGCAGGCGTTCATCTCCGTGATCTCCGCCATCTCCGTCCTGGGCGTGGTGGTCGGGGTGATGGCGCTGATGGTGGCGCTGGGCCTCATGACCGGCCTGCAGCGTGAGATCCGGTCGAAGATCCTCGGCGCCACCGCGCACATCAGCATCTTCCGCAGCGGGAACGAGCCCTTCGACAACTACGGCGAGGTGGTGAAGAAGGCGCGCGCGGTCCCTCGCGTGCTGGGCGTGGCGCCGACCGTGTACGGCAAGGGCCTCATGACGACCGCGGGCGGATCCGCAGTGGCGATGCTCAAGGGTATCGTGCCCGCGCAGGAGCGCACCGTCACCGATCTCGCCTCACAGGTCGTCGAAGGCCAGCTCGACGCCCTCGACCACGTGGCGGAAGGCAGTCTGCCCCCCGTGCTCCTCGGCCGCGACCTTGCGAGCACGCTCGGCGTAGGAGTCGGCGACGTCGTGTCCGTCACGTCCCCGAACGGACGCCTCTCGCCCTACGGAATGGTCCCGAGCATGAAGAAGTTCCGCGTCGCGGGCACCGTGTACAGCGGTCTCTACGAGTTCGACGCGCAATGGGCCTATATCCCCCTCTCCGTGGCGCAGCGCCTGTTCACCGAAGGCAGCGATAGCGCATCGCTCGTCGAAGTGCGCCTCGACGACATCTATGCCGTGCGGGCCGTCGCCCCGCACATCCTGGCCGCGTTGGGTGAGGGCTACCTCACCACCGACTGGATCATGATGAACCAGAGCCTCTTCTCCGCCCTCTGGCTGGAGAAGGTCGCCATCGGCATCACCATCGGTCTCATCGTGATGGTGGCGGCGCTCAACATCGTCGCGACATTGATCCTGCTCGTCATGGAGAAGCACAAGGACATCGCGATCCTGGTGTCGATGGGGGCCTCGCGGGGCGCGATCACGCGGATCTTCATGCTGCAAGGGACGGTGATCGGAGCGCTGGGCACGCTGACGGGCGCGGTGCTGGGCTGGGGGCTGTGCCGCGTGCTCGATCACTACAAGCTCATCCGGGTGCCCGTCGACGTGTATCAGGTCTCGTACGTGCCGTTCACGCTGCTGCCGCTGGACGCCGCGACCGTCATCGTGGGCGCGGTTTTGATCTGCTTCCTGGCCACGATCCATCCAGCAAGGGGAGCATCAAGGCTCGATCCGGCCGAGGCGTTGCGTTATGAGTGAGGCGATTGACAAGGATTCGATCCTTGCTAAAGTAAGGACATGGCGAAGGTCACCAGCAAGCTCCAGGTGACGGTCCCGAAAGCGCTCGCCGATCGCCACGGGATCCAGCCCGGCGACGAGATCGAATGGCAGTCTGCCGGTGACGGCATTCGGATGGTGCCCAAGGCTCTCGCGACCAGGCCAGGCCTTGCCCTCCGCCGCCGCCTCTTCGACCTGGCCACCGAGCGACAACGGCAGCGCGAGCGCGAGCGCCCCCTTCCACGGGAAGAGGGCCCCCGCGACTGGACACGAGAGGACCTCTACGACGGCCGCGGCTCGTCTCGTTGACACGAACGTCCTCGTCTATCGTTTCGATCCCCGCTACCCGGAGCGGCAGAGGATCGCCACCGAGCTGCTAGAGCGGGGAGTCGACGACGATACGATCCGAATCCCA
>WNFI01088323.1_pt1 | contig 18010 bp, 16 predicted proteins | sample 5400471 | NCBI WGS metagenome assembly WNFI01 (sample SAMN13153348, study PRJNA577476) | soil metagenome | isolation source: 100 cm saprolite on Douglas fir-dominated hillslope | place: USA:California | collected 2013-09-17 | reverse complement strand
GGGCCGTAGCGCGCGATGAGCGCCAGATGGGCCAGCGTCTCCACGTTCTGAACGAGGGTCGGGCGCCCGTCCACGCCGCGCTCGAAGACTCGCGGCGGGGTGAATCGCGGCACCGCCATCCCGCCGCTGACCAGGCTCGCGAGCGCCGACTCCTCCCCGGCCAGGAACCGGGTCGGCGCCGACACGATCTCGACTGCGACGCGGTCCAGCCCGCGGCGCTCGCGTTCTGATATCTGAACGTCCAGCCGGGTGCTGGCGCGCAGGTCCCGGCGGACGTACAGCACCGCACGCGCCGCGCCCACCGCCTCCGCGGCCAGCTGCAGCCCGTCCAGCACCAGGTGCGGCGCGAGCCGCAGCAGCGCCTCGTCCTTGTGGCTGGCGGGCTCGCCTTCGGCGGCGTTGCCGACGACGACCGCGCGGCCCGAGGCGGCCGCCACCGCCTCCAGCTTGCGGTGCACCGGAAACGCGGCACCGCCGCGGCCGGTCAGCCCGGCGGCGCGCACCTCCGGGATCAGCCGGGCGCTCCAGCCGCGGTACGGAACGGGCCCGTGGCGCCCCAGGTGGGCGGCCAGGTCGCTGCCGGGCTGGCCGGCCGGCGGCAGCAGCCGGGGGAGTCGGCCGCCGCCCGCCGGGCTCTGCTGCGCCGGCCAGGTCCGGGCCGCATCCGGCCCGGGCGTCACCGAGCTGGCCATTGCGGGCAGGGGCATCGTCGGGCTCATCGCCGGCCTGCCCGCACCAGGCGGTCCTGAGGTGCTTGCCCGGCGGCATGACCCTCAGGAATCCGCTGCGACGCCATCAGGTCCGGGACGCGGCGGGCCCGCGGCACCTCGGCGCGGGCCCGGGCCAGCCGCCAGGCCAGGGCGCCGACAACCCCGAGGATGCACGCCACGGCCAGGCCGAGCAGCGGGCCGTTCTGCAGGTCCTTGCTGGAGCCGATGCTGTGCGCGACGGCGGCCGGCCAGGAGGCATAGGCCAGCCAGTGCACGGCGCGCCAGGTGCGGCGGCCGATGTACCGGCGCAGCAGGCTGGTCACGATGACCGCGGCCATCAGGTCGAGTGACACCGCGCCGAGGCCCAGCCACAGCGGCTCGTACGCGGAGACGAACGGGATGACGGCGGCAGCCAGGCTGATGCTGACGAAGGAGTCGGCGACCGCCGTGATCACGTGCAGGGCGACGAACGTGACCGCGAGCAGGGACAGGTTCCGGTGCAGGCCGAGGACGGCGAAACGGGGCAGCCCGGGCAGCCGTCCCTGCCGGTTCACCAGGATGCCGATGATCATCACGGCGGACAGCAGCACCAGGCTGACCACGCCGGTCGCGCGGCTCGCGTACCAGAGCGCCGTGCTGGACGTTATGCCGTGCATCATGAGCCGCCCGAGGTGACCTGGCCGCTGCCGGAACTGGACGTCGGCGCGGAGGTCGGCGAGCTGAGGCTGCCGGACGACGAGCTGTTCGACGTGCCCGAGCTGGAGCTGGCGTGCTGGGAGCTGCGGGCCCCGGAGCCCGAGGACGTTCCGGTCGCCGAAGCGGTGGCGCCGGGGAGAGTGAACGCGACTCCTCCGGCGGCGATCAGGCTGGCCGCGGTGGCCGAGACGGTGGCCGCGCGCAGCCGCGCCCGGCCCCGGTCCCTGGCTGCCGCCCGTGACGAGATGCTCTGCTTGCGGTGGCTCATGACAGCGAGTGTTACCGGCGGCTCTCGACGACTGCTCTGGGCTAGCTCTCAGCCGCCTATGAGCGCTGCGGGCCCGGCCCGCCGTCGGCCGACCGCTGAGCTGGCGTGACCGATGATCAGGCCTGACTTACAGCATCCGATCGAGGATCTCGCGGACCAGGTCCATGGAGGTATGCGGATGCAGGAACGCGAACCTGGCGGCGGTCACGCCCTCCCACGCCGTCGGGGGCATGAACGCCACCTGGTCGTGCAGCAGCCGCTCGGCCCAGTCGGTGTACTGGGCGGGAGCCCAGCCCTTGCGCCGGAACAGGACCACGCCCAGACCTGGCTCGCGCACCAACTCCAGGTACTCGCGCCTGGAGATCTCGTCCGCGGCGCGGCCCGCCAGGCTGATCGCGGCCTCGATGGCCTCGGTGTAGGCGCGGACGCCGTGCACGGCGAGCGAGAACCACAGCGGCAGCCCGCGGGCGCGGCGGGTGAGGTGGTAGGCGTAGTCGGTCGGGTTCCACTCGGCCGGGCCGGAGTGGATCACGTCGAGGTAGGAGGCGTCCTGCTTGTGCACGGAACGGGCGAGCGGCGGGTCGCGGTAGATCAGCGCAGCGCAGTCGAACGGCGCGAACAGCCACTTGTGCGGGTCGACGACGAAGGAGTCGGCGTGCTCGATGCCGTCGTAGGCGTGCCGGATGCTGGGCGCGAACAGCCCGGCTCCGCCGTAGGCCCCGTCCACGTGGAACCAGGCGCCGAGCTCGCGGGAGACGGCGGCGATCCCGGCCAGGTCGTCGATGATGCCAGCGTTGGTGGTGCCCGATGTGGCGACCACGACGGCGAGCGACGACGGGTCGCCGTCGGCGTCGATCGCCGCCCGCAGCGCGGAGCCGGTCAGCCGGTGGTCGCCGGTCTGCACAGTCACGACAGGTTGGCGGCCGAGCCGCCGGAGACGAAGCAGCCCCCCGCGGAGTCCGGCAGCCCGGCCCGGTCCGCGATCAGGCGCAGCACCTGGTTCTCCGCATGGACCGCGCCCGCGGCCTCCAGCCAGGAGATGCCCTGGATCGACGCGCAGGAGATCACCATGTCGAACAGCAGCGACGCCTTAGTCGGCGCGGCGGGGATGAAGCCCAGGAAGCGGGGGCTGTCGGCGGAGAGCACCGCCGGGGCCACCACCGACGCGTAGATGCCCAGCACCTGGTCGGGATTGTGCGGCTGGTCGCCCAGCAGGCCCTGCAGCGCGGCGTCCAGCTCGGCCGGATCGCGTGAGCCCTCGTCGAGCGGGACCGGGTCGAGCCGCAGCCGGTTCTCTGCGTACGCGAGTACCGACCTGATCATCTGCTCGGTGGTCGCATCCACGCTGTGCATGGGCGCAACGTAGGGCGCGGCCGGGGCGGGCCGCAAGGGCCGACACGCGTGGCCTGGCGTTCTGGCGGGTAATCACCGGCATGGATGCTCTCGGCCAGCAGGTAGGGGGCCGGCGGCTGGCGCCTGCCCCGGGGCGGTGACATTTGCTGGCGAGATTGCCGGCCGCTGTCGCGGGTATGTCCCGATCGCTGCCGGCTCGAGTCCGGAACTTCGGTACCTTCGCCACGCCGGAACGCAATCTGACGTTCTCGATCAACGATTTCGATGAGACCCTGCCCGGCCCGTGGGAATGGGACGTCAAGCGGTTCGCCGCGAGCCTGCACGTGGTCGCGACGGAGCATGGGTTTCCCGCTCCGGTGGGCCGCGGGCTGGTCGCCGCCGCCGCCCGCGCCTACCGGCAGCGGATGCGGGGGTACGCACGGATGCCGGCCCTGCAGGTCTGGTACGACCTCAAGGGCGTGGATGACCTGCTGGGGCACTACACCGCCGACGCCCGCAGCCAGGTGCAGCGTGACATTGTCAGGGCATGGCGCCGCGGGCACCGCCGCGCCATCGCCAAGCGCACCATGACCGTCGCTGATGACGGCAGCGCGGCCGAGGTTCAGCGATCCGGCGGGGCGGTGCGGTTCCGCGAGGACCCCCCGATCCAGGTTCACCTGGAAACGGCAGGTCACCAGATGGACGAGGCACTCCAGACCTACGAGTCCTACCGGGCCAGCGTGCCGGACGACAAGCGCGCCCTGCTGGGCCGGTACCAGATCGCCGACGTCGCCCGCCGGGTCGTCGGGGTGGGAAGCGTCGGCACGCTGGTGTGGGTGTGCCTGCGGCACAAGACTCTGCTGGAGGCGGTCGCCGACGGAGCGCTACCACGCGACGATGCTGCCTGAGGGGGATGCGGTCCCGGCGGGACGCTGCTGGTCCAGCCGCAGCCGGAGCCGGCCGACTGTCCTTCAAGATGGCCTGAACGCTGACGGCGGCGGCATGCCGGGCAGAATGGCCTCGACCTGACGCCGCAGGACGGAGGCGATCGGTGGGCCCGTCACAGCAGCCAGCCGGACACCCGCTCGACCCGCTGACGGCCGCGGAGTTCCGCGATGTCGCCGCCATCCTCGGCCGCGACCGGGGAGTCACGCCGCCGCGCTGGCGGTTCGCCTCGATCGAGGCGATCGAGCCGCCCAAGGCAGCGCGGCGCGAACCTCACGGTGGCCAGCCCCGCCGCGAGGCCCTGGCCGTCTGCTGGAACCGGGAGGACGGCCAGGCCTACCGGGCGGTGGTGTCGCTGGGCGACCCGGTGTCCCTGACCGAGGCCGCGGTCACCGCCTGGGAGGAACTGCCCGACCAGCAGCCGAACATGACGCTGGACGAGTGGCACGAGTGCGACGAGATGCTCCGCAGTCACCCGCTGCTCGCCGTGGCGCTGGCCCGCCGCGGGATCAGCGACATGTCGCTGGTGCTCACCGACGTGTGGGCTTACGGCGCCGCGCTCGTCCCGCAGCGCTACCGCGGCCTGCGGCTCGGCTGGTCCGACGTGTGGCATCGCGCCAGCGACGATGGCAACCCCTATGCACATCATGTGACCGGGCTGCATCCCGTCGTCGACCTCAACCGGATGGCCCTGCTGGAACTGGAGGACAGCCTCGACGCCGGAGAGAGGCAGGAGGGGGAGGCGGCGGCCGAGCCGCCCGACGCCATGGGCGAGTACCGGCCAGCGCTCATCCCCATGCCGCTGCGCGAGGTGAAGCCGCTGCACGTCAGCCAGCCCGACGGGGTGTCCTTCACGCTGAGCGGCCGCGAGCTGACCTGGCAGAACTGGCAGCTGCGCCTGGGCTTCAACCACCGCGAGGGACTGGTCCTGCACACCGTAGGGTTCCGCGACGGCGGCCGCGTCCGGCCGGTCGCGCACCGGCTCTCGTTCGCGGAGATGATCGTCCCGTACCGCGACGCTACCCCGGATCACTACCGGCGGACCGCGTTCGACATCGGCGAGTGGGGCCTGGGCTTCATGACCACCTCGCTCGAGCTCGGCTGCGACTGCCTCGGCGAGATCACCTACCTGGACGCGGTGGTGCACGACTCCCGCGGGGAGCCGCGAACGATCAGCAACGCGATCTGCGTTCACGAGGAGGACAACGGCATCCTGTGGAAGCACGTGGACGAGCGGACCGGCGCGGAGGTGCGGCGCGCCCGGCGGCTCGTGATCTCGTTCCACGTCACTGTCGCCAACTACGAGTACCTCGTCTACTGGCGCTTCTACCAGGACGGCAGCATCGAGTGCGAGGTGCGCGCCACCGGGATCATGGTCACCTCGTACTTCCCGGACGGCCGTCAGCCGCCTTACGGGACCCTGGTCGACGAGCGCACCTACGCGCCGTTCCACCAGCACTTCATCGTGGCCCGCCTCGATCTCGACGTGGACGGTCCGGCCAACACCGTCTACGCCTCGCAGTCGGAGGCCGCCGCGGTGAGCGAGGACAACCCGCACGGCCTGGGCCTGGTGCTCCGCGAAACGCCGCTGCGCACCGAGGCGGAGGGCAGGCAGGACTACGACTGGGGCGCGCAGCGGGTCTGGAAGGTCGTCAACGACAACGTCAGGAACGGCCTGGGCGCGCCGGTCGGGTACAAGCTGGTGCCGACCGGCACGTTCCCGCCGCTGCTCGACTCGTCCTCGCCGGCGTTCCGGCGGGCCGAGGTGATCGGCCACACGCTCTGGGTCACGCCATACCGGCCGGACGAGCGCTGGCCGTGCGGCGACTTCCCGAACCTCAGCGAGCGGGACACGGGATTGCCCCGGTGGACCGCGCAGAACAGGCCCATCGAGAACACCGACGTGGTGCTCTGGTACGTGTTCGGCATCCACCACATCACCCGCCCCGAGGACTGGCCGGTGATGCCCGCCGACACGGTCTCGTTCTGGCTCAAGCCATTCGGGTTCTTCGACCGCAACCCGGCGCTCGACGTCCCGCCCAGCCCGTCAGACCACCACGGCTAGGGCCGGATCCGAACTAGGCTGTGTTGCCCAGCGTCGTCCAGATCCGGGACACGACGGCGGGAAGATCGTCGGGCAGGGCGCCGCCGCCCTGGGCGAACGCCGCGCTGCCGCCGCCGCGCCCGCCGGTCACGGCCAGCACCCGGTCCAGCACCGCGGTGGCCTTGACCTGCGGGCCCAGGGACCCGGGCACGCTCACGCCGACGCGCAAGGTGCCCGACTGCGGGTCGGGCACCAGCAGCACCGCCACCGCGTCAAGCTCGCTCGCGAGCCGCCGCGCCTGGACCGGCAGGTCGGACGGTACGACTTGCGGCTCACAGGCCACGAGATAGCGACGGCCGGACGGGTCGGCACGCACCGAATCGGCCCGGGCCTCGGCCGACAGCCGGGCCTGCCCGGCCTCGCTGGGCCTGCTGCCCCGGGCGGTCAGCGCCTCGACGCGGAGCGGCAGCTGGTCCACCGGAACCCGCAGCCGGGCGGCGAGCCCGGTGAGCAGCCGGTCGCGCTCCAGCGCGCGCTGCACCGCGGCCTCGCCGGTGACCGCCTCGATCCGGCGGACGCCCGAGCCGATGCTGCCCTCGCCGACGATCAGGAAGAGGCCGACTTCGGCAGTGCGGTGCACATGCGTGCCGCCGCACAGCTCGGTGGAGAAATTCCCGAACGATACGACCCGCACGTCATCGCCGTACCTATCGCCGAAGAACGCGATTGCTCCGTCCCGGATCGCGTCCTGGTAGGGCCTGACCTCGGTGGTGCGCTCGACGTTGTCCAGCACCTCGGCGTTGACCAGGCGCTCGACACGTTCGGTCTCGTCGTCGGAGAGCGCCTGCGGGTGCAGGAAGTCAAAGCGCAGCCGGTCGGGGGCGACCAGTGATCCGGCCTGGCGCACGTGGTCGCCGAGAACCTGGCGCAGGGCCGCGTGCAGCAGGTGGGTGGCGGAGTGGTTGCGCATGATCGACCGCCGCCGCGCCGCGTCGACCGCGAGCTCGACGGTGTCGCCCACGCTCACCGTGCCGGCGGTGACCTCGATCGCATGGACGTGATGCCCGTCGGCGCCCTGGGTGTCCGTGACCCGGGCCGACCCGCCCGGCCCCGTGGTCCGTCGGACCGTGACCTGGCCGGTGTCGCCGGCCTGGCCGCCCCCTTCGGCGTAGAAGGGGGTCTGGTCGAAGACCGCCAGGCCGCTGTCGCCAGCGGCCAGCGTGTCGGTCAGCCCGCGCGGGCCGGCCAGCGCGATGACCGTGCCCGTGGCCGCGAGGTCGTGATGGCCGAAGAAACGCGTCGGTGGCAGGTCAGCGGCGGCGATGACCTCCGGGTCCGCTCCGGCCCGGTCGTCCTGGCCGGGCCTGGCTCCCGGCTCGGCGGCCGTGCCGCGGGAGAGCTCGCGGTGCTCGGCGAACAGCTCGGCAAACCGCTGCTGGTCCAGCGAGCCGCCCCGCTCGGCGGTGAAGTCACGGATCAGGTCCACCGGCATGCCGTGCGTGGCGAAGAGCGTGAACGCGTCCTCGCCGCTGACCTCGAAGCCGGGGCCGGTGTCCAGCACGGCGAGCCGGTCCAGGCCCCGCCGCACCACGCGCCCGAAGTCGCGCTGCTCGCGGGCCATCAGGTCCAGGGTGCGGTCGCGGCCGACGGCGAGCTGCGGGTAGGTGTGCCGCATGTGGTCGATGACCACGCTGGCCACGTTGCCGAGGTCGAAGTCCGCGGCGCCGGCCTGAGTCGCGGTGGCGATCGCCTTCCGCAGCAGCCGCCGCGGGATGTAGCCCCGGCCCTCGTTCGAGGGGACGACGCCCTCGCTGAGGATGAAGGTCGAAGCCCGGATGTGGTCGGCGACGATCCGGATGTCCCGCTGCCCCGCGCGAGTCCCGGCGAAGCCCGATTGCACGGCACTGACGATAGGAGCGAAGAGGTCCGTCTCGTACGCCGAGTCGCGGCCCTGCAGGACCATGGCCATGCGCTCCAGGCCGGAACCGGTGTCCACGCTGGTGAACCGCAGCGGCTCGAGGATGTCGCCGGGGAGCCGGTTGAACTCCATGAACACGCCGGCGTTCCAGATCTCGATGTACCGGCCCGCGGAGTCGAACTCTGCGCCCGGGCGGCACGCCGGGCCATGCTCCGGCCCGGTGTCGTAGAAGACCTCGGTGCACGGCCCGCACGGCCCGGTATCCCCCGCGGACCAGAAGTTGTCGTCCATGCCCAGGTACACGATGTGGTCCCGGGGCACGCCCGCACGCTCCCAGGCCGCCGCCGACAGGTCATCCGGGGCGATGCCGAGCTTCTCGTCGCCCTGGAACACGGTCATGTACAGCTTCTCGACGGCGAACCCGAACCCTTCCGTGAGCAGCTCGAAGGCGAGCTCGACCGCGCGGTCTTTGAAGTAGTGGTCGATCGACCAGCTGCCCAGCATCTCGAAGAAGGTCAGGTGGTGGCGGTCCCCGACGTCCCCGATGTCGATGGTGCGCACGCAGGGCTGCACGTTGCACAGGTCCGGGGCCGGGGGCAGCGCCTCGCCCAGGAAGTACGGCTTGAGCGGGGCCATGCCCGCGTTGATGAACAGCAGCGTCGGGTCGTTAGGCGGGATGATCGAGGCAGACCCGATCCGCGCGTGCTTCCGCTCCGTGAAGAACCGCAGGAAGATCTCGCGGATCTCGTCGCCGCCGAGAGGTCGCTCCATGCGGCCAAGTATGCTTCCCGCCCCGGCCCCCCTGGCCAGTCGTTTTTGGGCCCTAAAGCTCGACCTGGCCCGTCACGCAGGTGATCGTGCCGCCGCCGACCCAGATCGCGCCGGCGTCGTCGGTCGAGATGTGCACGCGGCCCTGGCGCCCGAGCATGGCGCCCTGGCTCGCCACGTAGGGGGCGCTGGCCCGGCCCGTTCGGAGCAGCCACTCGGCCAGGGATGCGTTCAGGCTCCCGGTCACCGGATCCTCCCCCGTGCCGCCGTAGGTGGGGAAGAATGCCCGGACTTCGAACGCCTGCGGCGAGCCCGGCGGATACGGGCCGACCACGCCGACGTACAGGTCGGTGACGTTGGGCCGGAGCGCAAGCACCTCCGCCGCGCTGCCGAGTAGGACCGCCACCCAGCCCGGCCCGTTGTCGGCCCACTGGGCGTCAGCGATGGCCGCGCGCTCGATGCCGAGCACCGCCGCGAGGTGATCCACCAGCGGGTCGTCCACCGGCCCGGACCGCAGCAGCGGAGGCGCGGCGAACGCGAGCCCGTCGGCGTTCTGGCGGATCGGCACCAGCCCGGCCCCGCACTGCTGCACGATCACGCCGTCCGGGCTGACCGTGCCGCCCGCCGACAGCCAGGCATGGCACGTTCCCAGCGTCGGATGGCCGGCGAACGGCAGCTCACGGGAGGGGGTGAAGATCCGGACCTGGTAGTCCGCGCCGTCAGCCATTGGCGGCAGGACGAAGGTGGTCTCGGACAGGTTCGTCCAGCGCGCGAAGCGCTGCATGTCACCCTCCTCGATGCCGTCCCCCTCGAGAACCACGGCCACCGGGTTGCCCAGGCACGGCGTTGTGGTGAAGACATCGACCTGACGGAAGGCGCGCAGCACGCATGCGAGTGTGCCATACAGCCTCGGCGCGGCGCTTTCGCCCTGGTGCCCTAGCTACTTCGATGACCGCGAACTCGTGCCTAGGTACAGTGACGAGCGTTACTGCGAGGAAGCGGGCAAAATCGCACAAGATTCCTCCCGCCGGGTCCGGCTGGCGGGCTTTGTGGTCAGCAGCGGCTGTTCCCACGACCGCCTGTGACCACGTTTCAGCCCGGGCGCTCCCGCAAAACGAACATCCCGGGCGTCGGCGGGCCTCGCTCCCGCGCATCGCCCGACGGCCGGGCCCGCGGATCAAGCACTACGCACGCGACCTGCGCGGATATCCCGGTCAACGATCCAGCCCGGCCCACATCCCCGCTGGTCCGCGGTGGGTGCCGTGCCGGTCAGCCGCGTCGGTCAGCCGCGTCGGTCAGGGCGGCGTCCCGGTGCCGGCGGCCCGCGCGCCGAGCAGGCGGCCGAGCTTGGAGGCGGAGCTTGACGGCCGGGCTCCCGCGGCGGCCAGCCGGGCTCGCGCGGCGGCCAGGATCTCCGGCCCGCCGGCCGCCAGCTCGACCTCGATCTCGCGCCAGGTGGCGGGCTCGCCCGGGGCGTCTCCCGGGCCCGGAACCCGGCCGGTCACCAGGTCATCCGCCACCTCCGCGAGATCCTCGCCGCCGCGGCCGGTGAGGCGGCGGACCGTGCGGCGGGTCTCCAGCACGGCGACGACCCGCAGCGGCTCGTCCCGGATCCACCCGGAGACCCGCGACGCGAGCTGCGGCGGGACGGTCGCGGCATCATCACCGAGCGGAACCTGCAGCTCGCGCCGGGTGCCCGCGGTCACGGGCAGCTTCAGGTGCCAGCCCGCGTCACCGCCGCCGGTCCGGCGCCTGAGCGTGACCCTGGCCTTGGCCAGGCGCAGGTCGGCGGTATCGAAGTAGCTGGCGACGAGCACGTCCACGTGCGGTGCCGTCACGGCCACGCCGTCGGCCAGGCCGCCAAGATCGGGCAGGACGAAGTCCTGGCCGACCTCAAACTTCAGCTCGGTCTCGAGATGCTCGGTCGGCCTGCTCCCCATATTTGCGAGGCTACGGCATCCAATCCGGGCCCGGGCCCGGGCTCCGGGATGCTGATGGACGCCGAGGGTGAGGGCAGTGAACCCGCGGGTGGCGCCAATCAGGCGGTGGAGCCCCCGCCGCCGCTGACGCAACAGCAGGGTGCGCACGACGCCGTGGCGCGCGGCGGATCAGGTCGGTGGTGGCGGGCGGTCGGCCCGCGTGTTTGCCTCGCGCCTGAACGGTCACGGTGCGACACTGGCTGTGACGTTCCGTGCAGAGATCGAGCCGCTGACTGCCGTGCGGGGGACGGGCGAGCGGTGTCGCGGCGGCCTCGGCGGCGGGCGGAGGATCCTGGGGGGACGGGGGATGCGATGGGCATCATCACGGAGCACGACGGCGCCGCCGACGGTTACGAGGCAGTGCCTGCCCTGCCCGCGCCCGTCAAGCCAGCACTGCATAAGACCCTGCTCCGCAACGCCTCGGAGAGCCGCGGTGAAGGTGCCGTGCTCCGGCGCCGTTCCGCGCTGCCGACCAGGCGCGCAGTGCTCCACCTGCACTGCGACCGTGAGACCTTCGTGCCCGAGGACCTCGTCAGCTGGTACACCGAGCGCGGATTTCACTTCTACGTCGCGGACCTGCGCCCGCAGGACCGGCTGGACCGGCCAGGGCGCCAGCGAAGCCAGGGACCGGGCCGCGGCGAGTGCTTCGCCGGGCTGGACGCGGCCTGCCGTCACCTGCGCGACACCGAGGCAATCGACATGATCATCGTGAGCGGTGACTCGGCCGGCGCGCTCACCGCTGCGCTGTGGTGTGACGCCCGCCGGGACGACGGCCTCGCCGACGCGCTGATCTTGTTCAGCCCTGCGTTCGGGCGCCGGCTGCGGCGAGGTCTCGATATCGCCTGCCCGGTGCTGGTGATGTCCCCGGCTGACGGCCCGGCGGGCCGCCTGACCACCAGGCTGCGGCCCAGGGACGACGGGGCCCCGGTCCGGCTCGGCCCGCATGTGACCTGGCTGCGGCTCGAGGATGGCCTGGACGGGCCCGCCGTCAGCGCGAGCGGCGACCGCCGGCGGTTCTTCGACGAGCTGGGCCGCTGGCTGGGTGCCTACATGTACGGGCAGGTCCGCGACCAACTCCTGTGAGGCAGGCCTTCCGGGCGGGCTAACTGGGCCCGGATCGCCGGTCCGGGTTTTATCCGCGGCTGACGCTGACCGAGACGCTCGGGTAGCCGCTCGCCCCGTTCGGTTCCGGCGGCGCCTGCAACGGCGTCTGCGTATAGCCGGTGGCATCGGTGGCCCGCGCCTGGATCGTGTGCCTCCCCGGCGTCGCGTTCCAGTCCCAGACCCACTGCCGCCAGCAGTCGATGTCGGGGACGGCAGCCAGGCGGGCCTGCTGCCACGGGCCGCGGTCCACCTGGACCTCGACCGCGGCGATGCCCTTGTGCTGGGCCCACGCGACGCCCGCGACCTTCGTCGGCCCCGGCTTAAGCGTCGTCGTGCCGGTGGGCACGTCGATCCGTGATTCCGTCTTGATCGGCGCCTGCGGATCCCAGCCACGCTGCGCCCAGTACGCGACATTCGACGCGTAGGTCGTCACCTCGATGTCGGTGATCCACTTGCACGCGGACACGTACCCGTACAGGCCGGGAACCACCATGCGGACCGGAAAGCCATGCTCCACGGGGAGCGCCGTGCCGTTCATCGCCACCGCGAGCATCGCGTCCCTGCCGTCCATGACGGTCTGCACCGGGGTGCCGGAGGTAAAGCCGTCGGCCGAGGTGCACACCAGCTGGTCGGCGCCGGCCCGCACGCCCGCCTCGCGCAGCAGGCTGGCCACGCTCGTGCCGACCCAGAGGGCGTTGCCGACGTAGGGCCCGGCCACGGGATTGGAGACGCAGGCCAGGGTGATGTAGTCGGCGGTGAGCGGGCGGCGGATCAGCTGGTCGAAGTCGATCGTTATCTCGCGGGCCACCATGCCGTGCACCCGCAGCTGCCAGCTTGCGGGCGGGATCTCCGGCAGAACGATCGCGGTGTCGACCCGGTAGAAGGACCCGTTCGGCGTGATGAACGAGCTGAGGCCCGGTATCCGCAGGTCGCTGCCGGCGGGGAGCGGGGGAGCGGGGTCCGCCGGCCGGGGAATGCGCAGCGATGCCTGGGCTCGCGAGACGCTGGTGCGCTCGCCGAGATAACGGCCGCCCAGGTAGGCCACGGCCGCCGTTCCGGCGACGGCGGAGCCGGTGACCAGAAAGCTTCTGCGCGGCGGCCTGGGCGCGCCCGCCGGGCGGCCCCTCGGGGTCGGCTGGTGGCCCGCCGCGGGCGCATCGGGCCACCATCGCGCAGCGGCCGGGACGGGATCCGCAGCGTCCGGCCCGGCCGCCGGATCGTCGTGGGGCGCCAGCTCCGCGGCAGGGTCAGCCGCTGCGGGGGCAAGCGGGGCTGTGCGGACGAGTAGCGCGAGGGCCAGGGCCGCGGCGGCGGCGCCGACCAGCGTTGGCACCGCCCAGCTGGGCGAGGCCGTCGGGCGGGTCAGCGCGGCGGCCAGGCCGAGGGCGGAGAAGCACGCGAGGCCGACCATCCCGTACCACAGCCTGCGCAAGGCCAGGGCCCCCACGATGGCGGCGAAGATGGCCAGTACCGCGAGGATGCCGGTGACCAGGACCGCCTTGTCGTTCGAGCCGAAGGCGGAGATCGCGAAGTTCTTCACCGGCGGCGGGGTGTGGTCGATCGACGCCTCTCCGACCGCCACGATGGGCGAGGCGTCCGGGGCCACGATCCCGGCCAGCAGCTGGCCGACGCCGACCGCGATGAAGGCAGCCAGCAGTCCGGCGATCATTCCCCAGCCGGTTCGCGCCCGTTCGATCTCAGTAGCCACAGTGATTATTCGTCGCGGAGGGCCGGATGGATTGGCTGATGGCCCGGTTCACCCTTCCAAGCTACGCACGAACAGCGGTCAACCCTTGCTGGCGTGCCGTCAGCCGGGCCGCGACGGGGGCAAACCGGCCGCGGGTCAGCTACGAATTTACAGTGTGGGCATGACGGAAGGTCACGGTCGGCCCCGGAACGGGGCGGGCGGGAGCGCGGGCGGCGACGCCGGCCATCCTGGCGATGCGGATGCCCGGCGTCCGGGTCTTAGTCGCGGTCCTCGTCCCCCCGGCTCTGCCCCCCACGGCGCAGGCCCAGGCCCTGCCTCTCGTGCCCCCGGCCGTACCCCTGGAGCTGCCGGGCGCCCGGATGAACTCGGCGCCCTGCTGACCCTGGTGGCGCGCGGCGACCACGGCGCCTACGAGGCGATCTTTGACCGGACGGCCGGCCAGGTGCTCGGCACCGTCCTCGCCGTCGTCCGCGATCCGGCCCAGTCCGAGGAGGTCGCGCAGGAGGTGCTGCTCGACGTCTGGCGTTCTGCCTCACGGTTCGATCCGGCCCTGGGCAGCGCGGCGGCCTGGATGATGACCCTGGCGCATCGCCGTGCAGTGGACCGGGTGAGGTCAGAGCAGAAGGCGGCAGAACGCGAGATGCGCGCGGCGTCGTCCTCCATCGCCTACGACGAGGTGACGGAGGCGGTAGAGGTCCGGCTCGACCGGGAGCGCGTGCGACGCTGCCTGGGATCTCTGACCGAGCTGCAGCGTGAGTCGGTGACGCTGGCCTACTACGGCGGCTACACCTACCGCGAGGTGGCGGGGCTGCTCGGCGTCGCGGTCGGCACCGTCAAGACGCGAATGCGCGACGGGCTGATCAGGCTCCGCGACTGCCTGGGGGTAGACGGGTGAGCGAGCTGGAGGGGCTGCAGGCGCCGCGGATGCGAGCGGGAGACGACACATGAGGCTCGGTGGCGGCGATCCGCATACCCTGGCCGGGGCGTACGCGATGGATGCGGTGGCCGGGCCGGACCGGGCCCGCTTCGAACGGCACCTGGCCGGCTGCGAGTCGTGCCGTCAGGAGATCCGCGGGCTGCGGGAGGCAACCGCCGCGCTAGCGGCGGCCGCCTCCGTCCAGCCTCCTGCCGCCTTCCGGGACGCGGTGCTTCGCGCCGCGGCGCAGACCAGGCAGCTGCCCCCGGCCGTCGTCCAGGCACCGGCGGGATGGGCGGCGGCCCGGGATCGCGGGCGGCGCTGGTGGGATCTCCGCGGCTGGTGGTCCCGGCTTGCGGTCGGCATGGCCGGCGTCCTGGCCGCCGTGGCGGTGGCGGCAGGCGTGGTGACATACGGCATGCAGGACCGGCTCGACCAGGCTCAGCTGCACGACCACGCTGTCGCCGCGGTGCTCAGCGCTCCCGACGCCACGATGCTGAGCGCGCCGGTAAGCACCGGCGGCACGGCCACGGTCGTCATGTCACACCGCGAGCGCGCGCTGGTGTTCACCGCGGGCGACCTGCGCCGGCTTCCCTCCGCGCAGTCCTATGAGCTGTGGCTGATCGGCCCCGCGGGCAGCAGGCCCGCGGGAATGGCTTCCGGATCGTCGCGGGGCGGGATGGCCGGACCGATGGTGGTCTCCGGCCTGAAGGACGGGGACAGCGTGGGCCTGACGGTGGAGCCGGCCGGAGGATCGCCGCGCCCGACGTCGTCGCCCGTCGTGCTGGTCAGCCTGAGCGGCACGCGTTAGCCCTGGGGGATGACCCCTTCAACCCACCGCCGCGGAGCAAGCTCCGCGAGCGGTGTTTGCCCTAGGTCCACAGGGACGACCCCCCTTCAAACGACTGCTCTTGGAGCAAGCTCCGCGAGCTTATCGGGCGAAGACCCAGCGGGTGGGCGAGCCGGGGAAGTCGCCGTGCCGCATGCCGATCACCGTCTGCGGCCGGACCGAGATCGTCGCGTTCACCGCCGGATCGAGGAAGCTCTCCTCGATACCCGTGCCGTACTTCTCGTTCATCATGTCGAGAACCCGCCGGATGCTGGCGGCATCCGTGACGATCCTGGCCGTGCCCTCGATGACGACCGGGTCGCTTGCGTCCTCCGTGGAGACGACGCAGCGCGGGTCCGCCGTGAGGTTCCGCACCTTGCGTGACCGTACGCTGCTGGTGAACCACAAGATGCTGTCGTCCCACATGCCCCAGACCGGCATCGAGTGCGGCCTGCCGTCGGGCCAGCTGCTGGTGACCCAGTAGTTGCGCGCGCTGGCCAGCCGGCTGGCGGCCCAGGACCAGGGAAGGAGCCCGCTGCCCTGGTCGGGGGCGAGGATTCCGTAGCCGGGCATGTACGGCCGGCTGAGCCGTGGGATCTCCATACGGAAAGGTCTATCGCAGACGGGCTCTGCTGGCGGCACCGTTCTGAACGGCAGGATAACGTGGAGACCCGTGAAAGCATCTCCGGAGGCGCAGCTGCGGCTGCTTGAGCTCGCCGACCTGGACGCCGAGCTTGGCCGCCTCGAGCACCGTCGCCAGGGACTTCCCGACCACGCCGAGCTGGACCGGCTGGAGCAGCGGGACGCGCAGTTGCGTGCCACCGTCGCCTCGCTGGAGGCCGAGCAGGGTGACCTCAGGCGCGCGCAGGCCAAGGCCGAGGCGGATGTCGACCAGGTGCGCGCCCGCATTGACCGGGACCGCAAGCGGCTGGACGCCGGGCAGGTCTCGTCTCCGCGCGAGCTTGAGAACCTGCAGTCGGAGATCGTCTCGCTCGCGCGCAGGCAGTCTGACCTCGAGGAAATCGTGCTGGACGTGATGGAGCGCCAGGAGACGGCCCAGGGCAGCCGCGAGGCGGCCGTGGCCGAGCGGACGGAGATCGCCGCCGCCCGCGATGTGGTCGCGGCGCGCCGGGACGCCGCGCTGGCCGAGATCGGGGAGCAGGCCGGCAAGGCCGCGGACCGGCGCGTCTCCGTGGCCGCCCAGGAGCCGCCGGACCTGCTCGCCCTCTACGAGCGGATGCGGGAGCAGCATGGGGGGGTCGGGGCGGCCGCGCTGCGCGGCGGCCGGTGCGAGGGGTGTCATCTCTCCCTGAACACGGTGGACCTCAACAGCATCAGGGCCGCCGACCCGGACGAGGTGCTGCGCTGCGAGGAGTGCCGCAGGATCCTGGTCCGGACCCCCGAGTCGGGACTGTGACCCGCAAGCTCGTCGTCGAGGCTGACGGCGGCTCGCGGGGCAATCCGGGCCCGGCCGGCTACGGCGCGCTCGTCCGCGACCAGGTGACCGGCCAGGTGCTCGAGGAGGTCAGCGACAGCCTGGGCACGGCCACCAACAACGCGGCCGAGTACGCGGGCCTGGTGGCGGGGCTACGGGCCGCCGCCAGGATCGCCCCGCAGGCCGACGTCGAGGTGCGGATGGACTCCAAGCTGGTCGTTGAGCAGATGTCGGGACGCTGGCAGATCAAGGACCAGAACCTCCGCTCGCTGGCCCGCACAGCGCAGGACGCGGCGCGGCGGCTCGGGCGGGTGTCGTATGTGTGGGTGCCGCGGGCCCGCAACGCCGACGCCGACCGGCTCGCGAACCAGGCCATGGATGCCGCAGCCGGGAAGGCCGGCCCGGGCGGATCTGGGCGGGCGGCACGCCGGCGTTATGGATCTATTGCGGATGACGGAGCCGAGGCGGGAGACTCCGCCGAGCCGGGACCGGCGGCGGGCTGGGTCTCGGCGCAGGGGCGGGCGACCACGACGCTGCTGCTGCGGCACGGCCAGACCGCCCTGTCTACCGAACGCCGGTTCGCCGGGCGCGGCGACATCCCGCTGACCGAGCTCGGCCAGCACCAGGCGGCGGACGCGGCCGACCGGCTGGCCGCGCGAGGAGGCGTCGACGTGATCGTGACCTCGCCGCTGCAGCGGGCGCGACGGACGGCGGAGACGGTGGCCGCGGCGACCGGCGCGCCGCTTGAGGTCGAGGACGACCTGGTAGAGGCCGACTTCGGCAAGTGGGAGGGCCTGACCTTCGCGGAAGCGTCGGCGCGGTGGCCGGACGAGGTGTCGGCCTGGCTCGGCAGCGCGGACGTCGCGCCGCCGGGTGGCGAGAGCTTCGCCGCGGCGGCTAGCCGCGTGCTCGCCGCGCTGGACCGGCTACTGACGGCGCACGAGTTCCGGACCCTGCTGCTGGTCAGCCACGTCACGCCGATCAAGACACTGGCCTGCCGGGCGATGCTCGCCCCGCCAGCCGCCATGTTCCGGATCCACCTGGATGTCGCGTCCCTGTGCGAGATCGACTGGTACCCAGACGGGCCGGCCGTCGTCAGGTCGCTCAACGACACCGCGCACCTTAGGCAGGTCGGCCGGTAACGCCCTATTCTGAGGGTAGCGGCGGGCGAGCAGGCCGGGCGGCCGCGGCGCTGGCTGGCTTCCAGGCGGCGTCGAGGAAGGTCCGGGCTCCGCAGGGCAGGGTGGTCGGTAACGCCAACCCGGGGTGACCCGCGGGAAAGTGCCACAGAAAACAGACCGCCCCCGGACTCGTTCGGGGGTAAGGGTGAAACGGTGGTGTAAGAGACCACCAGCGCC
>WNFI01024131.1_pt1 | contig 18013 bp, 17 predicted proteins | sample 5400471 | NCBI WGS metagenome assembly WNFI01 (sample SAMN13153348, study PRJNA577476) | soil metagenome | isolation source: 100 cm saprolite on Douglas fir-dominated hillslope | place: USA:California | collected 2013-09-17 | reverse complement strand
CGTTCGGCGAGCAGGCGACGGTTCCCGGCGTCGAGCACCGCACCGCCGCCGGTGGCCAGCACGACGCCGGTGCGTGCGCTCAGCTGCTCGATCGCCTCGCGCTCGCGTTTGCGGAAGCCCGCCTCCCCTTCGCGCTCGAAGATCAGCGCAATGTCGGCGCCGGTACGTGTTTCGATCTCGCGGTCGCTGTCGATGAATGGAAAGCGCAGCAGCCGCGCGATCTGCTTGCCCACGGCGGTCTTGCCCGAGCCCATGGGTCCGACGAGAAAGATATTCTGGCTGCCGATCATGGCCCGCATCCCTGCTCTGTGCCGGGCATCATAAACAAAGCGGCCGCCCGGAGGCGGCCGCTGCGGCGGGAACAGGCGCGGAGGCGGTGCGGGCTAGGACACCGTTCCAGTGAACTGGTAGATCGTGACCAGGCCCTTGGGCGTCGTCACGGTCAGCGTGATGACCCCGCTGCCCGCCGTGCTGCCGGCGGTCACCGTGAAATTGAACAGCGTCAGCCCGCCGAACGGCGTGTTTTTCCAGATGCCCGTGCAGGGGATCACGAAGCTGCTCGGATTCGCGACGCTCAGGCCCGCGCCGCTCGCGCCCAGCGCCACGCTCGTGGTACCCGGCATGACGTTGCCGTTCACGTCGTAGACCAGGAAGGACACGGCGGTCGCGCCGTTGAGCGCCACATGAATGCCGGCTGGCGGGATCGCCACGCCGCCGCTCGTGCCCGTGATGACGGCGCTGCTACCCGAAAAGATGACGATATTGTGGGCGCCGATGCCAGCGGACTTGGGGCCGGCACAGTGAGTGGCGTCATTGCACAGCACACCGTTGAAGTTGCCGTCCGGACCATCGTGTATGCCATTGTTGTTGAAGTCGTAGAAGAAGTCGCCGGAAGTGTAGGTAAGCGTACCGGCCGGCGGACCGGCCGGCGGTCCGGATTCAACGTCGTCCTCAAAGGCCTCGCTGGTATCGAAGAAGGCCTCGCCGACATCAAACGCGCCATTGCCGTTGGTGTCGGTGAAGGATTCCTCGCCGATGGCCATGGCCAGGAGCGGCACCCGGCCGTCGGTGGGCCGGAAGGCCTGGCTCGTGATATTCACCGAGCACACGCCACTCTCCAGCGGCGTCGTAGCCGTCGTGCACTGCGCGCCGATCTTGCCGCCGGCGGAGTGGAAGGTGACTGCCGTGCCGTCCGGGACCGGATTCTGGAACCGGTCGGACAGGCGTGCGGTCACCGGCGTCTGGATGCCGTCGTAGTCCCAGCCTTCAATATTGTTGCATCCTACGGACAGCGAGAAGTTGCGCGCCGTGGCAATGCCGGTCGTGACCGTCAGCTGGCTCGATTGCGTCGAGATCGCCGGAACCGTGGAGGCGACGATCGCCGTCACCTTCACCGAAGTAGCCACCGTGCCCGCGTTGACGACGGTCTGCACTTTGCCGTTCACGTCACTGATCGCGCTGGCGGAGGTCAGGGTGATGCCGCCGGTGTTGGTATTCAGCGTGAAGTTCACCGTGGCTCCGGACACCGGTCCGTTGGAGGAGTCCAGCACCTGGAACACGACCGTGGAGCTCTCGGGACGCGAGGCATCGCCCGTGCCCTTGAGCGCGATATTGGTCGGGGTCGCCGATACGAAGGAGATCGAGCCGATCGTGGCCGCCGCCACGGTCACGGTGCCGGTGGCCGAAAGCGGGCTGGCGTTGATGGTCGAGGTGGCGGTCACCACATCCGCGCCGCTGCAGCCCTTGGCCACGTAGGTCACCGTCGCGATACCCGTATTCGTCATCACCGAATTGGTGACATTGGTGACGCCGTTGACCTGGATCTGGGCCGTGCCGGCTGCGATGCAGTTGGAGTTGAACCCGATGGTCGCCGACCCCGTGAACAGCGTACCGCCGGTCTGCACGAGCGACACGCTCAGGCTGGTGCTGCCGCCGGCAGACAGGCTGCCATTCTGCACACCGATCTGGCCAGGCACAAAGGCCGCACCGGTCCCGTTGCCCATCTGCACGGTGGTCGATCCGCTGCTGGGGGCCACGACCTGCACGGTGACCGTCGAACTCAGGGCTCCGGCCGTGACCGTCACGGTGATCGTGCGCAGCGAGGAGTCGCCGGCGGTGATCAGCGTGGCCTTGGCGGTGCCGGTGCTGTCGGTCACCGCAGGGGAGCCCTGGACGCCGCCGGAACTGGCGGCAAAAGTCACCGGGATGCCCGCCAGCAGGGCGTTATTCGCATCGCGCGCAAAGGCCGTGATCGACGCATTCTGCGAGCCGTCGGAAGGTATCGAGGCCACATTCGAGGTCGCCGTCAGGGTTGCCGCCGCCACGCCGCCGCCGCCCCCGCCACCGCCACCGCCCGATCCGCTGCCGCACCCATTGCCGAATGAAGTGCCGCAGTTGCTCCCCCCGCCGCAGGAGGCGAGGACGAGAGCCGCGAGGGCCGTGAACCAACGAAGATTGCGCATGTTAATCACCTGAACGTTTGATCCTTGAGTGAACGCCACCGGTACTCCCGGCCCGGTCAATTGACCTTGACCCCTTCACGCAGGATCTTCGGTGTCACGAAGATCAACAGTTCATTCTTGTTGTTCACCCTGATGGTGTTCTTGAACAGGTGCCCGAAAATCGGTATGTCGCCGAGGTAGGGCACCTTGTTGTCGGTGTCGCGGCGCGTGGTCTCGAGGATGCCGCCGAGCACCACGGTCTCGCCGTCGCCGACCATCACGCGCGTAGTCAGCGTACGGGTGTCGATCGCCGGCACGTTGACGCCGCCGGAGGTCACGATCACCTGGCCGACGCTGTCCTTGGTCACCGCCAGATCGAGGATGATGCGATTGTCGGGCGTGATCAGCGGCGTCACCTTCAGCGACAGCACGGCCTTCTTGAAGGAGATCGTGGTCGCGCCACTCGAGGCGGACTGCTGGAACGGGATTTCCGTACCCTGCTCGATGGTCGCCTCCCGCTGGTTCGCCGTGATGACGCGCGGCGAGGACACCACTTCACCGCGCCCTTCGGCCTGCGCGGCCGAGAGCTCGAGATCCACGATGTAGTCGGAACCGAGCAGCATGAAGGCGAGGCTCCCCGCCGGGTTCGAGACCGGCAGGTTCACGTTGTAGCGGCTGGGGGCGGTGGAGCCGGTCGGGATGCCCACCGGATACACCGTGCCGTTGCTCGCCAGATTGCTGATCGCGGAGGTCAGGCCCGTGTCGGTGGCCGCCGCGGTGCCCGAGGTCATGAACAGGCCGTTCGCGCCGTTGCCGCGCGTGCCGGTCAGGCCGGCGCGCACGCCCAGGTCGCGCTCGAAGTCGTCGTTGACGATGACCAGGCGCGACTCGATCAGTACCTGCTTGACCGGGATGTCGAGCGTGGCGACGAGCTTGCGCACCGCCGCGATGCTCTCGGAGGTATCGGACAGCAGCAGGGTATTGGTGCGCTCATCGACCGCGACGCTGCCACGCGTGGAGAGCACGGAGTTGCCGTTCGCGCTCTTCAGGAGGGCGGCCAGATCGGCGGCCTTGGCATAGTTGACCTGCAGGAACTCGGTGCGCACTGGCGCCAGGTCCTGGATGTCCTTCTTGGAAGCCAGGTCGGCCTTCTCGCGCGCGGCGAGCTCATCGGACGGCGCCACGATGATCACGTTGCCATCCTGGCGCTTGTCGAGACCCTTGGTGCGCAGCACGATATCGAGCGCCTGGTCCCAGGGCACGCTCTGCAGACGCAGGGTGACACTGCCCTTGACCGAATCGCTGACGACGATGTTCTGGCCGCTGGCATCGGCCAGCAGCTGCAGCACCGCGCGCGTGTCGATGTCCTGGAAGTTCAATGACAGCTTCTCGCCCTTGTACTCGCGCTTGTCATCGGCCGCGGCGCTCGCCTTGGTCACCGGCTGCACCTCGACCACGTACTGGTTGTCCGACTGGTAGGCCAGTTGCTGGAATTCACCCGTGGCGGTGAGCACGATGCGCGTGTCCTTGTTGACCCGCAGCGCATCGAAGCCGCTCACCGGTGTGCCGAAGTCCTGCGTGTCGTAGCGGCGCGTGAGTTTTTGCGGCAGCGAGGTGCCGCTGAAATCGATGATGATCTGCAGGCCCTGCTGGCTCACATTGATCGGTGTACGCGGATCGGACAGCTGCACGATGAGCCGGCCGACGCCGCCCTCACCGCGGCGGAAATCGATGCTGCGGATCTCGCGCACCGCGCTGGCCGCCATCGCCGGCGCCGCCGGCGCCGCCTCTTTGGGAGCGGTGGGAGCGGCCGCCATGGCCTGGGTCCCGGCGCCCACGGTGACGATGATGTCATTGCCGTCGACGCGGGTCTGGTAGGGCTGCAGCTGGTCGAGATTGAGGACGATGCGGGTGCGGCCATTGGCCTCGGCGGCCAGCACCGTGTCGACACCGCCGGAGGCCACGTCGATGCGGCGGGAAGGCAGCGCCAGCGCCGTTCCCGGCAGATCCAGAGAAATGCGTGCCGGCTTGTCGATCGTGAACGCCATCGGTTCGGGCGCAGGCCCGGAAAGGTGCAGCGTGAGCTGGACCTGCTTGCCGCCGAGGGTCTGCACGTCGATCGACTGCAGTGTATTTCCGGGGGCGTCAGCCGCCCGGGCACCCTGCATGACGAACGCCACGGCCAGGCAGCTCAGTGCCAGGGCCAGGACGCTCCGCAGGTAATGGACGGCATTAGGTCGCTTCATGCGCATTCTCTCCCTTCCGCTCACTCGTTCAGGGCCAGGGCCGCCGGGCGTTCGATGTACCCACCCAGCCCGTCCGGAACGAGTTCAATCACACTAATCTTGTTTTGCACGATATCGGTGATGCGGCCATCGTTCTGGCCGACATGATTGCCCACCAGCACGCGCTGCACGCGGCCGTCATTCACCTGCACCAGGCCGTAGTTCTGGCCTTTGAGCTTGAGCGTGCCCACCATCTTCAGCGTATCGAGCGAGAACTGCTCGAGGAACTCGCGATTGCGCTGCACCTCGGGCCGTGGGCCGTTGTCCGCGCCGCGCGCGCCGCCGGGCACGAAGGGCGAACGCATCGCGGTGCTGCTATAGACATAGCTGTCGTAGGGCTTGACCTCGGGCAGGGGCTCGACGCGCCCGCCCGGTTCCTTCTTGGTCGTCTCGATGAAATTGTTGAGGTCGGAGTCGCGCCCCGAGCAGCCTGCGAGCACGGCTACGCTGAGCGCCGCGAGCGCAAGTTGCCGCCAGATCCTGTGTTGGTATTGCTGCATCCGGTTACCCATTGCTCATCTGCCGTGGCTCAACCCGTCGGGCGCTTGGCCGCCTTTTCGGACTTGCGGCGGTCGGCCTCGGCCGTGGCCACTTCCTCGTCATCCAGATAGCGATAGGTCTTGGCCGTCAGGTCCATCTGCAGCTGGTCGAAGCCGGCGCCGGGCTTGCTCACCGTTCCGATCTTCACGTCGTGCAGCGTGACGATGCGCGGGAGCGCGGCGATGTTGCTGACGAACTGGCCAAACTGGTGGTAACTGCCGGCGAAGCTGATCTTGATCGCCTTCTCGGCGTAAAAGTCCTTCTTGACCTCGGTGTCGGGCTGGAACAGCTTCTGGTCGAGCGCGGAGGCGAGGCCGGCCTGCGAGATGTCCACCAGCACACTGTCGACTTCGGTCTTGCTGGGGAGCTGGCGCAGCATGGCGCCGAAGGATTTCTCGATGTCGGCGAGCTGCTGCTTGTACACATCGAGGTTCGTCGCCTTGGAATGCTTGGTGCGGAACTCGTTGCGCAGCTGCTGTTCCTGGTCCTGCAGCTGCTGCAGCTGCGGGTTCAGATCCGTCCAGACGAAGAAATAGGTCGCCACCAGCGACAGCACGACGAAAGTGACGCCGACTACGCCGGCGCGAAAGCCGAAGGGCCAGCGGCCCGGGTCTCGCGGGTCGAGCGAGCGCAGCTCCTCGAGCAGTTTCATGGCGTGCCTCCAACGCGCGTGCGCTTCGGCTTGGGCGCCGCCTCTTCCTCGTCGCCACTGGTGACCACCTGGCTGGCGTCGAGCACGAAACTGTTCCCGATCGTGTTGCCCGGCTTGCTCTCGACCACTTCGAGCTCCGGATCCCTCATCCACTGCGAACCGGAGATGTTGCGCATGAAGGTGGACACGCGGGTCGAGGACTGGGCCACGCCTTCGAACTTCAGTTTCTTGCCATCCTGCTTGAAGGAGGTCAGGTAGGTGCCGTCCGGCATGGTCTTGGCCACCTCGTCGAACAGGTGCACCACCTCGGAACGCGAACGCTGCAGCTTCTCGATCACCTGCATGCGGGAAATGAAGCGCTGCTTCTGCGTCTCCAGGTCGTTGATCTGCTCGATCTGCCGATCGACGCTCCTGATCTCGGCGTGCAGCCGCTGGTTGCGGCGCTCCTGGGCGCTGATCATCGAGCTGACCAGCAGGTATCCGGCAAAGGCAACCAGCAGCGCGCCGATGGCCGAGCCGCCGAGGGCGACGAAGAACGCCAGCTTGCGCTCTTTGCGCTGCTGCTCACGCCAGGGCAGTAGGTTAATGCGCGGCATCAGTCAAAACTCCGCAGGGCCAGACCGCAGGCGGTCAGCAGGGCCGTGGCGTCGCGCTGCACCGCCTGGGCGCGCGCGCGCGAGGACAGCTTCATCTGTCCGAGCGGATCGCCCTTTTCGGCGGTGATGCCGACACGGCTCTGGATGACATCGGCGACACCGGTGACGTTGCCGCAGCCGCCGCAGATCAGGATTTTCTCGGGTTGCTCGCGGCCGGAACCGGAGGCGAGGTAGAACTGCAGCGAGCGGCTCACCTGCTGCGTCATGTCGTCGATGAAGGGATCGAGCACCTCCGCCTGGAAATTGCCCGGCAAGCCGCCTTCCTTCTTGGCGCGGCCGGCCTCTTCCATCGTCAGGCCGTAGGTGCGCATGATTTCTTCGGTGAGCTGCTGGCCGCCGAAGGCGAAATCGCGCGTGTAGATGATCTTGAGATTGCGCAGCACACTGAAGGTGGTGTTGCTGGCGCCAAAATCCGCCACCGCGATGGTGCGATCGATGCCGCCATCGGGCATCTGGTGCGTCATGAGCTTGCAGGCATTCTCGAGCGCGAAGGCCTCGACATCGACGATGCGTGCATTGAGGCCGGCGGCTGCGACGGCGGCGCGGCGCTGCTCGACGTTGTCGGTGCGCGAAGCCACCAGCAGCACGTCGATGGACTCGTTGTCCTTCTCGGACGGCCCCAGCACCTCAAAATCGTAGCTGACTTCGTCCATGGGGAAGGGGATGTACTGGTCGGCCTGCATCTCGACCTGCGCCTCGAGATCGGCGTCGCGCATGCCGCGCGGCATCTGGATGACCTTGGTGATGGCGGCATCGCCGCTGATGGCGATCGCCACTTCGACGCTGGTCGCGCCCGAGCGCTTCACGGCGCGCCGAATCGCTTCGCCCACCGCCTGCGGGTCGACGAGCGTTTTTTCATTCATGGAATTCGCGGGCGTCGGCTCAGCCGCGTACGCTTCGACGCGATATTGTCCACCGGCCGTGGTCAATTCGATCAGCTTGATCGAGGACGTGGTGATGTCCAATCCCAGCAGCTGGCGGTTCTTACGCGAGAACAGGAACACGTTTTCCCTTCCTTATCAGTAAGATACGCGCCAAAATGGCGAACTTGGGCGAATGTGCAGCCAAATATATATCAGCCGTCGGTTAAATTGAACGTGAGTAGTCTCACGAATTTGGTCCTCGGTAACTGTCTGAAGCAATTTAGGTCCCTGGTGGGTCCGGCTGAAGGATGGTGGCATGCTGTACAGCCCCGCACTTCAGCATGGCCCCACGTCACAGCGCAACAAACGGAGCCCCAATAAGTGAAGTCCCGCACGCTGCGAGCATTGATTGGTCTGGGCGCGGTCTGTCTGGTGCTGCTGCTCGGCCTCGTGTATGCAGTGCTCGCGAGCTATGTCTACCTGGCACCTTCGCTCCCGAGCGAGGCTGGGATGCGCACCGTGCCCCTGCAGGTGCCGCTGCGCGTCTACACGCGCAGCGGCGCCCTCATCACACAGATCGGGGAACAGCGCCGCGTACCGGTGAGCTACGAGGAAATTCCGCAGCTGGTGCGTGAAGCCTTTCTGGCGGCGGAGGATGATCGCTTCTTCCAGCACGGCGGTATCGATTATTTCAGCATGCTGCGTTCGGTTTACGTCGACCTGACGACCGGTAATTATTCTCAGGGCGCCAGCACCATCACCATGCAGACCGCGCGCAACATGTTCCTGACGCGTGACAAGAACATCGCCCGCAAACTCCAGGAGATCTTCCTGACTCTGCAGATGGAACACGATTTTAGCAAACAACAGATCCTGGAGACCTACCTCAACGTCATTTTCTTCGGCCAGCGCGCCTATGGGGTGGCGGCCGCCGCCGAAGTGTACTTCGGCAAGCCGCTCCCCGAGTTGTCGGTGGCCGAGGCGGCGATGCTCGCCGGGATCCCGCAGGCGCCCTCGTCCTTCAACCCGGTCACCAACCCCAAGCGCGCCGCCGAGCGACGCCACTATGTGCTGCAGCGCATGCTGGCACTGCATTTCATCGACGCGGATACCGAGCAGCGCTCACTGCGCGAAGCCATCAATGCGCGCGAGTACGCGCCGCGCTCGGACGTCGAGGCGCCCTATGTCGCCGAGATCGTGCGCCAGGAGGTGGTCGCCCGCTTCGGCGAAAATGCCGTCAACGCCGGGTATCGCGCCATCACCACGATCGACGGCCGGCTGCAGACCGCGGCCAACCGGGCCCTGCGGCTGGGGCTGATCGACTACGACCGCCGTCACGGCTATCGCGGCCCGGTGCGCCGGATGAAGCTCGACGCCGGCACGGAGCCGGCGCAGCTCGAGCCGCTGCTCGCCGACGTACCACCCATCGGCAACCTGCTGCCTGCGATCGTCGTCTCGGTCGCACCGGCGGCGGCCCGCGTGTACCTGCGCGGCGGCGGCTTCGCACAGATCGGCTGGGATGGCATGGCCTGGACACGCGGCGATGCGGCGAGCGGCCGTGCCGACACCCTCCTGCACCGCGGCGACCTGGTCTACGTGATCAGTGACGGGCACGGTGCGGCGCAGCTCGGCCAGGTCCCGGAGGCACAGGGTGCGCTGGTGGCGCTCGATCCGCAGGATGGCGCCGTGGTGGCGCTGGTCGGTGGCTTCGATTACTTCAGCAACGCCTGGAACCATGTCACGCAGGCGCACCGCCAGCCAGGCTCGGGGTTCAAGCCCTTTCTGTACTCCTGCGCCCTCGAACACGACTTCACGCCGGCGAGCGTGATCATGGACGCGCCGATCGTGGTCGCCGACGGCGGCATCGAGCAGACCTGGCGGCCGGAAAACGAAGGCGGCGCCTTCAGCGGCCCGACGCGCCTGCGCGACGGCCTGGTGCGCTCGCGCAACCTGGTGTCGATCCGGCTGCTGCGCGCAGTGGGTACGGCTGACGTGATCGACTACGCCGTGCGCTTCGGTTTCGATCGTGCGGCGATGCCGAACAACCTGACCCTGGCGCTCGGCACCCTGCCAGCGACCCCGCTGCAGGTGGCCACCGGGTATGCGGCATTCGCCAACGGGGGCTACAGGATCGATCCCTACTTCATCGATCGCATCGAAGACGGCAACGGCGTGACGGTGTGGCGTGCTGCGCCCCGCGAGGTCTGCGCCGAGTGTGCGCCGCCCGATCCGTCCACGAATCCAGCGGCTCCCGCCGCGGCCGGCGATGCGCCGGCCATCGCCGGCAGCGCGGGCCCGGGCCCGGGCGCGCTCGCCGCAGTCGCCGCCCGTGCCAGGGGCTTGACGCTGGCACCGCCGCCGGCGGAGCGCATGATCCCGCTCGTCGCCGCGGCCCGCGTCGCGCCGCAGATCATCACGCCGGCCAACGCCTGGCTCATGGACGATCTGATGGCCGATGTCATCAAGCGCGGCACCGGCCGGCGAGCGCTGGTGCTGGGTCGGAGCGATATCAGTGGCAAGACCGGCACGACCAATGAGTCCCACGACACCTGGTTCAATGGCTTCAACCCCGATCTGGAGGCCACGGTCTGGGTGGGCTTCGATCAGGAACGCCCCCTGGGCGAGGGCGAGGAAGGGAGCAGTGTCGCGGTGCCGATCTGGGTGCGTCTGATGCGCGAAGCGCTGCGCAGCGTGCCGGACGTGCCACGGCCGATGCCTTCAGGTGTGGTGAGCGCGCGCATCAATGCGACCAGCGGCCTGCTGGTCGCGCCCACCGATGCCGAGGGCATCGACGAGTATTTCTTCACGGGCAAGCTGCCTGCGACGGCCAACACCCCGGGCGTCCCGTCCAACAGCAGCTCCGAACCCCTGTTCTAGCCTTTATCATCCACGGATGCCCCGCCGTAACTCGCCCCGGAGTGAAAACCTGCGCCGCGCCATGGCGCAGGAAGCCGCGCGTGTCATGGCCGAGCACGGCATCCAGGATTTTCGCGCCGCAAAGCGCAAGGCCGCCGATCGCTTAGGGGTAGGCGTGGAAGGCGCGCTGCCCAGCAACACGGAGGTCGAGGCCGCGCTGGTGGAATACCAGCGCCTGTTTGCCGCCGACTCGCACGGCGCCACGCTGCACGCCCAGCGCAGTGCCGCGCTGCGGGCCATGCGCACACTGGCGGCCTTCTCCCCGCGCCTGGTCGGTCCGGTGCTCAACGGCACGGCGACCGCGCACGCCGACGTACAACTGCACCTGTTCACCGACCACCCCGAATCCGTCGCCCTCAACCTGATGGATCGCGGCGTGGAGCATGAGGTAGGCGAGCATCGCCTGCGCCTCGATGCCGAACGTTTCCGGAACTACCCCACCGTGCACTTCGAACTCGACCAGCAGGTCATCGATGCGACAGTATTCCCGCTCGACGGCATCCGCCAGGCGCCGGTCAGCCCGGTCGACGGCCGGCCAATGCGGCGCGCGGATGCGAGCGAGCTTGAAGCGCTGCTGGGCGGCGAGGCGCAGCCGCGCGCCTGAGCCCGGGGGCAGCGTGCAGTCAGGCGGATCGCGGGAGGACGGTCAGGTGCGCCGGGGCAGGGCGACGTAGTCGCGCTGCGTCGGGCCGGTGTACAGCTGCCGCGGCCGGGCGATGCGCATGGCCGGATCGCCGATCATCTCCAGCCAGTGGGCCACCCAGCCCACGGTGCGGGCGATCGCAAACATCACCGTGAACATCGAGCGCGGAATACCCAGCGCGCTGTAGATGAGGCCGGAGTAGAAATCGACGTTGGGGTAGAGCTTGCGCGAGACGAAGTAGTCGTCCTTGAGCGCAATCTCCTCGAGGCGCAGCGCCAGCTCGAACAGCGGGTCATCCTGCTGGCCGAGCTTGGCGAGCAGCCGGTGGCAGGCCTCGCGGATGATCTTGGCGCGCGGATCGAAATTCTTGTAGACGCGATGGCCGAAGCCCATGAGCTTGGAGTGGCTGCCCTTGTCCTTCACCTGCGTCAGGTACTTCGGGATATTTTCGGCTTTGCCGATCTCCTCCAGCATGTTGAGCACCGCTTCATTGGCGCCCCCATGTGCCGGACCCCACAGCGCCGAGACGCCCGCGGAGATCGCCGCGTAGGGATTGGTGCCGGTGCTGCCCGCCAGGCGCACGGTCGTGGTACTGGCGTTCTGTTCGTGGTCGGCGTGCAGGATGAACAGCAGGTCCAGCGCCTGCGCCGCGACCGGATCGACCTGGTATTCCTCGCAGGGCACCGCGAAGAACATGTGGAGCATGTTCGCGCAGTAGTCGAGGTCGTTACGCGGATAGATGAACGGCTGGCCGAGCGCGTGCTTGTGCGCGGCGGCGGCAATGGTCGGGAGCTTGGCGATAATGCGGTGCGAGAAGATTACCCGGTGGCGCGGACTGTGGATGTCCATCGAGTCGTAATAGAAGGCCGCCATGGAGGCCACCACCGCCGAGACCATCGACATCGGATGCGCGTTGTGGTGAAAGCCGTTGGTGAAGCGCAGCAGCGACTCGTTGATCATCGTGTGGCGGGTGATGCTGGTGCGGTAGGCCGTGAGCTCCGCCGCGCTGGGCAACTCCCCGTTAATCAGCAGGAAGGCCACCTCCATGAAGGAACTGTGGGCGGCGAGCTGCTCCACCGGGTAGCCCCGATACAGCAGCAAGCCGGCGTCACCGTCGATGTAGGTGATCTTGCTCTCGCAGCTGGCGGTGACGCTGAAGGCGGGATCGAAGGTGAAGACCCCATGGTCCCTGGTGATCGCGGCGACATCCAGGCAATCGGGTCCGATCGTGCCGGGGCGCACCGGGAGTCCCGAGCGCGTCCCGGTCGCTGGATCGATCAGTTCGTAGTCTGGCTTTCCCATGGCGCCGCAGCGTTACATGTGCGCATCATGGAATCAAGGTATCGCTGCGCAGCGCGCGGCCGGTACGAACCCCGCGCGCCGCGCAAACGGCCCGAACCGCTACGGACACGCGCGGGGGTGGAGCGCGCGCCGTGCGAGCGGGGTCAACGCGCCGCGGCCGCGGCGTATTTCTTGCGGAACTTATCGACGCGGCCGGCCGTGTCGACCATCTTCTGCTTGCCGGTATAGAAAGGGTGGCAGTTCGAACAGACGTCGACCTGCAGATCCTTGCCCACGGTGGAACGCGTCTTGAAGACGTTGCCGCAACTGCAGCTCACGGTGATTTCGCCGTACTCGGGATGGATCGACGCTTTCATGGAACACCTGCCTTGCGGACTGCCTTGCCCGCTGCCCTGCGCCTGCCCGGCAGGGCCTCGTTACGAAAAAGGGCGCGCAGTCTAAGCCTCGCGCCACCGCCAGTACAAGTAGTTGACGGTGAAGGGCTATTCGGGGTTCCTTTTATCCACAAAATCTGTGGATAAGTCTGTGGGCAACAACTCGCCGCAGCGGCCGATTACTCGCCATTCCTGCATTTCTGTCGACTTGGACACAAAATGACCAATACATTACAGTCTATTAAATCAATAGGTTAAAGGCGTAAAATGCCGTTGGGCCTGCAATGCCGCGTGTAATTGGCTAATTTGAGGGCCGGCCAGTTTACGGCTGTGCATAAGAGTCGAAGACACCGCGGAGGTTCGCCTAAACCACGGACCCCTCTGGATTTTTCCGCCGGGCAGGCCCGGGGCTCCGCTCGGCCCCAATGCGGGGCGCGGCCAGGAAGTCGACGATGAGATTGTTGAGGAATCGCCTGCCGTGCTCGGTGGGCCGCCATCGCCCGCCTTCGTTCTCCAACAATCCCCGTGCCGCCTGGCGCTGGACGGTGGGCGCAACCCGCTGCCAGGCGAGGCCCGTGCGGGTTTCGAATTGCGCTGTGGCGAATCCGTCGTTGAGTCGCAGGGCGTTCATCATGAATTCAAAGGGCAGATCAGCGTCCGGCACCACGCTCCTCGCCGGCTCGCCGCGGCAGCCACCCGCCAGGTAGCGGCGCGGTTCGCGCTCGCGCACGCTCCGCGTGATGAGGCCCTGGGAGCTCTGCGTCAGTTTGCCGTGCGCGCCGGCGCCGGCACCGAGGTAGTCACCGAAGTTCCAGTAGTTGAGGTTGTGGGCGCATTGCGCGCCCGCGCGCGCGTAGGCGGAGACTTCGTACTGCCTATAGCCCGCTGCGGCGAGTTCGTCCTGGCAGAGCTGCTGCATCCCGAAGCTCAGGTCCTCATCCGGCAGCCCGGCCGGCGGACGGCCGCCGAAGACCGTACCGGGCTCGAGCGTCAGCTGATAGTGCGAGACATGGGCCGGCCCCAGCGCCAGCGCGGCGCGCACGTCCGCCACGGCGCCGGCCTGGTCCTGCCCCGGCAGGGCGTACATGAGGTCCAGGTTGAAATTACCCAGGCCCGCCGCGTGCAGTTCCTCGGCGGCGGCGCAGGTGTCCTGCACGCTGTGGATGCGTCCGAGACGCTCGAGCATGGGCGCTGAGAAACTCTGCGCGCCCAGGGACACGCGGTTGATGCCGGCGGCGCGATAATCGGCGAAGCGGCCACGCTCGATGGTGCCCGGATTCGCTTCCAGCGTGATCTCGGCGGCGGAAGACAGGGGCAGGCGGCTGCGCAGCCCATCGAACAGCCTCGCCAGCGCGGCCGGCTCGAACAGGCTCGGCGTGCCGCCGCCCAGGAAGACGCTGGCGATCGTGCGCCCGGCAACGCGTGGCAGCTGCGCGTCCAGATCCTCGAGCAGGGCGTCGAGGTAGGCCGCCTGCGGCAGGTCCCCGTGCAGGGTATGGGAATTGAAGTCGCAATACGGGCACTTGCTTACACACCAGGGGAAGTGCAGGTAGAGCGCCAGGGGCGGTGTGGTCAGCGCCATGAGTCCAGCCGCGCCACCAGCGCGCGCAGGGCCGTGCCGCGATGGCTCAGGGCGTTCTTGCGGGCTGGACTCAGCTCGGCCGCCGTGCAGTCGAGGCCGGCCGGGATGAAACAGGAGTCGTAGCCAAAGCCGCCCAGGCCTGCGCGCTGGCGGGCGATGCGCCCTTCCCAGCTGCCCTGCGCGATGAGCGGCTGCGCCTCCGAGGCGCTGCGCAGCAGTGCCAGCACGCAGCGATACCGTGCGGTGCGCCGCTCGTCGGGCACATCTGCCAGTGCCTGCAGCAATTCGCTGTTGTTCTCCTCGTCGCTGGCCTCAGGCCCCGCGAAGCGCGCCGACCAGACGCCGGGCCGGCCGCCCAGCGCATCGACCTCGAGGCCGGAATCGTCGGCCAGTGCCGGCAGCCCGGCCCCCGCCGCGTGGCGCGCCTTGAGCACGGCGTTGTCCTCGAAAGTGCGACCCGTCTCTGGAATGCTGGCGATGCCGAGCGCGGACTGCAGCACCAGCTCGAAGCCGTGCGGTTCCAGCAGGGCCGCGAATTCGCGCTGCTTGCCCGGGTTGGCGCTGGCCAGCACGACGCGCACGGCAGGCGTACCGCTAGCCCGCCAATGCCTGGGTCTGCAGCGCGCACAGTTCGCCGATCCCGGCGATCGCGAGATTCAGCAGCGCGTCGAGCTCGTGGCGCCGGAAGGCGTGGCCCTCGGCCGTCCCCTGCACTTCGATGAAGGCGCCACCGTTGTTCATCACTACGTTCATGTCGGTCTCCGCCTCGGAGTCCTCGCTATAGTCCAGATCGAGCATCGCCTGGCCGCGCACGATGCCGACGGATACCGCGGCCACCTGGCCGTGCAGGGGGCTGGAGTTCAGGATGCGCCGCCCGCGCAATGCCTCGATGGCATCGGCCAGGGCGACGAAACCACCGGTGATGGCTGCGGTGCGCGTACCGCCGTCGGCCTGCAGCACGTCGCAGTCGATCGTCACCGTGCGCTCCCCGAGCGCCCGCAGGTCGACCACCGCGCGGAGCGAACGGCCGATCAGGCGCTGGATTTCCTGTGTCCGCCCGGTCTGCTTGCCGCGCGCCGCTTCGCGCGCCGTGCGCGTGTGCGTGGCGCGCGGCAGCATGCCGTATTCCGCCGTGACCCAGCCCTGCCCCTTGCCGCGCAGGAACGCAGGCACGCCGTCCTCGACGGTGGCCGTGCACAGCACGCGCGTGTCCCCGCAATCCACCAGCACCGAGCCTTCAGCGTGGCGGGTGTAATGGCGGGTGAAGCGCACGGCACGCATGGCATCGACGGCGCGATCATTGCGGCGGGAAGCCATGGTGCTACTCCATGAAACGCAGCGCGACGGCCGAAGTGTTGTCACAGGTGGGTCCGCCACCCGCAACCGCCTGCGCACCGAGCGCCTCCAGCATGTCGGCGAGCGGAAGCTCGGGCACCGCAAAGGCGCCGGCGATGCCCGCGTCGTCGATGCCGGCCCACAGCCCATCGGTGCACACCAGCAGCACGTCACCGCTTTCCAGGCGCTGGCGGCGGCTCAGATCCATCTCCGGGAGTAGGGCTTCGCCACCGAGGCAGGACTCGACGAAATTGCGCATGGGGTGATTCTGCGTCTGATCGGGTCCGATGACACCTTCGCGCAGCAGTAGCTCGACATGGCTGTGATCGCGGGTGCGTGTAACGACCTGCCCGCGGCGCAGATGATAGGTGCGGCTGTCGCCCACGTGCGCCCAGTAGGCGCTCCCGCGCTGCACCAGGCACAGTGCGATCGTGGCGCGTGGCCGGTTATCGAGCGGAAAGCCCGCGCCGTGCTTGACGATCTGCTGATGCGCGGCGCCCAGGCCCATGTGCAGGAAGCCGAGCGGATCGAGCAATGGGTGCGGCGTCGCGCGGAAGCGCTGCGCGAGGACCTCCACCGCGATCTCCGCGGCCCGCTCACCTTCGGCGTGACCGCCCATGCCGTCGCAGGCGATCAACAGCGCGGCCTCACTGCCGACTTCGGCCTTGATCCGGTCCTGATTGCTGTCGCGCGCGCCCATCAGGCTGAGTTCGGCGTGTTCGACGCGCAAGCGGTCTCCAGGTCGTTGGGTTAAACTGGCCGCGACTTATAACATTCCGCGCCCGGCGAAGTAAGGGAGCCTCGGATTTAACATGATCTCGAGCATGACCGGCTTCGCACGTCAGGAACGGAGCGGCGCCTTCGGCTCCCTGGTGTGCGAGATCCGCAGCGTCAACCACCGCTTCCTCGACGCCACTGTCCGGCTCCCCGACAGCTGCCGCGCCCTGGAATCCGAGCTGCGACAGCGGCTGGCGGGTGAGTTGCGACGCGGCAAGGTCGATTGCACGCTGCAGCACCGCCCGCCGACGGCCGCGGCGCTGCAGGTGGATGAGGCCGCGCTCGCCCCGCTGCTGGCGCGCAGCCAGGAGCTCGCGGGGCAGCTGGGCAAGCTGGGTCGGATCAGTGTGCTGGACCTGCTGCGCTGGCCCGGCGTCCTGCGCGAGGCCGAGCTGGATCCGGAAGCGCTGTCCGCCACCGTACGCGAGCTGTTCGAAGGCACCCTCGAGGGCCTGCGCGCCGCCCGCTATCGCGAAGGCGAGAGGCTCACCGAGCTGATCATCCAGCGCTGCGACGCCCTGGCCGCGCTGATCGTGCAGGTGCGTGCCCGGCTGCCCGAGGTGCTCGCCCGCGTGCGCGCGCGGCTCGAGGAACGGCTGGCCGAACTCGGAGGCGAGCTGAACCAGGAGCGCATCGAACAGGAGATCGTACTGCTGCTGCACCGCCTCGATGTCGCCGAGGAACTCGACCGGCTCAGCGGCCATATCGCCGAGGCCCGCCGCACCCTGGCGGCGCCCGAGGCCGCCGGGCGGAGACTCGATTTCCTGCTGCAGGAATTCAACCGCGAGGCGAACACGCTCGCCTCCAAGTCACAGGATCTGGAAACCACGCGCGTGGCCGTGGAGATGAAAGTCGCCATCGAGCAGATGCGCGAGCAGGTGCAGAATATCGAGTAAGGGATCCTATTCCACCCGCAGCGTTCCCAGCATGGTGGGATGCAAGCTGCAGGCGTAGGGGAACACACCCTTCTTTCGTGGCGTGAATTTCCAGGATCGCCCCGCTGCGATCTCACGGGAATCGAATTGCTTGCCCCCCGCCGTGACCGTGTGCGGGAACGGATCGTGATTGGTCCAGATGATCGTGTCACCGGCCTTGACGATCAGTTCCTGCGGATCAAATCGCACACCGTCGATCCTCACTTCGTGGATCACAGGCCTCGGGCCCGCAGCCGCGCCGAGTGCTGGCACGAGACCAGTCACCGACGCGGCCGTAAGTAGGATGAGGAGAAACCTGACGCTCGTCCTCGACATCACATCACTTCTTACCGGCGAGCGTAGCCTGGATCCTCTTGGCGTGATCCAGATGCGCGACGAATGCCGGCCGGACCTGAACCAGCAGGGCCTTCAGCTCCGCATTCGATGCATTCGGGATCAACACCTGGTCGACCGCGGCCAGGACCTGCTCGTGGTAGGCCACCTCGTGATCGAGGTAGGCCTTGTCGAAGGCGGCACGCTTGAGCATCTTGAGATTGTGAAGATTCTGTTCACCACCGGACTTGAGACTCTGGCTGGTCGCGTTGTCCTCCGGCGTGACCTTGAGCTTCGTCACCAGATCCACCGCGGATTTGTTGACGCCCGTGTGGTCCGTGATCATGCGCTGGGCAAATTCGCGCACGTCCTTGCTGTGCGACTTCGACATGGCCAGCTT
>WNFI01667807.1_pt1 | contig 18027 bp, 19 predicted proteins | sample 5400471 | NCBI WGS metagenome assembly WNFI01 (sample SAMN13153348, study PRJNA577476) | soil metagenome | isolation source: 100 cm saprolite on Douglas fir-dominated hillslope | place: USA:California | collected 2013-09-17 | reverse complement strand
GTTCAGATTTGACATCACAAGTTTAACCAGGAGAAATGCCTATGTCCGCACCCAGCCGACGGCCCGAGATTCGCCGCCGCCGCACCCGCACCGAGAAGATTTCACAACTCCGCAAGAAGCTCACCGCCGCCAAGACTGATGCCGACCGCGACCGCCTCACCGCCAAGCTGCACAAAATGGCCGTCGGATCGCCAGGCCAACCGCTGTTGAAGTAAGGCTCGTCTGAGGAGATCAGTCCGCGGCGGGCTGATGATGCGCATCTTTTCCGCCATCATCGGCGACCTGGCCATAGACATCCAGAATCCGCCGCACGGATTTTTCCCATGAAAATTTCGCGGCCTGCTGATAGCTGCGTTCTTTCATACGATCGCGCAACGGTTTGTCGACGAGCACGCGGTGCAGGGCACGCATGATCTCGAAGATATTTTCGGGATTCACCAGCACCGCTGCATTGCCGACAACTTCCGGCAACGACGAAACATTCGATGTGACCACCGGTGTTCCGTGTGCCATCGCCTCCAGCGGAGGAAGCCCGAAGCCTTCGTACAGCGACGGAAAAACAAAGATCTTCGCTTCATCATAAAAAATCCGCAGCACTTCGATCGGCACAAATCCCAGGAAGCGCACATCATTCTGCACGCCGCTGCGCACCACGGTTCGCCGCAGATCAGGATTGCCCGACAAATCGTCACCGATGATGATGAGCTTGAGATCGGGATAGACCTGATCTTTTTCCAGCACGGTTTTCAGCGCGGAAAAGGCCTCAATCATGCGCACGACGTTCTTGTGCGGACTAATGCGTCCCGCATAAAGCAGAAATGGATAAGTTACTTGGTATCGCTTGGCGATCAGCTCGCGGTCTGCGGCGCTTGCGTGTCCATGAAGAAAGCGTTCGTCGATCGCGTTGTAAACGACATCAATGCGATGTGCTGGAATGTCGAACAGCTTCTCCATTTCGGTCTTGGTGAAGTTCGAGACCGCAAACAGCCGCGCCGCACCGGCCAGCACGCGCTTGGTCAACTGGAAGTGAAGGGAGCGCCAGAACCCGCTCTGCTCGCGGGCTCGCGACATGTGTTCCAGCATGTCATGCACCGTCATTACGTAAGGACAGGGCAATGCACGCGGTAAAGAAAACAGATTTGGGATATGCACCAGATCGCAGTTCAGGCGGTGGAGAGCGGTGCGGAACTCGCGATATCCCTGTAGCGAACGCTCGGGAGAAACAAGGGGAACACAGTGGAAATTTGGCGGCAGTGCGCCGATCTCCTCCACTTTCGCGGGAGAGCCGATCATGTCGATGGCGATCTTCACCGAAGGCATTTAACCATAGAGCGGTGGTAGGAAAACAGGCGAATTAACGGGTGTCTCGAAAAACAGAACATGGATGAAGTAGAGTTCGGTGTGCGGATGCCCCGTTTCTCGCGCTATGCGTTAGATTTAGATAAGGTGCTATGGGTTTTTGGGTAGTGGCGCAGTTTGGTAAGGAAGCGAGCCAGGCGCGCGATTATGGTGTCGCGAAGAACCCTTCGGCACCCCTCGTACCTCGGGGCTGCTCAGGGCAGGCTGCGACACTTCGCGCGGCTCGCCCAGATCCCTTCGGCTTCGCTCAGGGCAGGATCTTCGCGGCGCAAAGAGCGCTTGCTCAGGATGACAAGCAAACTGCACTACTACCGTTTTTGGCGCGGGCATGACAGCGCTTTCGAATTCCGTCTACAATTGCTTTGCGCATCCGCGCGGAATTCATCCATAGGAGAGCATCATGCAACGCAAGGCTAGTGCGGTGTGGAAGGGCGGTCTTAAAGAGGGCAAAGGAACGATTTCGGCTCCAGGCGGAGTGCTGAACAATACTCCGTATTCCTTCACCACCAGATTTGAAAATGAGCCGGGGACGAATCCGGAAGAACTGGTCGCCTCGGCCCATGCCGCTTGCTTCTCGATGGCGCTTTCCGCACAGCTCGGAAGCGCGAACCTGACACCCGAAAGCATCAGCACAAATGTGACGTTGTCGCTCGATAAGCTCGATTCCGGCTGGACTATCACCGCCAGCCACATTGACGTGGTCGGCAAAGTTCCGGGCGCCGACGCGGCCACCTTCCAGAAATATGCCGAGGCTGCCGAGAAAGGCTGCCCAGTCTCGAAGGTGCTGAACGCCAAGATCACAATGAGCGCGAAGCTGGAGTAGGGCTCCGATCGACGCCCGGCGCGAAGGCGTGACGCATTCGCGCTGCCGGTTTGACACGAGGCGTGGTGCCTGTAGAATAGAAGAGTTGGTCTTCCTGATTCGGCGGCTTTCGGGCCGTCGCTGCAACAAAAGTCCACTAGCCATCGTGGCGGAATTGGCAGACGCGCATGGTTCAGGTCCATGTACTCGCAAGGGTGTGGGGGTTCGAGTCCCTTCGATGGCACCAGAGTAACAATAGAGTAAGAATAAGGTCCTTCGCTTCGCTCAGGATTTCGCCAGCAGGCTCCCGCTGCGCTCACGCCCGCTAAACGGCTCAAGTTCGAGTCCCTTCGATGGCACCAGAGTAACAAAGGTCCTTCGTTTCACTCAGGATTTCGCCAGCAGGCTCCCGCTGCGCTCACGCCCGCTAAACGGCTCAAGTTCGAGTCCCTTCGATGGCACCAGATGTTCCTTGTTTAGTATTTGCTCACGTCACTTTCATTCGTTATTCTAATGGCCTCCCCTCTTGACTGATGATGCGGTGTTGCTGCCGCAGCTGATGCCCCAGGAGTTGTTATAGGCAATCGCCGCGGAATCGTGCACAATCTAGGCTGGCCTGGAGGAACTCGGGATTGAAGATCTCGCAAAAGGGACTCTACGCGTTACAGGCGATGATGACGTTGGCGCGGAAGCATAATCAGGGGGCAATCAAGATTCGGGACATCGCCGCAGAGAGCGATCTGCCCGAGAAATTTCTGGAGTTAATTCTGCTCGAACTGAAAAACGCGCGCCTCGTGGAGAGCACGCGGGGTGCACGGGGCGGCTATCGGTTGCGCCGCGACCCGTCCGAAATTCCGCTGAGCGACATTATTCGGTTGATGGACGGCCCCATCGCCCCGCTGGGCGATGCCGAGCAGTTGAGAATTCTGATCGCCAAGGATGCGGATCATCGCGCTCTCTACCAGGTGTTTTTGGCCGTGCGCGACGCCGCCGCGAAAATTCTGGAGAACACCACGATCGCCGACATCATCAATGCTCCGCACTCTCCCGATGCAATAAAGCACCGTGCCGTAAAGAAGCCGCACACCGCTTCGTTGATCACACCCAGACACTCGTCTGAAGGCTGAGAATCATCGGTATGCGTGCCAAGAAGACATCTATGCCTACCGAAAAGGTTCTGTCCCTGCCAGAGCAATGCAGGCTAGCAGCCTTTACGAAATCTTTCCGCCTGGTCTGCTGGGTCCTCCTTGCCAGCTCTGCAATTTGTTGGGGGCAGAATGTTGTCCCCGAAAAGATAATCATCGACACTGACATTGGCGACGATGTTGACGATGCCTTTGCGCTGGCGCTTGCGGTACGAAGCCCCGAGCTTCAGATTCATGGTATCACTACAACGTTTGGTGACACCGAGGCTCGTGCCAAAATTGCAGACAGATTCCTGGGAGAAGTCGGCAGGCCAGAAATACCCGTACTGGCGGGCAAAGCCACCGAGACCAAAAATCCGATGTCACAGCGTCGATATGGCGAGAGCAGCCATTTCGCCAAAGCATCGCATGGCGACGCCGTCGATTTTCTGCTGGATCAGATCCGGCGTTTTCCGAACCAGATCACACTCATCGCCATTGGCCCTTTGATGAACGTTGGCGCGGCTATCGACAAAGACCCGGCTACATTTCGCAAGCTGAAGCGTGTTGTGCTGATGGGTGGATGCATCAAGCGAGGCTACGGCGATCTCGGATACACACCTCCTGTTGGTCCGATGCCAGAGTGGAATATCTTGAATGACATTCCATCGGCGCAGAAGCTTTTTTCCGCCGGAGTACCGTTGTACGTCATGCCGCTGGACTCCACGCAATTGAAACTCGACGAAGTGAAGCGTGCGTTTCTGTTCGGCCAGGGAACTCCTGTTACTGATGCCCTCACCCTGCTCTATGAGCAGTGGGGACAACGAACTCCAACCTTGTTCGATCCCATGACGCTGGCCTTCGTTTTGGATCCAATGCTATGTCCGGTCACCGAGATGCGCATCCGCGTCGACGAGAAGGGATTTACGCGCGCCGAACCGGGAGCGCCCAATGCGCAGGTTTGTCTGGACTCGAGTTCGGAAGATTTCTTTCGCTTCTATTTGAAGAGAGTGACGGGCAAGTAGGCATGCTCAAGAATAATTCGAGCCGGCGAAGTGTAGGCGATTTTACGAGCCGCAGCTTCTGACGTCAGAACTTGAATTGCAGATCAAGTTGGGTTCGCCGGGGAGGCTGTGCTGCTACCGCCCGCCCAAAGAATTGAGATGTGATCACTCCGACATACGAAACGTCGTTCGTATGGTTCAGGACGTTGAAAGAGTTCAGCGAAACACTGAACACCTTGGCTTCCTTTTTCGACTTCGACAGCTTGAAATCGTGGGAAACATTCACGTCGAGGCCAATCAGTCCAGGCCCATGCATGGAATTGCGGATGTAACCGACGGGGCGGTCGTTGATGATGCCATCATTGTTGTTGTCTACTCCGGTGACCACGTTCACCGGCTTGTCGGAATATAGCGAGAGGGCAACGCCGAGGGTGAAGAACCTGGTGGGCTCACTGGAAGCCAGCAGGTCGAACTTGTGCCGGCGGTCGTTGTCGGAGCGAGCCCAGTCGGCGCCGGGATTGTAACTGCTCGCCGGAAAGTACGTGATGCCGCTTGTATTGTTATAAGTCTTTCCGAAAGTGTATTGCACCTGCCCGGAAAAATACTTATTCACCTTGCCACGAAATGTCAGCTCCAGAGTATTTCCCTTGAGATATCCCTCCGATTGCAATTCGCGATCCTGTCCGAGATTTGGGTTAGGGCGAACTGTAGTGGGGGACAGAGGCGCGTTCGCGTCGATAGAGCGGAATTGATCGATCCCGCGAGAGCCCGCATAAGTCACCGACAAAGTGCTCTTTCGCGTGAGTTGGCGCTCGATTCCTACACTGTATTGCAGCGAATATGGAATGCGGGCACGAGGATCGAGCGTCACCACGCTGGTAGGAAAACCCGAAAGATTTGGAGGAATGGTCGCGGGGTTGTCGACGATGAAGCGGAGCAGATTGACTCCGTTGAAGTGGAGCAGGTCTCCGATTGGCGAGGGTCCCGTGCGATCGTAGAAAACACCGAAGCCTCCGCGCACTACGTTCTTGCTGTTCGCAGTCGGAGCCCACGCAAAGCCGATGCGTGGCGCCAGGTTGTTCGAGTCGTCATGAAAATAATTCTGCCAGTAGTAGCGGGCACCCACATAGAGTGAGAAATTCGGCCGCAGACGGATGTTGTCTTCGAAGAATCCCGCCAAACTCCTTTCCAGAAAAACAACATGCCCCTGCCCCGTTTGTAGTTGATACGTTGAGACAATGCCCGCCACGTAGTCGGCGACGCTTCCATAAGTGTAAGTTCCGGCGCGATTAGTGAAGTCGTCGAGGCCGCGCCGGCTGATGTCGGGCACGTCGATGCCGAAACTCAGTTGATGCCTGCCGCTGGCGTAGGTTGCGAACTCCATGCCGTCAAAATGATATTCGGTGCGGCGCGAGTCGGCCTGCCCTCCGCCGCCGGTGAAAGCCCCAGAAACAACAATCTGCGGATCGGAACTGATGCTTGTAACCGGCGAGTCGAAGTGACCCACCAAAAAGCGCAACTGGTTCAACCAGTGCGGCGAAAATTGATGCAGATAGCTTACGTTGACTTCATGCTCAAGAAACCGCGTATCGGTGCCAGCACTGGGCAAGGTCGTGCCTCCGACTCCCTGGTTCTGAACCGAGCGATGCTCATAGGAGTACCCAATCCAGAACTGATCGCCGCTGGCAAAATCGTGGAAGATGCGTCCCGAGCCGAAAAAGTGGTGCGTCGGATTCGCTACATTCTCGTTGAGCGATGTGACCACTCCATTGACCACGGTATCGGCAACGACAATCGCCTGCTGATCGTTTAGATCTTCGTCCAGCGAAAGCAGAAAACTGGTGCGCTTGGAATGGCCGAGTGGACCTGTGATCGATCCTTCGTAGTACTGGCGGCGCTCGGGGGGCTTCACGGTCGCGAAAGCGTTGCGTGCATCGAAAACGGAATCGCGGAACAGAAAGTTCAGCGAACCGTGAAAATCGGGCGTGCCTCCCTTGGTGATGATCTCAAGACGTGCCCGGCCGGGACGGGCGAAGCGCGCCGAATACGGATTCTGATTGATCCTTACCTCTTGCACCGCGGAAGGCGTCACTCCTGGCCCGTTGGCCTCAATGCCGTTAACAACGAGCGTTACGCCGTTTGTACCCGTCGCGTTGTCGTCGAGAAAACGCGACATGGTGGTGATGTAATCCTGGTCAAACACTGGGATGCGGTCGAGCGCATTGCGGTCTATCGTGTTCGCATTCTGATTCTCCGAGGTCTCCGTGCTGACCAAGGGGACGGAAACTCCTGTCGCAACCGTCACATTCTCAGTGGGAACGGCGACCTGAAGAGTGACCCGCAGAGGAGCCTGCCGCTTCGCGGGGAGAGAGATCTCGATCCCCATATCTCGGAATCCCTCGGCATGGAAGTCGAGCCTATAGCTGCCCGGCGCCACGCCATTGAAGCGGAACCCACCGGAATTGTCGGTGATAGTCTGCGCCAGGGGCTTAGCATCCGGCCCCAGCAGTGCGACTTGGGCTTTGGCGATGGCCGCTCCTGAGGGGTCAAGCAAAGTTCCGCCGACGGAAAGGGACTATCCCTTTGCAGAATGTTCACCGAGGCGGCGATTCTGTTACGAGAAGGTTATCAAATCAATCTGAAGACGGTCTGAAAGCTGATTGCGACGGATGAAAAATCAGGGGTACCTAACCGGCGTTTTCTGGGAACCTTCGACCCGGCCCAATCGTATAAACCACCAGAGATACCTGAGGAGGTCTCCGTGTTCACGTTCCTGCTGTGGTGCATCCTGTTCGTGGTTTGCTGGCCGTTGGCCTTACTGGCGCTGATCGCTTATCCGTTCGTGTGGCTGATCCTGCTGCCGTTTCGCATCATCGGCGTCGCCGTGCATGGAGTACTGGAATTGATTTTTCTAGTGATTACGCTGCCTTTCCGCCTGCTGGCTGCGCCGTTTCGGGTCTGAGAAGAAAGGGAATCGAGATTTGGGGGGGCGCAACGTTTCCCGCATTGCGTAAAGTCCCCGCGTCCCCTAAGTGCCCATTTAGTTCTGGAGTGTCGCTCCCGAGTTAGGGAGACTTCGAAGAAGGTGCGGAAGGAACCGGTGGCCCAATCGCCACATAACTTACGACGACAGTTTCAGGCGAAGCTCGCCGCAATACTTCAAGCCCAGAGCCCGTGATTTCAGCCGAAGTGACCTGCTGCGAGTAAACGGCATACGCGAAACCAGAGGTCTGGCCCTGCATCGAGGTAGTTACAGATGGCGGGGCCGCGAAAGGACGCTCAAAGGTCATGGCGAAATCGCACACCGGCACCTTGGGATCGTTTCGGGGCGTGAATGCGACATTGCCCCAGCATAGCTGCAGGTCCCCAAATAGAGCACAGCCTGGGTTTGTAGTTCCCTTGGGGAAACTCTGCCCGGCAGTCGCCGACCTTTTCGGAAGGCCTGATATGTCCTTGGTGGCAGTCTTCCCCTGATCGTATTTGACTTCCTCGGGGGGACCCTTGTCATCAAGAGGTTTTGGGTTTTGCTGATGGTTCGCGATGTCCTTTGCTAGCTTCTCTTTGCTTGCGTCGTCAACGATCGTGTTAACGATCAAGCCCGTAGCGGTTATCAGCGCTGCCAGGATCATCGCCTGAGCCACCGACAACCGCTTCTTCTCGTTAACCTTGGCTTGGTTCGAGTGGTCCCTGTCGGTCACCGTTATTGCTCTCCTTCCCGATACTGGCACTACGCCAACATCAAATCTTTGCCTGCGATGCTAGGCATATTACCCCTTCGTTTCATCCCCTGCGATGGTGCTTCTAGCTGTTCATCACCTTCAAGCTCGCACTCACTACCAACTTCGCCTCGGTCGCCCGCTGCACATCCTCCGCCGTCAACCCTGGCGCGACTTCCTCCAGCACCAGCCCATCCTTCGTGACGCGGATGTAGGCCATTTCTGTCACGATCGTGTCGACCACGTTGACGCCGGTCAGCGGCAGCGTACACTTCTTCAAAATCTTCGGCGCGCCATCTTTGGTCGTGTGCTCCATAGCGACCACCACGCGCCGCGCGCTGGCCACCAAGTCCATCGCCCCGCCCATCCCTTTCACCATTTTCCCGGGGATCATCCAGTTCGCCAGGCTGCCCGACTCGTCCACTTCCATCGCTCCGAGCACGCTCAAATCAATGTGGCCACCGCGGATCATGGCAAACGAATCGGCACTGGAAAAATATGAAGTACCAGCCATTTCACTGACTGTCTCTTTGCCCGCATTGATCAGGTCGCTATCCTCCTGCCCTTCGACCGGATACGGCCCAATTCCCAGCATCCCGTTCTCAGATTGCAGAATGACTTCGATTCCCGGTGGGACGTGATTCGCAATCAACGTCGGCATGCCGATACCAAGGTTGACGTAAAAGCCGTCGCGCAGCTCGCGCGCAATGCGCTTCACGATCCGCTCGCGCTTGTCGACGTCTTGGCCGAGCTTGCCGGTTGTAGTCACGCGTGTTTCCTCACCGTTCTTCTCTCGATCCTCTTTTCATACAACTCTCCCACAAAAATCCGTTTCACATATACCGAAGGTGTGTGAATCAAGTCGCCGTCTAGTTCGCCGACTTTTACCAGGTGTTCCACCTCAGCAATCGTCACCTTCGCCGCAGTCGCCATCATGGGATTAAAATTCCGCGCTGTCTTGCGATACACCAGATTTCCCTGTGCGTCACCCTTCCAAGCCTTCACAAACGCGAAGTCTGCCTTCAGCCCGCGTTCCATCAAATAGGTACGTCCGTCGAACTCGCGCGTCTCTTTGCCCGCCGCCACAATTGTGCCGACGCCTGTCGGCGTGAAAAACGCCGGAATCCCAGCCCCGCCTGCGCGAATGCGCTCAGAAAATGTTCCTTGTGGCACCAGATCGAGTTTGATCGTACCCTTCAGCACCATTTCTTCTAGAAGCTTGTTCTCCCCTACGTAAGTTCCAATGTGATGCACGATCTGCCCCGCCGCCAACAGCAGGCCATTGCCTACTCCATCCACGCCGACGTTGTTACTGATGGTGGTGAGATTTTTTGTTCCCTTGCGCGCCAGTGCACGAATCAGGTTCTCCGGCATGCCGCACAGCCCGAAGCCACCAATCATAATGACAGCGCCGTCAAACACGTCGCGGATCGCCTCATCCGCGTTGGCAACAACTTTATTCATGACGATGAGGATTCTAAATGAAACTCAAGGCGGAGGCATCCGCAGGCGCAAGGAAAATGAAGACCTATGTCACCGATGTTTAGGCAAGTGCGATTACCGCGCAATTGCTTGTCAGGCAACCGCTGTATGGTCGTATAGGCGAGCTGAAGACAAAGGAAAAAATTACTTTAATTATGTGTCTATCCGGTAAATCTAGACTTTCTTCGTCGGAATCTTCCGCAACTGGTGTGCCAGTTCGAACTCGTTCGCTAGCTGTCTTGTTCCCAGATTCTCGCGGATATGAGCCAGCCGCTGCTCCAGCTTCCACAATGCGTCTTCCAGATTCTTCTTATTGCTGATGGCAACGTCCCGCCACATAGAATACGGGCTCGCCGAAATTCGCGTCATCTCCTGCAAAGCGCGGCCGCCAGCCGGCAGCAGCGGGGCCTCTTCCCCAAACTCTTCCACTAGCGTGGCCGCCAACGCCGTCGAAATCATCTGCGGCAGGTGGCTGATCCACGCGCACAGCCGGTCGTGCTCTGCTGGAGGCAGCATCGCGATCCGCGCCCCAATCTGATCGATCCAACCCGCAAACTCCGCGAACAACCCTTCATTCACGTTCTGTTCGGGAAGCGGAGTCAGAAACCACACCGCCTTTTTGAACAGATCGGCATCCGCATAGTCGACGCCGCTCAATTCTTTTCCCGCCATCGGATGCCCCGCCAGAAACCTCTTTCCAGCACTTTTCCCAAATACTTTCAGCGCGCGCTCTGCGACGGCGGCCTTGGTGCTCCCTACATCCGTGAGCAAAGCGTTCGCGGGAAGCACCGGACCCACACGTTCGATCAAATCGACGATCGCAAGCACCGGTGTCGCCAGCACCACGAGCTGGCTGCCACGCACGGCGTCGCCCGGATCTGAGAATCCTTCATCGATCGCGCCGCAATTACGGGCGCGCTCAAGAGTGGCTTCGCGATCACATCCGATAATCCGCCCGGCAAACTTATGCTTCTTCAGCGCAAGCGCCAGCGATCCGCCAATCAGCCCTGTCCCGATGATCGTGATTTGCCGAATTGCCATAAAGTCAGACTCATATCACGGAGGCACAGAGACACGGAGAAGAATTATTGATTTTGATTCTTACTGAAGACATCCAGGCACTCTGGACTCTGCTAAGAAAGCCGCTCACCTCAGAATCAAGAATGCCTTTCTCTGTGCCTCTGTGTCTCTGTGGTGAAAAGACTTACCCGATCTTCCGTCCCACGGCCGGCGCAATAATTCGCAGCTCATCCATCAGTTTCGCAAACTGCTCGGGAAACAGCGACTGAGCGCCATCCGACATGGCCTTATCCGGATTGCAGTGCACTTCAATCAGCAGCGCATCCGCGCCTGCTGCCACCGAGGCGCGCGCCATCGGCGCAACCTTATCGCGCCGTCCCGTACCATGCGATGGATCGGCGGTCATCGGCAAATGCGACAGCTTGTGAATGATCGGAATTGCCGAAATGTCCATGGTGTTGCGCGTATAGGTTTCAAATGTGCGAATGCCGCGCTCGCACAGGATCACATCGTAATTTCCACCAGCCATAATATATTCGGCCGACAACAGCAACTCTTCGAAAGTCACGGCAATGCCACGCTTCAGTAGCACCGGCTTACGCACTTTCGCAAGTTCGCGCAGCAGATTAAAGTTCTGCATGTTGCGCGCGCCCACCTGCAAAATATCAACATAAGGCAGCATCAGCGCGATCTGCGAAATTTCCATCACCTCGCTGATTACCAGCAACCCGAATTTGTCTCCCGCCTCGCGCAGCAGCTTCAGCCCCTCTTCGCCATGCCCCTGAAAGGAATAAGGTGAGCTCCGCGGCTTGAACGCCCCGCCGCGCAGAACTTTTGCTCCCGCTTTGCGCACAGCCTCCGCTGTTGTGAAGATTTGCTCGCGCGACTCCACCGAACACGGCCCAGCCATTACCACAACGTCATTACCGCCGATAGCAACTCCATTCGCCAGTTGAACTGTGGTGCCTTCGGGACGAAAACTTCGCCCTGCCAGCTTGTATGGTGAACTGATGCGATGAACTTCCTGCACTCCCGGCAACAGTTCCAGATTGCGAATATCGAAATCGATATTCGCTCCAACCGCGCCCAAGACGGTCATCCTCGCTCCGGTCGAGCGGTGCACTTCAAACCCCATCTTCACCAGGTGCTCAATCGCCTGTTGAATCTGTCCTTCATCCGCCGCTTCTTGCATCGCAATGATCATAAGGAATGCCTTCAGCTTTCGGCTGTCAGTAATCACCTTGCCCGGCCGGAAACCGCTGCCGATTGCCTCGCCAACAAAACTTGCTCAGTCGTTTACTCCTGAATCTAATTCCGTGTCTGCTCTGGCCGTTTCCGTCTTGCTTACAATTTCTTCCTTCTGTATGTTTCGCATCACGTCGATAATACGCTCGTAAATTCGCACCAGATCCCGCCCCGGAAGCGGCCCCGGATTCGCTGCCTGCACATTGGCAAAGACTATCTGCTCACGATCCGGCTCATAAATTGGCAAAGAGGTATCGCGCTTCAGGCGTCCGATCTCGACCGCGGCCCGCGCCCGCTCGCTGATCAACTCGACCAGCCTGCGGTCCAACTCGTCGATTTTTGTTCGCCAATCTGCAATGTCCATGAAAAATCAGCTTTCAGCCTGCGTCCCGCTTGCCGCAGCACGCGGCTTAGGGACAGCTAACAGCTTCCCCACAAATTCTCCCACAGCCGCCGCTTCCTGACCGCGATTACGCTCGATCGTCTCGACAATCGCGCTACCCACAACTACTGCGTCAGCAAATGTGCCAACCGCGGCGAATTGCTCCGCGTTCGAAATACCGAAGCCGACGGCAATCGGCAACTTGGTCACGCGCCGCAATCGCTTCACCAGCTTTTGTGCGTCGTCCGCAACTTGCTGCCGTGCCCCAGTCACACCCGTGCGCGAAACCGCATATACAAATCCTTGCGACGCTGTGGCAATCTGCTTCAGCCGCTCATCCGGACTTGTTGGAGCCGCCAGAAATACCGGCTTCAAATCATTCGCGCGCATCGACTGCAAATACTCGCCCGCTTCTTCTACAGGTAAATCGGTCAAAAGTACGCCGTCCACTCCCGCTGCCCGCGCTACCATACAGAATTTCGACATCCCCATCCGCAGAATCGGATTCAGGTACGAGAAAATAATCAGCCCCGTCGACTGCGAATGCTGCCGGACCTCCGCCGCCAGCGTCAGCACCTGCCCCAGCGATGTTCCATGTTTCAGCGCCCGCTCACTCGCCCGCTGGATCACCGGCCCATCCGCCACCGGATCGCTGAACGGCACGCCCAGCTCAATCACATCGGCCCCCGCATCAATCGCCGCCAGCACGATCTCTTGCGTCGTCGTGAGGTCGGGGTCACCGCACGTTACATACACTACTAGCGCCGGCTTTTTATGAAAAGTAAGGGGCATGAGAGCAATTGCTGATTTTTGATTGTTGATTGAACTTCAACGACACAGCTTGGGTTGTGAGATTTTCAATCGGCAATCACAAATCATCAATCATCAATCGATTTCCAGATTCTCCCGCATAATCCCAATGTCTTTATCGCCGCGCCCGGAAACATTCACGATCACGATCTCCGACTTCTTCATCTTCGGCGCGAGCTTCACCACTTCCGCCACCGCATGCGCCGACTCCAGCGCCGGAATAATTCCCTCGGTCCGCGCCAGCAAAGTCGTCGCCTCCAGCGCCTCCACGTCCGACGCCGGAACATACTCCGCGCGTCCGGCATCCCGCAAGGAGGCATGCTCCGGTCCAATCGACGGATAATCCAGCCCGGCAGACACCGAATGCGTCAACGCGATCTGCCCGCCAGAATCCTGTAGCACATACGAATACGTCCCTTGCAGCACTCCCGGCGATCCTCCGCGAAAGCGCGCCGCATGATCACCTAATTTCTCGCTACGTCCACCGGCCTCTACGCCGATCAGGCGAACTTTCTTGTCCTTGATAAATTCGTAAAACACACCAATCGCGTTCGATCCGCCGCCTACACATGCGATGATCGCGGCCGGTAACTTGCCCTCAGCCTTCAGAATCTGCGCCCGTGCCTCGCGTCCAATCACGCGATGAAAATCGCGCACCATCGTCGGATACGGATGCGCACCCAACACGCTCCCCAACAAGTAATGCGTGGTCCGGACGTTGGTGACCCAGTCGCGCATCGCTTCGTTGATCGCATCTTTCAACGTCCGCGATCCCGATTCCACGCCGCGCACCTCCGCGCCCAGCAGCCGCATGCGGAATACATTCAACTCCTGCCGCCGCATATCTTCGGTGCCCATATACACAACGCATTCAAATCCCAGCAGCGCGCACACCGTCGCCGTCGCTACACCGTGCTGACCCGCCCCGGTTTCCGCGATCACGCGATGCTTGCCCATGCGCTCGACCAGCAACCCCTGTCCCAGGCAGTTGTTGATCTTGTGCGCCCCGGTGTGCAGCAGGTCTTCGCGCTTCAAATAAATCTTGGCCCCGCCCAGCTTCTGCGTCAGCCGCCGCGCAAAAAACAACGGTGTCGGACGCCCCGCATAAGTCCGCAGCAACTCCGTGAGCCGTGCCTGGAATTTCTTATCGTGCTTAGCCCGCTCATACTCGCGCTCCAATTCTTCGAGCGCGGCAATCAGCGTCTCCGGCACATAGCGCCCGCCATAAACACCAAAGCGCCCGGGCTCACTCGCAGACTTTTTCACGCGCGAAGTTGGATTCGATGTAGGGTGCCCCATCCTAGGCGCGTTTTTTGCGGCCAGGATGGGGACTTTGACTTTCGTAGTTCGTGGAGCCGTCGCCATTGTTAACTCGTCTTCTTATCGATTTCCCGCGCCGCCCGCACAAACGCCCGCACCTTTTCGGGATCCTTCTTGCCGGGACTCGCTTCTACTCCAGAAACCACATCGACGCCCCAAGGCTTCAGAATCTCGATGGCCTCGCCCACATTCTCTGGAGTCAACCCGCCGGCGACGACCAATTTTAAACCGTCCCTCTGCATTCCTTCTGCGAGAGCCCGCGCTTTCTTCCAATCAAATGTGTGTCCAGTTCCACCTGGTTGGCGCACATTCCCGGAATCCAACATGAACGTATCCAGGAAACCATCTGGGATCGAAACGCCATCAGGAAGTTTCTTCCTCGACTCCGCAAAGCTGGCTACCATCCGCTCAACCTCGCTCACATCCCCACCAAAAAGACTCATCGGGAACGCCATCAGGCTCCGGAAGTGCGGAGGCAGGCAATCCCCACCAATCGCCTTGTTGCGGGCGTTACTTCCTGCAACCCCTTCTACCGAGATATAACACTGGGTACCCGTCAATCCGGCTTGCAGTAAGACGTTGATCGGATCCTCATCGGCCCCCACAAACACCCCGATCTTCTCCACGCTCTCCGGTAACTTCCCCACAATCTCCCGCACCGTCTCCACGCTCACGCACCGCGGACTCTTTTCATAAAACACGAATCCCACCGCGTCCGCGCCCGCATCAATCGCAACGAGCGCGTCTTCCAAATTCGTCGTCCCGCAAATCTTCACCCAAGTCATAAAAGAAGTTGTCAGTTATCAGTAAAATTCGGCTGCCCATGTCTCGCGTCCTTTGCGAGACGTCGCGGACATCAAGCTCCATCACCTTTGCCCTTCGTTGCCGATGCCGCCTGTGCCACGTCATGCTCCAAAGTGTCATGCAATGCGCTGAGAACCTGCCGTTGCTCAACCAACGCCAGTCCTTACCTCGCCGCTTTCTCTGCCACCAGCTTCTCGCGCGCTGTCTTCAACTCAGTCCGCTCGTCGCCGACGGCAATTTCGGTGAGCTTCTGAAAGTAGTTGGCGGCTGCAGTTGCATCCCCAGCCGCCTCCGCCGCCCGCGCGGCTCCGTACAGCGCGTCAAAACGGTTCGGGGCGATCTTCAACACATTCTCATACTCCGCCAGCGATTCCTTCGGACGCCGTTCCAGCAGCAGCAATTCCGCCAGCATCTCGCGCGCCGGAGTTACAGCCCCTGGCGTCACGGCAGCTTTGTCCATGCCCTCTTCAAGTTCCGCCGCCGAGCGCGCCAGTTTCAAGGCTTCGTCAGACTTGCCGCCCTGCTCCGCGATCCACGCCGCCACCTCGCGTCGCTCTACTTCCACCTGATTTGACCAATAGGAATTATTTTGCTTCGCGATGGCGTCGCGCAGAACGGCCAGCTTCTCCTCGGCCTGACCGGCCCGCTCCAGACTCTTCAACCGGGCACTCCCGACTCCGATAGCCGTCCACGTAATCGCCTGGGCCCAAAGCACGCTGTCTTCCCGCACACGAAGCTGGCTTGCCTGCTCCCAATTCCCCAACTCGATCGCATAGCGTACGGGGATCGCAGCCAGCGCGTAACCGCCAGTCAGCGTCAAGCCGGAGACCGGCGGCAGCGAGTTCATCTCGTCCAGCACCGCTTTGGCCTTGCTCACGCGCCCGCTTTGTAGGTATGCATACTCCAGATAATCCATGGCATGCAGCCGCTGATCGCGTGCCTCCCCGTTTTTCGAGGCGCCTTCGGCTGCTGCCGCCAGATCCGCCGACTTCAGGTTCGAGCTGATGGACTCGTCCCACGACCCCACGCGCGTAAACAAATGCGAAGGCATGTGGTTGGCGTGAGCCGAAGCGGGAGCAATTTTGGCGTACATGCGGGCTGCGCCCAGACCTTTTTCGGCAAGCACGGGGTTGTCGTAGCAGTGAATGATGTAGTGCGCGATTCCCGGATGATGCGGCTGCTGGGCAAAAATGGGTTCCAGAATCTCACCGCATTTCCGCTGGTTGGCAAACGTTTTGTCGGTCTTGGGAGCCGTGATCGCGAGAGTCAAAGCGTGAAAAATCGCGGCTTCATTGTCCTGTGGGTAAGCCGCCTGCACCGCGCCCATCTTCTGCTCAAAGGCCTGGCCGTGAGCGTAAGCGTCTTTGCCATCTTCGCGGTAAATCTCACCCAGCGCCTCTATGTAAGCTGTTTCCCGGGCCGTGGTTTTGGCGTTGCTCGCCGCGATCTGCTTTGCCTTGTTGAGCGCCACGCGGCCTGCGGCTGTGTCTCCGTTGTCCCACATTCCGTGGTAATGCGACATGGCGATGCCCCATTGCGCCATCGCGCACTGCGGGGCGCGATCGGAAATCTCAGTGAACGCCTGACGCGCCTGCTCATATTGGAATGAGTGCAGCAGCGCGACGGCGCGGTTGAAACTGCCCGCTAGGTCTTTTGAGTCAGAGAACGCATAAGACCCCTCGCAGAGGCCTATTGTATCGCCAATTGGCAAAGTGAAACGTTTCGAGGCCAACAACCACCGACCACCGACATCGATTAACACGCCTACGGGCTAGCTGCATCCTGTCCGCCCAACGGCAGGAAGTATTGCGTGCCCTTGATGGGTTCAGTGACTTTGCGCAGCAGCTCCTGCAAGTCCTCGTTGCGGTCGACGAAGTCAATGTCCGAGGTGTTGACGATCAGCAGGTCGGACGAGGTGTAGTGAAAAAAGAAGTGTTCGTAGGCCTTGATCACTTCCTCAAGATATTCGTCGCTGACGGCGCGCTCACCCGGCGCGTTCTTTTTCTTCAAGCGCTTTTTCAGCACGTCGGGCGTGGCCTGTAAATAAATGACGAGGTCGGGCGTGGGCAGCTGGTCGCGAAAATGGTTGTAGTAGCGGTTGTAGGTGTCGAGCTCCTGATCGGTGAGGTTGAGGCAGGCGAACAACTTGTCCTTCTCGAAAATAAAGTCGGTTACGACTGTCCTTTGCGATTTCGCGCCGAGATCGAGCGCCTGGAGCTGCTCGAAGCGGCGCACCAGAAAAGCAAACTGCGCCTGAAACGCGGCCCCGCGCTCGCCTTCGTAAAACGCACGCAGGAACGGATTCGAATCCGGCTCCATGACGCGCTGCGCATTCAGCCGCTCGGCCAGAATGCCGGTCAGCGTGCTCTTGCCGACCCGGATGGGACCTTCCACAGCGATGTAACGGGGGAGTTCGAAAAGATTGGCCATGGTGTCGTACGGTTTCTCGGAACTGGCAGAATAGCTCGGATACGGCTCAGAGGCAATTGCGGGAAGAGTTAACAGCAGGATCAAGGGCAGAAATCGACGGTCAGGCAGAAGCTAAGAACGGCAACGACACGGGGAATCAGTCTTCACTTTGTCCGTTGAATTCTCATTCCTGCATTCTGATTCTGCTCTTGCCTTCCGTTTACAATCCCTGCATGCTCGCCCAGGTTTTGCTCGGGATGGCCACGGCTGGTACTGCGGTCGCCGCGGGATACCAATCGATGGCGCCGACCGGCCAATGGTATGGCCGGACGTTCACGGGCCTTGCGCCTGGGACCAGGCAAATTGCACTCACTTACGACGACGGCCCCAACGATCCACACACGCTGCGCCTGCTTGAAGTTCTTGCCAAGCATGGCGGGCACGCAACGTTTTTTCTGATCGGGAGGTACGTTCGGGAGCGCTCCGACATCGCCCGCGAAATCATCAAAGCCGGCCACGTCGTCGGCAACCACACCTTCACCCATCCCCT
>WNFI01063140.1_pt1 | contig 18032 bp, 14 predicted proteins | sample 5400471 | NCBI WGS metagenome assembly WNFI01 (sample SAMN13153348, study PRJNA577476) | soil metagenome | isolation source: 100 cm saprolite on Douglas fir-dominated hillslope | place: USA:California | collected 2013-09-17 | reverse complement strand
CTTCCCGGGTTTGGTTTTTCTTCCTTGCCGCCTAAGCCGGTAAATGCGAATACAACAGCAAAACTTTGGCATAAACTCGTAACAGAGATCATTGGCTACAAACAATTCGTAGCGCAGGGGGGTGACTGGGGCGCCGGCGTTACCGTACGATTAGGATATTTTTTTCCTGATAATGTCAAAGCAATTCATTTGAATTTCTTTCCGGGGATAACCGTCCCGGATAGTGAACAGACCGAAACAGAGCGAAAGTATTTTGCAGCCATTAACGCATGGCGGGTTGGAGGCTTCGACTACTGGCGCATCCAGGCCGATAAGCCCATGATGGCGGCCGTTGCTTTGCACGACAGCCCATTGGGTACTGCAGGCTGGATTGCAGAAAAATTCTGGGCATGGGCTGATCATCATGGGAATCTCGATTCTGTGATCAGCAAAGACCGGTTGCTGACTGACATTATGCTTTATATAGTAAATTCAGGGGGTATCGATGGAAGCTTTTGGTATTACCGGGGAGCACTGTCCGAACTCAATGCCAGTACATGGCCTGGGTATGTCAATGTCCCGACATCCATTTCTAAATACCCGGGAGATATGCCCGTTACCCATCCGCCTTTAGAAACTGCAAGGCGGGGCTATAATGTTGTTCGATTTACGGATATGCCAAGAGGGGGGCATTTTGCAGCGATGGAACAACCCGAACTATTCGCACAGGATATTCGTGAGGTCTTCCGCCCTTATCGAAATTAATCGATGGACTAAATCATTTCCTCATTGTATTGAAATAGCCCAATAACGCTGCCATTTTCTAGCCGAATGTGACAATAACCAATGCCATAAAATTCGAATATTGTTCTGTCCGGCAATATAAAAATTGAAAGGCCAGGTTCAATCAGCATTTCCTGTCCATGCAGGATATCTTTTACTAAGGTTTTGAAGGAACTGCCTCCTGGGTTGGTAGCATTAATTGAAACCTTTTTAAATCCTTCTGAATTCTTCATCATAAATCATCGATTTTGTTGGATAGGCTTGCACGGAAAATGAAGTTATCCATCGTGCATATTCATCCTCTCCAAACAAATTTCCTCATTTATCGTTCTTCTGCCAGTGATAATAAACAAAATAAATATTGATTATTCACCCGTGATGTCAATTCAATTCAGGATTTTTTTGCCGCTTTGTGCCTGATTCGGCTTAGGGTTTCGCGGGTAATGCCAAGATAAGAAGCGATCATGCTTTGAGGTACCCTGGCGGCAAAGGAAGGATACCGCTGGATAAAATTCGCATATTCCTCTTCGACTGGAGTGCTGATCGCATCGTGAATGCGCTTTTGCGACGCGACAAAACTACGGTCGATAACAGCATTTACCATGTCATTGAACGCCGGTATTTCCTTGCAAATAGTCTCAAACTTCTGCTTTTCAATCAGAACTATCTCACTATCCTCGATCGCATCAATATTGAAACGGGACGGTTGACCGGATAGCAGGGATTCCCTGTCACCGGTCCACCAGTTTTCCATCGCAAAAGCGATCACATGTTCAACCCCTTTTTCGTCAACAGAATAGGTTCTGACCAAACCCTTTGAGACAAAGGCGTGATTCTTCCAGATATCTCCCTCCTGCAACAAGTACTGTTTTTTGCGTAATTTTTTCACCACAGCTTTGGAGTAGATCCACTCGTGCTGTTCTTCCGTAAGGGATATTTTGCTGTCCAAATAGCTCTTAAATACTTTTCGGATTCGGCTCAGTGTTTCACGCGTAATGCCAAGAAATGAAGCAATCATATTCTTCGGAATACAGGCAGCGAATCCGGGATACATCTCTAAAAAAGTAAAGTATTTCTCTTCTGCTGAATGACTGATAAATGACAATATTCTTCGTTGTGCGGCCATGAAACTTCTGTCATGTATAGTATTGACCATTTCATTGAAAGCCGGTATTTCTGTCAGCAAGTTATTAAAATCCCGATCCTTGATCAGAATCACTTCGCTATTGTTTACCGCATCAATATTAAATTTTGATGGTTTACCCGATTTTAAGCTCTCCCGATCTCCAACCCACCAATTGCCAATCCCAAATCCGACAATATGTTCTACACCTTTCTCGTCAATTGAGTAGGTGCGAAGGCACCCCTTCACGATAAAAACGTGCAACTTCCATACATCACCTTCCTGGAGCAGGTACTGCTGCTTGCGAAATTTCTTATAGGCACATACAGATTCTATTCTCTCCAACTCCTCGTCGGTTAGTTTTACATACCGCTTGGTGTATTGTTTGAATATCTCGAATATTGCGCTGTCCATATATTTGCTGAAAAAAAATATCGACTACAATTTTCTGTCAATAACATTAATAAAGAAGCTTGGATGATTAACGTCACCCAAACTTCTTTTACTCATTCTTCCACGGGTGGAATACGAATTGCCAGCCTGACAATATAGCCTATCTATTTCTTTTGCGGTGCTGCATTTAGTAACTGAAATTCCCATGAGACGTTGGTGCCAATATTACCCATATGTTCAATCAAAATCGGCACAAGCTGACCTACGGTCTCCGTTCTTGCCCAGTCACGTTGCAGTTCGGCCTGGAACACATTAAAAGTGATAGGGACTACTCCACCCATAATCATACGTTGAATGGCCATTTCATGAGCTTCCACGCTTACGCCGGCCGAAGCATCAGTCACTACATAAACCTCATACCCTTCACCGGCGGCTTGTAAGGCAGGCATAGCTACGCACACCTCTGTCCAAAGGCCGGCAATGACAATTTTCTTCTTACCGGTCTTTTTTACCCAGTCAACGACTCTTTTATCTTCCCAGGCATTAATAAATGTACGGTTGATGGGAGTTTGTTCCGGCCATAAATCGGTCAATCCCTTAACTATGTACCCCCCTCTATCTTCTATAACCGAAGTCAACAAAGTGGGCACTTTGAATACTTTAGCTGTTTTGGCCAAACCAATAACATTGTTTAAAACCGTTTGGCTGTTGGCACTCCCCAGGGTGCCGAACTGGAATGGTTGGTGGTCAATCAATAAAAGAGCGCAATTGTCCGGAGTGAGTAACGTTCCGAGGCTGTTGAATTTGCTGGAGCCTTGTGCCGAAACTGACGAAAAACTAATGGACATGGCGGCACCTGCAAGGAGGTACCAGAACCTACGAGTTAATGATGTTTTCATTTTTAAAATATTTATTGGCGAATGGCAAAAGTGCAAATAATCTTCAATTTAAAAATTGATCTAGCGCAAAAAAGGAATTGACATAAATCAATTATGAATTAAGCTTGTCCATTACGTATTTGAAGGATTTAGCCTTCAATTGTAGTTTGGCAATTGTTTGGGCGATGTTGCCGGCCTGTTCTGCACACCCGTATACCTATAATCGCAATATAGCTGTAATGCCAAGGTATCGTATGTCATGAGGCGTACTGGGCTCCTGCCTCAGAAAAGGACCACGTTTATAGTAGGTAACAATACCCCGGAGGCTGAAATGACCATTTTGTGTGTACAATGCCACAATATCCACCATGGAACCCACGCGACGCTGATCGTTGTTGGATGCCAGCAAAAAAGACCCATTGGCGGCATAGAGGCCATCTACAGTCGACTGCCGCCAGAATGTATAGTACCCTGTAGTGAGCTTTAGTTTCTTAGCCGGTTCGATCTCTATTTTGCCATGTATTAAAAATATGTTGGCTGAGCCCACATTATCTATATAGCCATAATAAATGGCTTTAGGATAAACAGGATTAAATGTATTCAGGGTACCGTCCTGGAGATTTCGATCACCGCTGGAAATTGCGCTTTGAATTGACCAGGCTGGCTTCAAAAAAACGTCTTTGAGCTGATAAGTCAGCGTTTGAGTCAACTTCCACGCGAGTATTGAATAATTATTGAATTTGCCAAACTGTAAATCCACCTCTGTATAACCGCTCCATCGGTGCTTGAGGAAATTGAGCGCTGTACCGACGGTATGTCTGCTTTCAGTACCCAAACCCTGCGCAAATTTTACGGAGTCTCTATGCGTATAAAGATAATAAGCATCGAGCCTGTTGAACAATCTATGAGGGAATGCTTGTGTCACCCATATACCTGCTATTTTCTGTGACCGATCAACCTTATCATCGAAAAATCCGGGATTAACTTTAATCAGTTCCATCGCGAAAAAATCGACTTTTGTATTCTTGTGCTCTGCAATGAATTTTACACCGAGAAAAGACCTCCTCACGTTGGCTTCCCTAATGTCCAACAGGGAGCCAATCCCGTAATGAAGCGCCTGTTTCCCAAACCGAAAACTATAAAGGCTTTTGCCTTTCGAATGAAAGGAGTATTCACCAAAGATCTGGTCGACCGCCAATTTGTTGAGATCCTGCACCGGGCGCGGCCCCCCGTTTCTTCCAGAAAGAAAACTTGATTGCGCTTGCACGAATGCCCTGATATTTTTATTGTAGCGGAAGTCAGCGTGAACAATGGCCCTATGCAGGAAATATCCATTATTATCCTGCGGGCCTATTCCCCAGAGATAATTATCGAAAAGTTCGTACACTTCCCGAAAGTATCCCCCCGTACTAATAAAGCCTTTTCCATTCCTGATGGATATGTGATTAATCATCTGTGAAAAATCTTTCTCCCCCCCAGGTTGATGCGCAGGCCAATATTCTTCAGCGGCATCCAATAAAAAACCCGTTTTTAAAGAGTCTTTAATTTGCCCTTGAACATAGTTATTAAAGAATAACGAAGATGCAAATAAAATTGTAGTTATGCTTCGGAAGAAAGCGCGATGAAAAACTTCAGCATAAAGGCCCATGAGGACGGTATTTTTTCGGTAATCCAAATCACTTTACCATAATTTTATTTTTTAGAGTACTAAGTTGCATCAGTGGAAGGCAGAAAAAAATGATAAAAGGCAAAAAAAAATGTGACAAAAATCACGAAGCCTTTATTTTTTTGTGGCTTCAGGTTTTCCATTTTTGTTCTGCGATCAAAACGAACAGATATGTTGAAAGGAATTACCTGGGGTCAGTTTTCGGGTTTCATATCGCTCCAGGATCCCAGGCTGGCGGGAGTAATATTAGGCGTAAAACTTTCACCGGGGAAAGTATACCCGAGTTTTTGCGAAAGAAAGGGCCCTCCCGCGCCTTTCTGGCCGTCCACGACTGGCCAGGAAAAATAATTTATATCCCGCGGGCTGATGATCGATTACAATATCCGGAACAGGCGGAATTTTGGGAAGATCATATCCATCAACCGCATAAATCGACTACGCTCAATAGCTGCATGAAATTGATCTTGCTTCAAAATTCGAAGGTCGTGACCAATTGTTATAAGAGCAGCAAGGATAATTATCGCGGTAAAAATGAGTAGTATGTACATGGAAATTAATTTATGCTGCTTCCCTCCCTGATCTCCTCGCTACCCATCCTGACAAACTTATCCCCAACGTGCAGATCCCCGAATACTTCACTGAGACTATCGGTCTCCCTGCCTTTCTTGACGGCTATTTTCTCCGCTTTACCGTTGTCCGACCTGATCATATAAATCCCTTCCGTGGAATTGACTACAGCAGACTTAGGGACGACAAAAGAACTGTCGCTTCCGTTGAGGCCAATCGTTGCCTCTGCCACCATTCCCGGAGACAATTTATTGTCAGTATTGAACACATCCAGCTCTATCCTTTCAGAACGCAGCTGCGTATCCATTGCGTCCGCCCTCCGGCTTATTTTAGCGGAAAAAACATGGTTGGGAAATGCCTTTACGGTGAATTTTACCTGGTCCCCAAGTTTAATATATGACCTGTAAGCTTCAGGAATAGAGATCACCAGCCGCAGATGCTTCAGTTCCTGCAAAGTAAAGATCGGCAACTCTGAACCCTTGCCGGAAGGCCCCACGTACGCACCTAAATTTACATTCCTGGAACTGATGACCCCGTCGAAAGAGGCCGAAATTGTCAGATAATCCTCGATGGTCGATGCTTCTGTGTAAGAAGCCTTGGCGGCTTCCCATTGCGCGAGATCCGATTCCATTTTTGCCTTTGCGATCTCCAGATCATTTTTCGCAACAGTACCAGGCCTGTTGCTGGTTTTCATGAGGCGATTGTAGGTCGCATTGCTGGAAGTATAAATGGCCTCCTGGGATTTCATCCTGGATTCTGCTCCTGCCAGTTGGGCGCTTAATTCAGGTGCTTCGAGCGTGACCAATAATTGTCCCTTCTTCACTTGTGATCCTATATCGACCTTTAAGTCCTTGACAAAGCTATTTACCTTGGCATATATGTCAACTTGCCGGTAAGCAATGAGCTCCGCCGGTATCTGCAATTCCGAAGCTATTTTCCCCTTTTGTAAGACGAAGGCTTCCCTAGCCTTCGAAACAGCTGCCTCAGGCGGCGGTTTTTCCCCTTTGGAAGAACTGCAACCAGTCATTACGAAGAGCATCCCTATGCAGGATAAAAGCAAAGATGTAACACGCTGTTTATTGTTCATTGTATTCATTTGAAGATGAGATATATTGTTTGCTTTCTTCATCATTGGCCTCCAGGGATACGGACTTAATGCCGGCTTTCCCTTGTCCCCAGGCAAAGACCAGAGGCAGGATAAACAGGACCGCAAAGGTGGATGCTATCAGGCCCCCCACTACCGCTCGGCCCAATGGGGAGGTCTGATCTCCTGCTTCACCCAAACCACTTGCCATAGGCAACATACCCACTACCATGGCCATCGCCGTCATCAGGATCGGGCGCAAACGTATGGAGGCGGCTTCCCTTGCAGAAGACAAAGCATCCCCGTTATGTTTCTTTCTTAAATTTTCTGCATTGGTGATCATGAGCACTGCATTGGATATGGAAACACCCACCGACATGATGATCCCCATGTAAGACTGCAGGTTAAGCGTGGAGCCGGTGAGGAGCAACATCAACAGTGAACCCAGGATAACAGCCGGAACGGCTGCCAGCACAATGGCCGATACCCTGAACGATTGGAAATTTGCCGCCAGCATTAGAAATATGACCAGGATGGCGACCATCAGTCCACTTTTTAAGCTACTGAGGGTATCTGTCATTGTCTGGCTCATCCCGATCAATTCTACCGTTAGCCCGCGCGGGATAGTACCCAGGGAAGCGATGGCCTTCTGCACATCTTTTGACGCGGCGCCCAGGTCTTTATTATTCAGGTTGGCGGTTACTGACAGTATGGGCAAGGCCCCCAGGTTATCGTTCTCCCCATAAGCAGTATCAGGTTTAATGGTTGCCACGTCTCTAAGTACAGGGCGATCAGCATTTTTCAGCAAGGGTATTTCTCCGATTTCGCCGATGCTATTCATTTTGTTTTCCGGTACCTCGACCTGGACGTTGTAACTATTACTGCTATTCTCATCTATCCATATGTTTTTTTCTGTGTAACGGGAGGAGGACGTTGATGCAACGATGGAACGCGATACATCATCCATATCCACTCCTAACTGGGCGGCCTTTATCCGGTCCACTTCTACGTTGATCGCAGGGTATTTATTGGATTGCCCGAGTTGTATATCCCGCAAATAACCGACCTGTTTAAGCTTATCCATCAACTTTTGCGCATACAATTCATTGAGCTTTTTGTTCCTTCCGGAAAAGCGTACTTCAATAGGCGTAGGGGAACCCTGGCTTAATATCTTGTCGGTTAACTCAATGGGCTCAAAGGAAAGTTTGACATCGGGTATAGCATCGTTGACCCGCTGCCTTATCTTTTCTTTCAAGGCGTCCAGATTGGTTTTATAGCCCTCCCTGAGGCCAACCTGCAATACCGCCTCCTGCGGACCAGACATCCACAGATAAATAGGATTCACCGAAAACAGGGAGGGGTGCTGCCCTACGTAAGCCGAGGTAATGGCCAGATTGTCATTGCCCACAATATCCTTGATGGCCTGGATAGTAGCCAGGGTCTTTTCTTCCGTTCGTTCCACACGGGTGCCTTCCGGCGCACGGATGCGCACCTGGAACTGGCTGCCGTTCACTTTAGGCAAAACGTCCGTTCCGATCCGCGTCAATAATAAAAAGGCCGCTGCGCAGGTAATCAACAAATATGCGACGACGATCGGTTTTCTATACGGAATCATCCGGTCCATGAAACGTAAGAACCGGTTCCTCACTTTGTCAAACCGGCTGATCTTTTCACCGGCATTTCCAAGGTGCGCCGCAGAAGGATGCACCTTCATGATCCAGTTAGCCATCACCGGTACAAATGTCTGTGCCAGGAAATAGGATACGATCATGCTGAAGCCGATGGCAAGGGCAAGGGGCAGGAATAAAGAGCCAGGAATGCCGCCCATTGTAAAAGCCGGGGCAAACACTGCCAGGATACAAAGCAGGATAAGCAATTTAGGAAAGGCGATCTCCTTACAGGCGTCCCATATGGCGAGCCGCTTGGGCTTGCCCATATCGAGGTGCTGGTGGATATTCTCGATGGTCACCGTACTCTCGTCCACGAGGATGCCAATAGCAAGGGATAACCCACTGAGTGTCATGATATTGATTGTTTGCCCAAAAAGGCTTAGGAGCAACACCCCGGAAATAATGGCAGTGGGAATGGTCATTATCACGATCAGTGCACCACGCATATCCCCCAGGAACAACAGTACCATCAGCCCCGTCAATATGGCGCCGATGATACCTTCCGTCACCAGGCTTTTAACCGAATTGATCACATACACCGATTGATCAAATGCGTAGGTGAGGTGTACATCTTCCGGTAATTGTGCCTGTATTCTGGGGATGGCGGCCTTTAATTTTTGCACCACATCCCAGGTGGACGCATCCGCACTTTTGGCGACACTCAGATATACCGAACGTTTACCGTTCACCAGAGCATATCCTACCGTAATATCCGCGGCGTCTTCGACAGTAGCCACATCCCGCATATAAAGGTTTTGCACGCGGCCCTTAAACAATGGAATATTCTCGAAGTCCTTCACGGTGTGGATGGTTGTGTTGGTCGGGGTGAGATAATTCTTATCCCCAATGCGCACGTTACCGGAAGGCGCCGTCTGGTTGTTCACCCGAATGGCTGCCACCAATTGGTCGGGGGTCATGTTGTGCTCCCGCAACAGTTCCGGATCCGCCTTGATCACCACCGTGCGTACGTTTCCTCCGAACGGGGGGGCCGAGACCAGTCCCGGAATAGACGTAAAGGAAGCACGCACATATACATTCGCCAGGTCCGCCAATTCATTATTGTTCCTTTTATCGCTACTTAATATGAGTTCCCCCACCGGCAAGGTGGAAGCATCGAAACGAAGGATAAAGGGCGGATTCGAACCAGGCGGAAAAAGGACCTGGGCGCGGTTACTGGCGGCGGTGACCTCAGCGGCGGCCTGGGCCATGTTGGTGCCCGGATAAAAATTGAGTTTTATGAGGGTCAACCCCTGCACGTTCTTTGTCTCTATGCTCTTAATACCGTTGACATACAACAGTACATTAATGTACTGTTTGGCAAAAAAAGTTTCCATCTGCGAAGGGGTAAATCCCCCGTAAGGATTCGCAATGTACAGCACGGGCATATCCAGCTTGGGAAATATGTCTATCTTGATGGAGCTCAGCGTGCTGACGCCAAAGAAAAACAGGGCGGCCACTATCACAAATATGCTTATTGGCTTACGTAATGCGAACAGAATTAATTTCATGTACTATTCCTATTGGTTCTTCAAAAAAATATTCATATCCCCGGTCGCAGCGGCCTTCAGCAGCAGGGCCTGCCATACATTACTATAGGCTATGTCCCTGCTCGTTTCCGCCCGGATCAGTACATACTGCGCCTGCGTCACATCGATCAGGGTGGCCAGCCCATTAGCATATAAATCTGATTTTTGCGCATACGCGTCCGAGGCAGAGTTGACCTCGATGGGCGCTTGCTGGTAATTATCCAGGGCGTTCTGCATCTTTGTTTCGGACAACTGCAACTGTGCAACCAGTTGTTGCCCGGCCAGCTCGTATTCATCCTGCAAGCCCCTGCTGATCGATCGTTGAGCCTTTACCTGTTGGGACACCCGAAAGAGCTGTGTGAAATTCCAGGTAGCACCTATCCCGATCAGATAATTGGATTGAAGGGGTTTGACGCCGTCATAAAAATTATGAGAAAAATCCCCCAGGTTCTGCGCCCCATAAGCAGGTCCAAAACCTGATCCATGCGCCTGATAAACGCCGACCAATGAAAAGGTCGGGTAATAAAAAGTTTTATCATATTTCGCTTGCTGGTCACTGAGGCTGATACGGCTTTTATAGTATTGAAGGAAAGGATGCCCATCCACCACCTTGCTGATACCGGAGTCAGGAATGGCAGCAGGTAGTTGAGTGACAAAAAAAGTGTCGACTATTAATGGTTGGGGGGGAATTCCCAGGAGCTGAATCAGGTTGCTTTCCTGCGTCTGCTGAAAATCAATGGCATTGGTCAATGCAATTTTGGCATTGGCCACTTCAGCATTTGCCTGAGAACTGTCTACGCCGGGAATCAAATCGTTGATAGCCCGGTCAACCACGATATTCCGGAAGGTGTCTGCCCGATAGAGGTTTTCCCGGTAGGAGGCCGTTAGCCGCTGGGCGGCTAGCAAATTAAGGTATGCACCGGCTACCTTAATCCGCTCCTGAAAGATCTCCTGTTGCCAGTCCTTATTATCCCTGTCGGCGGCAGCCATGGCTGTATGAATCTTCTCCCTGGACCTGCCGAAGGCAAAAAAGTCCCAGTTGACATTGGTCAGGTACAAAGAGCCGAAGGCCGCATTCCAGTTCTGCGCCGTCAAGGGAGGGCCTATCGAGGACGCGCCCAGGCCGCCAAAGTTATAGGAGGGTCCGTATAGTATGTTGACGGTACCATAGTCCACCTGTGTCCCCAGATTCAGGTTGGGTAGATAGTCCCGTTTTGCCAGAACAACCTCTGCACTGGAAGCGGCCGCATATTGCTTTTTAGATTTGACCGTTCCATAGTTATCAACACCCATCTGAATAGCCTCCTTCAAAGAAAGCTTTTTTTGTGCAAAAAGGGGCCGCCAGAGGTTGCCGGCAACCAGAAAAAAGATGAACAAGAACAGGTGTAGTTTTTTTATTTCCATATTTCATTCGATTGTTGCAATATTAGCAGTCACATTCTACGAAGGATGAACAATGACAGGACAAAACTGCATGAAGAACTTTAGATTTAGAGGTGGAAATAGGTTTAACCGGGCAATGAATCGTCAAAAAGGCAGGATCGATCGTCGAACTATTTTGATTTAACTTCCGCTAATGATGGCAACAGTAAGAGCGATATGAAAAGAAGGAATAAGAAAAGGAAAGTCGTATGGCTATTGTGCCAGGCCGGGTTGAATAACCTGCAGTATGAATGCACGTTTTTGTTCGCTGTTGTTTATTAGTAAAGTAGCCATATTTCTGTTTGATTATGCGCTATTTTTTCTCCACCCTTTAAACAGCATGCCGCAGATTGCGGCATGCTTAGAGAATCCTTATCGTCTGCCTCCACCGTGAAATCCGCCCGAGGCACCGTGAAATCCTCCGGGCGCGGCGCGAAATCCGCCGGATCGCGGAGCCGAAAATTGCTGTACCCTTTGAAAATTCTGTGTCCTCACCTGGCCTCTATCCCGCATTTGTTGCTGCCGGTCCAGGTTTTGGGATAGTCCGGGGGTGGAATTATTGGATGGTGTCCCTCCCCTGGTAGAATGTTGCTGCCAACCGCCCTGAGCTCCTCGTTGATATACATTCCCCTGCCTGTCAGCCATAACATTATTCGCAGGCCGCCCACCGCTGATGCCATTCCGGAATCCAGCCCTGTTATTATTATTCCGGCCACCGGCAAATGCAGAACCATTCCTGGCTACAATACCCGACCTGTTCCGATAGATGTTATTATTGGAATGCACATACGTATTGCGGTTAACGATCACATTTCTGCCGTAGAAACTATGAGGCCTGTCACCCCTGCCATAACCCCAGCAGGCGGGATGATAGAAGGATGGTCCCCACCAGCCTCCATGCCAGCCACCCCAACCAAATCCGAATCCCATATTAAACCAGTCAAAACCATAACCTAAGCCAAAGTTCCAGCCATACCATGGATTGTAACCCATGTCAAATCCCCATGACCATGGCCGGGGATAATAATAATTGCCGATCCAGGGGTCGTAATAGAACCCGGTGCCATACACAACGGTGGGTCCGTATACAAAACTATTCAGGTATCCCGGGGTATATCCTGTATAGATATAGTCGGGCGTTATATCATAAATATCCACGAATTTCGTATTATAGACCGATGAGCTGGGAGGGATCAGATCCAGGTCGCCGGGACGTTGGCTACTCGCGACCCAGGGGCCGGATGGGCTATCCGCCACAAACCAAACTCCATTATCCAAAGCATAGTATCTTCCTTCGTACAACAATACCGTTGAAGAAGTATTGATAGCATATTGCAATTTGGTCCCGGAAATGCTTTGAAATTTCGGTTCGCCATCGTAGGAGACCTGGGTAGTAGCCGTTTTTCGATCCACTTTAGCCGTTTGAGGTATCTGGGCATCCATCAAAGCCTCCCTGGCAGCATCTGTTCCGGCTACGCTGGCCAGGACATTGTCCTTCGCCGAGCCTTCGGGGATTTTGGCAAAATCAGCCGGCAGTTTATCCGAAGCGATATATCCCCATTGACTATTGTTTGCCAGTGTTTTCGAATGGTACCAGCGGCCTGATATCAACACATAATAACGCCGTGTTTGCGTATCCATGAAAATATCATTCGGTGAATTCCCTACGTATAACAAAGATGTCCCCGCAATTGGCAAAAAGTCCGGTTGGCCATCTGATTGGATCAATTCTGCGGGTAACATACTCACAATAATAGCAGGAATAACAGTATCGGCCGATGCATACCCGTCATTGCTGCTGGCTTGATTGGAATTGTTTTTGGCAAAATCCTTTTCAATTTTGCGCAACCTCCTTGAAACTTTACCGCTTACATAAGAATAGGGGCCCGTAGCCGAAGCAGCGGTGTACCAGTGTTGTGCGCCATAGAGATAGAAATGGCCATCCCGGTCTTTTACAATGGTAAAGGGACTGTTGATCACCGCATCTACACGCCACTTTTTGTTTGTGGAAAGTTTCGGGGCGCCATCGATGGTCACCAAAACAGACGGATGGTTGGTGTAGATCATGTTAGGAACCTGGTTATTAATATCCTTGGATAATTTGGTCTCGTCGAGGTTTTGATCCAGCGACGCAAGTAGTTCATCCAGTGGAATTTGACCTGCTGCCTGGGGAAGTTTTGATTCCAATGTCGCTTTTATGTAGTCGAGCCTGTTTTTAGCGGTATCGGCCGGAATTTTTATGGCGGATATGGTAATAGATTCTATGGTAACCATCCTGTTGTCCCGGTCGGTTGCTACTTTAGCCGTAGACCATAGTGTACCGAATACAGGATCCGGGTTGCCTTTTTCCAATACGGAAATAGCCGATAGTGATTTCAGGCTGTTGCCTGCGAAGGAATCCGGTTGAGGCTGGTATATTTTAATAATGGTACTGTCGGAGCCCAAAATAGTTTTTGGCCAATCTTCCTGGGCGCTGACAATATTATAAAGGAAGGCAGTGCAACTCAGTAACACCATTTTTTTCAGAAAAGATCTCATTGTAAATGTTTTTTGTTTTAAAAATGAGGAGCCGCATCGAAATGCAGCCCCTTAACCAAAACTACTGCTTATGAAAAAGGGCTTATTTTCAATTATACTCCGAAGGTATAAACTCATTTTTCTCCTTGTTACCATCAAACGACTAAGAGGCTCGAACTGTCGTTAATGCGGTAAAAGTCTTCGGCGAGCGGGAATGCGGATGGAATACAGTCGTTCAACAGGCGAAACTGGCAGGATTCCCCGGTGGATTATTTGAACTATCCAATTTGCCCGGCCAACGATACAGTTTAGCATTTGAACGAATCATTCGTAGTAGGCAGTACATGAGCTATTAGCTTTGACCTTAGAGAATATTCTTCATCAATTAAAGAATGGAACAGCGAAAATCAAATTCCTTCCATTTAATCTTAGCCGGAATGAAAATAAAAATTATCATTTCATTTAAAAATCTCAATCATGGCTAAAGTATCATGTGTTCTTTATCCTGGCGGCCAGCGTGTTCCCAACCCCAAAAGGATTGACTTCCAACCCGGTGAACTTTTAGGAAGTGTATCCGGTGAGTTGGGCCTCCGTAAAAGGCGGTTGGAATATCGCCGATTGTGCAATTGTTCAATACCAGTTTGCTGAACAAGATGAAAATCAGATCAATGTCCCTTAATTGTTACTATTCCTGACGAAATAATTTATATCATCATGAAATCTATTAGAATTAAGGGGCTGGTTATTTTTTTTGTTCTGTGCTTTTTTTTCAAAAATAGCTTTTCCCAGAAAGATCAGCCTACTCCCGCTTATCCGCGCGTTGCAGGCTTTTTCGCTGTATTGGCGCCAATTGGCACTATAACTGATAAGGGTTTTACAGGCAACTTTTCAAATAGCACTGTGATTGGATTCCCGATAGGGCTTAACCTTTTAAAGAGCGATCATTTGGGTTACAGTATGGAACTGGTACCCTTTATCGTCTCACAAAATGGATCAAGCAAAATGCAATACATGCTTTTTCATCCTGGGGTAATGTTCCGTTTGAATCATGGTTTTACTTTAATACCCAGGCTTGCTTTTCAAACAGACGGCCGGTATGGCTTCACGCCCGTTTTTAGTAAGATATTCATCCGAAAGAAGGATTACCAGTTATATCTTTCAGTAAGTGAACCGGTGCGTTTTGGCAACAAATTGCCATCCTCATTTACTACAGCTCTGCAAGTGGGAATCACATTTTAGCTACTGATACTAAAAAATAATACACTATTCTAAAAAATCATTTATATGGAAAAAACTACACGGCGTGGATTCCTATCCACAACATCCCTGTCAACATTAGGGATAATAGCTACCGCATCCACCATTAACGCAATATCACCTGAGGCAGTGGGGGCAACACCGGTAGCAACTGACAAATTAAATTCAGGCACGCAAGCCGAATTGGACGATTTTATATATGATATTGCCAATGGTAGCAACAGTTGGTCAGGGGCTGGTGGCAATGCCAAAGAGGCAACGGCGGAGGAATTCCCGGTATCACAAAGCATCGCCGGGGTAATCATGAAATTGAATCCCGGTGGATTTCGGGAACTGCACTGGCACTCCATAGCCGCGGAGTGGGCATTTGTTTTGGAAGGCAAGGTGCGGACAACGATTATCACACCCGGCGGTACCACATCAACGGATGATTTTGAAGCGGGCGATACCTGGTATTTCCCGAAAGGGTATGGACATGCTTTGCAATGCATCGGCAATGAACCCTGTCTTTTTATACTGGGGTTTGACAGTGGCCATTTTTCTGAGTTTGGAACATTTAGTTTAACAGATTGGGTGAGTCATATCGATCCTCAAATACTTGCACATAATTCAGGGCTGCCCGCCAGTACTTTTGCGTCTTTCCCTAAAAAAGAATTGTATATAGGTACCGGTAAGATCGCTCCGGAAGCAAAACCACCCAATTTAGACACTGATATCCCATCGAGTCTTTCTTCTCATAAATTCCGCCTGGAGAAGGATGGTGTCAGAACAACGTTTAAAGGCGGGTACCATATCATCGCATCTTCATTAGAATTTCCGATACAAACTTCTTTAACGGCGCTTCTTATGAACATTGAGCCGGGTGCTATACGCGAATTGCACTGGCACCCTAATGCAGATGAATGGCAATATGTGATAAGCGGCCAGGGGCGTGTAAGCATTTTCGGTTCGCACAGCCGGGTAAAAACGATGGATTATGATAAAGGCAAGGTCGCTTTTATCAAACAGGGCTATGGCCATTATATTGAAAATACGGGAAAAGAGACCTTGAAGCTTGTAGTACTTTTCAACAGTCCCATATACCAGGAACTGAATCTCAATAATTGGTTAAATGCCAACCCTGCCCAACTTGTTGCGGACCACTTTGGCCTAACGCTGGATCAGGCAAAATCACTGGCCAGGCATCAAAATGGCATCTTTTAATTCAGTATTCACTCAAATAATCAGAGAAATGACAAATAAGTTTAAGCGTTGGGGGATTTCCGTTGCGGGGGTCCTGCTACAGATGGCATTGGGAGCTGTGTATGCGTGGAGCGTATTCCGGGTTCCACTTGCAAAGCAGTTTCACTGGTCGATTTCGGAGGTTACCCTCACCTTCACGATTGCGATCTTGTCGTTGGGGTTTGCCTCATTCTTTGGCGGGCTCTGGTTGAAGCGGGTTGGCCCCCGCGTGGTCGCGTTGACCGGTGGCGTGCTGTATGGCGGCGGGGTTTTTCTGGCCAGCTATTCATACCACGGGTTGTGGTGGCTCTACATAACGTATGGTGTGATCGGTGGAATCGGACTTGGCTTCTCGTATATCGTTCCCATCTCCGTGTTGGTGAAGTGGTTTCCCGACCGTCGCGGGTTGATGACAGGCATTGCTGTGGGAGGATTTGGAGCAGGGGCACTGATAACGGCGCCGATTGCAACGCGACTGATTCAAAGCGTGGGGGTGCTGCACACTTTTGCGTATCTCGGAATCGCTTACATGATTGGCGTTGTGGCCTCGGCCTATTTTATGCAAAATCCGCCCGAGGGATGGCGGCCGGAGGGATGGCAGCCTGGTCAAAAGCAGCAGGTGCAGAAGATCGCCAGGGACTTTACGCTGGGCGGCGCGTTGAAAACCTGGCAGTGGTGGGCGTTGTGGCTCCTGCTCTTCCTGAATACCTCAGCGGGTATCTCGATTATTTCACAGGAAGCTCCCATGTTTCAGGAACTGGCAAAGGTCACCGCGATTGTAGCGGCGGGTATGATCGGTATTGTGAGTATCGGGAATGCGCTGGGGCGTGTGTTCTGGGCATGGGCTTCCGATCTGCTGGGCCGGCGGGTAACCTTTTCTGTTATGTTTATCGTGCAGATCGGGCTGTTCTGGATTTTTCCGGGCCTTCATTCGGCGACCGGCGTGACCGCCCTGGTCTTCCTTATCCTGATGTGCTACGGCGGCGGATTCGGCACCATGCCTGCATTCGTGGCGGATTATTTCGGGTCGGCCAACGTAGGTTCGATTTACGGACTCATACTGACAGCCTGGGGATTTGCAAGCGCTTTTGGGCCTTTATTGATCGCGCATATGCGCCAGTCCAGCGGGACCTATACGAGCGGGCTGCATGTGATTGCGGCGGTAATGGCGGTCTCGGTCGTATTGCCTTTGCTGATGAGACCACCTGCCCAATCGCAATCATGACGGAAATCAGCAACCTTTCGTTGAATCATAATCGGTTAACTTTTGCGTCGCTAATCTTGATAATAAATCGTTCCTTTTCGTTCGGTCCATCCAGGTTAAAATTGTACGGGTTAAATTTTATGATCATAGAAAGATTAAAACTTCCATCCTGGACGTCGCCTGCTGGTAATGGTGTATATTCAACTATTGCCGGTTTTGAAATATTGTTCAACCTAAGAAGACCATGTGTGAGGTATGTTCTGCCTGATCCCTGACCACCCTGTATTTGCCATGAATTGACGTTTATGGCAAGGTCAAATGTCAAACCCAATGATGAAGAAACAATGCTATCCGCAGGTTTATAATTTATCAAATGGTAGGGGATCCTTACTCTTACTTCCAATACGTTGCTGCTGCCTGACAATGTTATGAAAGCTTCATCCAACCTGCTTTCAGTTTGGGTATTCCCTTTCAATAGCAGCAATACTGCATTAGTTGATTGATAAGCATCGTAGCTCTGAGCCTTGCCCGACTCCATGATTAACTGCAGTATTAATAAGATAGGTATGTATCGGATAATTTTATTCATATATTAAATTTGAATGCTAAAACCAGTCTCAGCCACAAAGGTATTTCCATTCCTGATCTTTCCGTTTATCAGTCGTTCAACAGGCAGTTTATGTCGGCTAGACGTTCGCCAGTCGCGGCCGTCGAGGCATGAATACCCTGATTATTGACGATT
>WNFI01462053.1_pt1 | contig 18034 bp, 15 predicted proteins | sample 5400471 | NCBI WGS metagenome assembly WNFI01 (sample SAMN13153348, study PRJNA577476) | soil metagenome | isolation source: 100 cm saprolite on Douglas fir-dominated hillslope | place: USA:California | collected 2013-09-17 | reverse complement strand
CGCCCGCGTGCCCTTGCGATCCGCCCACCACGCCGTGGGGATCTCGAACAGCGCATACGCCAGCTGAAAGAGCGTGAACACGTAGCCCATCTGGACCGTCGTCAGTCCAAGGTCTCGTGTGATGCCCGGCGCCAGCGTGCCGATGCATGCCCGATCCAGGTAGGTGATCATTCCCAGCCCTGTGGCAAGGGCAACGACGCGATAACGGGCGCGGGTAGGGGAAGGCACAGGGGCGCACTATACGCGAAAGAGCGTCCCTCCTAAACCCATGTCAGCGCCCGCTCACCGCGTTACACAACTCGAGCCCTGGAAACACTCTTGTGGTTGCGGGTGTTGCGTCATGAGACACGGGACGGGGCGGCTCCATTTGGTCCACTTGAGCTAACTAGTTGCTGTACAACGACTTCTCTGGCGGCGAGGGTTGGTGTTCCCTTTGCTATCTCGGCACATCGTATGGATCGCTGTGCCAAAACCATCAGGGGCGCCGACTGAGTGCTAAACCTACCGTCGCGATCCAGCATCACGGCCATGGCCGTCTTGATCGGCAGCGGCGCGATCGTTGTCCCGCGCCTGGCGGGCTGGGTACCGGCTGACCGCATCTTTGAGTTGTCAGCGCTGGTTCTGGCAGCGATGCTGACCTCCAGCCTGAGGGTGCAAGATCCGGCCATGGCGGATCGCGCCATCATGCCGGCGGCGTTCGTCATCGGATTCAGTTCATTGATGCTCTTTGGTCCGCACGTCGCGACGGTGGTCGCGGCGGCGGCGGCGCTGACGCCCGGGTTCGTCACCGGGCGCAGTCCGCGTATCCAATCGCTCAGCGACACCGCGATTGTCATCGTTGCCACACAGAGCGCGGGCCTGATCTTTCAGACGCTCGGCGGGGTCCCAGGCGTGTTCCTGTGGCCGTGGCTGGCTGTGCCGCTCGCCGCCGCCGTCATCGTTTATCACCTGACGCAGGGGGCTCTGGCCGACGTCGTCGTGCCGTTTATCGCGCGGCGGCCCGTCAATCGATTGTGGCCGACGCGGCCGTTGGCCGGATGTCCCATTTACCTGCTTGGCGCGTGCGTTGCCGCGGCCCTCGCCGAAGTGATCGATCGGCGGTTGTGGGACATCGCGCCTGTACTCGCGGCATTGCTGTTCTTTGCCTATCGCACCTATGCCGACTACGTCGACCGGCTCGAGGAGCACCATGGTCGTCGCGAGGTGATCGACTACCTGGAACAGGGCATGTCGGTACTCGACCGCGAAGGCCGCGTGACGGTGTGGAATGACGCGCTCGAACGCATCCTGCGCTGTTCCGGCGACCAGGCGCTGGGCCGTCCTCTCATCGAAGCCGTGCCGACCCTGGGCCGCACCGAAGTGCCGCGAGCCATCAAGGAGACGGCCGCCGATCGGAAGGTCCGCATCCTGAACGATCTCACCCTGGCGGTCGGCACGGACACGCGTACCGTGCAAGTCAGGGTTCTGCCGGTGCGGGGCGGTGTGGCGCTGCTGTGGCAGGACGTCACCGAGCGCGCGCGTGCCGAGCACGAGCTCAGGCGAAGCGGGGAGCGGCTGACCCTCGCGGCGGAAGGGGCGAACGACGGCCTGTGGCAGTGGAACCTGCAAACCCGGGAGTTCTACGTCTCCGGACGCTGGCGGGCAATGATCGGCCTGCCGCCTCACGCCGCGATCGGCGGCCCCGACGAATGGTTCGAGCGGGTGCACGCGGACGACATCACCGATCTCAAAGCTGCGCTCGATGCGCATCTCGCGGGCTCGACTCCGGTCTTCCAGCACGAGCACCGGGTCCGCCACGAAGATGGCGCCTACCGCCGGTTCCTCTGCCGCGGCGTGGCGGTACGGCGGGTGGGCCGCAAACCCGATCGGATTGCCGGATCGCTCACCGACACGACCGAGCAGGCGATCACGCAGGAGCGGCTCCGCACCGTCGGTTTCGTCGATGCGCTGACTGGACTCTCCAATCGCACGGTGTTCGTCGAGGGGCTCGGACGGCGGCTCGACGAGTGCCGGCGCCGGGGGATCAGCAATGGCTTCGCCGTTCTGTACCTCGATCATGGGCGGAGACGAATTCGCGATTTTCCTGCACGGTCTGAACGACGACGCCCAGGCCAACGCCATTGCCGGCCGCATCCAGGATGCGTTGAGCGCGCCATTCTCGATCGCCGGCCGCGAAGTGTTCACTTCGGCGAGCATCGGCATTGCCTTTGGCCCGGCTCACTACACCAATCCGGACGAGATCATGCGCGACGCGGACACCGCCATGTATCATGCAAAGTCGCGCGGCAAGTCACGGCACGAAGTGTTCGACTCCGAGATGCACGCGCGCGTGCGCGATCGTTTGAGCCTGGAGAGCGACTTGCGCCGGGCCATTGCCAACAACGGCTTCGAAGTGCACTACCAGCCGATCGTGTCACTCGCCTCCGGGATGTGCGTCGGATTCGAGTCGCTGGTCCGCTGGTCCCGGAACGGGGAGCCGGTCTCGCCGGTCACGTTCATTCCGATCGCCGAGGAACTCGGGCTGATCGAGCCGCTCGGCACCTGGGTGCTCAAAGAAGCGTGCCGCACGTTCGCGAACTGGCAGCGGCAATTTCCCGCCGCCGGCCTGGACTGCATTACGGTCAACGCCTCGAGCCGTCAGCTCGTGAAGCAGAACTTCCCGCGCGTGGTGCAGCAGGTGGTGCGCGAAACCGGTTTGCGGCCGGCCGACCTCCGCGTGGAAATCACGGAGACCGCCCTGATGGATTCCCCTGGCGAGGCCGCGATCGTGCTTCGCGAGCTGCGCGACTTCGGCGTGAAGGTCTATCTCGATGACTTCGGGACCGGCTACTCATCGCTGAGCCACTTGCACAAGCTGCCGGTGGACGCTCTCAAGATCGACCGGTCGTTCGTGAACAGCCTGCTGCTTCCCGGGCGGCCCGCCATTGTCGAGAGCATCCTGGCGCTGGCCCGGACGCTCAAGACCAGCGTGGTGGCCGAAGGGATTGAGAGCGAGGTGCAGGCGCGAGAGCTGGAGCGGCTCGGCTGCACGCACGCTCAGGGCTTCCTGTTCTCCCGTCCGCTGTCGATGCAGGCGGCCGAGACGCTCATCAGGGCCGGCCGTCCGCTTGGCCCGAAAGGGATCGCCGTCCCAGGGACGGTATCTCCAGCCGTAACTCTCGCTGTCAACTGAGGGCGGAGCCGGCCAACCCGAACCCGGGCCATCCCGTCTAACCGGGCGTGCGCGACGATATCAAAGCCGCCCTCCGGTCCCTCCGTGCGTCCCGGTCCTTCACCACAATCGCTCTGACGGTGCTGGGGCTCGGCATCGGCGCCGGCACGGCCATCTTTTCCGTGGTCGACGCCGTCGTGCTTCGTGGACTGCCCTTCGACGAACATGACCGGCTCGCCGCCGTCTACGAAAAAGATACGAAGCGCGCGACTACGTTCGGGGAAGGGAGCATCACGGCGCAGACCTACCTCGACTGGCGCCAGCTGCAGCAGCCATTTCAGGCGTTGGCCGCCGTCAACCCCACGCAGTTCAGACTGAAGACCGAAGGCGGCGAACCTGCGGATGCCCGCGCCCAGCGCGTCACCTGGGAGTTTTTTTCCGTCCTGCGTCTCGCGCCGGCGATCGGCCGGGTGTTCAACGCCAACGATGAGGTCGGGGGACGCCACCAGGTCGCGATGCTCACGTACGGATTCTGGCAGCGCCGTTTCGGTGGGGCCGCCGACGTGCTCGGCCGGACGATCGAGTTGAGCGAGACGCCGTACGAGATCGTCGGCGTCATGCCGCGCACGTTCACCTACCCCGTCGGGAGCGATCGCCCGTCGGAGCTGCTCGTGCCGCTCACGTTTACCAAGGAGGAGCGGACGAAGGGTGATAGCCACAACTACAACTACACGATCATCGGTCGCCTGAAGGATCACGTGTCGTTCCAGCAGGCGAGCGGCCAGATGTGGCGGCTGTCGGAGCAGCTCGAGGAGAAGGATCCCAAGTGGAACCCGGGGCGGCGCGCGCGTGTGGTAACGCTGCACGAGCACCTCGTGGGGAAAGTTCGCGGCTGGATGCTGATGCTGCTCGGCGCGGTCGTAATCGTGCTGCTCATCGCCTGCGCGAACGTCGCGAACCTGATGCTCGTCCGTGCGACGGGGCGGGCGCGCGAAATGAGCGTGCGCGCGGCGCTCGGCGCCCGGCCGTGGCGCCTGGTCCGCGGCCTTCTGGTCGAAGGGATGCTGCTCGCCCTCGCGGGCGCCGGGCTCGGCGTCACGCTGGCGTGGGGCGGAGTGGCGATCCTGCGCGCCTGGCTACCGGCGGGTCTGCCGCGCGTCGCGTCCATCGCCGTCGACCAGCGCGTGCTCGGCATCGCGATCGCGGCGTCGGTCTTCACCGGGCTCATTTTCAGTATCGTGCCCGCGCTACAGTCGGCGCGTCCGGATCTCGTCGCTGCTTTGAAGGAGGGCGGCCGTGCGGCGACCGCGGGCGGCCGTACTCACCGCCTCCGGAGCATCCTCGTCGTCGCCGAAGTCGCCCTCGCCGTCGTGCTCCTCATCGGCGCAGGTCTGTTCACCGGCAGCTTCGTCCGGCTGATGCGGGTCGATGCCGGCTTCGACTATCACAACGTCCTGGCGTGGAACATCGGCCTGCCGTTCGCGCCGGGCCAGAAGTTCGACGACGACTTCGAGGCGCGAAATCGGCAATACATCGAGCAGGTCTTGCAACGCGTCAGCCGGGTGGCGGGCGTCGAGATGGTCGGCATGGTCAACGGTGGATTGCCATTCACAGGAAACTGGAGCCGCACCTCGATTGAACTGCCGGATCGTGGCGAGCTGAAGGGAGAAGGCAACGACATCGACGTGCGGACGGTCTCGGCCAGCTATCTGCAGCTCTTGCGCATCCCGCTGATCAAGGGCCGGTACCTGACCGCGGACGATCGCGAGGGCGCAGCGCCGGTCATCGTCGTCAATGAGGCAGCGGCGCAGAAGTACTGGCCCGGACAGGACGCGCTCGGCCAGCATGTGAAGGTGAATCAGAAGAACCGCGTTGTCGTAGGCATCGTCGGCAACATTCATCACCTCGGCCCGGAAATCGCGCCGCGCCAGGAGTGCTACGTGCCGTGGCGGCAGAGCAGGCAGTTCGGCGGCACGCTCGTGATGCGCACCGCGTCGGATCCGATGAGCGTGCTGCCGGCCGTCAAGGCCGCCATCTGGTCAATCAATCGCGAGCAGCGCTTTACCGGCGACACCGCCACCCTCGACGGCTACCTCGACCGGCTTATCGCGCAGCGCCGCTTCACCATGGCGGTGCTCGCGCTGTTCGGCGCGCTCGGCCTTGTCATCGCCAGCGTCGGAATCTATGGCGTGATGGCGTATGTCGTGGCGCAACGAACCAACGAGATCGGCGTCCGTATGGCGCTCGGGGCGACGCGTGGCAGTGTGGTCGCGATGGTGATGCGGCGCGCGGCGGCACTGGTCTCGGCGGGTCTCCTGATCGGAGGTGTGGGCGCCTGGTATTTCACTGCGAGCGTGAAGACGTTCCTCTTCGACGTGCGGCCGAACGACCTCGGCATCTTCGCCGGCGCGCTCGCCGTGCTGGCCGCCGCCGGGTTGCTCGCCAGCGCTGTTCCCGCGCGCCGGGCTGCGTCGGTCGATCCCCTGGTGGCGCTGAGGAGCGAATGACGGGGAGCCCTGCTTGCGCGCGGCCAATCCGGGTGATGCTCCTGGCTTAACCCGGTCGATTGTGCGGACTATCTGTATGCCAGCGTCCAGAGGCGTTAGCGCAAGGGGATTGCCGTCGGCCGGCCGGCCGGAGCCTCGCGCGAGTGTCAGACGCGATCACGCGCTGCTGTTTCGGATCACCACGATAGCTGCTTCGACGCCTTCAGCTGCCGCGCACCGGCCGTGATCGCTGGCGGGTGCTTCAGGCCGCGAGTGCCGAGGAACCACCGGCGCGTCTTCGTTCAGGTTCGCGACAGGGTCGAGATGAAGCGTGCAGCCGGCGCGCACTTACGACGTTGAATCGGAATTTACGGGGTGATGCCAAAGGCAGTGACGCGGTCAACCCCGACGAATACCGTTCCGCGGCTGACGATCGGATGGTAGTATTTGCCTCCGGCCCCGAACCGTTGGAGCTGACCACCGGCGTACCCGGGCTCTTGAACGCCAGGGTATTCTCCGTCGCATCGACGCTAAAGAAGGCCGGAAGAGCTGGATCAGGTGTGTCGATTCTGATCCGCGCGACGCACGGAGGCATGGGCGTCGTAAGGTCGGTCGGGTTCTTCGTCGCTCCGGTGAAGAACAGATAGCTGGTTCCGTCGGCTCCTCGAAAATACGACGGCGTGGAGCGGGCCTTGGCCTGGTTGCCCATCGAATCGCGCTCGAGGTAGGGGCCAAAAACATTGAGTGGACCCGGCTGGTTGCCGTACCAGCTGTAGGTCGCATTGGGATCCCACAGCGATGTATCGGGAGGATTCGCGGTCGGATTGTCGCGGTTGCAGGCTGGCCGTCGGTCCAGCGCGCCGGCCATGTTCACCCGATTCAGCAGGTACGCATTGCCCTGTTTACCACCCACTGCCATCAGCGATGGAGTGCTGGTAAGGGTGGGGTCGAGATCAGGAATTAGCGTCACTCCGCTTCCGCTGAGGTCGATGTCCTGGTCATCCATCTGGCAATGATTCCAAGCCGTATAGGTGCCGGCGAGCTGGAGCGGAACGCCGGGGCCCCACCTCAGTACTGATTCACCCCCATGATCCAAGCGTCTGGCCGGTTGGGCTGTTCCCGGTTACCACGAAGACGTTTCCCAGCGCGTCGATTGATGGTCCACCCGAGGCCCACATGCCGCCGTTAGCGGTGCCCGTGGTGTGCCCTCCGGCATACGAGCTAAGGATGCCTGGACTTCCGGAGACAGTCCCGGTATCGACTGCGATCATCCAGCCCGCCGCCTGGTCGCTGTAACCGCCAAAAGGCACATAAAGCACGGTCCCATCGTTGCTCAAGTTGAGACCCCCGCGCTGCGACATCCTGCCTGGATTCTCGAAAGTACCGGGCGGGTTCTGGTTCACGGGGCTCACCGTCGCATTGTTCATCACCAGAGGCAGGTTCGGCAGAGGGACATCGTTTCCATTGCCGAGATCGAGAATGTACAGCCGCCAGTCGCGACCGCCGTCGCTGACGTCGGACGCGACATAAATTCGGGGCGGAGAAGCAGTGAGATCGATCGCTGGCGTACCAAGGACTCCGAGGCGAGATCCATCGACTCCGCCCCCCGGGCTTCCCAAGAAACGCCGCCACAGAATCGTTCCTGCGGGGACGCCCGGGGCATCGAAAGCATTGACGGCATAGACATAGCTGTTGCTGGTCGCCGCAATCACAGTGGCAAAGTGGCGGCCGGCAAATTCCGGCACGGTCAACGTCACATCGTCCACGTAGAGCGGAGACGCGTACACGTGAGCGACCGTTCCCGAAAACGAATCGAAGACAGGCGACGACCAAAGGACCCCAAACGAGCCACCGCCAACATTGCTCGGCGCAAGCACGGTTTCATTGGGATTCCAGCCTGTACGCGCGCGATCTCCGTGAAACATCAACCAGTTGTAAGTTCCGGGGTCCGTCACCGGGCCCGCCAAACTCCGCCTTTGGCTATGCGCGGATTCATTCGCGGCGACTGTGACAAGGACGCATATTGCCGCGCCAAGCTTTGAACAAATGCGTCCCAACTCCGCTCTACCGACCCAGTTTGCATTCATGGTGCCCCACTCCCCGAGACAACGTGAAACGCCGCTGGCGTGTAAAAGTCAAGTGATGAGCACGACTATACCCTCCGGTACCAACGGCCGGCGGCGATTTCTTCGTCGCATGCGCTACGGTGCTATGGCAGCAGTCAGAACGGCTGTCAGCTCAACCGTTGCGCCGGCATCGGGTTTCGTAAGAAGTTTCGCCGCCCGTAACCACTGAATCTGCGTGCGCACGAGATTTGGGACTGTTTCGACGATCAGAGGACGGCGCGGGGATTGCGTCCTCAAGGCAGTTTCACGTTGGAGGAGATCCATGCGAAGCATTACAGCGTTTACGGTCGTGACATTGGGCGTCGTGGGCGCTTGGAGTTGCGGAGGTGGGGGCGGCGGGTATGGCAGTTCTACGCCCACGGGCGCCACGCCGACCCCCACGGCCACGACCGTGACCATCAACGTCATGGGCGTCAAGGGAAAGCAGTCCTTCTCGCCGAATCCTGCGTCTGTCGCGGCTGGCCAGCAGGTCATCTTCAAGAACTGCATCCCAGCATGGTGGGAAGCCTCAACACGGCAGAGACGCCCGAGCCTCCGCCCTGCACGGGGTACTGCGGATAGCCGGCGAGTACCGACTGGCGCGGCGGGCTAGCGCGATTTCAGGTACGTAGCTGCTCGCGCCTCCCCGATACCGCAGCTCCGCGAGGCGGCGCACATCGATTCCTGCGTCGCTCGAAGCTCTCGGGTGCTCATCGCTCGCTTTGCGGGCTCATGCGCCGCCGGCCCGAAGGCGCGTCCGCTCGACAATCCGGACCTCGCGTCCTCACGCGGCGAGTAAGGTAGATCGCTTCGGACATCAGTCGACAGCCTTGCCGCGAGCGGACCTTACTGCTTCGCACCGAGCAGCCAGCCCAGGCTGTTGTCGATCATCGTCGTTAGGATCGGGCTCGTGTAGATGCGGTCGCCATGGCCGTAGTTCAAGTACAGCATCCTGTAATTGGTGTTGGTCCACGCGACGGGGATATCGCCGCCGTTCAGCATGTTCTTGACGCCCATTGGGAAGTTGGATTGATCGAGCGTCAGCAGCACCTTGACGTTCGGATTCGTGCGCGGACTGGGGGTCCACGAATACCATTCGTTGATCGGCGCGACGAAGCTCGCTGGCATGTTTTTCACCGTCGGATGTCCGGGATCATCGACATTGACCCGGCCCGGCAGCGCCGGCCAATTGCTCGCCACGAAGCCGCCGCCGCCAAGGAAGTCGTTGCGGTACCACGGCCATGCGTTGCTGCTGAAGCCGGAGATGTGGAAGCCCAGCCACGCGCCGCCGCCGTCCACGTAGCGGCGGAACGCGTCGCGCTGGCCGGCAGTATGTGGCTGGTCGTTCAGCCAGATCACCAGCCGAACGTCCTTCAGCCCCGCATCGCTCAGCGCGTCCCAGTCGCTGGTCGCCGCGAAACTGTAGCCCTGGGTCACCGCGTTCGCCCCAAGCCGCCGCATCGCGTCCTGCGCGAACAGATAATGGTCGGTCTCGCCCCCGGTCGTGAAGAAGGCCAAGACCTTCCCGCGCGGCGGCTGCGCCCACGCCGTCACGGCGATCGTCATCACCAGCGCGAGCCTCACGGGCTTCAACAATCCGGTCATGCCATGCTCGTCAGATGTTTCAGGTATTGTCCACCATGACGATGCCCATCTCGAAGCCCCGTCGATCCACGCTGGCCAGTCTCCTGATCGTCCTCCTGGCCGTTGGTGCCCTGCGGGCGCAGGTCGGCGTAACCGACGGCCCTAAGGGCGTTGTCGTCAACCCGCGCACCGGCAAGGCCTATGCCGCCTTCCCCGATCTCGGCGTCGTCAAGATCCTCGACCGTGCCGGTCGGGGCGTGACGACGCTGGCGACAGGCGCCAACGTCAAGTCGCTGACGCTGAACCCGAACACCGGGCAAGTTTATGCGATGAACCGCGGCCCGGGCACGATCTCGGTGATCGATCCCATAAGCGACGCCGTCATCGCCACGCTGAAGGCCGATCGCGGAAGCTTGACCGCGCTGAATCCCGCAACCGGTCGGCTCTACGTCTCGGCCAGCACCGGCACCGATCCCTCGGTCATCGATCTCGCGACCGGGCTATCGACCGTCATCCACGCCGGCACCGAGGGCAACGCGTTGTCGGTGAACGTCCGCGCGGACAAGATTTACTTCGTCGGCTACGAGGATGATTTTCTGACGATTGTCGACGGCGCGACCAACCGATCGATGCGTCTGAAGGTGCCCGGCGTCCACCAGTGGGAGTCGGCATTCAGCGCGCGGACGGGCATGCTTTACCTGCCCAGCCCCAACGACAACGACCTCATCGTGATTGACACCGCCAGCGACACGGTCTCGACGATCGGCACCGGTCAGGTGCCGATGGCGGCTGCGGTGAACGAGGCCACCAACCGCGTCTATGTCGTCAACTATGGCAGTAGCGACCTGACCGTGATCGACGGCGCCGCCAATCGGCCGATTGCGACCATCCCGGTCGGCCTCTGGCCGCAGCAGATCGCGATCAACGCTCGCACCAACACCGTCTACGTCGTCAACACGCATGCCGACAGCGTGTCGGTGATCGACGGCAAGACCAACCGAGTGAAGGCGACAGTACCGACTGGCCGCGGCCCATGGGCGCTCGCCGTCGATCCGGTGGCCGACCGGGTCTATGTCGCCAACCGGCTCAGCGACCGGGTGACTGTGATCGACGGTCGCACCAATCGAGCGACCGAGCGGTGACACGGACCCTCGCGTTCTGCTTCGGCCTTGCCTTCGTCACAACGCCCGTCGCCCAGACCGCGAGACCGGTCACATATCGGGTCATCGCACTCGCGGAACCCGGTCGAACCCTGCACCAGGGATTTGTCGATGCGGCCATGGACTGGCTGCACAAGAAAGGGGCGGAAGAAGGCTTCGCCGTCGATTACATCCGCACGACCGATCCCATCAACGAACAGTTCCTCGCGGCACACGCGGTCTTCATTCAGCTCAACTATCCGCCATATCGCTGGACGTCCGTCGCCGAGGCTGCCTTCAAGAAAGCGATGACACAGGGCACGATCGGCTGGATCGGCTTCCATCACGCCTCGCTGCTCGGCAGATTCGACGGGTTCGAGATGTCGCCCTTCTTTCACGAATTCATGGGCAACATCGTTTTCAAGAGCTACATCCCTGACTTTGCGACCGCCACCGTCCACGTTGAAGCCTCGGCGCATCCGGTGCTCAAGGGACTGCCGCAGACTTTCCCCATCGAGAACGACGAGTGGTACACCTACGACCGATCGCCTCGTCCTGACGTTCAGGTTCTCGCCAACGTGGATGAGAATAGCTACGAACCCGCGCGGACGGTGAAGATGGGCGACCACCCCGTCATCTGGACAAATCCCCACTACAAGGCGCGCAACGTCTACTTCCAATTCGGCCACAAGGGGGCGCTGTTGCAGAACCCTTACTTCACCCAGGTGTTCTTAAATTCCATTCATTGGGCGGCCGGACACTCGCCGCGCGCCGGCCGCATTCGCGGCTACGCCGCTTCGGCGAGACAGCCTTCGCCTGATCGGCCTGCTCGCAACATGGCGATGCCGGCCTGGCCTAGCCGAGGGCTGGCGGAGAGAATGGGATTCTTGCAAAGCGCCGAGGAAAACCGCGCCGACAATCGAGGATTAGCGGCCAACGCGCGCTAGCGAGATACTTTGGGCTCGTCCGATTGTTTCGTCCGGCGCGGCTGTTTGCCGCTCTTGTCGCGATTTGCCCACACCATGTCACTCGCCGCGAAGCACTCGCAAGCACGGACGTCCCTCAGGCTGTGATCCGCTGGCACTGTCGGGCCGCGACGACGGTGGTCACCCCTTCGTCGCGGGCGTGTATCCACTGCTCCAGGACGAGACGTGCTTCTTCATCGCAGTCGATTTCGACAAAAGGCGGCTGGCGCGATGACGCGGCGGCGTTCCTGGACACTTGCCGCCGCCTGGATCTTCTGTGCGCGGACGCGCGAGTGGCGGTAGAGTTCGACGGCCCGCAGCACCTTTCGTACCTGGTCGCGTATCGACGCGACCGCCGGAAGGATCGGGTGCTCCAGGAGCATGACTATTTCGTGTTGCGGTTCCTCGCCGAAGACGTGGGAAAAGACCTGGCCACGGTCCTCGATGCCATTCTCAGAGCGGTCACTCGCCGCCGAGCCACGATTCCGCTTGTCTTGCACCGCGTCAGGTCATGAGACCGCGAGAACGCTCGCGCTGAAAGACGTCGCCGGCCTACTGGCGACTGTCGCTCTCGATGTCGCTCAGAATGTCACTCGACGATGCGGCAGATGAATTCGCTGGGGGATGCCGGCTGATCGACTACGGTGGTTGAGACTCTCGTGCTCTCGGTGAAATCGTCGGAAACAGGCCTGGTTTCGCAACGCCGGAATTGGCGGAGAGAGTGGGATTCTTGAAAAACGCTGAGCAAAACTACCCGGCAAACGGTGATTCCGAGCCAAGGTGCACGACGCCAACGACTTAGGTTCATCCGACCGCTTCGTCTGTTTGCGTCTGTTCGCCGCTGTTTTCGCGTCTTGCCCAGACAATGACACTCGAAATGTCACTCGCGCGAAGCGCCCGGGAGACACGGGCGTCGCCATCGCCAGGATGCCGTTTGCGAACCGTCGAGGCTACAATGAGAACGGAGACTGCGATGCCCGAAAGTAGTGAAGACGCGCTCCTCGCGCGGATCACGACGAACCCGGCAATCTTCGCCGGCAAGCCGATCCTGCGAGGACATCGTCTCGCCGTTGAGCATGTGCTTGGTATGCTGGCGGCCGGCGACACACCGGAGACAATCCTGAAGGGGTACGCGTGGCTCGAACCCGATGATATTCGCGCGTGCCTCGTCTATGCGCGACGCGTGGTCGGGCACGAACGGATTGAACCAGCGCTAACGAACCGCTGAGTGTGAAGGTCCTGCTCGATGGCTGTGTCTGGGGCGGCGCCCGCGATGCGCTCACCGCTGCCGGAAACGAGGTCGAATCGACTGCCGATTGGCCGAGGGATCCAGGAGACGCTGAGGTCCTGGCACACGCCCACCGCAACGGACAGGTGCTCATCACTCTCGACAAGGACTTCGGGGAGATCGTCATCGTCCGCCGGCAACCTCACAGCGGAATCGTGCGATTGGTGACCTTCCGGGCGGAACAACAGGGCCCGGCGTCGATCGTGGCGCTCACACGCTATCGCGAGGAGCTCGTCAAGGGCGCTATTGTGACGGTCGAACCATGTCGAGTGCGAGTGCATCTGGAAATGCATGGCGGCTCTTGATCCGCAAATGATCCACCGCAGAGGGACTCGCACATCGCCACCTTCAATGGTTACATCGGTATTGACTACTCGGGCGCAGAAACCCCGACCTCAAGCCTGAAGGGTCTTCGCGTCTGTGTGGCGGACGCGTTCTCCTCACCGACAGAAGTCGGGCCGCCGCGGAGCCCACGCAAGCATTGGACACGTCGCGGTGTTGCCGAATGGCTCGCCGCACAGCTTGGCGGCACCAACCCGACGCTGGTAGGCATCGATCACGCATTCTCCTTTCCAATTCGATACTTCCAGGCACACGAACTGCTTGGACTGGCCGACCTTCCTCGACGACTTTCAGCGCCATTGGCCGACTGACGGAAACCCTGTCGAGGTCGATTTCGTCCGCGATGGCGTTTGTGGCAATGGTGGCCAGGCACGATGCGGCAACCGACGCTGGCGCCGCTTGACGGAAGTTCGAACGAAGGCCGCAAAGTCGGTCTTCCATTTCGACGTGCAAGGCGCCATCGCCAAGTCCGCGCACTCAGGATTGCCGTGGCTACGATTCCTGCGGCAGCAGCTGCAGGGAGTGGCACTTCTGGCCATTCGACGGATGGGACATTGCGGCGGGACGTTCGGCGATCGTCGAGGTTTATCCGAGACTGTTTAGCTCGATGTTTCCACCTGAAGGCCGTACGAACGATCGGGCATGACGCGTACGCCATCGCTGCCTGGATGCGCCACACTGACGTTGACAACCGGCTGCCGCGATTCCTGGCACCGCCGGCGTTCGCCGAAGATCGCGCTCTGGCTGAGATCGAGGGATGGATCCTGGGCCAGCGATGAAACTAATGGCACCCAGAGATGTCACCCGCAGCGGCGACCGCCCGTTTTCATCACGGAATCGCGGCTTGTGATGGTGGTTGGTCGAGAGAATCGTGCTCTTTAGGAAATCGCCAAAAACAGGCCTGTTTCTGCGAAAGCTGAATTGGCGGAGAGAGTGGGAGTCTTGCGAAGCGGCAAGGAAAACCGCGCCGAAATCGAGGCTTACAGGCCAAGCCGTACGAGCCCCAGGGACTTGCCCTCGGCCGACTGTTTCGTCTGCTTTCGTCTATTCGCCGTCGTTTGCGTCTCCTGCCCGCACGATGACACTCAGAATGTCACTCGCCGGGAAGCACTCGGTGCTGGCCGGCGCCTAGGCTGGAACGACGACGTATTCAGCGAAAGATGTCGACGCCGGAACGGGCTGCTTGTCCTCAATCAATCCTTCGACGTGCATCTGGACTGCTTCGTACATCCGCCGTTCGGTCTCTTCTCGCGTTGCGCCGGTCGCCACGCACCCGGGCAGGTCCGGCGAATACGCCGAGTAATTGTCGCCAGCGCTCTCGATGACGATCAGGAAGCGATGCATGTTCATGCCTTGAGTCCCGCCTGTTTCAAAATGCTGTTGAACGTCCCAGGCGCCAGGTCGTCCGATGGGTGCCCCGCAATCGTGACACGTCCGGGCTTCGTCGGGTGCCTGAACTGGCGGTGGCTGCCCTTCGTCGCGACTTCCCGCCAGCCATCGGATTCGATCAGCTTAATCGCCTCGCGAACCTTCGGCACAGGGGCATTTTACCCTGAGAGACCGTCCTATCCATCCGCAGATGTTCGCTGTCGGGGGCGATACAATGGGGGCGGAGCTCCGATGTCCGACACCGACGAAGAGACGCTCGTCGCGCGCATCACAACAAACTCGGCAATCTTCGGCGGCAAGCCGATCATCCGTGGGCATCGACTGGCCGTCGAGCGCGTGCTCGGGATGTTGGCCGCCGGCGACACGGCTGAGACGATTCTGAAGGGCTACGTCTGGCTCGAGTCCGACGACATTCGCGCCTGCCTTCTCTACGCCCGACGCGCCCTCAGCAACGAATCAATCGAGCCTCCGTCGACGAATCACTGAACGCAAGGACAGCGTACATACATCAATTGACGATCGGGCAAGACAGATGGACCTTTGCATCGTCAACCAATCGTCGTCGCCCCAAGCCAAGATCGCGCTCTTCCGCGCTCTGTTTCGCGGGCGCGGGGACGTCTACCCGCGCCGCTTCGAGAGCCGCCGGACCGGCAAGGCTGGGTACGCCCCGGCCTGCGCGAACGAGTGGGTGCGTGGCATCTGCGAGAAGCCGCGCATCAAGTGCGCCGAATGTCCCAATCGCCAGTTTCTCCCGGTAACTGACGACGTGATTCGCTGGCACCTATCCGGCCGCGACGACGGTGGTCAGCCCTTCGTCGCCGGCGTTTACCCCCTACTCCAGGATGAGACGTGTTTCTTCATCGCAGTGGACTTCGACAAAGGCAGCTGGCGTGATGACACTGCGGCGTTTCTGGACACTTGCCGCCGTCTAACCCTTCCCGCGGCCCTCGAGCGATCACGCTCCGGGCGCGGGGGGCATGTGTGGCTGTTTTTCGATGAGGCTATTCCGGCGGCCCTCGCTCGACGGCTGGGTTCACACATCCTCACCGAGACGATGGAGGGACGGCCGGAGGTTGGACTCGATTCGTACGACCGTCTCTTTCCGAATCAGGACACGCTACCGCAGGGCGGATTCGGCAACTTGATCGCTTTACCGCTGCAGAAGGGACCGCGGGGACAGGGACACAGCCTGTTCCTGGATGACCAGTTCGAGCCGTGGGCGGACCAGTGGGCATTCCTCGCGGCCGTCCGCAAGATCAGCCGCGCGCAGGCCGAATCCGTCGTCCAGAACGCCGAAAGGCGTGGTCGCATACTCGGCGTGCGTCTACCGCCACAGGAGGATGGAGGCGACGAGCCGTGGACGGCTCCTCCATCGCGTCACCGCCGGGATTCCCCGATTGCCGGCGAACTGCCACAAACGATTGAACTCGTGCTCGGCAATCAGATCTACATCGCTAAGGACGGACTCCATCCCGCGTTGCGGAACCGCCTTCTGCGCCTGGCGGCGTTTCAGAATCCCGAGTTCTACCGAGCGCAGTCGATGCGGCTCTCCACCTACGACAAGCCGCGCGTCGTCGCCTGCGCCGAAGACCACGCGCATCACATCGGACTCCCACGAGGGTGCCTGGAAGAGGTGCGGCAACTGCTGAGTGCCTTGGGCGTCTCTATGATTGTTCGCGACGAGCGGTGCCCGGGCGAACGGATCGTCGTCAGATTTCAGGGCGAGCTGCGCGCGGAACAGAAAACGGCGGCGCAGGCGATGCTGGCCCACGACACCGGCGTGCTGGCCGCAACAACCGCCTTTGGCAAGACAGTCGTCGCCGCATGGCTGATCGCAGAACGAGGCGTGAACTCACTCGTTCTCGTTCATCGTCAACAATTGCTCGACCAGTGGGTTGATCGACTGTCTGCCTTCTTCGGCATTCCAGCGAAATCGATCGGCCGAATTGGGGGTGGGCGGCACAAACCAACCGGACAGGTCGACGTCGCTCTCATTCAGAGCCTGGCCAGAAAGGGTGTGGTCGACGATCGCGTAGCCGGCTACGGCCAGATCATCGTCGACGAGTGTCACCACGTTTCGGCACACAGCTTCGAGGCAGTCGCACGCCAGGCGAAGGCGCGGTTCATCGTTGGGCTATCGGCGACTGTTGCCCGTAAGGACGGTCACCACCCGATTATCTTCATGCAGTGCGGACCGGTCCGGTACCGAGTTAACGCGAAAGCGCAGGCCGCGGCGAGACCATTCTTGCATCTCGTACTCGTGCAACCGACAGCGTTTCAGTCGGCCAGGAGTCCTGAAGCCGACAAGCGCGTCGAGTTTCAAGCCCTGTATCAGGAGCTGGTTTCCGATGAATCACGAAACCGTCGCATTCGCGACGCGGTCATCCAATCGGCACACACCGGCCGTTCGCCCCTCGTGCTGACGGAGCGCAACGATCACCTTGACCGCCTTGAGGCGCTACTCGCTACGGAAGTCCGTCACGTGGTGGCTCTTCGAGCGGGCTTGGGGAAGAGACAGCGCCAGGCTGTCGCGGACCGGCTCGCAGCGATTCCTGCCGGGGAACCGCGCGTGATTCTGGCAACCGGCAAGTACGTGGGGGAGGGCTTCGACGATCCTCGGCTGGACACTCTGTTCCTGACGCTTCCTGTTTCGTGGCGCGGGACGGTCGCCCAGTATGCCGGCCGGCTGCACCGTTTGTGCGACGGAAAGAAGGAGGTGCGGATCTACGACTTCGCGGACCTCAACGTGCCGATGCTGGCGCGCATGTTCGACCGGCGATGTCGCGGTTATGAGGCCATCGGGTACGAGATCGTCCTGCCGGCGAGCGCCATTCCCGGTTGGCCGACGGACGTGGTGCTGCCGTCGGATCCTGGCTGGAAGCACGACTACGCCGCCAGTGTGCGCAGGCTTGTTCGCGACGGCGTCGACGTGCCCCTTGCCGGCCTGTTCGTTCAGGCCGCTCGTCCGACACCGCCGGACGCCGATGGTGCGAACCGCGCGCGAAGTGCAACTGAGGCGTTTCTCTATCGGCGTCTGGAAACTTTGGCGGAAACCAAGAGCTGGTTCGGGATTAACGCCGAGTTGCCAATTGCCTTCGATGGTGTCGGGCGCCTTGAAGTGGATCTTCTGTGCGCGGACGCGCGAGTGGCGGTAGAGATCGACGGCCCGCAGCACCTTTCGGACCCGGTCGCGTATCGACGCGACCGGCGGAAGGATCGGGTGCTCCAGGAGCATGACTATTTCGTGTTGCGTTTCCTCGCGGAAGACGTCGGAAAAGAGCTAGACACGGTCCTCGATGCCATTCTCAGAGCGGTCAGTCGCCGCCGATCGACGATTCCACTTGTGCTGCACCGCGGCGTCGGACGGGAAGCGCCGAAAGAACGCGAGCGCTGAAAAGATGATGCCGACAATCACGGTCTGTCGTCTTGGATGTCACGCAGAAATGTCACCCGATGATGCGGGTCGCGGATTTGCGCGCGCAGGCGGGCTGATCCGTGCATGCTGGTGAAGACTCTGGTGCTCTCGTGGGAATCGTCGAAAACAGCCCTGTTTCCCCGGCGCGGGAACTGGCGGAGAGAGTGGGA
>WNFI01195604.1_pt2 | contig 18039 bp, 19 predicted proteins | sample 5400471 | NCBI WGS metagenome assembly WNFI01 (sample SAMN13153348, study PRJNA577476) | soil metagenome | isolation source: 100 cm saprolite on Douglas fir-dominated hillslope | place: USA:California | collected 2013-09-17 | reverse complement strand
GCTTCGTGGTTCTCCGGTGTGAGGTGCGGTCGCAGCATCCGGACGGAGGAGAGGGACATCGCGCCGGAGGCAAGCAGGTCGAGGATCACCGGAAAGTCTCGGCAAGCGCGAGCCGCATGGATACGGTTACAGGTGGCGTCCTCCGAGAGCCGAAGCACCTCCGTGCAGTACGTGAAGAGCGACCCGCAGCCTTGGGCGGCGAAGAGGGCGGGTCGAGTATCGAGCTCAGCCAGGTGGGCTACGAGCTCGACCGTTGCCTCGCGCTCCTTGCCGGCGAGCACAGCGACGCGCGCGAGGAGATCGTGATCCGAGAGGCTAGAGGCGAGAGCGAGGATGTTCGTGTTCATGTCCTATACCCATCACGGTGATTTTTAGGCCTCAGCCACGGCTCTGAACTGCGCCAGGAGCGCCGCGTCGAGGTCGCTTCTGCGGGCGCGATTCCCGCGGCGCGGAAACAGCGCAGAGAGGCAACGACGCATTCCAGCAGCGGTTGTAGACGCGTGCGCGCAGCGGAATGAATCGCGTGTTCGGAAACCCAGGTCCGAAGTGTCTGAGGTCAAAAAGAAATATTTGACGTCAGAAGAAAGATTGGGCGCGCGCCACCTGGACGTGGTCAGCAGCGCGACACGATTCACCCGGTTAGCAAGTAGAGGTGGGCGCGCGCAAGACGAATTACTCCGTCCGATTCCCCTTGTCGCCGAGCCCCATCTCGTCGAGGATGGCCGCGTCCTCACGCCAGCGCTCTCGGACCTTCACGAACAACCCCAGGAATATCTTCGTGCCGAGGAAGTCCTCGATCTGCCGGCGCGCGGCCGTGCCCACCTCCTTGAGCATGGCCCCGCCCTTCCCGATGAGGATGCCTTTCTGGCTCTCGCGCTCGGCGAATATGGTGGCCTCGATGCGCACCAGCCCCTCTTCTTCCTTGAAGCTCTCAATCACGACGCCCGTGGTGTAGGGGATCTCCTCCCGGGTCATGCGCAGGATCTGCTCGCGCACCATCTCCGCCACGAAGAACCGCTCCGGGAGGTCGGTGAGGAAGTCCTCGGGGTAGAGGCGCGGCCCCTCCGGCAGGTGCTTCAACAGCAGGGACGACAGCACGTCCACGTTGTCGCCGTCGCGGGCGGAGATGGGCACGACCTCCACGAAGTCGAGGAGAGTCCGGTACTGGTCGATCACGGAGAGGATCTTCGGCCTGGGCACGCGGTCGATCTTGTTGATGGCGAGGATCACCGGGCGGCCGGCCTTCTTGAGCACTTCGCGCACGTAGCGATCGCCGGGCCCGTAGGCCTCGGTGACGTCGATGACCCACACCGCGAGGTCCACCTGCCCCAGGCTCTTCTCCGCCGTGTCGACCATGCGCCGGTTCATGCGGTGCATCGGCTTGTGGATCCCCGGCGTGTCGAAAAGGACGATCTGGCCCTCGGGCTTGTTCACGACGGCCAGGATGCGGTTGCGCGTGGTCTGGGGCTTGTCGGAGACGATGGCGACCTTCTGCCCGACGAGCTGGTTCACCAGCGTGGACTTTCCGACGTTGGGCCGCCCGACGACGGACACGAAGCCGGCGCGACCTCCGGCCGTCGGCGGCGTCAGTGACACGTGCCGGTGCCGCTGTCCGCGAGCGGCATGGCGGCCGAGGCCAGGAACTTCCACTCGTAGCCGGTGGGAGCGAGCCGCAGGGCGAGGACGCCGAAGCTGGTGGTGTCCTGGATCTCGCTGTTGGGCAGGATGGTGCGGAAGGGGGTGATGCTGCGGCCCCCCGTGCCCACGACGAACTCACGCAGGCCGTGCTCGGGATCGGAGGTGCCGTCCGGGCGCTGCGGCGCGAAGCGTTCGTAGTGATGGTCGTGGCCGCAGAGGTAGACGTCGGCCCCGTACTCGTAGAGGGCCTGCCACAGCGCGGTCAGGTTCGCACTGCTCCCATTGATGCCGGAGCTGAAGCGCGGATGGTGCGCGTAGGCGAGCGTGCAGGGCCGCTTGTTCTCCTGCAGATCCTGGCGCAGCCAGCGCTCCTGGGGCGAGTTCACCCCGCAGCCACCCCGGAGGGCGCCGCAGTTGCTGTTGAGGGCGATCAGGTGCCAGTCCCCGACCGTGTAGCTGTAGTACCCCTTGTCGCGCTCGCCCGCGACACCGGTGACCGCCCCCGGCCCGTTGAAGAAGTCAAAGTAGCCGCGCGCGGTGGGGTCTTCCTGGTACTCGTGGTTGCCGGGCACGGGGCGGCTGATCGCGCGGAGGCGGCCCCAGGAAAGGTTGTAGGCCGTGGCGTACTCGTTCTCGGAGCCCGTCTCGTATTGGTTGTCCCCGAGGGGAAGGACGAGGTCGGGGGCGAGCGTCTCGACCACGGCCAGGGTCTCGAGATGGCGGCAGGGATCGCGCGATCCCGGCGCGCACACGATGTCGCCGGCGGCGGCGATGGTGGGCAGGCGCACGGGCTCGGCGGACGGGAGTGGCTGCGGCGAAGGGACCGGCGTCGGGGACGCGCCGCCGCAGGACGCGCCCACCACGATCGCCGTCCCCAGCGCGCCGCCGAGGAGCAGGACACGGCCGGCCCTCACGAGGCCTCGGCCTGCGCGGGCTTGCGGCGGAAGCGCACGCGGTTCACGCGCTTGTGCTCCGCGGAAACGACCTCGATGGTGAATCCCTTGTAGTCGATCCGCTCTCCCGTGCGGGGCACGCGACCGAACGCGGCCGCCACCAAGCCTCCTACCGTGTCGACATTGTCTCCCTCGGCGAGCGGCACTTCCAGGGCCTGCTCCAGGCGGTCGACGTTCACCCGTCCCGCCACCAGCACCGCCCCGTCCGGCTCCACCACGATCGGCTCCGCTTCCACGTCGTACTCGTCCTTGATCTCCCCGACGATCTCCTCGACGATGTCCTCCACCGTCACCAGCCCCGCCGTGCCGCCGTACTCGTCGATGACGACCGCGAACGTGATGCGGCCGGCCTGGAACTCCTGCAGCAGCTCCGCGATCATCTTCGTTTCCGGCACCACCAGGGCGGGCCGGACCAAGGGTCGCAGGGGGTCGGAGGGCGATCCCTCGTGGTCGATGAGATCGCGCACGGTGACCACGCCGACCGCCGTGATCAACCGATCTTCGTTGGTGTCGTGCACGGGCGCCGGCGGGACCTCCGGCACCGGCGTGGGCATCTCCTCGTCCGCGGCCGAGGCCGGCTCGCCGCGCGCGCGGCGGCGCAGCGTGCGCACCAGCGGATTCATGAGCTGCACGTAGGCGTGGAAGGCCGGAAGCAGCAGGAGGAGCGAGCGCTCCGGGTTCCGGCGCACCAGGCTGTAGGGCAGGGTCAGGCGGAGGAGGAGCAGGTAGATGACCATGGCCCCGAACGCCACCACGATCGCCCAATGCTGGAGGCGCTCCAGGAACATCGCGGTGATGACGACGGTGATGCCGACGTGCGCGGTGTAGGTGCCGATGTGGATCGGCATCAGCAGGCTGGGCGGGTCCTCCAGGTACCGGTTCACCAGCTCCGCGCGCGGGTTGTTGACCGCGAGGTGCGCGAGGCGCCGCCGCTTCACGAGGTAGAAGGCGGCCTCCACCGTGGCCAGCGAGATGGAGATGGCCACGAGCAGGATCGCGCTCAGGATGAGCAGGATGGTGGAGATCACGAGGGGCGCTCCCGGGCCGTGCGCGCGCCCGTGCCGAGGAGCCTCTTCCGCAAGCGCGATTCCAGGCGGTCCATGGTCCCGTCGTCCGTCTCGTGGTCGTAGCCGAGCACGTGCAGGAAGCCGTGCAGGGTCAGGATCTCCAGCTCCTGGCCGAGCGTGCGGCCGAAGCGGGGCGCGTTGCGGGCCGCGCGGTCGAGGCTGATCACGATGTCGCCCAGCCCGACGTCACCGCCGGGACCGGGAAACGACAGCACGTCCGTCGCCTTGTCCTGGTGGCGGTAACGGGCGTTGAGGCGCCGGACGGGCGCGTCGCTGGTCAGCACCAGCGCGACCTCGCCCGACACGCGCAGCGCGCGGGCCGCGTCGTGGATCACGCGCCGCAGGCGCGCGGCCGGAATCCGCCGGCGCCGCTGCTGGTTGAGCAGGACCACCTCGAGGTGCGCCGAACGCCTTCTCACCGCCGTGGTCCTCAGCGCGCCGGCGTCTGCGCCTGCGCCGCCCCGTAGGCGTCGTAGGCCTTGACCACCGATTGCACCAGCTTGTGGCGCACCACGTCCTTCTCGTCGAAGTACACGAACGAGATGCCTTTCACGCCGGAAAGCACGGCGATGGCTTCCACGAGGCCGGACGTACGGCCGGCGGGCAGGTCGATCTGGGTGATGTCGCCCGTGATCACCACCTTGGAGCCGAAGCCGATGCGGGTCAGCACCATCTTCATCTGTTCGGTGGTCGTGTTCTGGGCCTCGTCGATGATCACGAACGCGTCGTTGAGGGTGCGGCCGCGCATGAAGGCGATGGGCGCGACCTCGATCGCGTTGCGCTCGAGGAGGCGCGACACCCGGTCGTAGTCGAGGAGGTCGTAGAGCGCGTCGTAGAGCGGACGCAGATAGGGGTCGACCTTGTCCTGCAGGTCGCCGGGCAGGAAGCCCAGCTTCTCCCCCGCTTCCACCGCCGGCCGCGCGAGCACGATGCGCGCGACGGACTTCGCGAGAAGGCTGCTCACGGCTTGAGCCACCGCGAGGTACGTCTTGCCCGTGCCGGCCGGGCCTATCCCGAACACCATGTCGTTCTTCTCGAGCTCTTCGAGGTACGCGCGCTGGTTGAGACTGCGCGGGACCACCACCTTCTTGGCCCCGCGAATGGCGGCCTTCATCAGGAAGTCGCGCAGGCGCGCGCCGGGGTCCTGGCTCAGGAGCTGGGCGGCCACGCGGACGTCGCCCGGGGAAGCGGCGTAGCCGTCCTTGATCATCGACCCGAGCTGATCGAAGAGCTGCACGACCACGTCCTCGCCCTCGCCCTCCCCCTCGACGAGCAGCGTGGTGCCGTCGTTTTTGATGCGGACCCTGAGGTTGTCCTCGAGGAAGCGGAGGTTCTCGTCGCGGTTCCCGAACAGCGTCTCCGCCGCTTGCTCCGGAAGGGCCACGCGCTTCATGGCGTGACGCCGCGCGCGTCGGGAGGCGTACTCAGGAGGGCGTAAGTGTGCAGGCGCGGAGGGGTGTGAAAGGACGTCTTGGGGGCTCCGCCCGCATGAAAATAGCCTATCACTAGGTCGAGCGGATCACCACGATGCCGAGATCGCGGAGCTGATCGTCCCTTACCGGTGAAGGGGATCCGGTCATGAGGTCGGTGAAGCTCGCCGTCTTGGGGAAGGCGATCACGTCCCGGATGGACGGTTCCCCGGCCAGGATCATGACGATACGATCGACGCCGAGCGCAATCCCGCCGTGCGGGGGCGTCCCGTACTGGAGGGCCTCCAGGAAGAACCCGAAGCGGTCCCTGGCCTCCTCGTCCGTCATGGACAGGATGCGGAAGATCTTCGCCTGCAGCTCGGACTCGTGGATACGGAGGCTGCCCCCGCCGACCTCGTACCCGTTGAGCACGATGTCGTAGGCCTTCGCCCGCACCTTCCCGGGATCGCTGTCGAGCAGGTGGCGGTCCTCGTCCCGCGGCGCGGTGAAGGGGTGGTGCAGGCTGACGTAACGCTTCTCCTTGGCGTCGTAGCCGAAGAGCGGGAATTCCGTCACCCAGAGGAAACGAAAGGCCTTCTCGTCGACGAGCTTGAGCTCCTTGCCCATCTCCAGGCGCAGGATGCCCATGGCCATCGACACGGGCTCGTCGGCGTCCGTGCCCACGAGGATGGTGTCGTCTTTGGCCGCGCCGATCTTCTCGAGGAGCCGGCGGGCCACGGGCTCACTCGCACCCTTCTTACCAAGGTTCGTCACCGCGTCATCGCTTGCCTTCAGGACGAAGAGGTTCCGCTTGGACGCGTGCGCATCGGGGACGATACGGCCGAGCCAGAGTTCCTCGTTGACCTTCCGCAGCCGTGTGCCCGACACACCCGAGGACGCGGGAAGCACGATGGCCCGGCACCGTGCTCCCGCGTCGACAAGGCCGGGGAACGTGTCCAGGCCGAGGGTCTTCATCTCCTCGGAGACGTCGGTGATGGGCATGGCGAAGCGCAGGTCGGGCTTGTCGCTGCCGTAGCGCTCCATCGCGTCTTTGTAGGTGACGCGCGGGAACGGCCGCGCGACCTCGACTCCGACCAGACGCGCCAGCTTCACGTACAGCGCCTCCGTGATGTCGAAGACGGTCTCCTCGCGCGGGAAGGACATCTCGACGTCCACCTGCGTGAACTCAGGCTGGCGGTCGGCGCGGTTGTCCTCGTCGCGGAAGCAGCGCACGACCTGGAAGTAGCGGTCGATGCCCGCCACCATCAGGATTTGCTTGAAGAGCTGCGGCGACTGCGGCAGCGCGTAGAAGCTGCCGTGATGGATGCGCGAGGGCACCAGGAAGTCGCGGGCGCCTTCCGGCGTCGATTTCGTGAGCATGGGGGTCTCGATCTCGTAGAACCCGTGCTCGTCGTAGTGCCGGCGCACCTCCATGGTGACCTTGTGCCGCAGGCGCAGGTTGCGGTGGTAGCGCGGCCGCCGCAGGTCGAGGTAGCGGTACTTGAGCCGGGCACGTACTCGCCGCGCACGTGGTCGGCGGCGTCGTGGGCCTCCTTGGAGACCTCCGGCCGGGCCACCACCTGGCAGATGCCCTCGCGGTCGCGCAGGTCGATGAAGATGACGCCGCCGAGGTCGCGGCGCGTGGCCGCCCAGCCCATGAGCGTCACCGTCTGCCCGACGTGCTCGGGGCGGAGGGTACCCGCGTAGTGCGTGCGCGTGAGGTTGCCCAGCGTCTCAGCCAACGGTCGTCTCCTTGATGAGGTATTCGGCGGCGGCGTCCAGACCGACCTCTTCCTGGGTCGAAGCCTTCATGTCGCGGATGGTCCAGCGCGCCTTGGCCATCTCGTCCTCGCCCAGGATGGCCACGAAGCGGGCGCCCAGCTTGTCCGCCCTCTTCATCTGGGACTTCAGGCCCCGGCCCTCGTGGTCCGTCATCGCGCTGACCCCCGCCTTGCGGAGCTGCCGTTGCAGGCGGAGGGCGAAGTCACGGGCCTCCGGGACGAGGGGCGCGAGGAAGACCTCGCAGCGCGCCTCCACCGGCACGGGCGGGATCAGCATGACCAGCCGTTCCATGCCCAGGGCGAAGCCGATGCCGGGAATGTCCGGGCCGCCGAGCTCCTTCACCAGCCCGTCGTAGCGTCCGCCTCCGAGCACGCTGTTCTGCGCGCCCAGCTCCCCGCTCAGCACCTCGAACGTGGTGCGGATGTAATAGTCCAGGCCGCGCACCAGGCGATGGCTGAGGCGATAGGGGATCTGAAGGAGCTCCAGCTCGCGCCGCACCTCCGCGAAGTGCGCGCGGCACTCGTCGCAGAGGTGGTCCGAGATCCTCGGGAGCGACTCGATGACGGGCTGGTCGTCCGGGACCTTGCAGTCGAGGACGCGCAGCGGGTTCGTCTCCGTGCGGCGCTGGCAATCGGCACACAGCTTGCCGGACTGGGCGCGCAGGGCCGTCCGCAGCGTCTCCACGTAGGCGGGGCGGCACTTCGCGTCACCTACGGAGTTGAGCACGAGCTCGTACTGGGTCAGGCCGCAGCCCTGGAGGTACGCGAGCGCCATCTCGACGACCTCGACGTCGATGGACGGGCTGGTGACGCCGAAGACTTCCACGTTGACCTGGTGGAACTGGCGGTAGCGGCCCTTCTGCGGGCGCTCGCGGCGGAACATCGGCCCGGTGGTGTAGACCTTGAGCGCGGGGTCCGTATTGATGAGGTTGTGCTCGATGACGGCGCGGACGATGCCGGCCGTTGCCTCCGGGCGCAGGGTCAGGGAGCCGCCGTCGCGGTCCTCGAAGGTGTACATCTCCTTCGAGACGATGTCCGTCTCCTGCCCGATGCCGCGCGCGAACAGGTCCGTCACCTCGAAGATCGGCGTGCGGATCTCGCGGTAGCCGTAGAGGGCGAAGAGCGCGCGGGCCGTGCCCTCAATGCGGTGCCAGGCCGCGATCTCGTCAGGAAGAAGGTCCTTGGTGCCTTTGACAGATTGGATGGCCATAACCAAGCGTTTATTGAGATGGGGGGCGCTGCGTCGCGCCCCCCAAACCCCCCGCCGCTCCGCCGAAGTGAATTCGGCTGCGCGGCGCGGTCCGTGGCCGATTCCTGGTCATCTGGCCCCTTGCCCCCCCGCTTCGGCCAGGTACGTCTCCTTGTACTCGAAATAGTTCTGGGCGTAGACGCGCAGCCCCTGGCGCTCCTCTTCCGTGATCGGGCGGCGCACCTTTCCGGGCAATCCCATCACGAGGCTCCGCGGCGGGACCTCCATCCCCTCCGGGATGAGCGTGCCCGCGGCCACGATGCACTCGTCGCCGATCTTCGCGTCGTTGAGGATCGTCGCCCCCATCCCGATCAGGCAGTAGGAGCCGATCGTGCAGCCGTGGAGGGTGACGGAATGCCCGACGGTCACGTGATCCGCGAGCACAGTCGGGTGCCGCGCCTTGAAGACATGCACGACGCAGTTGTCCTGGATGTTGGTGTGGGGGCCGATGCGGATGGAGTGCACGTCGCCGCGCACGACCGCGTTCATCCACACGCTCGCGTGGTCGCCCAGCTCGACGTCGCCGATGACCTGGGCGGAGGCGTCGACGTACACGCGCTGGCCCAGTCGCGGACCGACACCTTTGTAGCAGCGAAGCATGCCCTCTCCAGGAAACCCTCAGTTTATGCCATAGTGGGCCCTCCAACCACAATGAAGGTCGTGGTCGCGACCACTCAGGACCTGTTCGTGCGCGGTGGCGGAGCCACCTACCACGCGGAGGGACTCGCGGCCGCTCTTGCCTCGCTCGGCCACGAGGTGGAGACGGTGCGCATCCCCTTCGGGTGGCGCCACAAGTACGAGGTGCTGCGCCAGGCCTATCAGTGGCGGATGCTCGACCTCCGCGAGACCGGCGCCGACCTCGTCCTCACCCTGAAGTTTCCGGCCTTCTACGTGCGCGCCGACCGCAAGGTGGCCTGGGTCCTCCATCAGCACCGGCCCCTCTACGACAACTTCGACCAGCCGGAGTACTCGGCCTTCTCCTCGAAGATCGCGGAGGACGTCGCCATTCGCGACGCCGTACAGCGCTGGGACACCGCCTACCTGGGGGAGATGCAGCGGATCTTCACGAACTCGCAGACGGTGGCGGATCGGCTCCGCCGCTACAACGGCCTCGAGGGCACGCCCCTCTACCACCCGCCGCCAGCCGCGGGCCGTCTGCGCCCGGGACCCTTCTCCGACTACGTCCTCTGGGTGGGCCGCCTGGAGGCGAACAAGCGGCCGGGCCTTCTGCTCGACGCGCTCGCCCTCACGAAGTCGAAGGTGCGCGCCGTCTTCGCCGGACGGGGGCCGCAGGAGGATGCCCTGCGGCAGTCCGCGCGGGCGCAAGGGCTGGAAGGGCGGGTCGAGCTGCGCGGCCTCGTTTCCGACGAAGAGAAGATTGCTCTCTACGCGGGCGCGCGCGCCGTGGTGTACCCGCCGTTCCACGAGGATCTCGGATACGTCACGCTGGAGGCCTTCCTGGCCGGCAAGCCGGTGATCACCACGGCCGACGCGGGCGGGCCGACGGAGTTCGTGCGTGACGGCGTCAACGGGTTCGTCGCGAAAGACGCCGCGGGCATAGCGGCCGCCATCGATGCCTATGCGGACGACGCCGACCTGGCCGCCCGGCACGGCACCGCCGGGCGCGCGACGTATGCCGAGAAGATCCCGACCTGGGAATCGGTGTGCGCCCGCCTGCTGGAGGGCGCGTGAGCGATTCCGCCACCATCGTCCGCAACATCCTCATGCACATCGCGGCCGGCGTGCTCGTCCACGAGACGCCGCCGGCGGCGGAGGCGCTGCTGGTCGACGACCTGGCCGAGACGCTCGCCGACCTGCTGCGGCAGGCAGAGGCCGCACCCGCTCTCCATTCTACGCGCTGAGCCTTGCAGCGCCCGAGTGCGGATGTTAGCCTGCGCCGCCAATGAGCCAGGCCGAAGTCTCCCTCAAGGCGGGCGGATTTGGCCGCACCATGCGCACGGACGCGTGGTGGGCCCAGCCGGCGCTCGTGTTCCTCGTCCTGTCCGCCTTCGTGGTCTATGCCACCTGGGCCGCCCTGCAAGGGAAGGACTACGCGTGGGGGCCGTACCTGTCCCCGTTCTACTCGCCTCTGCTGTTCGGCGAGGGGCCGCACGCATGGTTCGGGCCCCGCCCGGGCTGGTGGCCAGGCGGGATCCCCTTCTCCGCCGCCCTCCTGATCCTGTGGGTGCCGGCGCTGTTCCGCGTGACCTGCTACTACTACCGCGGGTCCTACTACAAGGCGTTCTGGGCCGACCCCCCCGCCTGCACGGTCGGAGAGCCGCGCGCGTGCTACCGCGGCGAGCGGTCGTTCCCCCTGATCCTGCAGAACGTGCATCGCTACTTCCTCTACCTGGCCATCCTGTTCCTCTTCGTCCTCGCCCGCGACGTGTGGGAGGCGCTGTGGTTCGCCGATCCGGCCACGGGTCGAACGACGTTCGGCCTCGGGCTCGGCACGATCGTGTTGGCCACCAACGTCGTCCTCCTCGCCGGCTACACCCTGGGTTGCCATTCGCTGCGCCATCTCGTGGGAGGCGGGCGGGACGAGATCTCACGTTCTCCTCTTTGCCAACGCGCGTACGACGGCGTCAGCGCGCTGAACCGGTGGCATCACCGGTGGGGCTGGCCCAGCCTGGTCGGCGTCGCCTTCGCGGATTTCTACGTGCGCATGCTCGCCATGGGCGTGTGGCACGACGTCAGGCTCCTCTGAATGGCCGACTACGAGACCCATCGCCACGACGTGCTGGTGATCGGGGCGGGGGGCGCGGGCCTGCGCGCCGCCATCGAAGCCTCCGCCAGCGGCGTCTCCGTCGGCCTCGTGTGCAAGTCGCTCCTGGGCAAGGCGCACACGGTCATGGCCGAAGGAGGCATCGCGGCCGCGCTGGCCAACGTGGACGACCGGGACGACTGGAGAGTCCACTTCGCGGACACCATGCGCGGCGGCCAGTACGTGAACAACTGGAGGATGGCGGAGCTGCACGCCAAGGAGGCTCCCGCGCGTGTGCGCGAGCTGGAGGCCTGGGGCGCTGTCTTCGATCGGACTCCCGACGGACGCATCCTCCAGCGCAACTTCGGCGGACACCGGTATCCGCGCCTCGCGCACGTGGGCGACCGCACGGGCCTGGAGATGATCCGCACCCTCCAGGACCGCGGCGTCCACCAGGGCATGGACGTGCACATGGAATGCACGGTGACCAGCCTCCTCGTGGACGACGGCCGTGTGGTCGGCGCCTTCGGCTTCGACCGCCCGCGCGCTCATGGACATGGAGTTCGTGCAGTTCCATCCCACGGGGATGATCTGGCCGCCGAGCGTGCAGGGGATCCTGGTCACGGAAAGTGTGCGCGGCGAGGGCGGCATCCTCACCAACAAGGACGGGCGCCGGTTCATGTTCGAGGACATCCCCGAGGCGTACAAAGGCCAGACTGCCGACAACGAGGAGGAGGGTTGGCGGTACACCCAGGGCGACAAGGCCGCGCGGCGGCCGCCAGAGCTGCTCACCCGCGACCACGTCTCGCGCTGCATCGTGCGCGAGATCAAGGAGGGGCGGGGCAGCCCCCATGGCGGCGTCTACCTCGACATCTCCTGGATCAAGAAGCGGCTCCCCAACGCCGAGGAGCACATCAAGCGCAAGCTGCCCAGCATGTACCACCAGTTCAAGCAGCTCGCGGACATCGACATCACGCGCGAGCCGATGGAGGTGGGCCCGACGACCCACTACGTCATGGGCGGGGTGCGCGTGGACGCGGAGACGCAGATGTCCACCGTGCCCGGGTTGTTCGCGGCGGGTGAATGCGCGGCCGGGATCAACGGCGCCAACCGCCTGGGCGGGAACTCGCTCTCGGACCTGCTCGTCTTCGGCCGGCGGGCGGGAGAGCACGCGGCCCGCTTCGCGCGCGAGAGCGGCCCCGGGCGGATCGATCCCGCGCGCGTGGACGCGGCCGCGCGGCAGGCCGTGGAGCCGTTCGAGCGCCGCGACGGCCATGCGGACGGACCGTACCGCGTCCAGCACGACCTGCAGGAGATGATGCAGGACCTGGTGGGGATCGTGCGCAACGAGAGCGAGATGCGGCGGGCCCTCGAAGGCCTGCAGACCCTTGGGGAGCGGTCGCGCCGCGTGCCCGTCGACGGCAACCGCGAGTACAACCCGGGCTGGCACACCGCGCTCGACCTGCCGAACCTGCTCACCGCATCGGAGGCGGTCACGCGCTCGGCCCTGGAACGCAAGGAGAGCCGCGGCGCCCATTTCCGCGAGGACTTCCCGGACAAGGACCCCGCGGCCGCGAGGTTCAACGTGGTGGTGCGGAAGGCCGCGGAGGGCGAGATGCGCGTGGAGCGCGTGCCGATCCCGGAGATGCCGGGGGAGCTGAGGCAGGTCATCGAGGAGATGAAGTAATGGCGACCGCGACCTTCCGCGTCCGGCGTGGCGATGCCCAGGGCGGCCGCTTCGTGGATTACACGACCGAGGTCGCGGAGGGCATGGTCGTGCTCGACGCCGTCCACCGCATCCAGGCCGAGAAGGCCCCCGACCTGGCCGTGCGCTGGAACTGCAAGGCCGGCAAGTGCGGGTCGTGTTCGGCCGAGGTCAACGGCATGCCGAAGCTCATGTGCATGAGCCGGCTCTCGGACCTCCCTCTCGACAAGCCGGTGGTGCTCGAGCCCATGAAGGCCTTCCCGCTGGTCAAGGACCTGGTGACGGACGTGTCCTGGAACTACGCGGTGAAGAAGGCGATCAAGCCCTTCAAGCCGCGGCCGCCCGACGCGCCCGACGGGACCTGGCGGATGGCGCAGTCCGACGTGGACCGCGTCCAGGAATTCCGCAAGTGCATCGAGTGCTTCCTCTGCCAGGACGTCTGTCACGTGCTGCGGGACCATCGGCTGTACGACGGCTTCATCGGCCCGCGCTTCCTCGTGCACGTGGCCGCGCTGGAGATGCATCCTCTCGACGTCGAGGACCGGCTCCCGGCGCTCCGCGACGCGCACGGGATCGGCTACTGCAACATCACGAAGTGCTGCACGAAGGTGTGCCCGGAGGGGATCACCATCACCGACAACGCCATCATCCCGCTCAAGGAACGGGTGGTGGACCGGTTCTACGACCCCGTGCGGAAGCTGTTTCGGTTGATCGTTCCCAATGTCGGGGGGTAACCGTCACGGAGGCACCCCCCGAACCCCCCCTGCCGCTCGCTCCGGAATGAATCCGGAGCTCGCTGCCGTTGGCAGGCGCTGAAGGAGGCGACCATGCTGGAGCCCAAGCCCGTGACGCGGGAGGGCATTCCTCGTGCCCTGGAGAAGGCCGAGCGTTATCGGCTCCTGAACGAGCCGGTGGATGCGGAGAGCATCTGCCTGGACGTCCTCACCATCGACCCCCAGAACGCGCGGGCGCTCGTGACGCTCGTCCTCGCCCTCACCGACCAGTTCGGCGAGGCCTCGGCGGATGTCCTCCAGCGCGCGCGCGAGGTGCTCCCTCGGCTCCGGGACGACTACGAGCGCGCCTACTACGCCGGGATCATCTCCGAGCGCCGGGCCAAGGCCCATCTCAAGAAGGGCGGGCACGGCGCCCGCGGCATCGCCTACGAAGCGTTCCAGGAGGCAATGACCTGGTTCGAGAAGGCAGAGGCAATCCGTCCCGCGGGGAACGACGACGCCGTCCTGCGCTGGAACACGTGCGTGCGCATCCTGACCCGCCAGGACTTGCGGCCGTCGCCGTCGGACTGGTCCGAGCCTCCCCTCGAGTAGCCGCCGCCCTGCGCCGCGCGAGCGTCGCCGGACTCAATACCGGACTCAATAGTCGACGTAGATCCAGCGGCCCTTCTCCTCTTTCGGCGGGCGCGATTCGAAGAAGGGCCGCACCGCGTCCGGGATCGGACCGCAGCGGGCGCGCAGCGTGTCCGCGTGCTTCCAGCGTGCGAGCGCCTTCCGGCACTGCCCGTCCCGTTCGTGGATGAAGGGACCGTCGAGGTCCGCCTCGCTGTGAACGGTGCGCTCGCGGAAGACCTCGAAGTCGGAAAGGTAGGCCGCAGGCCAGCGGTCCAGGATGGCCCGCGCCATCGTCGAATGCTCGAGGTAGTCGAGCGGGGACTGCACGCCGCCGCGCGCCGCCGCGACCGCGACCTGGGCCATCACCGCCACCGCGAGCAGAGCCGCCCAGGTGCGGCGCGGTCCGGCCAGGAGGTCCGTCGCCGTCGGCCCCAGCGCGAGCAGGTAGGCGATCACCGGAAACTCACCACGAGCGCGACGAGCAGGCCGACGGTGAGGGGCGCGTACCGCACGAGACCCAGCTCGGGATCGAGCATCAGGGAGGCGGCCTTGCCGATCCCCATCGCGTGCGCGCCCGCCGTCTCGTAGGCCGCGAGGTTGGGCGTCGAGAACTCCGCGAGGAAGAAGAGCGGAGAGGCGAGCACGAGGAGGCCCGCCACGAGCGTCAGCCACACGCGGGCCCGAGACCATGGAACCGGCGCATCCGCGAGCCCCGGCCGCAGGGCCTCGAAGACGGCGAGCAGGGCCAGCGGCGGGTTCTGGATGGACGCGATGGCGGCGCACAGCGTGGCCAGGCCGCTCGCTCCGCGCGACCCCGCCACCAGCGCGAGCGTCGCCATCGCGAACGACAGCACCTCCGGATGCGGCCAGAGCAGGAAGCCGAGCGCGGGTGAGGAAAGGAGTAGCGCGGCGGCCGCGCGCCGGGCCCATGGGTCCACGGGCACCAGAAGCAGCACGGCGGCGATCGCACCCCCCAGCGCGATCGCGTTGGTCAATGGGCCGGCCTTGAGCACGTCTCCCGCCACGGCGCCGAGCGCCCACCGCGCCGGCAGCGTGAACAGCGGGTAGAAGGCGAAGTGATAGCAGTAGAACCGGCCGTCGCGCCCCTCGAAGTAGTTGCCGAGCGCGTCGTCCGGCGAGGCGGCGATCCCCGACGCAGCCGCGTGACGGCGCAGCGCCTCCACATCGCCCGGCCGCAGCTCGGGGCTGCCGTGCGCGGCCCACGACTCGGCCATGAGGAGATACTCCGGCGCATCGCCGAACGGACGAGGCGGAAGCGCGAGCGCCACTCCCGTCAACACCACCAGCGCGCCCACCGCGATCACGCGATCGACGGCCGTCACCGCAACCAGGCGGCCACCTCGGTCCCGTAGGACGGACCCATCGCCTGCACCAGGTCGTTGTGTCCCGCTCCGGACACGACGTGCAACCGCCGCGGCTCCCGGGCCGCCTCGAACAGGGCCTCCGCGTGCCCCACGGGAACGATCTCGTCGAGCTCGCCGTGCAGGATCAAGACCGGCGCGCGCACGCGGCCGATTCGTTCCCGGTTGGGATAGGCGTCCCCGGCCAGCGCGGAGAGCGCGGCCGGATAGTGCTGGCGCGCCACGTCGCGCAGGCTCGTGAAGGTGGACTGCAGCACGCAAGCGAGGGGCGCCTCCTCCAGCGCGAGCCGGAGCGCGACCGCGCCCCCCAGTGACTCCCCCATGTAGACCAGGCGCGCCGGGTCCACTTCTCCGCCCGCCACCAGCGCGGCCCGAGCCGCGCGCGCGTCCCGAGCCAGCCCTTCCTCGCCCGGCCGGCCCGTGCTGCGGCCGTAGCCGCGGTAGTCGAGGAGAAGGACGTCGAGGCCGGCGGCGGTCAAGGCCAGGGCGTGCTCGAGCCGATGTGACACGTTGCCGGCGTTGCCGTGGAAGAACAGGACGTGGCCGCGCACGGGCGTCTTTCGCGTGGGGACCCACCAGGCGTGCAGGCGCTCTCCGTCCTCGGTCGGGATGGTGAGGTCGGTGAAGGCGAGCCCCACGTCCGCGGGGTCGCCGTAAAGCTCCCGGTCGGGGAAGTAGACGAGCGAATCGACGAGGGTGGACCACATGGCGCGCAGGCGCCCTCATCGTGCCTCACTCCCCCGCCGCCGTCATCCGGTTAGGATCGTCGCCATGCGGCTGCACTGGCCGACTCGCCGCGGGATCCTCCGGCGGCTAGCCGTCCTCGCGCTCCTCGCGGTGTGGCTGGGCGCCGCGACCGCCATCGAGAAGGGGCGGCTCCACGCGACGCTGCCCGGAGGCGCGCGGGGGGCCGCGAACGTGGACGAGGGACAGCTCCTCGAGGACGCGCGCCGCCTGTCCGCACCCGACATGGAGGGCCGGCAGACGGGCACGGAGGGCAACGCGCGGGCCCGCGCCTACATCGTCCAGCGCCTCCGGGACGAGCGGATCGATCGGCCGTTCTATCGCGACGTGGCCGATCTGGTCGCGTCCCTGGTCACCCAGGTCGACGGCCGCCTGGATGAGATCGCGAGTCATCGCCGCCCCTGAGGGCGGTGGCGCCGCCGGTGCCCCCCAGGCCTACAATCGTCCGGGGAGACTGAAAGTGGGGGCCATCCACACCCGGCGTGCGTTCCTGGAGAGGGCGGGCCGCGCCGCGCTCGCCTGGCCGGCCGCTTCGCTGGCCGCGACCTGGGCCAGGCCCGCCCTGGCCGCGGGACCGCCGGTCGTGGCTCCCTCGCCGGCGACGCTGCCGACGCTCGCCCAGCGCTTCTCCGACCTCCGGCGCCATTTCATCTTCGATTTCTATCCCTGGTACGGCGGCCCGCCCGACTACCTCCACTGGGACTATCTCGACCGGCGGCCTCCGCTCGACCTTTCTTCGAACTACGTCCCGCGGCTGGGTCCGTACGATTCGCGCGCGCGCGCCGTGCTCGAGCAGCAGGCGCGCTGGATCGCCGACTCCGGCGTGGGTGCGATCGCCCTCAGCTGGTGGGGCATCGGCCACTACACGGACGCCGCCGTCCACGACGTGATGGACGTGATGGCGCACTACGACATCAAGGTGACCTTCTGCCTGGAGCCCTATCGCGACGACCGCGGCAAGGTCTTCGCCAAGGACGTGCGCTACCTCGTCCGCGAGTACGGAGAGAAGCGGGGCTTCGACGCGCTGCTGCTGCTGCGCAGCGCGGACGGCCGCGAGGGCCCGCTCTTCAAGGGGTTCGCCTGCATCCTGCCCACCGATTCCACGGACTGCCACGGCCAGACGAGCCCCATCTCGAACTACACGACGGACGCGCAGTGGCGCTCGCAGACGGACGAGATCCGGGACGCCTTGCGCGGACAGTTCGACCACGTCACGCTCCTGGCCGATTCGCTCCACTGGACGCGCACGGTGGCGTCGGGCTTCGACGGGATCACGGTCTTCGACAACTACATCGCGCCCGACCGTTACGCGGGGTACGCCGCGGGAGCGTCGGCCAACGACCTCGTGTTCTCGTTCAACGTCAATCCCGGCTTCGACATGATCCTGGACCGCGAGGCCCCTCCGGGATCGTGCTACGCGCCGCCCGCCTTCGCCCCGCCCACGGAGGCGGTCATCGACTGGTCGCGCAGCGAGGAGCGCGAGCGCGCGGCCCGCCTCAGCCAGATGCGCATCGCCTCCGCCTTCCAGGCCACGCTCGCCGTGCAGACCGATCCCGCGCTCTCCAACGCCCGCCGCGGGTTCTTCCTCGTGTACATCAACTCGTTCAACGAGTGGCACGAGGGGCACGCCTTCGAGCCGATGAAGGACTTCGGACAGCTCACGGCGGAGGAGCGCGCGCTCGGCTACCACAATCCGTCCGACGGGTCGTACCGCCTGGACGCGCTGGGCGCGCTGCTGCGGCCCGTCCTCGCGGATCGGACCGGCGCCGGAGCGGAGGCCGCCGGGGTTAGCATTCCCACAGGAGGACACACCCGTGCCCGAGACATTCCCCAAATCCGGTGAGGATCGCGTCCCGCCCTTCTCGGCCGTGACCGCGGCGTTTGGCGGCCACCGCCGCGTGCCTCCTCCCGTCAACGAGCCGGTCAAGGCGTACGCGCCCGGCTCGCCGGAGAAGGCCGAGGTGAAGGCGCGCCTGAAGCAGATGGCAGGGGAGACGATCGAGATCCCTCTCGTCATCGGCGGGCGCGAGGTGCGCACGGGCGAGACCACGAACACGGTCA
>WNFI01191076.1_pt1 | contig 18039 bp, 17 predicted proteins | sample 5400471 | NCBI WGS metagenome assembly WNFI01 (sample SAMN13153348, study PRJNA577476) | soil metagenome | isolation source: 100 cm saprolite on Douglas fir-dominated hillslope | place: USA:California | collected 2013-09-17 | reverse complement strand
CGGGATGCGGATCTTGCCGCAGGGGCTGGTCATCGCCTTGCTCTTCACCCCGGTGACCTGGCCCTCGATGTCGAAGTAGCGGATCTCGCGGAAGCCGAAGAGACGCTCGTAGAAGTCGGCCCACTCCTTCATGCGGCCCTTGTGCACGTTGTGCGTGAGGTGGTCGATGTAGGTGAGGCCGTGGCCCGCCGGGTCGAGCATGGCGCCCGGAAGCGGCTCGAAGTCGACGTCGTAGAAGCCGATGTTGCCGATCTCGCCCGGCTTCTTGCCGCTCTTGCCGCGCCAGCGGTCGATGAAATAAAGCAGCGAGTCTCCCACGCCCTTGATCGCCGGGATGTTGAGCTCGCCGGGACCCGCGTGCCCGGCATAGGCCCAGGCGCCGAGCGCGACGGCGCGTTCGTACGCCGCCTTGGCGTCGTTCACGCGAAAGGCGATGGCGCAGATGCTCGGCCCGTGCAGGCGCGCGAAGCGCTGCGCGAAGGATTCGGGCTCGGCGTTGACGATGAAGTTGATCTCGCCCTGGCGGTAGAGCAGCACGTTCTTGTGGCGGTGGCGCGCGATGGCCTTGAAGCCCAGGCGCTCGAAGACCTCGCCCATCGCCTTCGGGTCGGGCGCGGCGTACTCGACGAACTCGAAGCCGTCGGTGCCCATCGGGTTTTCCCAGGGGGTGAATTGCATAGACGGGAATTCTAAATGGGGACAGACCCTAAATAGGGACAGACCCCATTTTCCTGGGCGGGCGGCCACGGGGGTTGGGGGGAACGCCGGCCATCCGACCGGCCCGGGTCGCAAGGCGGATCTCGTCTATCAACGGCGCATCAAGCGCGGCATCGAAAAGCGCGGCGTAAGCGCGCCTGCGCCGCTCCGGTTCGGTGGAGAGGGCGAGGTATGTCGGATGCGGATCGAGCAGCGGCTCGCTTTGCCCGCCGGCATTGCCGCGGTAGCTCGACCAGCGATACTCGGAGGGGTGCCCGGCCAGACCTGCGCGTACCGGGTTCAGCTCGATGTAGCGATAGCACGCCAGCACGTATCGCTCCGAATTCACCAGGCAGGAGCGAAAGCGTCCTTCCCACAAGGTTCCGGTGCGGCCCAGCAACCTGTTCAGCTCCTGGACGTAGCACTGGCCGAGGTATTTCATGAGGTGGGCGCAAGCATCGGCCGCGCGCGGCGTGATGAGAAGATGCACATGGTTGGTCATCAGGCAGTACGCGTGCACCGCGCAGCCGAAGCGCGCCGCGAAAAATTCCAGATAGGTCAGATAACGGAAGTAATCGAAATCGCTGAAAAAGCAGCGCCCGCGATTATTCCCCCGCTGCACGATATGGATCGCAAGATCGGGGAAAATTAAGCGCGCGGCACGAGGCATATATCGCCAACGAGCAGCGCCGCCCGGCGTTGACTGCAGCACGAAAAATAGGGACAGACCCCATTATTTTGCCAAGCGGAAAAATGGGGTCTGTCCCCTTTTTAGCAGCTATTATGCCCGCCATGAAACGCCTGCCGATGGCGGAGTTCGAGCCCGCCCTCCGAAAAAGGCTCGAGGAGCTGTGGGGCGAGCCGCCCAACCTGTACCGCGCGCTCGGCAACCATCCAAAGCTCGCCGCGGCCTGGACTGAGTTCTCGAGGACGCTGCGCCACGACACGCGCACGCCGCGCGAGCTGCGCGAGCTGGTGATCCTGCGCGGCGCGCAGCTGATGCGCTCCGAGTACGAGTGGGCGCAGCACCTGAAGATGGCGCGCAAGGTCGGCGTGTCCGAGGCGCAGATCGCCGCGCTTGCCGGCTGGCGCTCGTCGGCTGCCTTCAGCGCCAGGGAAAAGGCGGCGCTCGCTCTCGCCGAGGCGGTCACCCAGGGGCGCGTGACCGACGAGGTGTACGCGGAGGCGCTGCGGCACTTCGATCACCACGACTACGTAGAGCTCTCGATGGTGGCGGCGTTCTACGCCATGGTGGCGCGGATGCTGGATGCGATGGGCGTCCAGCTCGAGCCCGGCACGCGCGATTATTCCCCCCGTCTCTCCTGAAATTCACTTCTGAAAATGACTGAACCGCGGAGCTATCGCTACTACGAATTCGTGATGGCGGCGTTCGTCACGATCCTCATCTGCTCGAACCTGATCGGGCCGGCGAAGATCGCGCAGCTCGAGCTGCCGCTGCTGGGCGCCGTGACGTTCGGCGCCGGGGTGCTGTTTTTCCCGATCTCGTACGTATTCGGCGACGTCCTTACCGAGGTGTACGGCTATGCCAGGGCGCGCCGCGTCATCTGGGCGGGGTTCGCGGGCCTCGCCTTCGCGGCGGTCATGGCGGCGATCGTGGTGGCGCTGCCGCCAGCGCCGTTCTGGAAGCACCAGCAGGCCTACGAGGTGGCGTTCGGCACCACCTGGCGCATCGCGGCCGCGTCCATGCTTGCGTATTTCTGCGGCGAATTCGCCAACTCGTTCGTGCTGGCGAAGATGAAGATCCTGACCGCCGGGCGCTGGCTCTGGACCCGTACCATCGGCTCGACCATCGTCGGCGAGGCGGTCGACTCGGCGCTGTTCTACCCGCTCGCCTTCTACGGCAGCGGGATCATCCCCGACGACAAGCTGCCGGTGGTGATGCTGGCGCAGTTCGTCGTCAAGGTGGCGGTCGAGGTGGTCTTCACCCCGGTCACCTACAAGCTGGTGGGATTTCTCAAGCGCGCCGAGCAGGAAGACTATTACGACCGCGACACCAACTTCAGTCCGTTCGCTTTGAAGGCGTAGCCGGGCTTCGATAGGACCGTAGCACGCGCTGCAGCCGGGCGCGCGCCTCGCTCGGCACGTCGTCCATCAGGAACCCGCCCTCCACCTCGACGTAGTACTGGCCGGCGAGGTGGTGCGAAGCCTCGGCGAGATCCCAGATGAGCAGGCGGCGCGGGCCGATGGCGATTTCGGCGACGATGCGGTTCTGCAGGTACTGCGCGAAAACGCGCTTGAATTCCTCGTCGCCGACCGATGCCCGGTAGTCGGCCAGCACTTCGCGGCGCCGCTGCGGCGAATTGGAGAGCGCTGCTGCTTCGTCGATATTGCCTGCGGCAAGGTGGCGAAGAATCTGGCCGGCAGTTTCCCGCGCGCTGCGCGCTGCCGGAGCGCTCGCATCGAGAACCTCGTAGCGCAGCGCCTCGCCTTTGCCGAGTTCGAGGACGTGCTCCTCGCCATGCGCCAGCGCGGCGGCGAGAGAGAAAAATAGGGACAGACCCCATTTTCCGAATTGAAAAATGGGGTCTGTCCCTATTTTTCAGGCAGCCGCTTTTTGAACTGCCGGGTTGCCAAACGTCGCGAGCAGTTGTTCGCGCTTTTTCCGCGCTGCGACGATGCTCTTGACCTTGATGTGCCCGAAGCCGCGGATCTCTTCGGGGATCGAGGCGATCTGCACCGCGACCGCGTGGTTCTGCGGCGTCAGGTTCTTCAGCAGCGATTCGACCGTCTCCTCGTACTCGCGGATGAGGGCGCGCTCGGTTCTGCGCTCTTGCGTGTAGCCGAAAGGATCGAACGGGGTGCCTCTCAAGCCTTTTAAATTCTTGAGAATTCCAAACAGGGACAAGGCCCAGCCGCCGAATCGCATCTTCCTCGGCTCGCCGGTGCGCGGGTCCGCTTTCGCGAGCAGCGGCGGGGCGAGGTGGTAGACCACCCGGTAGTCGCCTTCGAACATGCTTTCGATCTTCTTCCTGAACTCGCCGTCGGCGTGCAGCCGCGCCACTTCGTACTCGTCCTTGTAGGCGAGGAGCTTGGCGTAGTACCTGGCTACCGCCTCGGTCAGCTTGGTCGAACCGACTGCCTGCTGCTCGCGTTGCCGCGTTTTTTCCACCAGGGAGCGATATTTCCGCGCGTAGGCGGCGTCCTGGTATTCGGCCAGGAACTTCACGCGCCGCTCGGTGAGCTCGTCGAGGTTGCGCGAGAAATGCTCGTCGATCGCGATGACGTCGGCCGGTTTCGCGATGCGCTTCACGCGCTCGAGATCGGCGGCGGCGCGCCCGCCCCACAGGAAGCTCTTGCGGTTGAACTCGACCGCCACGCCGTTCAGCTCTATGGCGCGCTCCAGCGAGCCCGCCGCCAGAGGAATCCAGCCCTTCTGGTAGGCATAGCCGAGCATGAACATGTTGGTGGCGATCGCATCGCCCAGCAGGCCGGACGCGAGCTCGGTGGCCGGCACGAACGCGGTATTTGCGCCGCCGCAGGCGTCGGCGATGTCGGCTTGCAGGTCGCTGCCCGGCAGCTTCCAGTTGGGATTGCGCACGAATTCGGCGGTGGGCGTAACGGTCGCGTTCACCACGGCGCGAGTGCGGGAGGGCGCCATCTTCGCGACCGACTCGGTGCTCGCCGTCACCACCAGGTCGCAGCCGATCACCAGGTTCGCGCCGCCCGTGTCGAGGCGCGAGGCGTGCAGCTCCTCCGCGCTTTGCGCCACCTGGACGTGCGACATGACCGCGCCGTACTTCTGCGCCAGGCCCGACATGTCGAGCACCGAGACGCCTTTGCCTTCGAGGTGCGCCGCCATGCCGACGATCTGGCCGATGGTGATCACGCCGGTGCCGCCGATTCCCGTGACGAGAATGCCGTACGGCTTGCCCAGGTCGGGAGTTTCCGGCTCTTCAAGAAAAAAAGACTCTTCGGTGGAAGCGGCGCCGGATTTCCCCTTTTTCAGCCGCCCGCCTTCGACCGTCACGAAGCTCGGGCAGAAGCCGTTCACGCAGGAGTAGTCCTTGTTGGTTGCAGGAGGACTGGTTGATGGTGCGCTTGCGGCCGAACTCGGTCTCGAGCGGCTCCACCGACAGGCAGTTCGATTTCACGCTGCAGTCGCCGCAGCCCTCGCACACCCGCTCGTTGATCACCGCGCGGACCGCGGGGTCGGGGTACTCGTTGCGCTTGCGGCGCCGGCGCTTCTCGGAGGCGCAGGTCTGATCGTAGATCAGCGCCGACACCCCGGGCATCTCGCGCAGCTCGCGCTGCACCGCGTCGAGCTGGTCGCGGTGGCGCACGGTGACCCCCGGCGCCCAGTTGACGTCCGCCGGATACTTGCCGGGCTCGTCGGTGACGACAACGATGGGCTTCACGCCTTCGGCGGCGATCTGGCGCGAGATGATCGCCGGATCCAGCGGGCCGTCGTGGCGCCCATGTGCGTGAACGTGGCGGTGTTGCGGTCCATCCAGACCGCCATGTAGTGGCAGCCGATGCCCGCGGTGGCGCGGCTGCCTTCCGGCACGCGGGTCGAAGTGTTGTGCGGGCAGCCGGAGCAGAAGTAGGGCTGGCGCACCGCGGTGACGCGCGGCCTGGACAGGATTTTTTCCTTGAAATCCAGGAAATCCAGTCGCTCCTTGAACTGGCTGCCCAGCGAAGCAGCCATGTTCAACTTCAAGAGGCGCTGCGCGATCGCCCGGGCCACCATCGCGGGCGAGTGCTCGTAGTGCGCCGGCAGCAGCCAGCTGCCCGCCGGCTGCCCCTCGGCCCGGCTCCACTCGCCGTTATCGTCGAATTTGCCGACGATGCGCGGCGCGCGCTTGTCCGCTTCCCAGGTGTAGAGCTCTTCCTTGATCTGGTACTCGATGACCTGGCGTTTTTCCTCGACCACCAGGATCTCCTCCAGGCCCTCGGCGAAGCGGCGTGCGCCGTGCGGCTCGAGGGGCCATGACATCGCGATCTTGTAGACCCGCAGCCCGATGTCGCGCGCCACGCGCTCGTCTATTCCGAGATCGGCCAGCGCCTGCATCACGTCGCCATAGGATTTGCCGGTGGTGGCAATTCCGAACCGCGCGCGCGGCGAATCCCAGACGATGCGGTCGAGGCCGTTGGCGCGCGTATACGCGATCGCCGCATACACCTTGTAGTCGAGGATGCGCGCTTCCTGCTCGAGGATGGCGTCGGGCCAGCGGATGTTGAGGCCGCCCTGCGGCAGCGCGAAATCCGCCGGAATTTTCGCAACGATTCTTTGCGGGTCGAGGATGACCGACGCGCCGGATTCCACCACGTCGGTGACGCACTTGAACGCGATCCAGCAGCCCGAGAAGCGGCTCATGGCGAAGCCGTGCAGGCCGAGGTCGAGGTAGTCCTGCACGCTCGACGGATTCAGCACCGGGATGAGGCAGGCTTTGAAGATGTGCTCGGACTGGTGCGGCAGGGTCGAGGACTTCGCCGCGTGGTCGTCGCCCGCGAGCACCAGCACCCCGCCATGCTTCGACGTGCCCGCCGCGTTGGCGTGCTTGAACACGTCGCCGCAGCGATCGACGCCCGGACCTTTGCCGTACCACATGCCGAAGACGCCGTCGTATCTCGCGCCCGGGAACATGCCGACCTGCTGGGTGCCCCAAATGGCGCTCGCCGCGAGGTCTTCGTTGACCCCGGGCTGGAATTTCACGTGATGCAGCTCGAGGTGCTTCTGCGCGCGCCACAGCGCCTGGTCGAGGCCGCCCAAGGGGGAGCCGCGATATCCGGACACGAACCCGGCGGTATTGAGGCCCGCGCTGCGGTCGCGCTCGCGCTGCAGCATCATCAGGCGGATCAGCGCCTGCGTGCCGGTCATGAAAACGCGGCCGCGTTCCAGCGTGTATTTGTCGTCCAGCGAGGCCTTGGCAAGATCGGCCGGGGCGTTCATCGAGCTTTCTCCGCGGGAATTATCACAGAGTTAGACAGCGGCGCGGCCCTTGATTCGCGGCTTGGGCGATCCCGGATGGCGTTTTGCGGCGCGGCTCGGCTTGTCCCAGTACGGCTCGGGGCCGAACGAGTCGGCGAGAAATTCGATGAAGGCCCGCGTCTTCGCCGGCAGAAAGCGCCGATGAGGGTAAACCGCGTAGATGGCCACGTCGGTGTCGAAGGTATAGCCCGGACAGAGAGGAATCAGCGAGCCGTCCTCGAGCTGCCGCCTAACGTCCCAGGTGGACTTGAGCGCTATGCCGAGCCCCGCGATCGCCCATTCCTTGAGCACCTCCCAGTTGTCGCAGGCGTGGCGCCCCGCTACGCGCACCGTTCCGGGCTCGCCGCCGGGGCCTTTGTACTCCCAGGTCATGCTGAAGTCGCTGGTGGTGAGGCAGTTGTGGCCGGCGAAGTCGCGCGGCGTGCGCGGCGTGCCGAAGCGCCGCAGATAGCCGGGGCTCGCGCATACGACGCGCCGGTTCGGCGCAAGCTTGCGCGCGGCGAGCGAGGAATCGGCGAGCGCCGCGATGCGGATGGCGAGATCGAAGCCTTCCTCGATGACGTTGATGTTCCGGTCCGAAAGGCTCAGGGCGAGCTGAACGTTCGGATAACGGGCGGCGAAGCTCGGCACGAGCGGCGCGACGTGCTGGTGGCCGAAAGAGGCGGGCAGCGCGACCTTCAGCGGGCCGCGCGGCTCGACCTGGCCCGCGCCGACGGCGGCATCCGCCTCCTCTATCTCGGAGAGCAGGCGCGCGCAGGTGTCGTAATAGGTCGTGCCCTCGTCGGTGAGGTGAAGGCTGCGGGTGGTGCGGTTGATAAGGCGCACGCCGAGCCTCGCTTCCAGCGCGGCCAATCGCCTGCTGACGACCGCAGGCGACAGGCCCAGCTCGCGGGCAGCAGCGGAAAGGCTGCCGGTAGCGACGACCCGCGAGAACACCGACATTTCAGCTAGCGTGTCCGCCATCTTTGCGGAATTAGCAAAAGTGTTTTACTATTGGCGTGTATTCTAACCTATAGCGCAAAGACCTAATATTTGCTGCATAGCAATAACGCGACTCTAACGGTCGCGCCGCCGCGGATCCTCCTCCTCCTCTTCTGCGTCGGAATTGCGCCAGGGGCAGCCCCCAAAAAGGCTGCCCCTGTTTTTTTCTTTCCAAGGCTAGAGACTTCTGAGGTTGCTGCGCGCGAATGGCGCAGGGACTACTTTGCTGCCGGAGACTCCAGCCGCTCGAGCCGGTAGCCATAGTTGTAGATCGGCACTACGCGGAAGCCGGTCTCGGGGCGCAGGTCGAGTTTCTTCCTCACCTGGCTGACATGGGTGTCCACGGTGCGCGTGGCGAGGTCGCCGCTGCGGCCCCACACGGTTTCCTGCAGGTGGCCGCGCGACATCAGGCGCCCGAGGTTGCGGAAAAGGGTGACCGTGAGCTCGAATTCCTTGGGGGTGAGCTCGATCTTCGTTCCGTCCTTGCGGATCTCGCCGCGCTGTATATCGATGTCAAACGGCGGGAAGGAAAGCTGCTTCTGCTCCTCGCGCGGATAAGCGCGTCGCAGCAGCGCCTTCATGCGGGCGAGGAGCTCCTGCCGCCTCACCGGCTTCACCATGTAGTCGTCGGCGCCGTGTTCGAGCGCGAACACGATGTCCTGTTCGGAATCTCGCACCGTGACGAAGAGCACCGGTACGGTGCTGGAGACGTTGGCGCGCAACCATTGGAGCACTTCGGCGCCGGAGACGTCGGGGACCTGCCAGTCGAGGATGAAAAGGTCGAAGCTCTCGCGGCCGGCCTGCTTCATCGCCTCGCGCCCTTCCAGGTACGCGTGCACGTCGTGGCCGTCTTCGCTTACCCAGCGCTTGATCAGCGTCAACTGGTCCGGGTCGTCTTCGAGTATGGCGATTCGCACGGGTGGGCGCTCCCTCTCTTTGACGGTTAATGATACTGCTATGACAGAATCATCGCCTCCTCCGCAGGAGAGTCCCTTGCGAACTGCCCTGCTTGGCGCAGGCACGATTGCGCGGCTGGTGCTTGACCACGCGCGGCGAGGCGAGCTTGCGGGGGTGAGCGTTATTGCAATCGCCGGCCGTCAGGGCTCTGCGCGCGCCGGCGCGCTCGCGCGCGATTTTGGAATTCCGCTCGTGCTGGGGCGCGAGGCCTTGTTCGCGACGCGTCCGGAAGTGGTGCTGGAAGCTGCCTCGCACGACGCGGTTCGCGAACATCTCGTGGCGCTTCTAGACTCCGGGATAAGCGTCGTGGTGATGTCGGCGGGGGCTCTCGCCGAGGATTCGCTTCGTACCGAGGCGGAGCGGGCCGCAAAGCGCGGGGGCGCGCGGCTTTACGTTCCGTCGGGCGGCATCGGTGGCTTGGACGCCCTTAAGGCGGCCTGCGCCGCCGGCATCGACGAAGTAGCAATCGAAGTTGCGAAACCTTCCGCAGCGTGGCAAGGCATTCCGTATGTTCAAGCGATCGGGATCGACCTCGAGAGCCTGAGCGAGCCGCGGGTGCTCTTCGAAGGGCCGGCGCGCGAGGGCGTGGCGCATTTTCCCCAGAACGTGAACATCGCCGCGGTCCTTTCGATGGCGGGAGTTGGCTTCGACCGCACGCGCCTCAGAGTCGTGGCCGACCCGGCGCTCACTTTCAATACGCACACGATCCGCGTTACCGGCCGCACCGGCCGGTTCACCGTCGTGCTGGAAAACGTTCCGACGCCCGAAAACCCCAAGACCTCCTGGCTTGCTTGCTGCAGTGCACTAGCCGCCTTGAGGGCAATTGCGTCGCAAGTGCGGTATGGGAGCTGACCTTCGCTTGATGAAGTCTTTGGATCTTCACTATAACTGACGGATTTCTTGCAAGTATTTGCGATAGTTTTTTGACCGATACCCAAGCTCGTTGTTAAGATATCCCTACAAGCAAATAAATAGGGTATTCGGACAACTAGATAAGGGAGAAGCAACGACATGACAAAGCTCAAAAAACTGATTTTGGCAACAGCGCTGGGCGCCGCGGGCATGGGTTTCGGAAGCGCGCAAGCGGCGAATACGTCAGGCACTTTCACCGTGAACATCACGTTGACTTCCGTCTGCACGCTCTCCGCGATCGCCAACGTGGCTTTCGCTTACACGTCGTTCCAGGTCGGCGCGCAGCCCGCGACCGGTGGAAATTTCACCGTCACGTGCACCAGCACCCTGCCGTACACGTTTGGATTGCAGGCGGGCAACGGCGCTGCCGTCCCCCCGGGTACTGCTACCCTCGGGCCGATCACTGACAACAGCGGGGTTAACCTGGCGTACTCACTCGGCTTGAGCGCGGCCGGAGGCACGGGCAGCGGCGCCGCTCAGGCGTTCAACGTCACGGGAACCATGGCCGGCGGTCAAGGCGGCACGTGTGGTACCGGCTCGTGCAACAACTTAGCGTCGACGAACAATATACAAACGCTTATAGTCAATTACTAACCGGCGTCGTCGAGAGGAACGTGCGTTTTGCGCCTGTCAACGATCAGAGCGGCGTGCGCGCTGGCGGCGCTCGCGGCCGGTTTCCCCTGCGCTGCCGGCACGGCTAGCGGCAGCTTCGGGGTCAATATCACGCTGGCGCAGCCGGCCAGTCCGGCTGCCGGTGAAGCGGGAATTTGCACCAGTGAAAGCCTGAGCGAGCAGACCGGCGCGGTCGTTCGGGTCGTTTGCCAAACGGGACAGTTCGTGAGCATCGGCCCGCGGCCCGGGGGTCGGTTCATCGACACCCACGGCGGCGCCTACGCGTATTATTTCGGGCCCTTGCCCGATGCCGCTAACCAGGGCGGTTTCGGGGAATCCCCTTACGGCGCCGGCACGATCACTTCCTTCCGCGTGTACAGCGTCAATGGGACAGACGGCCCCCTCGACATGCTCGTCAGCTTCTAGAGGAAGAACGCGCCATGCGGTTGATTCCTGCTCGACGTTCCGCCCGCCGCGCCTTGGCAGGAGCGGCAGTCCTGCTCCTCGCTGCTGCGGCGCATTCCGCCCAGGCGGCCACGTTCTCCGTGACGCCGGTCCGGATCTACATGAAGCCGCAGGACCGCGCGGTAGCCGTGACGATCACCAATGAGAGCGACGAGCCCGTGGTGCTTCAGGCCGACCTGTTCGTGTGGTCGCAAAAGGCCGATGGCACGGACGAGCTGGCTCTAACCGAAGACCTGATTCTGTCGCCTCCGATCATCAAGCTCCGTGCGAAGGCGCGCCAGGTAGTGCGGCTCGCGCGGCTGAAGCCCCCGGATGCCAGCCGCCAGCTCACTTACCGCATGATCCTGCGCGAAATCCCCGAGGCGGGTGCCCCCAAGGACAAATTCCGGGTGCAGATCGCTCTCGCGCTTTCCATGCCCGTGTTCATCACCCCGCCGCCCGCAAAGCGCGAAATGGCCTGTGACGCAAGCCGCGCGGAAGGCGTATCGCTGAACGTCAACTGCACGAACAAGGGCTCGGCGTATGCGCAAATACGTGAAGTCCTCCTGAAGCAGGGCGACAAAGCGCTCGGACGGTTCGAAGGCGGCGCGTATATCCTGCCAGGCGCCCGCAAGGCATTGCCGATCAAGGCGGGAAACGCGGTGCCGAGCGGCCGGCTGCAGCTCGTCGTTACCTACGACGATGGGCTTACCGAGACATTCGACGTGACGATTGGGTAAGCACGGGCGAATCCGTGAAGCTTCGCTCCGTAACCTGCGATCACCGCCGTTCTTTGCGCTCGCGCTGCGGGTCTGCACGGCATTGCTTGCTGCAGCGCTGCCGCTAGCGGGTTCGCTGCCGGCCCGGGCGGCGGAAATGAGCAAGCTCACGGTTTTGTCGTCGCTCGGCCAGCCGCTGCTCGCAGAGATCGAGATCGTTTCCCTGCACCCGGACGAGGCGGATACCCTCCGCGCAAGGCTCGCTACGCCGGGCAGCTTCCGGAAGGCGGGCGTCGAGCTTACTCCAACCGTGGCTGGCATACGCTTCGGCATCGTGACGCGCGGCCGCCGCAAGTTCGTTCGCCTGTGGACGGCCGCGCCGGTAAGGGAGCTGACGCTTCACGTACTGGTCGAGTTGCAATGGAACGGCGGCCGCGACCTGCGCAAATACACCTTGTTCCTCAATCCGGCCTCGGCTACCCCGTCGGCCCGGGGGCGCCCCCTAACCCTCGCGCGCTCGCTTTCGCCGCCGCAGGCCGCGCCGACGGCCGCGCCCGAGGCTAGGGAGAACGCCGCGCCGCAGCCGATTCCGCTGGAGATTTTCATCAATGGCACCGCTGGCGGCAACTGGGTGCTGCTGGACGTGAAAGGCGTTCTGCACGCGACGGACGAAGCATTCGAAGAATGGCGCGTGATGCGCTCGCCCGACGCGCTAGCCGTGCCTTATCGCGGCCAGCTTTGGTATCCGCTGACATCCGTGCCCGGGTACGAAGCGCAGTTCAACGCCGCCAATCAGAGCCTGAATCTCAAATTTTCCCCGGCGGCGTTCGCCATAACACGCCTTACGCAGCCCATCGAGCAGCGCCCGGCGATCATGGCGCCGCTTACCTCGGTGTTCGTGAACTACGATCTGAGCTACACGCACAGCGCGGCGCGCGGTATCGCGTCTTCGAACGACGTGGGCGCGCTTAGCGAGCTCGGCCTGTCCAGCGGACTGGGCGTGCTGACCAGTACTTTTGTCGGACGCAATCTCAACAACGACGAAACGCTTCCAGCGCGCACGGCCCGACGGCTCGAGACCACTTTTACGCACGAATGGCCCGAGGCGAACACCAGCCTTCGCCTCGGCGACAGCAGCACGCCGACCGGGACCTGGGGCCGGCAGGTGTATTTCGGCGGCGTGCAGATCGGGCGCAACTTCGCGCTTTCGCCCGGCTTCATCACTCAGCCGATCCCGACGCTCGCCGGGCAGTCGAGCGCGCCCAGCACCGTGGAGCTCTACGTCAACGACGCACTGCGCCAGACCTCGCAGGTACCGTCCGGGCCGTTCACGATCGACAACTACCCGCTGCTCACCGGCACCGGCCAGGCGCGGCTCGTGGTACGCGACCTGCTCGGGCGGGAAACCGTTCTGGTGCAGAACTTCTTCACGAGCAGCTATCTGCTGAAGGAAGGCCTTAGCGACTGGAGCGCGCAGGCGGGCGCGGTGCGCAGGAATCTTGGAATCGACAGCGCGAATTACGGCGACGGGTTCGGTTCGGGTCTTTACCGCTACGGCATTAGCAACACGCTCACGGTGGAGACGCAGGCGGAGGCGTCGCGCGGCCTGAGCGGCGGGGGACTGGGAGTCAGCACCGGGCTCTTCGGCCAGGCGCTCGGCCAGGCGGCGGTTGCCGCCAGCCGCAGCGACGATGCCGGCACCGGACGGCTGTTGATGCTCGGTGCGGAGCACCTCACCCTGCGGCACGGCTTTACGCTGCGCGCCGAAAGCGCGACGCGGGATTATCGGCGCGTCGGCCAGAACGCGGCGCTGCCCACGTACAGCCAGCAATGGCTCGCGAGTTATACGTATTTCACGGAGAACTTCGGGCATCTCGGCTTGGCGTACGCGCGCGTCAACACCTTCGACATCGGCCCGGTAAATACCTACAGCGCCAACTATTCGGTGCGAGTGGGGCAGCGCAGCTCGCTCACTTTCACCGCAACGCGCGTCTCGGGGTTGAACAGCGGCAACGCGGTAGGCGTGAACCTGCTGATCCCGCTGGACGACCGGGTCACGGCTGCGGGCAGCACCACGCACCGGAACGGCCGCACCGACGGCTACGTGAGCGCGAGCAAGACGCTCGGCGCCGAATCAGGCGCCGGGTGGCGCGTGCTAGCGGGAAAGCGCTTGGGACAGGAATACGCGGAAGGTGGCTATTACTACCAAGGCCGCCATGGTCTCGTGACCGCGGACGTCAGCGCAGCCAGCCAGCAGCAGACGGCGCGGCTTGGCGCGCAAGGCGGGCTCATCGTGACCGACGGCGAGTTCTTCGCCTCACGCAAGCTGCAGGACAGCTTTGCCCTCGTCGAGGTGGCGGGTTATCCGGGCGTCGGCGTGGGATTCCAGAGCACGGTGCTGACGCGCACCGACGACAACGGCAAGGCACTCGTGCCGCGGCTCATGCCCTACCGGCGCAACGCTGTGCGCCTCGATCCGAGCGAGCTGCCGATCAGCGCGGAGCTCGACACCATCGAGATGGTCGCCGTGCCGCCCGCGCGCTCGGGCGTGAAGCTCATTTTCCCGGTGCGCTCGGGCCGCGGCGCGCTGATCAAGATCCAGCTCGAGGACGGCGAGCCGGCGCCGGCCGGCGCCGAGATCGAGCTGGTGGGCGACACCAAGGAGTTTTTCGTCGCGCGGCGCGGTGAAGCCTTCGTCACCGGCCTGCAGGCGAAGAACGCGCTGCGCCTCAAGTGGAACGGCCAGAGCTGCGAACTCAAGGTCGCGCTGCCGGACGCCGGGAAAGACGAGATCGCGCGCATCGGGCCGCTCGTGTGCGCCGGGGTAAAGCGATGAGGCGCAGCCTTTTCCCAATAAGAATCCTGGGCGCTGCGCTGCTCGCCCTGATCGTGTCGCAGGCGAGTGCTGCAATCACTTGCAGCGCCTCGGTCACGTCTGTGACCGTGGTCTACGATCCGACGTCGGGCACCCAGAACGTCACGACCGGCAGCTACACCGTGACCTGCAATCGCCTCTCGACCGACCCGAGCACTTTTGCGTGGCAGCTCGGTGTAAACGACGGCTTGCACGCCGCCGGCGGCGTTAACCGGGTGCAATCATCGGGGTTCTACCAGTACGACACCTACCGCCTTTCACCCTATACCGCTTCGAATCTATGGGGAGACACGGCGACCACGCGCTTCGCAGGCACGATCGTCTTCGGCGGCTCGTTGACGGCGAGCGCGTCCGGGCCGTTCGACATCGTGATGGCGGCGGGACAGACCGTGCATGCGGCGGGGACCTACACCGACACCGTTACCGCCACGCTCCGAGACGGCTCCGGCGTGCAGATCAACACGTCGGCGTTCGGCGTGAGCGTGCTCACCACCAACACCTGCCAGATCTCGGTACCGCCCGGCAACGTGGATTTCACCTATACGTCTTTCCAGGTCGCCGCCGCCACGGCGAGCACTTCGTACGGCGTGCGCTGCACGACCGCCCTGCCCTACACGATGGCGCTCGATGCCACTTCGGGGACGCTGCTTGGCGTGAGCTACTCCCTCGCCATCGCACCGTCCACGGCCGGCACCGGGACGGGTGCTACGCAGACCTATGCGATCAACGGCACGATCGCGGCGGGCCAATCTGGCACCTGCGCGAGCGCCGTCTGCACGGGCAGCCAGACGCGCACGCTGACGCTGACCTGGTAAGTCTCGGTAGTGGGTCAGTTTGAAACCGCTTACTATTGACAGCCGTAGTCCGCTTTGCCTTGGAGGAGGGGAACGTGGATTGCTTGGTTGCGAGTATGGAATCCGCTGAGGACAGACTTCGGCGCAGGATTGCCGGGATTGAGGCTTGGCTACGCGAGCAAGGCGTGGACGTAAAGCAGGAGCAGGCGCATACCAGAGAGGGTACGAGAGAGCGCCTGTACTGGCACTACGGCTACATGGTCGCGCTTCGCGACGCGATCAAACTTCTAAAACGGGAAGAGAGTCTCCCGCTTCATTAAGCGCCGCAGACCGGGCAGCTAGCGTAAGTGCCTTCTGGGGCTGCCGGATGAATCTCGTTATCCGGCGGCGAGAAATCGTGGTACAGGCGACACTCCTTCAGGTAGGCGTCTTTGGGCGTCGAGTAGAACGCGTACTTGAAGTGCGTGTATGCCTTTGGGACATGGGTGTTCAGTCTCCCGTTGACATCTGTGTCAGATCGCCCGACGTAGTGAATTCTGAATACGCCTTGGGCGTCCACGTTGCCGAGCGCGTAAGCGCCAGGGCCTACGCCTTTGACAGCGGCATCAACGCCAGCTTGCGTGAGCGGGTGGGGTCCGAACAATCCTGATTCAGCCATGCTTGCCTCCTATAATTTGAAAGAGCATACTTCTTGTATGCAAAAGCGCTCAAGCAAGCCAGACATCAACCAAATCGCCGCCGACATCTTGAAGGCGGCTACCGGAGAGCCGGAGAAAAACCCGGCTGCCGTAGCGCTAGGACGCCTGGGAGGGCTCAAGGGAGGTAAGGCAAGGGCCAAGGCCCTTTCTCCCATCAAGCGCGCCCGGATTGCCCGGAAAGCTGCTGCGGCCCGCTGGCGAAAGCGTTGATCTTGACGTTACATCAAGATTGACTATAAATCAAGCGGAACTTGACGTATAATCATGTGTCCTAGTAGCATGACGGTCCAAGATGCCCAAAGCTCACCCGTTATTTCTTGAACTAGCTGCGCAGTTACGAGCTCTTGCCTGTGATTCTGAAACGATATGGAGTTTTTATACGCACGCCGAAGAGGAAATGGTCGAAGCAGACATCAACCATAACGACGCGGATTACGTGTTACGGAACGGAAAGATTACTGATGGTGAAACTGAGGGAGATAGGCGCAGGTATCGCGTTGAGGAAATAACGCGCGATGGAGTTCATGCTGGATTTATCGTGAGTTTTTCAACAGAGGAGAAGTGGATCGAGATAGTCACTGTTTTTAGGACCAAGGAATAAGGAGAATTTTAGATTAGGAGTTACGAGATAGGAGTCCAGCCAAATGAAAAAACGTGTGGGAAATGCGCTCAGGAGTATCGCATCAAGCCCAATTCACGTTACTGAGGCGAACGCGCGTGGGGCGTGTGGGAAGTGCGGGGGAGAGGTCAGTGTGCAACCCGTTCCACGGTATCAGGTAAAGAAAGAACTCATAGGCGGCATGCACGTTGAATTGATTGATGTCGTCCACGCACTCCAATGCGGAAAATGCGGAACGATATTGCGAACCGATATTCCCGACATGCCTGGCCTTCTTGCGGCTATATCCGTTACTAGGGCAAAAGAACCCTTGAAGCTGAATGGCCAAGAAATAAGATTTTTGCGGAAGTCTATCGAGCTAACGGCGAGAGGCTTAGCACAAGACCTAGACGTAAGCGAAGAAACTGTGTCGAGATGGGAAAACGGTCACTTGGCGATTGGAAATTCTGTCGAGCGAATCTTGCGTTGGAAGGTTTGCAAGGCCCTCGAAGAAAAAGCACCAGCGATCGACTGGGACGATGACGAAATTCTGACCAGAATGAACATTGCCCCGGTTAGCGCCCATCCGCTTGTTATGTATTTCCAACGCGGTCCGTTTAAGAGGAGAGAGCAGTGGCGTGAGCGGAAAGCCGCTTAAATGGATTACAAGCCCAGCCTCAAAGCTGGGCTTTTTCTTGTCCAGGAGGTAAGTAGGTACTAACATTACGCCCCTTGAACTTGACAATGCTTGAGCGGTCAAGCATAATGCGGTCATAGGAGATCGCGTATGAACCGCTTAAACGGAAAAGAGAGGGCTGCAATCCTCGCCAGCTTGGTAGAGGGGAACAGCATCCGCGCCACCTGCCGCATGACTGGCGCAGCCAAGGGGACGGTTATCAAGCTGCTTGAGGATGTAGGCGTAGTTTGCAGGGCGTATCACGACAAACACGTTCGCGGCCTTCAATCGAAGCGCGTTCAATGCGACGAAATTTGGTCCTTCTGCTACAGCAAGCAAAGGAACGTCCCCGAAGATTTCAAAGGCGTGTTTGGCTTCGGGGACGTATGGACCTGGACCGCGATTGATGCCGATTCCAAGCTGATCGCTGCCTACAGCGTTGGAGGCCGCGATACGCATACCGCCCGCCGCTTCATTCAAGACCTCAGGGCGCGTCTTGCCAATCGCGTACAGCTCACCACGGATGGATACCGGCCGTATCTGACCGCCGTGGAAGGCGCGTTTGCCGGTGACGTGGACTACGCGATGCTGGATAAGATTTACTCTGCGCCGAAGGGCAAGGAAAGCGCGACTCGCTATAGCCCCGCCGATTGCTGCGGTACCATCAAGAAAACGATTCTCGGCAAACCGGCAACGAGGGACATCTCAACGTCCTACGTCGAGCGTCAGAACCTCACCATGCGTATGTCCATGCGCCGGTTTACGCGGCTTACCAATGCGTTCTCCAAGAAAGTCGAGAACCTGGGCCATGCGGTAGCCCTGCATTTCATGTTCTACAACTTCGGGCGGATTCACCAAACGCTTCGCGTTACTCCGGCTATGGAAGCTGGCCTAACCGATCACGTTTGGAGCCTAGAAGAGATCGCCGGACTGGTAGATCAGGCTCCCGTTTCGCGTGCCGAAACTGTTTCGCCAAACTGACCCACTACCTAAGTCTCTAGATCCTTGACCGGCTGAAGGAAAAGCCCCAAAATTGCGGGTTCCGCCGGAGGGGTGCCCGAGCGGCTAAAGGGGGCAGACTGTAAATCTGTTGGCCTTGCGCCTACGTTGGTTCGAATCCAACCCCC
>WNFI01352492.1_pt1 | contig 18041 bp, 16 predicted proteins | sample 5400471 | NCBI WGS metagenome assembly WNFI01 (sample SAMN13153348, study PRJNA577476) | soil metagenome | isolation source: 100 cm saprolite on Douglas fir-dominated hillslope | place: USA:California | collected 2013-09-17 | reverse complement strand
GCTGCGACCACGTCGAGTCCCGGGCGCAGCCACAGGTGAAACGTGTTGCCCAGCACGATCTGCGCGCCGACCTCGGTGAGCCCGCGCGGGCTCATCGCCTTCACGGTCCCATAGGTGCCCACCGGCATGAACGCCGGCGTCTGCACCATGCCATGCGCGAGCGCGAGCTCGCCGCACCGCGCCTCGCCGTCCGTCGCTTTGACCACGAATTTCATGTCGTCACCCCGGACGCTGCAATCGCAGCAATGGTCCGGGGCCCAATTCCTATCGCCAATGCGGCGGAAAAGTCTTGTCAAAGTATGGCAACGCCTCGACGCGCTTCTTGTAGTCGGCGAGAGCCGGCGGCAGGAGCTCAGTCAATTTTGTCTCGGGCTTGCGGACGGTCACGCGCCCGCAGTAGCCGAGGTAGGGGTAGAGGACGAAGTCGGCGGCGCTCGGAGCGTCGCCCGCGAGGAAGTTGCCGCGCAGCTCTTTCGAGAAGTACGCGAGCTCCTCGCCGAGCCGCTTGCGGCCCTGCGCCACCTTCTCCTGATCGGGTGCCGCGTCGCCCTTGAAGAAGAGCTCGGAGGTGATCGGATCGAGTCCCTCCGCGCCAAGATACCCCTGCATCTCGTCGATGAGCCGGCGGATGCGGGCGCGGTTCTTCGCGTCGGCCGGATAGAGCTTGGCGCCCGCGGCGAAGCGTTCGTCCAGGTACTCGAGGATCGCGAGCGACTCCCACACCGCGTGGCCGTCGTCGACGATCGTCGGCACGGTGTGGCGCGGGTTGATCGCGACGAACTCGGGCTTGGTGGTGTCGTTCGCCTGGAACGACAGGACTTTCAGGTTGTAAGGGACCGCCTTGTGCTCGAGCGCCAGCCACACGCGCCACGAGAAGGGGGAGCCGTGTCCGTGATGGAAATCGAGTGCCATGGTTCTTCCTTGTCTTTCGTTTCAGTGCAGGGTGAAGCCGTCGAGGGGCACGGCGGCGGGGCGGCCCGCGGCGAGATCCGCCACGATCTTGCCGGTCGCGAGCGCGAGGGTGAACCCGAGCGCGCCGTGGCCGGTATTGAGCCAGAGATTCGCGTGCGGCGTCGCGCCGATCACAGGCGTGCCCTTGGGTGTGGCGGGGCGCATGCCGCACCAGGGCTTCAGGGTGCGGAAGTCGCTCGCCTTCGGGAATGCCGCCCTCACTTCGTCCACGAGCTGGTCCACGCGTTCCAAGTCGAGCACGGCGCGCCGCCCGGAAAGGTCCGCCATTCCCGCCACCCGAAGCTCGTCGCCGATGCGCGCGTAGACGACCTTGCGCTTGAAGTCCGTCACGCTGATGCGCGGCGCGCCGCGATCGTCCGTGATCGGCAGCGACAGGCTGTAGCCCTTCAACGGGTAGACCGGCACCCGGATACCGAGCGGGGCGAGGAGATACGGCGCATTGGCGCCGAGCGCGAGCACGTACGCGTCGCCCTCGAGCACGCCCTCGTTCGTCTCGGTGCCCATGAGCCGGCCGTGCCACGGCAGGAGCCGCTCGATCTCCACACCGAAGCGAAACGTCACCGGATTCGGCCCGGACGTCATGAGGCGTTTCAGCTCGTTGCAGAACTTGTAGCAGTCGCCCGCGTCCTCGCTCGGCGTATAGATCGCACCCTCGATGCGCGGCGACCGTGATCGCGAAGCGCCGGTCGCATGGAACTCCTCGAGCGCCGGCTCGAGGGCCACACTCGCCTTCGCGTCGAGAGCCTCCTGCTCCGCGCCCAGCTTGCGCTGGTACTCCATGAGTCGCCGCGCCGACTCGAACGACTTCCTTTCGGTATGCACGACGAGCTTGCCGTTCTGCACGTAGTCGAAGTCGAGCTCGTGCGACTCGACCAGCTCGTGCATCAGGTCGCGGCTGTAGAACGCGAGCCGCAGCAGCCGCTCGGTGGTGCGGTCCGCGGTCTCGTCGTTGCACGCGGCGAGGAATTCGAGGATCCAGCGCCATTGCGCGGGATCCAGCTCCGGCCGGAAGCGCAGCGGCGAATCGCGCCGCAGGAGCCACGGCGGAATCTTCGGGATGACCGAAGAGCTCGCCAGCGGCGCGACGTAGCTGTACGAGAGCTGCCCGCCGTTGGCGAAGCTCGTCTCGAGCGCGACCCCGGTGTTGCGCTCGAGCACGGTCACCTCGTGGCCGTCGCGCCAGAAGTACCAGGCGCTCGCCACGCCGGCGACACCTGCTCCGAGAATCAGCACTTTCATGGGGTGGCGAGATTATCACGCCACGGCCATCGAGTTATGCGAACGAAAAGCTTTGAATCCGCAGATAAACGCGGATAAGACCGAAAGCATTCTTGAGTGATTCGTGCTCAGATCCAATGCCGACAACAACTCTCAAAGGGTTGCTGCGTTCATCTGCGTTTATCTGCGGATTCAAAGCTTTTTTGCTTCCGTAAGCCATCAGAAAAAAGGGCCACGCGAGGCGGCCCTTCTTCCAACGGCAAGAAAGATCAGAGCAAAGGCACGATCAGCAATGCCACGATGTTGATGATCTTGATGAGCGGGTTCACCGCGGGGCCCGCGGTGTCCTTGTAGGGGTCGCCCACCGTGTCGCCGGTCACCGCGGCCTTATGGGCGTCGCTGCCCTTGCCCCCGTAATGGCCGTCCTCGATGTATTTCTTGGCGTTGTCCCACGCGCCGCCGCCCGTGCACATCGAGATGGCGACGAAAAGGCCGGTCACGATCGTGCCCATGAGCATGCCGCCGAGCGCCTGCACGCCCGCGTCGCGTCCCATCAGCCAGCCCACGACGAGCGCCACCGCGATCGGCGAGAGCACCGGCAGCAGCGACGGAATCATCATTTCCTTGATCGCGCCCTTGGTGAGCATGTCCACCGCGCGGGAATAGTCGGGCTTCGCCGTGCCCTCCATGATTCCCTTGATCTCGCGGAACTGGCGGCGCACCTCCTCGACCACCGAGCCGGCACAGCGCCCCACCGCCTCCATCGCCATCGCGCCGAAGAGATACGGGATCAGCCCGCCGACGAAGAGCCCGATGATGACCGCCGGGTTGGAGAGATCGAAGGTGATGTGGCGGCCGGCCTCCTCGAGCTTGTGCGTGTAGTCGGCGAAGAGCACCAGCGCGGCGAGGCCGGCGGAGCCGATCGCGTAGCCCTTGGTGACGGCCTTGGTCGTGTTGCCGACCGCGTCGAGCGGATCGGTCACGTTGCGCACCTCCTTCGGCAGCTCCGCCATCTCGGCGATGCCGCCGGCGTTGTCGGTGATCGGGCCGTAGGCGTCGAGGGCCACGATGATGCCGGCCATCGAGAGCATCGAGGTCGCCGCGATCGCGATGCCATAGAGGCCCGCGAGCGAATACGCCGCCCAGATCGCGACGCACACCGAGAGCACCGGCCATGCGGTGGACCGCATCGACACGCCGATCCCGGCGATGATGTTGGTCGCATGTCCCTTGGTGGAGGCCTCGGCCACGTGCCTCACGGGCGCGAAGTCGGTGCCGGTGTAGTACTCGGTGATGAACACCATGAGCGCGGTGAGCACCAGGCCCACCACACACGTGCCCCAGAGCTTGAGCACCGTCACGCCCGGAACCGGGTAGGCGGAGATCACGTCGCGCATCATCCAGTCGGTGACGAAATAAAATGCGATGAGCGAGAGGATGCCCGCCACCGCCAGGCCGCGGTAGAGCGCGTTCATGATCTTGCCGCCCTGCGCGGTCTTCACGAAGAAGGTGCCCACGATCGAGGCGACGATCGACACGCCGCCGAGCACGAGCGGATACACGACCGCGTTGCCGACCAGGGGCGAATTCGGCAGCAGCAGGGCCCCGAGAACCATCGTCGCGATGATGGTCACCGCGTAGGTCTCGAACAGGTCCGCGGCCATCCCGGCGCAGTCGCCGACGTTGTCGCCCACGTTGTCGGCGATCACCGCGGGGTTGCGCGGGTCGTCCTCGGGAATGCCGGCTTCCACCTTGCCGACCAGGTCCGCGCCCACATCCGCGCCCTTGGTGAAGATGCCGCCGCCGAGTCGCGCGAAAATCGAGATGAGCGAGGAACCGAAGGCCAGCCCGATGAGTGGCTTCACCACCTCTCCCATCTTCGGGCTGGAGCCGAGCAGGTACCAGAAGTACCCGGCCACCGAGATGAGTCCCAGCCCCACGACGAGGAGCCCCGTGATGGCGCCACCCTTGAAGGCGATGTCCAGCGCCGGGCCGATGCCGCGGCGCGCCGCTTCCGCGGTGCGCACGTTGGAGCGCACCGAGACGTTCATGCCGATGTAGCCTGCCGCACCCGAGGCGATCGCGCCGATGGCGAAGCCCACCGCCGTCGTCGCTCCGAGCACGACGCCGATGATCACGAGGATCACCACGCCGACGATCCCGATGGTGGTGTACTGGCGGTTGAGGTAGGCCTTGGCGCCGGTCTGGATGGCGGCGGCGATCTCGCGCATGCGGTCGTTGCCGTCGGGCTGGCGCAGGATCCAGGCCGCCGTGAAGCCGCCGTAGATGATTCTCGAACGGCGGAAACGCCTCGCCCGCGATAAGCGGCAGGAGGTAGTTGCGGCATTTCGCGGTGATGTGGAAGCCGTCGGGAGCGATGAAATCGCGCGGCATCTTCTTCTCGACGTTGGCCACGTCGGTGAGCTTCGCCACGCCGATCTTCCAGCGGTACGGCTTGCTCGAGATGCGCACGATGGTCGGCATCACGCCCGACATCCCCTTGGCCGCCATCTCGACCGCCGCCTTGCCCACGGCGTACGACTGCTCGAGGTCCGTTTTCGAAGCGATATGCCGCGCCGCGCGCTGCAGGTAATCGGCCACCGCCCAGTGCTGCTTCAACTTGAGCCTCGACTGCACGAGGTTGGCGAGCATCGGCGCCACGCCGCCCAGCTGCGAGTGGCCGAAGGCGTCCTTCAATCCGGTCTCCGAGAGGAACTTTCCCTCCTTGTCCTGCAGGCCCTCCGAGGCGCCGATGGCGCAGAAGCCGTGCTTCTTCACGATCTCCTCGACGCGCGCGAGGAAGCTGTCCTCGTCGAAGGCGATCTCGGGAAAGAGCAGCAGGTGCGGCGCCTCGCGGGGCTTCGCCTGCGCGAGCCCGCACGCCGCCGTGATCCAGCCCGCGTGCCGGCCCATCACCTCGAGGATGAAGACCTTCGTCGAGGTCTTGGCCATCGACTCCACGTCGAGCCCCGCCTCGCGCATGCTGGTGGCGACGTATTTCGCGACGGAGCCGAACCCGGGGCAGGTGTCGGTGATCGGCAAGTCGTTGTCCACGGTCTTCGGCACATGCACCGCGGTGATCGGATAGCCCAGCGTCTGGCTGATCTGCGAGACCTTGAGGCAGGTGTCGGCCGAATCGTTGCCGCCGTTGTAGAAGAAGTACCCGATGTCGTGCGCCTTGAAGACCTCGATGAGGCGCTCGTATTCGTGGCCGCCCTTCTCCAGGCCTTTCAGCTTGTAGCGCGCGGAGCCGAACGCGCCGCCCGGCGTGTGGACGAGCGCGCGGATGGCCGCGGGGCTCTCCCGGCTCGTGTCGATGAGGTCCTCGGTCAACGCGCCGATGATGCCGTTCCTGCCCGCGTAGACCTTGCCGATCTGTTTCTTGAATTTGCGCGCGGTCTCGATGACGCCGGCCGCACTCGCGTTGATCACGGCGGTGACGCCGCCCGACTGCGCGTAGAAGGCGTTACGTGGCATTTCCTTCGTGTCCTTCGTGCTTGCGTGGTTCAGGATTTGCCGAGCGCGGCGAATACCCGTTCGCGGACCTCGTCGACGCCGCCGATGCCATCGACGCGGTGGTATTTCGGCGCCCGCGCGTCCCCGCTCGCGGCCCATTTGCGGTAGTAGTCCACGAGCGGCTCGGTCTGCTGGTGGTAGACCGCGAGGCGCTTCTTCACGGTCTCCTCCTGGTCGTCCTCGCGCTGCACCAGCGGCTCTCCCGTCACGTCGTCCTTGTCCGCGACTTTCGGCGGGTTGAATTTCACGTGGTACGTGCGTCCCGACGGCAAGTGCGCCCGGCGCCCCGACATGCGCTCGACGATCACCTCGTCGGGCACCGCGATCTCGACCACGTGCTCGATGGATACGCCGGCGTTCCTCATCGCCTCGGCTTGCGGGATGGTGCGCGGGAAGCCGTCGAAGAGGAATCCCTTCGCGCAGTCGGGAGCCTTGATGCGCTCCCTCACGAGCCCGATGATGATGTCGTCGGAGACGAGCTCGCCGCGGTCCATCACCTTCTTGGCGGCGATCCCCAACGCAGTCCCGGCCTTCACAGCGGCGCGCAGCATGTCGCCGGTGGAAATCTGGGGGATGCCGTATTTCTGCGTGATGAAAGTCGCCTGGGTCCCCTTCCCCGCCCCCGGGCCCCCCAGCAAGATCAGGCGCATCGGCCCATCCTCGTTCTTGTCAGCCCGGGATTATACGGGGACAGACCCCTTGTGCCCCTCTGCGGAACAAGTGGTCTGTCCCCGGTTTATCCGCCTCCACTCAGCTTCTTCCGGACTCTCTCCAGGTCCTCGCGCGTATCCACGCCCGCCTCCATCGCCTCGTTCCAGAAGGCGACCGCGATGCGGTGCCCGTGGCCCAGCGCGCGCAGCTGCTCGAGCGCCTCGAAGCGCTCGGCGGCGGTCGCCGAGAGCGCGGAATACTCGCGCAGGAACTGCACGCGATAGGCGTAGATGCCGATGTGCCGATAGGCGGGAAAGCCCTCGGGCAGGGCCTCGCGCGAGCGCGCGAAGGCGTCGCGCGCGAAGGGAATTGGCGCGCGCGAAAAATATTGCGCGTAGCCGTCGGTGTCGATGACCACTTTGACCACGTTGGGATCGAAGAACACCTCGGCGGAATGGATCGGATGCACCGCGGTCGCGATCGAGGCATTGGGCCGGAGTGCCAGCTCCCGCGCCACCTTGCGGATCAGCTCCGGATCGATGAGCGGCTCGTCGCCCTGCAGGTTCACGACGATCTCGTCGGGCCCCAGGCCCAGCAGCCCCACCGCCTCGGCGAGGCGATCGGTGCCGGTCTCGTGCTCGGAAGAGGTGGTGCACACCTTCCAGCCGAGGGAGCTCGCGGCGTCGGCGATCTCCTGGTGGTCGGTGGCGATGACGACCTCGTCGGCGCCGCTTTGCCGCGCGCGCTCGGCGACCCACGCCACGAGCGGCTTGCCCGCGATGTCGGCGAGCATCTTTCGCGGCAGGCGCGTGGAGCGCATGCGCGCGGGAATCAACACCTTGAAGGCGAGCCGCTCCACTTCGCGCCTAGGTCTCTTCCTCGGGGCGCAGCGCCCGCGCCTCCTCCTCGAGCATCACCGGAATGTCGTCCTTCACCGGGAAGGCGAGGCGGTCGGCCTTGCAGAGGAGCTCGTTGGCATCCTTGCGCCAGACGAGCGGCCGGCATCCTTCTCCGTCATGACGATGACCTCGGCGCCCGGAAGCTTGAGCTCCGCGGCGCGGTAGGCGTGATGGTCGGGAAAGGCGATGCGCTTCGCCTTCACTCCCAGCGCCTCGAGGTGGTCGAAAAAGCGCTGCGGGTGGCCGATGCCGGCGACGGCGACCACCGCGCGGCCGCGAACGGCGAGCGCGAATTCCTCCGCGCCCGCTTCCTGGTTGCTCGCGAGCGCGTGAAAGCGCTCTCTCCCGAGCCGCATCGCGAACTGCCGCGGCGAGGGGACCTCGTCGGAATGCCCGCCGTTCACCACCGCCGCGTCGACCCGGCGCAAGCGTGAAACCGGCTCGCGCAACGGCCCCGAGGGCAGCAGGAGCCCGTTGCCGAAACGCCGTTCGCCGTCGATCACGGCGAGCTCGATGTCGCGCGCCAGCGCGTAGTGCTGCAGGCCATCGTCGCTCACCAGCACGTTCACTTCGGGATGCGCATCGAGGAGCGCGCGCGCGGCGGCCGGGCGGTCGGGCGAGACGTAGACGGGGACGCGCGAGCGCCGCGCGATGACCACGGGCTCGTCGCCGAAGTGCTCGGGTGTCGCGATGTCGGGATACACGCGCACCACTCCCAGCGGATCGTTGTCGCGCCGCGGAACCCTGCCGTAGCCGCGCGCCACCACTCCCGGGGTCCAGCCGCGCCGCGCGAGGATGTCGAGGATCTCGATCACGAGCGGCGTCTTCCCGGTGCCCCCCACGGTGATGTTGCCCACCACGATCACTGGAACGCGCGCCCTCCACGAGGGCAGCACGCGAATGCGGTAGAGCCATCGCCGCGCGGCCACGAAGACACCGAAGATCAGCGTCAGAGGCAGGAAGATCAGCGCACCCCCGCCCAGGCGCTGCCACTCGCGTTCGAGCCAGGCCCGCATCTCGCCTCTCGCGTCTCGCGTCTCGCGTCCCGAGACTACCGACGCGTCTGCGTCGTGAAGGAAATGTGGTTGTAACCCGCGAGCCGCGCGCTTTCCATCACGTTCACGACGGCCTGGTGGGTGGCGGCGGCGTCGGCGCTGATCGCGATGACCGGGTCTTTCGCGCCCTTGGCCGCGTCCTTCAACGCCGCGGCGAAATTCTGCGTGCTGCCGAACGGCGTCTGGGTGCCGTTGATCGCGTACTTGCCGGTGGAGTCGACGGCCACGCTCAGCATCTGTGGGCGGTCCGACGGGCGCTCGGCCGCGGCCTCGGGCAGGTTGATCTGCAGCTCCGCGAAACGGCTATACGTGGTGGTGAGGAACAGGAAGATCAGGATGACGATGAGGATGTCGATCAGCGGGATCAGGTTGATTTCGGGCTCGTCGCGCGCGCGCCCGCGACGAAAATTCATGCCCGCCGCTCACCGTGGATGATCTCGACCAGCTTGATCGCCTGGCTCTCCATGTCGATCACCATGACATCGACCTTGTTGCGGAAATGGCGGTAGAAGATCACCGCCGGGATCGCGATGCCGATGCCGAAGAGGGTGTTGTAGAGCGCCACCGAGATGCCGTGGGCGAGCTGCGCGGGATTGCCCCCGCTGGTGGGATTCTGCGAGCCGAAGATCTCGATCATGCCGACGATGGTGCCGAAGAGGCCCAGCAGCGTCGAGATGGTGGCGATGGTGCCCAGCGTGTTGAGGAAGCGCTCGAGCTCCAGGCCGACCGCGCGCCCCGCGTCCTCCACCGCGTCCTTGATCACCTCCCGCGAGCTGCGCTCGTTCACGAGAGCCGCGGCGAAGATGCGCCCGATGAGCGGGCCGCGCTGCAGGCGGTTCACCAGGTCCTGCGTGACTCCCTTGGCCTGGTATTCGCGGATCGTGTTGGGCAGGACATCGCGCGGCGCCACGAGCGCGGTGCGCAGCGACCAGAATCGTTCGCCGATGATTGCCAGGGTGATGACGGAGGTGAAGATGATGAACCAGATCGGCCAGCCGGCCGCTTCGATGATCGACAGCACGCGCGAATTTCTCCTCGTAAAATGCCGAGGCACTTTAGCCCGCCATCCATGATTCCACAACCGGTATTGTTCGCAGGAAGTGCGGAAGTGTCTCGAATTTTCGCCACGAATGTGTCGAATCATCCACAGAGCCTGTGGATAAGCCTGTGGAGCGCTTTCCGGCACTTGCCGCAAGTGACTTATCGCATAGGGTTTTTTTTCGACCGCTCAAATTTTGAGCGAAGCGTCTTTATCGAACTGGATCAGATACTTACGACACTTTCTCCCCTGGAGGGAGATTCGCCACTCCATAGTCGCCTGGAGGGCGGATTGCTCTCTCGGGACGGTGGATAGACGCTTTCACCTTGTATCGAGGAGCGATGAGAGTGCCGTAATTCCTACGCCCGTTTTTCCCCTGTCCTACGCCGGCGCCTCCTCAAGTCCTACCTAACCCCTCAGGTAACCCCGACATCCCGTTGAATTCACTCTTCCCCGCCGCGCCACCGGTCGTCACCGTCACCGAGCTGAACCGCAGGGTCCGCGCTGCGCTCGAGAACCAGTTCGAGATCCTTTGGGTCGCGGGCGAGTTGTCCAACGTGAAAAAAGCGCCGTCGGGGCATTGGTATTTCTGCCTCAAGGATCCGGGCGCCCAGATCGACTGCGCGATGTTCGTTACCCGCGCCCGGTTCCTCGATTTTCGTCCGGAGAACGGCCAGCAGGTCGAGGTGCGCGCGCGCGTGACGCTGTACGAGCCGCGCGGCAGCTACCAGCTGGTGGTCGAGGAAATCCGCAAGGCGGGCCTGGGAGCGCTCTATGAGGCCTTCGAGAAGCTCAAGGCGAAGCTGCAGGCCGAGGGCCTGTTCGAGGCGGCGCGCAAGAGGCCGCTGCCGGCGTTCCCGCGCGCCATCGGCATCGTCACCTCGCCCGCGGCCGCGGCCCTTCGCGACGTCCTCACCACCCTCACGCGCCGGGCGAGCATGGTGCGGGTCGTCCTCTATCCGGCGCCGGTGCAGGGCGAGACGGCGGGCGCGCAGATCGCCCGCGCGATCCAGGTCGCCAACGCGCGCGCCGAGTGCGACGTGCTGATCGTCTGCCGCGGCGGCGGCAGCCTCGAGGACCTGTGGGCGTTCAACGAGGAGGTCGTCGCGCGGGCGATCGTCGCCTCGCGCCTTCCGGTGGTGAGCGGAGTTGGGCATGAGACCGATTTCTCCATTGCCGACTTCGTCGCCGACCTGCGCGCTCCCACGCCCACGGCGGCGGCGGTCGCGGCGAGCCCCGACCGCGAGGCGCTGAGCGGCGATGTGGCGGCGCTGCGCCGCCGGCTCACGCGCGACATGCGGCGCATCGTCGAGGTCGGATCGCAGCGTCTCGACGCCGCGGCGCGGCGCCTTCTCACGCCCGCCGAGCGGCTCGCACGCAATCGCGAGCGCGTGGCCGAGCTCGCGCGGCGCCTGCGGCGCGCCGTTCCCGAGGTGCAAACGCAGCGCGCCGCGCTCGGGCGTTCCTGGCATCGATTCTCCGCGGCTCTCGCGCGCGCCCTCCGCGAGCGCGAGGGGCAACTCGCCGGGATGCGCAACGCCCTCGCGCACCTCGACCCCACGCAGGTGCTGGGACGCGGCTACAGCATCGTGCGCGACGGCGACGGCAAGGTGCGCACGACGAGCGCCGGGCTTTCGGCGGGACATCCGCTCGACATCACCTTTTCCGAGGGCGGAGCGGAGGTGACGGTGCGCACCCCACGCCCACCCCGCAGCACGCGGTAATATGCGCTGAAGCGAGGAGAGTTCGTTTTCAACCCCCCAAGGGAGGAAGTCATGGCCAAGAAGGGCTCCAAGAGCAACGCCGTCTACAAGGTGATCGAGATCGTCGGCACGAGCACCCAGTCGTGGGCCGACGCCGCGAAGAACGGCGTGAGCGCCGCATCGCGCAGCCTGCGCGATCTGCGCGTGGCCGAGGTCGACATGCTCGACGTGAAGATCGAGGGCGGCAAGCTCATCTATCGCGCCAAACTGAAGGTGAGCTTCAAGTACCACGGCGACGATTAACCGCCGAGGAAGTCCTCCACGCGCGCGCCTGCGGTCCGCGAGAGGTCGGCGCGCAGGCAATCGAATCTCTCGACGTCGTCCATGGCGCGCAGCCAGGTGAGTTGGCGCTTGGCGAGCTGGCGCGTGGCGGCGATGCCGCGCGCCTCGAGCGTGGCGCCCGGCGCCCTTCCCTCGAGCGTATCCCAGGCCTGCCGGTAGCCCACCGCGCGCATCGACGGCATCTTGTCGTCGAGCGGGTGACGTTGGCGTAGTGCCACGAGCTCTTCAACCAATCCCGCGGCAAGCATCGCGCGGAAACGCTTTTCGATCCGCTCGTGGAGCACCGCGCGGTCGGAAGGCTCGAGGGAGATCTTGAGCGCGTCGATGCGCGGCGCCGCGGCCGCGCCCTCGGCGTGCAGCTCCGAGAGCGGGCGGCCGGTGAGCCGGTGCACTTCGAGAGCGCGCTGGATGCGCTGAGCGTCGGTGGGCTCGAGGCGCGCCGCGGTCGCCGGGTCGACCTTCGCCAGCTCGGCGTGCAGCGCGGGCCAGCCGCTTTTCGCCGCGCGCGCGCCGATCTCGCGCCGGATCTCGGGTTGCGCGCCCGGAAGATCGGCGAGGCCGCGCGTGAGCGTGCGGAAATAAAGCATGGTGCCGCCGGCGAGGATCGGGATCCTGCCGCGCGCGCCGATCTCCGCGATGAGCCGCAGCGCCTCATCGCGGAAGCGCCCCGCGGAATACGGCTCGTCGGGATCGACGATGTCGATCAAATGATGTGCCACGCGCTCGCGTTCCTCGCGCGCGGGTTTCGCGGTTCCCACGTCCATGCCGCGATAGACCTGCGCCGAATCCACGCTCACGATCTCGGCGGGGAAACGCCGCGAGAGCTCCAGGGCCACCGCCGTCTTGCCGCTCGCGGTGGGCCCGAGAAGGAAGACCGCCCTCACCGCCCCCTGAGGAACAGCCGATCGAGGTCCGCCATCGGGAACTGGACCCACGTCGGCCGTCCGTGGTTGCAGCTTCCCGCCCGCTCGGTCTGCTCCATCTGCCGCAGCAGCGCGTTCATCTCGGGAGCGGTGAGCATGCGGTTGGCGCGCACGGCGGCGTGGCACGCCATGGTCGAGAGCAGCTCGTTGCGCCGCTCGATCAACACGCGGCTCGCGCCGAATTCGCGCATCTCGCCCAGCACCGAGCGCAGCAATCCCTGCGCGTCGAGATCGGCGAGCAGTGCCGGCACCGCGCGGATCACGAGCTCGCGCGGGCCCGCGGCGGCCACGTCGAAGCCGAGGCTTCCCAGCTGCTCGCGGGCGTCATTCGCCTGCTCGACTTCCTCGGGCGTCGCGGTCATCGCAATGGGTGTCAGCAGCGGCTGCGACGGCAGCGAGGCGGCTTCCAGCGCGTCCTTCAGTCCTTCGTAGACGATGCGCTCGTGCGCGGCGTGCATGTCGACGAGCACGAGCCCCGCCATGTTCTGCGCCAGGATGTACACGCCGTGCAGTTGCGCCAGCGCAAACCCCAGCGCGGGAGCCTCACCTGCCGCGCTCGCCGCCACGCGACGCTCATCCGCCACCGCGGTCGAGAAGAGGGCCTCGTATCCCCCCGACGGCTGCGCCACCGCGAAGCTCGACTGTGTTGGGAAAGAAGAGGGCGGGCTACCTTTCGAATCCGAAAAGTAACCTGGCCCCTTTTCTTCGCCCTTTGCGCCGGCCATTGTCGCGGAAAGCGCACGCGACAGCGCGTGGAAGACGAACTGGTGCATGGCGCTCGATTCGCGAAATCGCACTTCGCTCTTCGTCGGATGCACGTTCACGTCGACCAGAGCGGGATCGACCTCGAGGAAGAGCACGAACGCCGCGTGGCGGTCGTGGTGCAGCACGTCGGCGTAGGCCTCGCGGATCGCGTGCGCCACGACCTTGTCGCGCACGAAGCGGCCGTTCACGTAGAGGAACTGCGCGTCGCGCGAGGCGCGCGTGAAGCCCGGAGGCGCGACCAGCCCCTCCATGCGCACGCGCGCGCTCTCCGAGCGCACGTCGATGGCGGAGCGCGAGAAATCATCGCCGATCACGCGCGCGGCGCGCGCGCGCAATCCCTCCGGAGGCAGGTGCGAAGTGCGCCGGCCGTTGTGCGAGAGCGAAAATGCCACCGCGGGCCGCGACAGCGCGATGCGCGCGAAGGCCTCGTCGCAGCGCGCGAACTCCGTGGCTTCGCTCTTCAGGAATTTGCGCCGCGCGGGCGTGTTGAAGTAGAGGTCCTCGACCTCGACCGTGGTTCCCGCGGCGAGCGCGGCGGGCTCGACGTTGGAGACCGTGCCGGCCTCGCAGGCGATGCGCCAGGCGTGGCGCACATCCGCGCGGCGGCTGACGATGGCCAGCCGCGCCACCGCGCCGATCGAGGCGAGCGCCTCGCCGCGAAATCCCAGGGTCGCGGCGCGCTCGAGATCCTCGAGCGTGGCGATCTTGCTGGTGGCGAAGCGCGCCACCGCGAGCGGCAGGTCGTCTCTCTCGATGCCGGCGCCGTCGTCCACGACCTTCAGGCGCCGCACGCCGCCCTCGAGAAGGTCCACGGCGAGCGATTGCGCCCCCGCGTCGAGGCTGTTCTCCATCAGCTCCTTCAAGGCGGAGGCGGGCCGGTCGACCACCTCGCCGGCGGCGATCTGGTTCACCAAAAGCTCGGGAAGAGCGCGAATCAGGCCCACAGGGGGATGGTACACTGACCCTGCCCCCTCACCGAGAGCGCCACAAGCGCCAGGAGCGGCATGGTTTCACCCCAGGGAGAGACAGCGCAGGCCCAGCACGCGGAGCCTGCGGACGACCTTTTGCAGGCCGAGCAGATCCGCCTGCTATTCCGCTTTTCGCTCGTCGGCCACCTCGCCACGCTGCTGGTGATCTTCATCCTGGGCGCGATCCTGTGGGAGGATCTCGCCCGTCCCGCGCTCTTCATCTGGTTCTTCTCGATCTCGCTGGTCGCGGTGGGGCGCTATCTGCTCTACAAGGCCTTCATCGCACATGCGCCCGGGCCCAACGAGATGCGCGTATGGGAGGGACGGTTCATCGCCGGGACGATCCTCGCCGGGGTCTGCTGGGCCATGATCGGCTCCATCCTGCTGCCGGAATCGACGCGCATGGTGCAGCGCCTGTCCGTGGTCATGCTGGTGATGCTTCTGATGACGGGCGCGGTCGCCTATTACGCGCCGCACCGCTACGCCTACAAGATCATGGCCTTCCTCGGGCTGGTGCCGCTCGCGGTCACGCTCGGGATGTCGGGCGACCGCAACCAAATGTTCATTTCGGGATTGATCCTGCTGCTGGCGGGAATGCTGCCGTACGTGCACGCCCGCGTGCACCGCGGGCTGGTGGAGTCCCTCACCACGCGGCGCGCGCGCGACGCGCTCACCGGCGAGCTCGCCAGCGAGCGCAATCGCCTGGAGGAAATGAACGACGCTCTCGCCGCCGAGATGCGCGGGCGTCTGAAGGCGCAGGAAGGCGAGCTGCTCGCCGCGCAGAAGCTGCGCATGCACTTCGAGCGCACGCCGCTCGCGGTGCTCGAGTGGGATCGCGAGCTTCGCATCACCGCGTGGAACCCGGCGGCCGAGGCGATCTTCGGCTATCCCCTGGCCGACGCCGTCGGCAAGTCGGTGCCCGACCTGGTGGGAAGCGACGCGGAGCGCGAGAACGTCGCCTCGATGTGCCGCGAGCTCGTCGATTCGCGCGAGGGCAACAAGAACACGCTCGCCAACGTCACGCACAACGGGCGCACCATCCACTGCGAGTGGTACAACACACCGCTCACCGACCCGGGCGGAAACATCACCGGCTTCGCCTCGCTCGTGCACGACGTGACCGAGCGGCTCAACACCGAGCGCACCATCCACTACATGGCGCACCACGACGCGCTCACCGGGCTACCGAACCGCCGCCTCATGCAGGATCGGCTCAATCAGGCGATCATGGCCGCGCGGCGCAAGCAGCGCCACGTGGCGGTGCTCTTCCTCGACCTCGACCGTTTCAAAGTCGTCAACGACACGCTGGGGCACGATACCGGGGACTTCATCCTGAAGGATGTCGCGCGCCGCCTCGCCTCGTGCGTGCGCGAAGGCGACACCGTCTCGCGCGAGGGCGGCGACGAGTTCGTGATCATCCTTCCCGACCTCGAGCGCCCCGAGCACGCGCGCGTGGTGGGCGACAAGATCCTCTCCGAGCTCACGCGCCCGGTGGAGATCGGCGGCCACGAGATCCACGTGACCCCCTCGATCGGCATCAGCCACTATCCGAACGACGCCACCGACGTGCACCAGCTGCTGAAGCACGCCGACAACGCGATGTACCAGGCCAAGGACGCGGGGCGCAACACGATCCGCTTCTTCACCAACGACCTCAATTTCCTGCTCTCCAAGCGCCTCGAGATCGAGGGGCGGCTGCGCAAGGCGATCGACAGGCAGGAGTTCTTCCTGCGCTACCAGCCGCAGGTCGACATCGAGAGCGGGCGCATCTCCGGCATGGAGGCGCTGATCCGCTGGAACGACCCGCAGAAAGGCGAGATCTTTCCCAAGGATTTCATCTTCGTCGCCGAGGAGCTGGGACTGATCGTGCCAATCGGCGAGTGGGTGTTCCGCACCGCGTGCAAGCAGTTGAAGCAGTGGGCCGACGACGGGCTGCGCCCCGTCACGATCGCGATCAACATCTCGCCGCGCCAGTTCATGTCGCGCCGCCTCGTGCCCACGCTTCTCGCGATGGTGCGCGAGACCGGAGCCGACCCGCGCCACATCGAGCTCGAGATCACCGAGACCATGATCATGCGCAACGTCGAGCAGTCGATCGAGACGCTGACGCAGCTGCGCTCGGTGGGCATGCAGGTCGCGGTGGACGATTTCGGAGTCGGCTACTCCTCGCTGGGCCAGCTGAAGCGCATGCCCGCCACGAGCATGAAGATCGACCGCTCGTTCATCATGAACGTGCCCGACGACGCGCAGGGCGGCTCGATCACCGAAGCGATCATCGCGATGGCCAAGCGACTGAAGCTGCGCTGCATCGCCGAGGGCGTGGAGACGCGCCAGCAGCTCGAATTCCTGCGCGCCAACCACTGCGAGGCCTTCCAGGGCTTCCTCTTCTCGCGTCCGGTCACCTCCCTCGAGGCGACCGCGATGCTCAAGGCCCAGGCCGCCGGCGAGGTCGACACGCCGCGCGCTGCCGCCTCCGCCGGCTAATTGACGGCGACCTTCGAGCGCGCGAGCGGCGGATTCTGCGCGAGGTAGCGCTTGATGCCGCCCAGGATCGCGGTGGCGATCTTGTCCTGGTAGGCCGAATCCTTGAGCCGCTTCTCCTCGTCGGGATTGGAGATGAAGGCGGTCTCGACCAGGATCGAGGGAATGTCGGGCGCCTTAAGGACCGCGAAGCCCGCCTGCTCCACCGCGGCCTTGTGCAGCGAGTTCACGTCGCCCAGCTCGGCGAGCACCGCCTTGCCGAGCTTCAACGAATCGTTGATGGTCGCGGTGAGCGAAAGGTCCAGCAGCGTGCGCGCGAGCACCGGATCCTTCACTCCGAAGTTCACCCCGCCGATCAGGTCCGACTTGTTCTCGCGCTGCGCGAGCATGCGCGCCGCGGTCGAGGTGGCGCCGCGCTCCGAGAGAGCGAAGACCGACGAGCCCTTCACGTCGGGCCGCACCCACGCGTCGGCGTGGATGGAAACGAAGAGATCGGCTTGAACTCTACGCGACTTGGTGACGCGGTCGCTCAAGGCGATGTAGTAGTCGCCGTCGCGCACCATCACCGAGCGCATGTTGGACTCCTTGTCGATCTGCGCTTTCAACCGGCGCGCGATCGCGAGCGTCACGTCCTTCTCGCGCGTGCCGCGCTTGCCGCGCGCACCCGGATCCTCGCCGCCGTGGCCCGCGTCGATCGCGATGATCACGAGGCGCTCGACCTTCGGCGCCTTGGCTTTGGCGCCTTCCTTCGGCTTGCCGGGCTCCAACTTGGCTGTTTTCTCTTCTGACGGCGCTTCGCGGCCACGAGGCGCCGGCGGCGCCTCGACCTTCGCCTCCCCCGCGGCCGCGATCTCGCCGATGTTGTCGGGCTTGGGCGCCAGCAACGCGAGGAGCGGATCGGCGGCGACCGCGGGGTAGATGTCGAGCACCAGGCGATGCTTGTATTCGCCCACGGGAGCGAGCGGAAACACCGACGGCTTCACTTCGGTCTTCAGGTCGAAGACCACGCGCACGACGTTGGGACGGTTGATTCCGACGCGCACCGACTGGATGTACGGATCGGCCGGCCCGACTTTCGCGGGCAGCGCCTTCAGCTCCGCGTCGAGCTCCACGCCTTCGAGGTCGACCACGAGGCGCTCGGGATTGGTCACGAAGAAGAACTGGTGCTTGATGGGACGCGCGGACTCGAGTGTCACGCGCGTGTATTCCTGCGCCGGCCACACACGCGAGGCGACGATGGTTTCCGCGGCGGACAGCGACGGCGCGGCGGCGATCAGCGCCAGCGCGAGAAGCGTGAATTTCAGGACGCGCGCAATCCTGCTTCGAGGCACGCGAGGCACTTCTGCCCCGTCAGCGTGCTCGAGGTGAGCTCGACACTGCGTCCCGTTGCGAGCAATCCCAGGGCGATAACCAGATCCGCGGGCGGCAGCATTCCCCCGGCCCTTTCCGGCCATTCGATCAGGCTCACATTGCGCCCGTTGAAGCTCTCCCGGAAGCCCGCGTCGATCC
>WNFI01023210.1_pt1 | contig 18046 bp, 12 predicted proteins | sample 5400471 | NCBI WGS metagenome assembly WNFI01 (sample SAMN13153348, study PRJNA577476) | soil metagenome | isolation source: 100 cm saprolite on Douglas fir-dominated hillslope | place: USA:California | collected 2013-09-17 | reverse complement strand
CCTGCCTCCGGCGAACGTCGACTACGACCTCCATTTCACGAAGGCCGGCTATCAGCCCTTTGACGTCCGGATCCACCCCACCGGCCCGAGTACCTTCAACTACGTACTGAAAAAGGGCTGAGCCCGTTGTTTCTGGCGATGGCGTTCAGTAGGCTTCACCGGTGAGCGCCGTGCGGCTCTCGTTCTCGGCTCTTCGGCCGGAGCCGGCGGGCGGTCAAAGCGCGGAGCTCATCGTCGGCGCGCCATCCGATGCGCAAGTGCTCGCGCTCGCGCGCGAAGACGCGCACGCCGCGCTCGAGCTCGTGTACGGGGCCTACAAGGTGCGCGTGTACACGTTCCTGCTGCGCTTCACGTCCGATCCCGAGCTCTCCGACGACATCGTCCAGGACACCTTCACCAAAGCACTGACCGCGCTGCCGGCGCTCGCACGCGATCAGCGCGTGCTGCCGTGGCTCTATCGCGTCGCTCACAACGCGGCGATCGATCAGATCCGCCGGCGGAATCGCTTCCAGTGGCTGCGGCTGCCGCAGCTCTCCGGCACCCGGCACGAGCCGGAGACCGCCGATCGCCACGCCGCGGTACCGGAACGCGAGCACATTGAGGCCATCCTCCGGGCGATCGCGCCGGAAAGCGGCGCCGCGCTCCTCCTGCACGCCCTGGAGGGCTACTCCTATAAGGAGATCGCGGAGATCCAGGGCTGCAGCCTGACGGCCGTTCGGAGCCGGATCGCCCGGGCCCGGGAGGCGTTCCGCCTGGCGTACGCGACAACCGAGCCACCCCATTCGTCATTGGGGTAGGTGGTAGGACTCCCGCACTGCTCCGCTGAGACTCTGTCGGCGCTCCTCGATGGCGAGCTCGTCGCGGACGAGCGCGCCCAGGCGCGTGCCCACCTGGATTCCTGCCTCGATTGCAGTGCCCGCTTGGTCGCCGCCCGCCGCCTCGATACCGATCTCAGGGATGCCGGCCGGCTCTCCTGCGCCTCGATCCTTCCGACCCTGTCGGCCCTGGCCGACCAGGAGGCGACCGCCGGCGAGCGTGCTCTCGCTGGCGCGCACCTCGCGGATTGCCCCGATTGCCGTCTCGCGACCGCCGGACTGCGGAGCGCGGACCTGCTGCTCGCGGCGCTGCCGGCGTCGGCACCGTCCGCCCGCGTCGATGCGTTCATCGCGGAGCTCGCGCGTCCCCGCGTGCGCGCCGCATTTCGGCCGGCCACCTTCGCGATGCGCAGCGCCGGCGCGGTTGCGCTCGCGGTCCTCATCGCGATCGGCTCGACGATCTTCCAGATGGGCGAGCCCTCCGCCGATCAGGTCGCCCGGTCCACCGAGGTCGCCATGGTCGCGGCGATCCAGCGCGTCGTTTTCGATAGCCGGACCAACACGCTGTACCTCTTGGATGCCGACCGCGCCGAGGTGAGCGCGGTCGACGCGACCACGCACACCGAAAGTGCGCGCGTCTCGGTAGGCGGCACGCCGACGGCGCTCGCGCTGAGCATCTCGACGAACCGCGTGCTCGTGCTCGACGCGACCTCGAAGCGCCTGACTGAGATCGACACGACGAGCCGAGCGATCGTTGCCACCGCGACCCTCGTGGTCACCGGGACGCCGACGAGCCTGCAGGTCGATCCGGTGAACGGCCGGATCGTGGTCGCATCGGTGAGCGCGCCCGCGGCGAACGCGGCACCGGCGGCCTCCGCGGCCGGCGCGACCGGTCACGTGACGGTCCTCGATCCGGTCAGCAAGCAGGTCGAGAGCGTGCGCGCCGTTGACGTCGCGCCGCAGCTTGTCGTGCTCGATGCGAAGGGCGCCCAGGCACTGCTTCTCTCGGCCCGCGAGACCACCCTCGTGGATGCCGCGTCGTACAAGCTGCTGGCCCAGCTGCCAGGCGGGGTCGCTGCGGCCTTCGATGTCTCCAGCACGCAGGTCGCGGTGCTCTCTACCGACGGCGCATCCAGCAAGGTGACCTTCCGCGGCACCGGTCTGCCGGCGTCGTTGAGCCTCCCGGGCCGGCCGATCGCGCTCATCGCGATGCCGGGCGGTGGCTTCGCCGCGCTCGTGGATCGCGGCGCGGGTGGCGAGATCGACGTCATCGACGGGACCGGCCATGTGGTGTCCTCGAGCGCTGTCGCGCTCGCCGGCCACAGCGTCACCTATGACCCGACGGCCGCCCGCTTCGTCGTCGGTGGCGACGTCGGCGCGGGCCTCGCATTCAGCGGCGCGAGCCAGGTCGCCGTGAACGTGCCGCCCGCGAGCGCGCCTCCATCGCAGACGGCGACGACGACACCGCCTGCGCCGCAAACGAGCTCGTCGACGCCGGTGGCCTCGGGTCCGACCACACCTGCCGCGGTCGCACCCGTCAACGCGGCGGTTCCGCCCGCGGCGCGGCCTTCGACGAACGGCGACTACCGGCTCGCGATGGCTGACAACCGCAGGCCGGTGCTCGTCGCGGGTTCGGGACGGATGCTCTGGTTCGTCGATGAAGCGAAGCGGCTCGCGTCGATCGACACGACCTCCGGTCTGGTCGACGCCGTCGCGCAGCTCCCGATCGACGGGACTTTCACACGCCTGCTCGTCGGGACCAGTCACGTGTATGCGATCGATCAGGGCAAGGGTCGGCTCGCGATCCTCACCGTGGCCAGCGGCAGGCTCGAGTCGATCGGCTTCCCGTTCGTCTCGACGGCCGCGGGCTTCTCGGTCGGGACGGACGATCGGATCTGGATGGCCGGCGGCGACTCCAGCAACGTATTGACCTTCGACCCGGATGCGCAGGCCGCGAAGCGCGTGTCCGCGATCGACTTCCGGACCGCGTCGATCACCGCCCTGCACGTCGATTCGGCGGCGCGAGTCTGGTTCGCCGACGACGCGTCGGGGAGCATCGGCTACTACGACCAGTCCAGGCAGACGATCGTCACGGTGCCGGCACCTGGTCATGGCACGGTGACCGCGCTGGCGATGGACCGGAACGGCACGCTTTGGGCCGGGACCGCGACCGGGCAGCTCTTCTCGGTGCGGCTTGGCGTGGTCACCGCGGCCGGCGCTGCGGGCGGCCCGGTCGGCGATCTGGTGCGCGACGCCTCGGGCGGCGTGTGGTCCTACGTCGTGGCGCCCGGAACCGTCGCCTATCGGTCCCTCACGGGCGGATCCGGCGTGCGTCTTGCGGCGGTCGCCGCTGCCGCGGTCGCGTTCGATGGTCTCGGGCGGGCGTGGCTCGCTGAGCCTTCGGGCGCGGATTTTTACATCGCGCTAAACGGAGACCGGTAATGCGACAAAGGAGCCCGGTTGTTCGTCTAGTGGACAGAGGCTTTCGGACGGGCCCCGGAACGGGTTGGCACAGCCAGGCGGGTCGTGGCACCATTGCCCAACGATCCGAGGGCGGGCCGGCACTTCCAGGGGCCGCCCGAACGCTATTCGTCCAAATACGGAAAGGCGGGAGGTGACGGTCGGACCGCGGATCGCTTCATTGGCGCACTAATCAAATTCCTCGCGATCGCGATCACCTCGCGACCGAATCACAAGAAAAGGAAGGACACCAAGTGCTGCACAAGATCCTCACAGCAGTCACGGCACTGGCGGTTGTTGCGAGCTTGCTTGCGGGCGCCGCTGGCCAGGCTTCTGCGGCGAGTGGCTTCGACTCCGCCTACTTCGGCGAGTCGGCGTTCCTCACCCTCGGCCCCGGTCAGAGCGGTCAGTTCGCGGTCGGCTTCAACAACACCGGGAGCACCGGCTGGCTGACCGGCTCGACGAGCCAGGTCGACCTCACCATCTGCCTCCCGGACAAGACGACCTGCAGCGTGGCCTCGCCGAACGCGGCGTTCGCCAGCAACTGGCTCTCGTCCACCGCGTACGCGACGACTTCGACGACCTTCGTCGGTCCGGGCCAGACGGGGTACTTCACGTACAACGTCATGGTCCCGTCGAACGCCACACCGGGCACGTACCGCTTCAACGGTGACCTTGCTCTCCACGGCACCGCGTCGATGATCCACCAGGAGGGCTACTACCAGGACGTGTCCGTTCCCTCGGTCGGCGCGCCGGCGAAGCTCGCCTGCTCCGCCAACCCGACCTCGCTGGCGGCTGGTTCTTCGACCGCGACCTCGACGATCACGGTGACCGTCCAGGACGCGCTCGGCAACACCGTCACGACGAACAACGGCACCAGCATCACCCTGTCTCAGGCAGGCGTGACCAGCAGCCTTGATGGCGGCGCGGTCGGCGCCTCCAGCACCAAGACCACCGCGAACGGCGTCGCGACGTTCTCGCTCGCGGCTCCGACCTCGAGCGGGACGACCGGCACCGACCAGCTCTCGGCTGCGGCCGGTCTCATCACGGGCTGCCAGACGAACGTGGCCTTCACCGGTCCTGGCGCTCCGACTTCGCTCAAGGTGACCCTTGGCCAGTCGGCGTACCCGGCCGGCGCGGCGTCGTCCACGACGGCGACCGCGACCCTGAAGGACGCGAACGGCATCACGACGACGGCGACGGCCAGCACCACGGTGACGTGGTCGGTCGACAACGCCAGCGTCTGCAGCGTTTCGCCCACTTCTGGGACGATCGCTGTCAACGGCACGAACACCACTACGACCCTCAGCATCACCGGCGTTCCCGGCTCCTGCACCCTGACCGCGGCCGCGACGGGCCTGACCTCAGGCTCCAAGACCGCGACCGTCACCGCAGCGGGTCCGGCGAGCAAGCTCGCGATCACGTCGAACGGCTGCGTCAACACCCCGACGACCTCGCAGACGCCAAGCTCGACGTGTGACATCGTCGTTCAGGTCCAGGACGCGGCGGGCAACCCCGTCTTCGGGGCGACCTCGATCGTGCTGAACCTGTACAAGACCGGCACGACCACGGCCTGCACGGCATCCGTGGCGAGCACCACTCCGGCTGGTGGCACGGGTAACCCGGCCACTGGTACATCGGCAGCCACCGGCAGCTCGGTGACGTTCACCGTGAGTGACGCCAAGGCTGAGACTTGCGACGCGACGGCCACGTCAGGCACGCTGACGAGCGCCACCGCACAGGCTTCGTTCACGGGCTTCGGTACGGCTAGCGCCTTGAGCTTCAAGGCATCGCCGAACCCGATCCCGGCCAACGGCGCCTCGACCTCGACGATCACGATCTGCGTCAAGGACGCGGGCGGTAACACCGTTACCACCGCTTCTGACTCGATCGGCCTCGTCCGGACCGCCACTACTGTGGCCTCGCCGAACAGCGCGACCACGCTGATCTCGCAGTCGCCGACCAACGCGGCAAGCGGCTGCGCGACCTTCACCGTCCAGTCGACGACGTTCGCCGGCACGGACACCTACACCGCGAACGACAACACGCGTTCTCTGCCGGCTGTCTCGGGCACTGTCCAGACCCAGTAACCCGTAACTCGGCAACGCAATGAAGAGGGCCCCGGAGAGATCCGGGGCCCTCTCATTTGCACCGCGGGACCCGCCGAGTACGTCCTGACCGAAGGGACGCCTCAGCCCTAACATCGGAGACTCTTGAGACGTCAGCAGGCCGGGCGGTCCGAGTCGACCGGGACGCGGACGCGGACCGCGATCCCGAACGCGCCGGCGGAGCTCCTCCTCTACGCCGGTCAGGCGATCGTCCTGCTGAAGGTCGTCCTGGTCGTCCTCCTGTTCGACCCCCGTGCGGCAGATACGTTCTCACTGCCCAAGAGCGCGGCCTCGCACGCCCTCAGCGGCTTTCTGCTCGTGGTCGTGCTTGGCTACCTCATGGCGACGCGCTTCAGGTCGTTGCCCTGGACGCCCATCCATATTTCCGTCGCTGCGCTCGTGGTGGCCTTTGCCGCAGCTGTCCCCTTCGCGGCCGACCAGACCGTCGCGCTCTATGGCGCGGCGCGACGCTATCTCGGCCTCACGCACATGGTGGACATGGCGATCCTGTATTGCGCAGCGGTCCTGTTCTTCCGCGAGCGCCGCGCCCTTGAACGTCTGCTCGTCGTGGTGCTCGTATCCTCGTTGCCCGTAGATCTGTATGCGTTCGTGCAATTCTCCGGACTGGATCCGATCTCATACCTCCAGGGCTCCACGCGGACCGCCATCTCGACCCTCGGACAGCCGGACGTGCTTTCTGGCTACGCCGGGATCGTGGCGGCGACTTGCGCGGGCGTTCTCTTCCTGGAGTGGACCTCGATGTCACGGATGAGCAGGTCGATGGTCGCGCTTGTCGGGGTGCTCGCGTCAATTGTCCTGTTCGGGAACGGTGCCCGTGCAGGTCTGCTCGCGCTGGCTGGGGCAGCGATCGCGCTACTGCTGGTCTCCCTCATTCGGGGCGTGGCGCTTCGCCGAGTGCTCGGCACGGCCGCGGTGGGTGCGGCGGTCGGACTGATGGCGATCCTTGCATCACCCATGCGCTCGCGTTTGTCGTGGGATGCGGTCGGCGCGTCACTGGAGGCGCGGTCGGATATCTGGCAGACCGCCGTGGACGCTGTTCGGACCCATGTGCTGCTCGGCGTAGGCCCCGACAACTTCGTCGCGGTCTACCCGAGCTTGCACTCGCAGCGGTCGGTCGCGCTGCAGAACAACTTGCTCCAAAACTCTACGCACGACTCGCTTCTCTATTTCGCGACGAGTGCCGGCGTGATCGGCGTCACCTTGTTCGTGGCGCTCACCGCCCTGGTGGCCTATTCGGGCTTCAAGCTCGCTCGCGCGCGAGATGTCGGCGGGCTCGCGCTGGTGCCGCTGCTCGCGTACCTCGGGCAGAGTCTCGTCAACGTCAATGACATCGCCCTCGACTCGCTGTTCTGGCTGTCGGCCGGTGTGATCGCCGCCCGGAGCGCATCGGAATGGCTCCCGCGACGCAGTGCCGGACGTGCCGATTGGGGGTCCGCGCTGGTACTGGGCGCGCTGCTGCTCCTGGTCGCCGGCGGCGCAGCTGTCGCCCAGACACATCGCGTCGCCGCGTCTGAAGCGGTCTCAGCGACCAATGCGCTCATTTCAGCCGGCCGGGGCCTCGATGCCGTCCAAGAGGGACGCAGGGCCATCGCCGAGGACGACAAGCGCGCGGAGATGTGGGCCAGCTTCGCATCCGCGATCGCAAGCGCGGGAAATCCCGGCGCGGCCGAGACCGCCTTTCGCGACGCGCTGGCCCGAGCCCCCTGGCAACCGTTGTACTGGCGCAATATCACGATCCTCCGGCTGCAGCGGGGCGATCTGCCAGGTGCTCAGGATGCCCTCAAGCGCGGACTGGGCGCCGACCCGTGGGACTCAGAGGCCCATGATCTCTTGGCCCACCTCTCCTTCAACGAGGGGAATTACGACGAGGCCGCCCAGCACGGTGCCATAACGGTGGTCCTCGTGCCGCAGCGCGGCACCGCCTACGAGGTGCCGGTCAAAGCCCTTATCGCGCTTGGCCGCATAAGCGAGGCCGATCGGATCGTCCAGCAGGGGATCGCCCGGCCGGATGTCGTTGAGCCGCGCATGCTGCAGGTCCTGAGGGGCGAAGTCCTTGCGGCGCAGGGCCACCGCCCAGAGGCGCGGCTGCAGGTCGATGAGGTGCTGCGTTCGTACCCCGACTACGCTCCGGCATTGAGCCTTCTCCGGCGCCTGAGCGGCCCGTAGCGCACTTCGCCAGGTGTCGCGGAATTCCTATCATCGTCATCACCAGCTAACGAACTGCACGCCAGCTGTCCGAGCCCGGAACGAATGGATTGAGGTGATCGGTGGACGAGTCGACGCGCCTGCGCAAGGAACAGGAGGCCGCCTTCCACGATCGGATCCGGGACTCATCCCTGAAGGACGATCCTGCGGAATTCGAACGGCTGACCGCTAACAGGAAGTTCTATCGGATCGATCGCAAGAGCAGGACATTCTGCGAAGGGTGGGTGATCGAGCAATCCCGGGGCGGGCATCTGCTTGATTACGGCTGTGGCGACGCGCACTACTCTTTCGTCGCCGCGCGCAATGGCGGGCGCGCCACTGGGATCGACATTTCGCCGGTCAGCATCGCGAACATCGAGCAGCGAGCGAGGGCGGAGGGACTCGCTGACCGGCTCGAGTTCTTGGTCATGGACGCTGAGAACCTGACCTTCCCCGACAACACCTTCGACGCCGTCATCATCACCGGCGTCCTGCATCACCTCGACGTGAACCGCGCGTATCCGGAGCTCGCCCGCGTGCTCAAGCCGGGCGGCAAGGTGCTCGCGATCGAGGCCCTTGGCCATAATCCCATCATCCAGGCCTATCGCGATCGGACCCCGCATCTGCGCACCGCTTGGGAATCGCAACACATCATCCGACTCAAGGACATTCGCGCTGCGAAGCGGTACTTCGAGCGCGTTCGTCGTCGCTACTTCCACCTAGCCACACTTGCCGCGATCCCGTTCCTCGGCACTCCCGTGTTCGGACCGGTCCTGTCGGTCCTGGAGCTCGTCGACGAAGTGCTCCTTCGAGTGCCCTGGCTGCAGGTCGAAGCGTGGATGGTGGCCTTCGAGCTGTCAGCGCCGCGCAAGCAGCGGTAGTGGAGTTGGTCCCTCCGCGGCCGCGGATGAACGTCTGGATCATCGACCACCACGCGGACCCGCCGGACGGCCTCGGAACCAGGACCTTTGACCTGGCGCGGACGGTGGCAGCGCGTGGGGACCGGTTCACGATCGTCGCCTCTAACTTCAGTCACTACCGGTTCGCGAACATGCGAAAGCGGCGGCCGCTCAGCCTGTGGCAGTCGGAGAACATCGAAGGTGTCACGTGGATCTGGATCCACACGCCTCCCTACCGTGGCAATGATTGGCGCCGGCTGCTGAACCAGGCCACCTATTGCGTCCTCACGTTCGTCGCCTGCGTCGGGCGGCGCCCATCGCCGGATGTCGTGGTCGGCGTGTCGGTGCATCCGTTCGCCGCATTCACGGGCTGGCTGCTGGCTCGGATGCGAGGCGCCGCGTTCGTGTTCCAGGTCACGGATCTGTGGCCCGAGACACTCGTCGAGTTCGGCCGCCTGCGGCGCGATGGGCGTGCTGCCCGCGCGCTCTACCGCCTGGAGGCATTCCTGTTCCGACGGTCGGCGAAGATCATCATGTTGTGGCGAGACACGCGCGAGTACGTGAAGTCGTCCGCCGGGGTCGAAGACAGGGTCGTCTGGATACCTCACACCGTTGACCTCAGCCGGCAAATGGCGCCTGGGCTCGCGGCTGCCCCCACGAGCGGGAAGTTCGTGGTGATGTTCGCCGGGGCATTCGTGCAGTCGAACTGTGTGGATCTCATGCTCGCCGCGGCTGAGTGTCTCCAGCGGCGGGGGCGCCGGGACATCCTCCTCAAGCTCGTTGGCGAGGGAACGCTGCGGAAGCAGCTCATCGATCAGGCGAAGGACGCCCGCTTGGAGAACGTGGAATTCCCGGGCTCGGTGCCAAAGAGAGAGGTTGGCGCATTGCTCCGATCAGCCGACGCGCTGATCTATGGCCTTCGCGACGTGCCCCTCTACCGTTTTGGGATCAGCCTGAACAAGCTTGCGGACTACTTGGCGTCGGCGCGGCCGATCCTCTTCTTCGGGCGCTCGTCGTACGATCCGGTCGCGGAAGCTGCGGCCGGGATCAGTGTGCCGACGGACGACCCCGAGCGGATCGCCGACACGATCGAGCGGCTTGCGGCAACGTCTCCCGAGGAGCGGGAAGCCATGGGCCGGCGCGGCCGGCAGTTCCTCGAGGAGCATCACGGCCTCGAGCTTCTGTCCGATCGCTTCGCGCGGACCCTGCACGAGGCCGCGGGCGAGCCGCCCGCATCCCTGCGAGTCGAGACACCGAAGCGACCCTGGTATTACGAGCCTGCGAAGCGCGCCTGCGATATCGCGATCTCATTCTTGGCCGGACTTCTCTCTGCGCCGGTCGCAATCGTGGCCGCCGCCGCGATCAAGCTCGAAAGTCCCGGGCCTGTGATCTATCGATCGACGCGCGTCGGGCGGCACGGGGTGCCGTTCCAAATGTGGAAGTTCCGGACGATGGTCAGCAATGCGGATCGCATCGGCGGCTCGTCCACGGCCGACGACGACCCCCGCATAACACGGCTCGGCCGGCTTCTCCGAACGTACAAGATCGATGAGATCCCACAGCTCGTGAACGTTCTTCGCGGCGAGATGAGCCTGGTCGGGCCCCGGCCGCAGGTCCAACACGACGTCGACCTCTACACAGAGGAGGAGCGGCTCTTGCTCTCGGTCGCGCCTGGGATCACCGACTTCGCTTCGATACGCTTCAGGAACGAGGGCGAGATCCTGAAGGGCAGCGCCGATCCAGATCGGGCCTACATCGAGCTGATCCGGCCCGAAAAGATCCGGCTCGGCCTCGAGTATGTTCGTACGCGATCCTTGGCGACCGACGCGCGCATCATGTTGGAGACAGCGCGGTCAATTGTGAAGAGGGGCGGTACAAGCAACTGACGACATATCGGATCCCCTTCGTTCGGTATCGGCAGCAATACCTCGACCTTCGCGCGGAGCTGGATGCCGCGATCGCGCGGACGCTAGGCGAAGGCAACCTCATCCTGCGCGAGGACGTCCAACGCTTCGAAGCGGATTTCCCGCGTCTCGTCGGCGCCCACCATGGGGTGGGGGTCAATAGCTGCACCGATGCGCTGATCTTCGCGCTGCGCGCGGTCGGCGTCGGACCCGGCGACGAGGTCATCACCGTGGCCCATACGTTCCTCGCGACGATCGAGGCCATCGTCCACGTCGGGGCGACCCCAGTTCTGGTCGACGTCGGCGACGACTACCTGATGGACGTGAACGCGTTCGAGGCCGCGATCACCGCCCGTACGCGCGCGGTGATCCCCGTGCATTTCAACGGACGGGTCTGCGACATGGACGCGTGCATGGACATCGCGTCGCGTCGCGGCCTGGTCGTGATCGAGGACGCCGCTCAGGCGCTCGGCGCGACGTACCGCGATCGCTTGTCCGGATCGTTCGGTGCCGTGTCGTGCTTCAGCTTCTATCCCGCGAAGCTGCTCGGAGCGGCCGGCGATGCCGGGATGGCTTGCACCAACGACGACGGTATCGCGAAGACGATCAGACATCTCCGGGACCATGGACGAGAGGGGAAGGACAGCCATGTCCTGTTCGGGTTCACGAGCCGGCTCGACAATCTCCAGGCTGCCGTCCTGAACGCGAAACTTCCTTCGGTACCACGCTGGATCGAGCGCAGAAGGGCATTGGCGGCGATCTACGACGAAGGACTTGCGGACGTGCCGGGGGTCATCACACCGCCTGGCCCGGATCAGTTGCATCGCGACGTCTACCAGAACTACGTCGTGCGATCCGATCGGCGCGACGAGCTGGCTCAGCACCTGAGAAGCTGCGCGATCGAGGTGCTTGTCTCGAATCCGATCCCGGTCCACAAGCATCCTGCGCTCGGCTTGACAGGTTTCAGTCTGCCGATGACGGAGCGTCTGTCGCGCGAAGTATTGTCGCTCCCTCTCTTCGCCGAGCTCGAAGACAACGAGGCGCGCGAGGTCGTTGCGGCTGTGCGCAGCTTCCGCCGGTGACGGTCTCCGGCACGGGACGGGCAGCCGCGTCTGGAGCGCAGGGCCCGCTGGCCGAGCGAGCCAGACGGATCCGGGTCGCGGTCATTCGCGCGGTCTCGGCCGCAGGGAGCTCGCACATCGGATCAGCGTTCTCGTGCGTCGACATCCTGACGGCGCTCTACTTTTCCGTCCTCAAGGTCGACCCACAGCAGCCGCGGCTCCCTGAGCGGGACCGTTTTGTGATGAGCAAGGCTCACGCGGGGATCGCGCTGTATGCCACTCTGGCGCAGCGGGGATATTTCGCCGAAGACCTTCTTGACTCCTACTACGTCGACGGCGGAAAGCTTGCCGGCCATGCTGACGCGCACGGCGCTCTCGGCGTCGAGGTCTCAGCCGGATCGCTCGGTCACGGTCTGGCGATCGGGACGGGCATGGCCCTGCGATCGCAGCGCGCCGGTCTCGGGTGGCGCACCTATGTCTTGATGAGCGACGGAGAGTGCGACGAAGGGTCGGTCTGGGAAGCGGCGCTACTAGCCGGTCATCTCCACCTCGGCGGTCTCACTGCGATCATCGATTACAACGGGTTGCAGGGGATGGGACGGACCGACGACGTTGTGACGCTGGAGCCTCTCGCCGACAAGTGGCGGGCCTTTGGCTGGACCGTGTCAGAGGTGGACGGCCACGACTTCGACGCCCTCGTGTCGGCTCTCGATCGCCGGTCGGATCGACCAACCGTCGTGATCGCCAGGACGGTCAAGGGCCGCGGAGTCAGCTTCATGGAGAACGATGTCCTGTGGCACTACCGCACCCCGAAGGGCGAAGAGCTTGAACGCGCTTTGACGGAGCTCGCGGGCTGAGACCCACCTTCCTCCGTACGCTCCAAGAGCTGGCCGTCGATGACGATCGGATCTTCCTCCTGATCGGCGATGTCGGCTTCGGCGTCGTCGAACCCTTCGCACAGCGGTTCCCTGACCGGTTCTTGAATGTCGGCGTAGCGGAGGCCAATCTCGCCGGCGTGGCAGCGGGGCTTGCGCTTTCTGGGCTGACGCCGTTCATCTACTCGATCGCGAATTTCCCCACGCTTCGCTGCCTCGAGCAGATCCGGAACGACATTTGCTACAACGGCGCGAACGTCAAGATCGTTGCCGTCGGCGCGGGCTACGCGTACGGGTCACTGGGGAGCACCCACCACGCGACGGAAGACCTTGCGATCATGAGAGCCCTGCCCCACATGCGGGTGGTGGCGCCCGCCGATCCCATCGAGACCGAACGTGCCACCCGCGCGGCGGCGACGTCGGAAGGCCCGCTGTACCTTCGCCTGGGTCGGTCTGGCGATCCAGCGGTGCACGCCGCAGCGCCAAGCTTCGAGATCGGCAAGGCGATCCAGATCCGAGACGGCACAGACGTGGCGCTGATCGCGATCGGTGGGATGGTCCATTCGGCGCTCCAGGCAGCGGATCGACTCGCTGCTCGCGGTGTGTCGGCCCGGGTCATCAGCATGCACACGCTGAAGCCCATCGACGCGCCGACGGTCGTCGCCGCTGCCCGTAACATCGGCGCCGTGGTGACGATCGAGGAGCACAGCCTCATCGGCGGACTCGGCTCCGCCGTGGCCGAAGTCCTCGCGGACGCTGGCGTGGCCCCGAGGGTGTTCCGGCGCATCGCGCTTCCCGATCGCTTCGCCGACCAGGTGGGAAGCCGCGACTACCTTGTCTCCGCCGTCGGGCTGTCGCCCGATGGCATCGCCCAGACTGTCGTCGAGGCATTGGAGACGCGCCATTAGCCCCCCGGTGCCCGCAGAGGGTCCGCTGCGTAGCAACGAGGAGGCCCAAGCCAGGGCCGCTTTGGCGGAACTCTTCGGCGCAGGGACCGACGACGTCGCGACGAAGCTCGACGAGTTCCCGAAGTACGTTCGTCGGCAGAAGATGACGCGGCTCCTCAGCCTCTACGACGTGTTCTGCCGTGTCCTCAACACGAAGGGGTCGATCGTCAACTGCGGCGTGTTCCGCGGCTTCAGCGCCGCGGCCTTCCTCCACTTCAGTGCGATCCTCGAGCCTGCGAACCTGACGCGACGCATCTATGGATTCGACACCTTCGAGGGGTTTCCGAACATCGGCAAGGAGGACGCCAGCAGCGCGCGCAGCCCGCAGGTGGGAGATCTCGCCGCACCGTCACTCGACGAGCTACAGCGCCTCTTCGTCGAGCACGACAGGAACAGGTATCTCGGCCACATTCCGAAGATCCAGCTCGTAGCCGGCGACGCGACCAAGACCATCCCGGAATTCGTGGCCGAGAATCCGCATCTCGTCATCAGCCTGCTGTTCTTGGACTTCGATCTGTACGCGCCGACCCGGGTTGCGATCGAGGCCTTTGTTCCGCGGATGGTCAAGGGCTCGTTGATCGTGTTCGACGAGCTTGACAATCCGCTCTGGCCCGGTGAGTCGAAAGCCGTTCTCGATACGCTCGGCCTCGGGAAGCTGCGGCTCCAACGTCTTCCGTACGATCCATACCTGGGCTTCGCCGAGATCGAGTAGCGGCCTAGGTCAGGACCTTTGGCTCGGGGATCGGAAGGATGAACTTCCCTCCGCCGTCCAGGAACTCACCCTGTTGCGCGACGATCTCGCTGGCGAAGTTCCACGCCAGCAGCAAGGCATAGTCAGGCCGATCCGACGAAAGCGTTCCGACATCGAGCACCGGCAGGTGGGTCCCCGGTGTGAGATGTCCTTGCTTGAGCGGGCTCTTGTCGACAATGTACTCGACCAACCGATCGTCGATGCCGCAGTAGTTCAGCATCGTGTTGCCCTTTGCGGGGGCGCCGTACCCGGCGATCCGCCGACCGTCTGCCTTGAGCCCTCGGAGAAGGTTCAGCAGCCGCTCGCGCTGGCGCGCCACCCGCGACGCGAACTCGCGATAGGCGGCCATCTCGTGGAGCCCACGGGCGGCCTCCATCGCCTCCAGCCGCTCAACGTTCGCTGTCGTCGCCCGACCACGGCCCACGAACACGCGGATCGAGCCACCGTGGACGGGCACGCGCTCGACATCGAACAGGGTCAATCCGGCGTCCGCGAACGGCCGCTTCATGGCGTGGACGCTGAAATAGCTGAGGTGCTCGTGGTAGATCGTGTCGTAGGCCAGCTGGTCGACGAGATCCGGCAGGTAGGGCACCTCGGCGATGAGGACCCCATCTGCAGCAAGGAGGCTCGCGACCGCCCGGGCGAAGCCCTTCAGGTCGTTGATGTGCGCAATGACGTTGTTGGCGATCATCGCTTGGGCCTTGCCGTGCGAGGCCACGATCCGGTCGGCCAATTCCTCGTTGAAGAACTCCGCGATCGTTTCGACACCCTGGGCCCGAGCAAGGGCAGCGATGTTGCGGGCCGGCTCCACTCCGAGCGCGCGCACGCTCTTGCGAAACGCTTTCAGCAACGTTCCGTCGTTGCTGCCCACTTCGACGACGAGCGGTGCGTCGGATGGCAGAAAGCGCTCCGCGACGCGGGCTGCATACGCCGCGAAATGCGCCGGGATGGTCGTCGAGGTTCCCGACACGTAGATGTAGTCGCGGAACATGACTTCCGGAGGAACGGTGACCGAGAGTTGAATGTGACCGCACGACCCGCAGCGGCACAGCTCGAGCGGAAACATCGGCTCGTGCAGCGCCCCGCTGCCGGAGGTGAGGAACGAATTGGCGAGCGGCTGCTCGCCGAGGTCGAGGATGAGGTCCAGCTCGGGGGCGTCGCAGATGCGACAGGGAACGCGGTTCACCGCGGAAGCGTGGCTCAAGTCGATCGGCTCGGCGCGACGCGACCACGGCGAGTGCCGCGGACGTGCTTCCAGCCGCCGATGAGAGCCGCACCAGCGATAGCGAGCGCCGGCACGGCCGTCGTGACGGTACCCAGCGCGTTGCCATAGATCAGCCACGCGAAGCCGACGATCGTGATCACGTAGAGAGCGTGGGTCGGGATGCTCGCGACGCGGAACACCTTCACTTGCACCGTGTGCATCACGAAGCCGAGCAAGACGCTGCCTAGCACGACTCCCGGCCACCCAAAGTTCCGCCACAGGTCGGCAACGAACCCACTCGGCGGGGCAGGGACGCTTTCGAAGCCCAGGTAGCTCAGCAGCCGCATCGACTTGCCGAAGAGCAAGGTGCTGGGATCCGTATACGCCGAGAACGTGAGCGAGGCCATGTAGGCCGCATCTTGGAACACGCGCCTGGTCGCGACGTACCACGCCGTATTGGCCAGAAGCTCGACGGAGAAGGTCCCTCGATATTGGAAGATCGAGATGAACCCCCCGATGACGCTTGCCGCCGCGAGCAATGCCAGTACGCGACCGTCAATTAGCCGGCGGACCGACGCTCCTTGTGTCACGAGAGACGCCAATAACACCATCACGACCACAGTGAACGCGGGCGCTCTATCAAGAGCAAGCGCGCTCCCGATGACGGACAGGGCAAAGAGCGGCAGGAACGCAAGCAGCCATGAGCCGCGAGCAGTCACTCTCCAAGCGAGCAGAGCGAAGAGCATCGCGAACGGCAGTAGCAGGCGGCGGGACATCTCGTAGGCGAACTGAACGGACTCCGGTAGCAAGTTCTCCGCGAATCGCAGATCGACCTTCGAGGGGCCTGCGCCGCCGCCTCTCATGCTTTCTAGTAGCGGGATGCCTCGCGAGTAGTAGACGTAGAGGGCCAGGCCGGCGATGCCCAGTAGGAACGACACGTAGAGTGTCGCGCGCGGGATCGCACGAGCATCACTCGGCGGGACGGAAGAAAGGAACGTGCGCGCGACCATTCGGTCTTGGGGGAAGACCTGGTCCGCGATCAGAACTCCGACTGGTAACGCGACAAGCACGCTGAACACCGCGGCGACGTATGTATATCGGGCCTCGGTCAAGTTCGGGGTCATCCACATCGCGGGAAGCGCCATCAGGGCGGCATACAGGATGATGAAGAAGGCCGGAATGGTCAGCTGGCCCAGCGGCACCGTGTCCCAGGTGGACTCTCTCACGAGAAGAAAGGCGCCGATGAACGGAGCGGCCACCACCAAAAGGAGGATGTCCGCCTGCTGAATAGCGGCCACGCAGACGCCCAGAAGCAGGATGGCTGCGATGGCGTGGTCCAGGCGAACACCGCCCTGCGTCACACGTCGGACTCGGTGGCCGAGCCCTGCCAAAGAGAACTCCGGACGCCCGGATCGACCGGCATGGACTTCCGCCCTCGGACCTCGGCTCATGTGCCAAGATTAGCCCGTTTCAATGAGAGTTCAGACCCGTGAACGGGCCGACGACGCGCGCGCGAACTCGCCGGGCCTCGCGAAGCTGACGCGGTCGGTCGCCGGGCTTGCGATCATTGTCGCGCTCGTCGTCTCGGTCTTCATGTTGCGCGGCATTCCGTTGGGCGACCCTCACCGTGGCTACGTATTCTGGAACGGGTCATACATCCAACCGCCGTACACGTTCCACGTGCTCGATGGCGACATCTACTTCGACGGGCGCCTGATCCAGCGGGCGCTGAAACCGGGTTTTCTGCCGCCGCTGCGGCGATGGGATGGCTTGGTATCGCAGCTCTTGCGGGCGAAGCCAGACCTTGCTGCTTCCTATCGCCTCGCCGCCATCAGCGTTGATTCGCCCCTGACGGCGGATGAGATAGCCGAGTTCGCCAGCGCTCTGCTGCGGAACATAGACGTGAGCGAGCCCGACACCCGTATGTGGCTCGAATTCGTCCTGCGCCAGCTGTCTGGCTCGGCCGCGATCGCGGACGACGGCATGTCTCTCGCGATAACGGATCGCGGTGGCAAGCACGCGCAGTTGCTCGTGGTGTCAATGCCGACCGAAACGACCGAAGCCGTATTCGCCCGCCAGGCGAGTGAGGCGGCGATGTGGCGTGAGGTGCTGGCGGGCGGTGGAGGCCTGTTCCTGTCGACCAACGCGATCCTGCTCGTGCCGGCCTCGCAAGCGCCCGGATTCGGCGCCGCACTCATGCGCGCATACGACCTCCCTGCCGGTGAGCAACTGGCTGCCTTCACACGTCTCACTGGTGTTCGCGAGATCGCTCGGAGCCTGGTCGCGAGCGGACCGCCGGTTCCCGCGGTGGCCCAGGTCCTCGCCTCGAGTGGCAAGCCGAGGTCACAACAGGCCGACCAGACGACGTCCACGCCGCCGTCGAATGCGCAGTCGCTGATCACACGAGACCTGTCGACTCCGGCTGCAGATCTCGCCGTTGTCTACTCGGGTCGTTCGACAGATGGCGGTCTTGTCGTCTCTCGCGTCGCGCTTGAGCGAGGCTACCGAGTGATCCGTATCCGCAGCCCTCAGTGCTACGGCGGCGCCGACGATCGAGACACCGGACTCATCGACGACATACTCCAGTCGGGACCAGGCATCTTTTACGCATCGGCGTGGGGTTTGCCCGGCTTGCTGGGCCTAGACGACTATTGCTCCCGCGACGGGGCCGAAAGCTCGGCGACCGCGTACCAGCAGCGCGGCATTACGGTGCGCATCCTGAGCACGCCGGAGACGTACACGCGCTTCGTTCTGGCCGTGCCGAGCACTGAGATCTCCGCCCGTTGGAAAGACCGGCTAACGATCGTCCATCTCGAC
>WNFI01510804.1_pt1 | contig 18048 bp, 16 predicted proteins | sample 5400471 | NCBI WGS metagenome assembly WNFI01 (sample SAMN13153348, study PRJNA577476) | soil metagenome | isolation source: 100 cm saprolite on Douglas fir-dominated hillslope | place: USA:California | collected 2013-09-17 | reverse complement strand
ATTTTCCCGGAGTACGACTTCCTCGAAGGTGAATGGGAACATTTTTCGCACTTCGCCCACCTGTATAGAAGCACAAAAAGGATGCAGGAGATCGTGCTCGCATTGCTTCTCACTGAGGATGAGCTATTAGCATTGAAACGGCAAACGTGAGACAAAAAGGAGAGTTTACAGTCCTCCCGCATCCCCAATCAATTGAAACGCAGCCCAAAAATAAGGGTGTGCGTAATACAAACGGCCAGAGGTGCGGGCGCGCTGGAGGAAGGCGCGCTGGGCGCTGGCGAGGGCGGCTGCTTTGGTATAACCGCTGAGCAGGGCTTGATAGAAGATCTCCATCAGTTCGGCGCTGCTGGCATCGTCGACTTTCCAGAGCGTAGGTAGCAGCGAGGCCGCGCCAGCGTAGAGAAAGCCACGACCCAGACCCATGACTTCATCGACCCCGCCGATGCTGGCCCGGCCCGTTTCGCAGGCGCTGAGCGTGACAAGGGAACATGAGGAGAGGTCCAGGTTGAAAACCTCGATAGTGCTGAGCTGGCGATCGGCGAGCTGGATACTGGAGAAGTTGGGCGCGTCGAGGCGGAAGAGGCCGTGCGCGGCAATATGCACGATCGGGCAAACGGGCGCAGCCTCGCGCAACAGGCCAACAGTGGCGGATTCGTTAAGCACGCAACGCGCGCCCAGTCTATCCGCGACGACCTCAGCCTCGCGCACCGCGAAGCTCAGGCGGCCATGGTCGGAAAGCCCCATGACCAGCGCGTTGGATAGGCTCGTACCCGTGACCCGCGCGCGTTGGGCACGTTGCAGGCAAACGTCCAATAGCGCGGCGGCTGGTAGGTAGGAGATGTGCAGGCGCTCCGCCAGAAAGCGTTGGCCGTCGAAGAGGGCGTGAAAGGGCAAATAATGCAGGATGCCATAGGGCACGATGGTCAGATGGGTAGCGGCTGGCAAGAGACCGGCTACTGGCGCGAGCAAGAGTTGATAGAGCCGTTGCAACAAACCCAGGCTATTCGCCTGCAAATTCGCGAAGGTCTGGCCATAGTCGCGCGCGGCACTGGCCTGGGCTGTGAGATCGAGATTAACGCGCCAGAGGGCCAGCAACCGCTCTAGCCTGGGAACCGCGCCCTCCACGCGATGGACCTCGATGCGTTCGTGTGTAAGCTGGAAGAGGTAGAGGTCCTGGCCAGCGAGGTAGTATTCCAGCAAAAGCGTTTGCGGTGCAAGCTGCGTAGCGAATGAGGTCACCGGAGTAGCGCGCCACTGTGCCCGCGAGCGAGCCACGAGATCGCCAGCCAGGCGCAACTGCATCTGTTCGAGCAAATGCTCAATTTTGCGTTCGCGCTTGCGCATCTCCTGGCGCGCCTGCCCCGGCTTCATCGCGCGAATACGCATAATCGCGGTATCGCTCAGATTAGTCTCGTTCTCCGTCTCGTAGACGATTGAACTATACCATGCCTGCTCCTCACGCAGACGCGCCAGATCCTCCAGAATCGCCTCGCCAGCCTTGTCTCCGGCCCGCAAACGAATATCGATATTATTGCGCAGATAGTCGCCAAGTACACGCGATTTGGCCTTCTCCACATAGACCAGCGCCTGGTCTTTGTGCTCGCGCTTCAAAGCCAGAATGACCGCGCGCTGGTAGATCTCGCCCTTATCCTCCAGGAAGCTGCTACGCTCGTCCAGCACGAGATGGCCTTGCACCTCATCAATTCCCTCAATTGCCTGATCGTAGTAGCGGGCGGCAGTTTCCAGATTTCCGCTCTCTTCGGCAATCTGGCCAAGTAGCGCATCGCAGCGATACTGAAGATCAAGCAAGCCTTGCCCACGCGCGATATCCAGCGCCTGGGTACAGAGATCGTGGGCCGTGGTCGCGTCGCTCTGGCTAAAGGCAATGCGCGCCTGCAAGAGTGACGCGCGCGCCAGTTGGGGCAGAGCCTCCTGTTCGGCGAAGACATCGGCAACGTAGCGAGCCTCACGCAGGCTGGCCGCGATCTGCCCGTCAGCGAAATAGAGTTCGGCCTGCAACAGACGCACGCGAGCGGCTAAGCCCATAAAACCAATCTCTTCCAGAATCACGCTGGCCTCGTGCAGCTTCTCATCGGCGTCGCGCACATCGCCCTTGAGCAGAGCCGCCTCAGCCTGGTACATCAGCGAGTGCGCCAGGTTATGGCGGTTGCTGGGCGAAGCGCGAAAATAGGTCACGGTCTCGCCCGCCAGTTCGTACGCCTCCTGGGGACGGTTCAGACGCAACAGGCAGGGGCAGGTCTGCTGCGCAACCTCGGCTGCTTCTAGGAGCATGGTATGGCTTTGAAAAATGGCGCGACTGCGATTGAAAAGCAGGAGTGCCCGGCTATAATGGCCCTGCGCGGCGGAGATCTGCGCGATATTCAGCTCTTCACGCGCCACCGCGACCTCCTGGTTGTGATGGTTCACGAAGGTTGCGCGCGCCTGCTCGTGCAGCGCCACGGCCTCGCGAAAGCGTCCCTGTACGGCCAGGGTAATCGCCTTATTGGCGCGCGCGCGGGCAAGATGAAGATCGACGCCTTCGCCCTGCAAAATATATGTTTCAATAGCTCGATCAAAGAGGCGCAGGGCCTGGTCATACTGACCCAGTTCGTAGTTGACAAGCGCGGCGTTGACATCGATCTGACCGGCACGCAGCAATTTGCCGTAGCGCATAAATACCTCACGCGCCGCAGCCGCGTCGCTCAGCGCCTCGCCAGTACGGTTCAGACGCAGGCAGGTACTGACCCGGCCAATCCGCGTGCGCGCCCAGCCAACCTCGTCACCGATCGCCAGAAATTCCTCACCTGCCGCGTCCAAAAACGGGAGCGCATCCTGATCGCGGTCCATGCGCCGCAGGGCATCGCCGCGCGTCATCAAACCAAGAGCGTGGACATACTTATTTGGGAGGAGATCACCAACAAAGAGTAAGTGTCCGGCCATCAAAAATGCGACCTGCGAGTCCTTGCTCCATTGATGGTCGGCCTCGCGCTTCATTAGCTCAACCAGTTGATTGCTCGCAGCATCATCGAAGGTGGGCAGCCAGCGCATCAGCAGATGCCGCCCCTCTTCCGCACTTTTGAGGAGTAGCAGGGTGACAAGTTCTTGTGGAGTCATAGATAATAGTATCTCAAATGTATCCTGATTTCCATAGTTTCGTCTCACATCATCTAAACGATCGGGGCGTGCTTTTTTAGTACAAAATATGTTGGAATGAATAAACACAAAATGAGTCAAGTGAAGAGTATCTAAAAAATGTGCCACATTTTTTAGATACTCTTCACTTGACTCATGCTATGCTAATTTTCCTGCACATCGACTGGGATCTGTTCAATTACGATAATGCCGTCGGGAGTCTGCAATTCCAGCGTATAAGTAGCTGGGATAAGTGCGGAGAAGACAAAATTGCCCAGTTCATCTACATTCTGACCAGCAGGTGTTGCGGCCTGGGATGAGAGTAGAACGGGCATACCTTGAAGTGCTTCCAGAGGGGTATCTTTACGCGTAACAAAACCGATCAACTGGAGCAGATCGGCGCGACTGCTTTCCCGCTCAACCTGCAACGAAATAGTGAAATCGTCAGCGGCGTAGCGCCGGGGCCAGAGAGCAATCGGGGCGGTGTTGCGCTGGTAAGCCAGGCGCGGCTGTGGTGGCAACAAGATCGCGATGGTCCGGCGCACGTTCGCGCTGGCACGATCCAGCAAATGGTGCAGCGTGTTTCCCAATTCCGGTGGCTGCGCGTGGTGATTATTCCGCGCGGATGCGGGAGCAGAGGTAGATTGCGCCACAAGCATGGGATCACCAGCGAGAAACTCTCCCAGCGCACTCAGTTCGGCGGAACAACCCACGCAAGTGCGCAGATGTAACTTGATTGCCAGGGTCGTCTCAGGATTGAGCAAGCCCAATTGATACTCACCAAGCACCTGATTAGGCGGGCAGTCCCAGCGATAGAGTTTGCTGAGCAGCGGCAGTTCCAGGCGACGGTAATCCGCCAACCGGGCAGCACAGCGAGAGCAACACGCCAGGTGCTGCTCCACCACTGGCTTCACTCTCTCCCCAGCCAGATACGCGAGCAACTCTTCGTCGCGCACTAGCCCTGGTTCACGACACTCCATGAGCGTTTCCTTATGCAAAAGTTTTCCAGCAAGCAAATCCCGGCCCTGACCTGCAAATCAAGCCAGGCGCGAAACTCACCAGCCGTGCCGCGCGCACTGGATCACTGAACGATGCTCCCCGCTCGTTGATCAGCTCACCACCGCTTCACGGACTTTTTTGTCCTTTGCCCAGAATAAACGAACAGATTTCCGGTATTCTAGGATTTGCTTGCCTCGGGGGCAAGCATGAAAAGATTGTCAAAAAGATGCGTGTGCTCATTGACGATAGTGAAACAGCTCCAGAAGACGCCGATTGCGCCGCAAACGCTCCAGCACATTGCGCTTCACCCGGTACACGTCCTCAACTGTGGCAAAGAAGTGACGTTGTTGTGCGCAAATCTCAGCCGGTTTGAGGCCCTGGACATAGGCCAGGTAAAGGAGTAAGCGTTCATCTTCGCCGTGGAGCTCTCCCTGAATCACCTGCCAGAGATGTTGCATCGAGAGGCCAGCGATCACATCCTCAGCCGGGTCATCAGTTGCGGGCTCCTGCTCGATAGCCTCCAGCGTCTCTTCATACTGGCGAGCCTGGCGCGAGCGCACCTCGTCAGCGATCACGCTATGTACGCACATCTTCAGATATTTTAAAAGCGCGGCCAGGGTTGTGAAATTATCCATCTTGAGAGGGGTCAGCGCCTGAGCAAACTTCGCGAACACCGCGTTCACCAGAGGAGCGCCGCCATCCTGGCCAAGCAGCGAGGTCGCGCTTTGATGTTGATTGACCCAGGTGAGAACAAGCGAGGAGTATTGCTGATAGAGACAAGCCCAGGCATCATCATCGCGCCTGACAATCGCCCGGCGAAACAGCTCCAGGCAATAGCGATCATTAGAAGTGCTCTGGCGCAGAAACTTCGCGGTCTCCTCCGCGCAACAACGCGCAAGGTCGTTGACCGAAAGCTGATCGACTGCCAGAACATTTTCTCCTCGACCACCCTGCACAAATTCTGGACCAGATGAATGAGAGGGCATGCTGGCCTCCATCAAGACAAATCCACGTGCATGCCCGCTATGGGCATGAAAGACGCGCGCGGATTTCATTATCGCACATTTTTGGAAAAAAGTGGAACTTTTTTGCACCAAAAAGCCGTGTCTGAGAAAAATCCCCTCTATAAAGCAGAAATATAAGGCAAATGTCCTACAACATTCTGTCAATTTTGTCAGAAAATTCCGTAGTGTGGTATGCTTTTCCTCAGACACAGGGAATTTCGTAGAGTCGTCAGACACAGGGAATTTCGTAGAGTCGTATGTCCTGCACACAAACCGAGCCCCTGCACAATGCAAACACGGTGGAAAAGCTTGGCGAGGCTCCCAATAATCGCGCAAACAGAGTGGTTTGAGCATTCCCACGAAAAATGCTTCCCTTAGGGGTCAATCGATAAAAGAAAACACGCGGCACTGTTGCCCTGGCCCACAGATAAGGGAAAGCATGCCGCAGCATCGGTGAAAGCGCATGTCACAGCAGCCAAAAACAGAGACAGATCGACTGGCAAACGTCATTCAGGTGCTGCAACTGGGTCAAAAAACGGGCAGGCTGGTCGTCGAGCGCAGCGAAGGTCCGCAGTTTGAACAGGGCATCATCACGTTTGTCAATGGACAGGTCATCCAGGCGAGCGCCAACCAGCAACAGGGGCCAAATGTGTTAGATTGGCTCAGAGGCTGGGGCGCGTGCCGTTTTACATTCACATCTGAACAGCGACTCGGCACGACAGGTCGCATGTCTGCGCTGCCACCGCAGACGCCCCCGTGGGGAGGGTCAGGCTATCGCACGCCAAACCCTACTTCCCTACTGCCCACCACATCGCCAGGGCCTCTGTATCCACAGCAAAATATGTACCCACAAACAACCGGGAATCTAGGAGGAGTAAGGCAGCGCATTCCTACAGCGTGGCTCGCCACGCCCTACCGCACACGTCATATGGAGGAGGGCATGCATTTGATCGAGCAAATGGGCCTCTCACGCACACACCGACGCTTATTTCTACTCATCGACGGCGGGCGTACGGTTAAAGAGCTGATACGTCTGATGGCGCATGAGCCTGAGGCTGTTCAGAGACTCTTGCAGGATCTGGAACGCGCGGGCGTTATTCAAATTTAAAGGATGGTCTTATCTATGCCTCAAGCAACTTCCACTTCACGCCGCAGGTTGCCACTCGCGTTTCGCCTGTCGCTCATTCTGATGCTGGCCGCAGTTCTTCCGCTGCTAATCACCGTCATTTTCAGCGAAACCCAGTCCCGCCCGGCCCTGATCACCCAGGCAAATAACGCGATGCAAACCGACGCCCAAACGCGTATGCAATCAATCAATACTTATTTGACCGAACGCTTGCTGGACGCCGCGACGTTGAGCCAGGTGAACGCGGTCCAGGTGTTTCTCAAAGATCCAACGCCTGTTCAGAATCCAACCACAACTACAGATATAAAAGCAGCTCTAACATACCAGCAGGATCTTCCCCACGCTGCCCAGGCCCTGTTCGCCGGTACGGTGCGCGACAAACGCTATGGCACCTGGGCACTTTATTACGCCAATGGCGTACCTGCTCTTGGCTTCCGCGCCCCACAAATACTCATCCATCCGCAGCAACTAACCGCTATTCCAGCGCAATATGCGCAGGGATTTCCGAAATTGGACAAAGCCGGGCTGCCGGTTCCCTCGCCGGTCTATTATGACCCAGCGACGCAAAAAGCATTTATTAATATCGATGTTCCGATTTATGACGGACAAACACCCGCCAGCCCTTACCTGGGTCTTATGCGTGCCCAACTCAACCTGGACTATATCTGGGGCATCGTGCAACAGGATAAGGGCGTCAATAATAGTGGTAGCGCGTTCATCCTGGACCAGAACGGCGTGCGCATCGCGGATACCAATGGAAAAAATCTCTGGACCTCGGTTGCTCCTCTGGACTCGAACGTGCAGCAGCAAGTCACCAGCCAGAAGTGGTATGGGACGAACGCTCCTGTATCGGTGCAGGCAGACACCAAGCTTGCTGGTATCGTGGCGGGCACGGATAAAGAGGATACGTTTACCTTGACGCCAGGCGGCCAGACTCAAGATTATCAAGCGGCGCGCGCTACAACAATCATGGCTGCCAAAGCGTCTAACGCAATCCCAGTGGTCAACTGGAACTATGTGGTCATCAGTCCAAGCAACATCGTCACGAAGGTCGCGGACGACCAATTGCGCAACACAATTTATGTCGCCATCGCAGTCGCGCTGCTCGCCGCTCTGATCGGTCTCTGGGTCTCCGGCCTCATCTCACGCCCGATCATGCGCGCGGTCGATCAACTGCGCGAGAACAGCGAGGCGCTGAACGTGCTGTCGAAGAAGCAGCAGAGTGCGTCGTCTGAGCAGCTCTGGGTGGTTGACTCGATCCAGGTTGGTCTGCAATCAGTGCAGTACTACACCGACGCCGCCCGCATTGCCGCCCACAAGATGGGCGAGGTCGGCACTGAACTGGACCAGAACTGGCGCAGGCAAAACATCGAAACCATCAAGCAGGGCTTACAACAGATGGTCGGTGCGGCAGGATATATCGAGAAGGCCACCAACTATCAGGGCGATAGTAGCCAGAAGCTGAGCACCGCGATCAAAGTCACGACGCAGGTGAACGAGCAGTTGGCCGACGGCGCGATCTCCGCCACAGAAGCGGCCTCGCAACTGGAGCAGGTGGTCAACGACCTGCGTGGTGTTATCGGCCAGTAACACCGTTCGCTTTCAGTTAGCCCAACAAGAGATGCCTTGCCCGATCGGGCAAGGCATCTCTTGTTGGGCTAACACACACTCCTGTGGTTAATCGTCGCCAAAAGCAACTCTTTCGCTGAGATTCAGCTCAACAACCACATCCTTGTTGCTCTTCTCCACCTGACCCCAGACGTAGAACACAACTGTTAGTAGAACAATGGCACCCAGGACAATGAACTGAGTCAGTTCATAAGTCGTGCGGGAGATGCCGCTTGGGACCGAAGATGGCCAGAGAATAAAGATGCTGGCGACCACTGCGAAAGCCAGGGGCAATACCGTCACAACCCATGCACCGAGCATCCCTCCTGGCACTTTGTAAGTGCGCGGCACATTGGGATACTTGTAGCGCAAACGGATGAACGCTGGAAAGATGAACAGGTAGGAAAGCGTTGTGGTCGAAATGGTGAAGCCCAGAACGATCGAAAAGAGACCGCCGAGAGTTGGGGAGCCGAAGGAATTGATCAGGATCGCCGCGATCATCATAAGGCTCGCAACAATGCCAGACATGGTATTCACCGCGATTGGCGTCCCGTACCTGCCGCTGAAGCGCCCCAGGAAAGCAGGTGCGGTGCGGTCGAGCGATGCGATCGCGTAGGTGCGATCGGCGCCGATGATCCAGGTTCCGCCGCTGGAAGCTAGAGCAATAATGATGCCTATGGACACAAGCCAGCCCAGGCCGGTAGCGATCGCCGAAGGTAACACACCATTCACAATTTGGAACGAAGCGAGGAAACCGCCAGCTTGCGAGAGCTGGCTAACTGGTAGGGTGAACAGGATCACAGCGAGCGGAATCGCATAGGCGATAACCGCGATCACGCCCGCGCGGATCAACGAGCGCGGCACATCCCTCTGCGGATTGTGCATCTCTTCGCCGGCTCCATTCTGCAATTCAAAGCCGACCCAGTTAAAGATTATGACGGGCAGGATCAGGCTTGCGATAGTGGGCCAATCGTGCGGAACCAGATCTCCCAAGGCAACGCGCTGGCCTGTAGAATGGCCACCAAAGAGGAAAACAAGGGCCAGGATAACGAAAATGGAGAAAAGGGCCAGCTTGACATAGGAGCCAAAGACGGAGAGCCACTTACCAAAATGCAGAGACATAATCGCGCACCAGGTCGTGCCCCAGATAAAGAGTAAGGCGATAATGATCTCTACAACCGCATTGGCTGTGTTGCTGCCACCGAACAGATAGTTTGCGTTGCCAAACCAGAAGATCTTGATCGCGCCAATGGCGGTTACAGCAAGAGTACCACCAACCCAGAGTGGGTTGGAGATCCAGTAGAGCATGGCTCCCATGGCAGCGAAAGGGCGGCCAAAGGCAAGCTTACACCACTCGTAGACCCCACCCTCCTGGGTGAAGGTGCTGCCGAGTTCGGCGGCGAGCAAACCGTAGGGTATCAAGAATATCACGGCGGAGATAAGCAGCCAGGTAAAAGCCTGTGGGCCATTCGAGGAGACGTTTCGCGGATGCTAGAATCCATAGAGGGTCCTCCTTCGCGTATGCGGTCGGTCGAGCGTATGAGTCAAGAGGATAGTGAGCGACTTGCAACCACTACCGCCCTCAAAAGCATAAATGCGGGAAAACGACGATCAAAAGATGACACGCACAGGGAAACACATGGATGGAAGAGGTCGAGAATCCCTCCTTTCTGAGAGATATAACCAATAAGGCGGAGTTGCCTTGGGCGCTATTATACTACAGGTTGTCAAGCCTGAATAGTGCTTTTATTCGCGCCTGGCAAACTCGCCTTCGTATGACCTGCCCGGCTTTTCCATCCGTTGATAGAGGGTAATGGATGATTGAGGAAAATGCAATTTCTGCGTCATTTGGGCCGAAAAATACTAGCACGCGTTTGACTCAAAGCGTGCCAACTGCTCTGGCACCCCTAGCACGATTAACGTATCGTTTTCTTCGATCAGGGTTTCTCGTTTTGGGACAGCGAGGAAGCCATGCCATTTCTTGAGTGCAACGATGATAATGCCGTTGTCTAAGGTGTTCTGAGCCTCGGCTATCGTCTTATTAATCAGAGGCGATGCCATCCCCAGGACTACTTCCCGCACAGCCAGTTCCATATTGCCTGCCCTCGTGATGATATCAAAGAATTCAATCACTCCAGGCTGAAAGGCCAGATTCGCCATGTGGTGCCCGCCAAGCGCGTAGAGAGGAAGTACACGATCCGCGCCCGCAAGCTTGAGCTTCGCTTCTGTCTCACTATGGTTTGCCCGCGCAATAATAAAGAGGTTGCCGTTGAGGTGGCGAGCGGAGAGGGCAATAGAGATATTATAGGCATCGCTATCTGTCGCGGCTAGCACGCATTGCGCGTGCTGTACGCCAGCTTCGCGTAGCACATCATCGCTGGTTGCATCTCCCTGCAAGGCTAAGTAGCCATGCTGGATGCATTTCTGGATATTGCTCTCTTTCTCATCGATCACCACAAAGAGTCGCTGGGCCGCCGCGCAATCTGTAGCGATCTGCAGGCCGACACGTCCAAAACCACAGATGATCGAGTGGTCATGCAACCTTGCGATCTTGTTCTCCATAAGATATCCCTTGACTACCCGGCTAAAGTGGCCCTCAATCATGAATTCCATGCCAGAACCCAGGGTATAGAGCAGTGATCCGACACCAAAGACGATGACAAACAAGGTGAAGAGGCGACCCCAGGTGGTGAGCGGATGGACAACATTGCCGATGGTCGCCATGATATTGACAGTAGTGTAAAGAGCATCGACAAACGAGAGGTGCTCGATAAATATATAGCCAAGCGTTCCCAAAATGAAGACGCTGAGTACCAGGAGACCAGCTATTCTGAGATGGCGTAGAGAGGCTGGAGCGTTCATTCCGCAACTGGCCTTTGTTGTCCATAAACTTCTATCGTACTATCAAGATAGCACGGCCAGCAAAATCCTGGCATGCTTGACGGTGCTGTTCATAGCTGGAGAACAAGGCCAGATCTGTTCAGTGAGAACTGAGAGGAGCCAGGCTTACGCGATCAACCAGCCATAATCAGGCCGATGCCCGCGCCCAGTAAAGCGCCAACGAGAACCTGGATGGGAGTGTGGCCGATCAACTCGCGCAGACGCTTTTCGGCAAAGGGCTTCCCCTGAAAGGCGTCATCGATCATTTCGTTCAGGATACGCGCCTGAATGCTCACCGCGCGGCGCACTCCGGCAGCATCGTACATCACGATAGCCGCCAGCACGGCAGCGATGGCAAACGCGGGAGAACCAAGGCCGGTGAGACGACCAGTAGCCGTCGCCAACGCGGTGACGAGCGATGAGTGCGAGCTGGGCATACCTCCAGAAGAAACCAGGCGGCTGAATTTCAGATCGCGATGACGAATCCATTCATAGATGGTCTTCGAGATCTGGGCAATGGCCCAGGCCAGGACAGCCGCGGCCAGGATACGATTACTCAACAAATCATGCATGCGTTTTCTCTGTAATTCTCCTCGTTACACCAGATCCAGGGGTTCTGTCTCCAGTTCCCCATCAGCGGTAATGCGCAATTGTTGTACCCGCAGCTCAGCCTTTTGCAACAGATCATGACAGTGCTGCGCCAGCCTCATACCCTCTTCATAGCACTCCAGAGCGTGCTCCAGAGAGAGGCGGCCATCCTGCAAAGCCACCAGGGCCAATTCTAGTTTATCAAAAGCCTCTTCGTAAGAGAGTGTGGATATTGCTTCCATACTAAACATTCCCCCAGGCAAGATACTCTGCTTGCTGATCTAATTGGTCGTCACACGCGCGGAAATCTGTCCATCAGCGACCTGGATGGCCAGTTCGTCACCAGGTTGAACGTGCTGGATGCTACTCACCACATGCTGGTCCTCAACGCGGCGTACCACTGAGAAGCCGCGTGCGATGGTGAGCAGCGGGCTGAGTGAGTGCAGGCGCAGAGCCGCGCCCTTCACCCGTTCACCCTGCAATGCCAGCTTGTGCTGCATCTCGCTCTGGAGCGTCTCAAGCGTATCATCAAGCTGCTGCTGCAAACGCTCCAGGCGGGCGCGTGGACTCTGACGGCTGAGTTCGTGTGAAGCCCGATCCAGCTCGTCGCGAGCACGTAGCAGGCAGTCTTCTATCAGCACAGCCAGCTCCTGTTGGCGTTCCCGAATCTCGCTCAACCAGTCAGCAATGTCAGGCACAGCCGCAGTCGCAGCCGCTGTGGGCGTCGAGGCCCGTTGGTCCGCGACAAAATCGGCGATCGTCGTATCAGTCTCATGGCCTACACCACTGATGACCGGGATACGCGAACGGGCGATGGCGCGCGCAACGATCTCTTCATTAAACGCCCAGAGTTCCTCAATCGAGCCTCCGCCGCGCGCCACAATAATAACATCGGCCTCTCCCTGCTCATTCAACAGGTCCAACGCCTGAGCAAGCGCGGCAGGTGCCTCGGCCCCCTGCACCAGGCTGGGCGAGAGTATCACCTGGGCCAGCGGATAACGCGTGCGCAAAACGCGCAGCATATCGCGCAGGGCTGCCGCCTGGAGAGAAGTGACAATGCCAATCACCGCCGGGGCAAGCGGTAACGGACGTTTGCGCTCAGGGTCAAACAGCCCTTCGGCATCCAGGCGTGATTTGAGTTGCTCGAAACGCAAGTAAAGCGCACCGTCCCCAAGTACCTCAACCTGTTCCACGTAAAGCTGTAGCTTGCCGTCGCGTTCATAGAGTGAAATGCGTCCACTGGCGGTGATCGCCATGCCATCGCGCAACTCGGGGGCGGTGGAACGCAGGCGAGCGTGTTTGAAAAACACACAGGGCACCTGCGCCTCCGCGTCCTTGAGCGTGAAATAGCAATGGCCGGACGCATAGGTTTTGCAGCCAGAGATCTCGCCACGCACCCAGATAGCCTGCAAAACATCATCCGTTTCCAACAGCGCCTTGAGGTAGCGCGCAAGCTGCGCCACGCTGAGCACTGGTGAAATTTCTGGGAACAGCATCAGGCTCCCTCCACCTCCGCGCCATCAATTGTGACAAGCACCTGGCCATACTCAACGGGCTGGCCATCCTGTACATGGACTTCGACAACGCGTCCGGCCTTGGTGGTCTCGACCTCGTTGAAGACGTTCAACGACTCAATCGTGCCAACCAGTTGACCAGCTTTAACGCGATCGCCGACCGCAACCAGCGTGCCGCCTCTGGGCTTGAGCCAGGGATGAAACACGCCGACGAGCGGGGCTGTAATGGTATGCTGCTGCGTGGGAGCGGCGCTTTCATTGGCAGGTGCCGCACCATTGGAAGAGGCCACGTGCGCCACTTCACCCGCAACGACGGAACCATCGGGTGCCTTCACCTTGCGCAACACCAGATGCATGCCCTCACCTGCGCGCTTGACTTCCAGTTCAGAGACATCGCTGCGATCCAACAACTGCACGAGTCTCTGGATCTGGGCCACGCTCATGACCTCGACAGCTCCATTCATCTCTTCGGACGCCACTTGTTCCTCTGAGGACTGCACTGCGGGGGTGTTTCTTTTCCTCTCCATACACTTTCTCCAAATAGAAACCGTAATGACGCGCAAACATTCCTGATAAGTCTGGAGGGCGAGGTCAAATTTTATCTCATTCGCCTCACCCTCAACGCAAAACGATCAGGCACGCTCGACGTATGCGCCAGTTGTGGTATTCACGCGAATCATATCGCCGGTTGAGATAAAGAGCGGGACCTGAACGACCAGGCCGGTTTCGGTGGTGGCCGGTTTGCTGCCGCCGGTTGCCGTATCACCCTTAAATCCTGGCTCTGCATACTCAACACGCAAAACCAGTTTTTCAGGCGGCTCAATCGAAATCGGCTCATCATCCAGCAAAACCAGGTCGAGTTCCAGGTTATCGATCAGGTAGTTTTTAGCGCTACCGAGTTTTTCAGAGGTCAGCACTATATCGTCATATGTTCGCATATCCATAAAATGATACTGGTCGCCATCCTGGTATTGATACGTCACCGTGCTGCGCTCCAGGATGATACGTGGGAACTTGGCGGCAGCATCGCACGTGCGGTCAAAGGTTGAGCCAGAGCGCAGGTTGCGCAGCTTCATGCGCACAATCGCGCCGCCGCGCCCCATCTTCACGTGCTGCCACTCGATTAGAGAACATGGCTGGCCTTCAAATTCAAAGGTTATCCCTTTTTTCAGGTCACCTGTCGAAATCATAGAAAAGAACTCCTTTTAACGTTGAATCACCAGAGTTGTTGGCGATTGTGTCAGTACTTCATAGCCATTTTCGGTCACGACGCCACTATCTTCTATACGTAGCCCGCTCCAGCCAGGGATATACACGCCCGGCTCAACCGTAACCACCGCGCCAGCGTGCAGACCCGCCTCGCAGGTTTTCATCGCCAGCAGCACAGTCTCATACAGCTCGACCATGCGCGTCTCGGTCGGCTCTCCCAGACAAATCGTGCGGGTCATATCGGCGCAGTAGCCTTTGTAGCGCGCGCCCATATCAATGGTAATCAGTTCGCCGCGCTGAACGTGCCGCGAGCCAGGGTGGGCATGGGGCATCGAGCCATTGGGGCCAGAGGCGACAATACTCTCGAAAGCTAGACCGTCGGCGCCCAATTCCAGCATCTTGCGCGTAATCTCCCACTGGATCTCCTTCTCGGTCATCCCAGGCTGAATCCAGTTGCACAGATGGGTGAAGGTCTGATCGGTAATCGCTACCGCGCGCCGCAGCAGTTCGATCTCCTTGGGCTGCTTCACCAGGCGCAGAATTTCTACATAACTTTTCTCGTAGGGTACCAGTTTCGCCTCAGCAGCGAGAGCTTCGTTGAAATGCGCATACTCCGCGTAGGTGAGCGCGGCTGACTCAAAGCCGATCTTCGCCCAATGCGCCTCGCGAGCTATCTCAGCAATTTTCACCGCATACTCGCGATCAGCCGGTACCACGACCTCCCAGCCAGTGGCCTCGTTGGTTGCGACCTCCTGATAGAGCGGATTGGTCAGCAAGACCTGCTGCTCCTGGCTCACCAGGAGCATCCCGGCTCCTTCGACATCGTCGTTCAACCAGCCACTCAGGTACGAACGATTTTGAGGCTGTGTGACCAGAAAAGCATCCAGCCCCTGCTCGGTTAGCCAGACGCGCAATTTTTGTACGTTTCCTTGACTCATGACATTCCCTTCGCGCGTTCTTCACGGATCAGTTCAACCAGGGCCTCCAGGGCCAGGAGATAGCCGCGCCACCCGACGCCAACGATATGCCCACGAGCGATCGGAGCGATCATAGATTGATGCCGGAAAGCTTCGCGGGCGTAAATATTGCTCAAATGGACCTCGATCGCGGGGATCTTCACCCCGGCCAGTGCGTCGCGCAGCGCAATCGAATAGTGAGTAAGCGCCCCCGGATTGATGATGATACCATCCGCGTGCTCGCCATGTTGCTGAAGATAGTCGATCAGCGCGCCTTCATGATTCGACTGAAACGCCTCAATGTCGGCCCCCAGCTCCTCAGCGCGCGTACGCATCATCTCAGTAATCTGCGCGAGCGTCGTTGTGCCATAAATCGCCGGCTCACGTGTGCCCAACGTGTTCAAGTTCGGTCCATTGATCACGAGGATATGCAGTGTCATGTTTTCATAGCCCTTTGCTCACCGCTCTTACACCTCACCCCTGCCATAGAGGAAAGTCCCTGCGACCCGCGCGGGAGAGCGTCTTCCTGGAGAGTTGGTGCCCAGGTGGACTGAGCAAATCAACTTTTTTACCGGCGTATCATACCATACTTTCCCCCTCCTGCACACCCACCGGAATTGCACGAATTCAGAAAAGGATTCTTCTTTTAGTTGTTGTGTCTCTTCTAGAGGCTGACATGAAATGCCAGCCTCTAGAAGAGACACAACAACTAAAAATGGCAAAAAACCACTTGACAGCGCGAAGTTGAGCATGCTATTATAGTCCACGTCTCAGGGCTGTTAGCTCAGTTGGTTAGAGCGCTACCTTGACATGTGCGCCCCGAAGACGCGTACCTTTTCCAAGCGGGAACGTCCCGTCACTCTGATACTTACTCGTAGGAATACGGATTTGTAGCTTAGTCGGTTAGTGAGTGATGCCGTGAGGCATTCTCTTTCAAACCGTAAGACGCGGTTCCTAATACCTTACGGGGGTCGTTAGCTCAGCTGGTTAGAGCGCTACCTTGACATGGTAGAGGTCACAGATTCGAATTCTGTACGACCCACTCCGAAAGGTGGCAGGGGACAATAGCAGGCCGTGAGTAAGGCAGGATGGGATAAGTACCTATACCCAGGTCTGTCAGCTAATCTCCATATGGCGAAGGCTATATTGCTTGAACCCCAGCCGCGTGGGCTTTCGTGGGCCTCACGCTCTGACGGTACTATTCGGCGTGTGTGGTAGTCCAATGTGCATTTACCTTTTCAACTAAATTCATAATCAGTACATTGGGTACATTAACTCGACCATTGTCATTAGTAAAAGTAACTTTAATATCCTCGCAAATTCGCTTTTTTACAATACCCAAAATAGGAACGTCATAGATCAATTCAGCCTGACCGATACGGAAAAGGCCAGCCTGACGTGGGTCGATTATCAGCTCAAAGAGCACAGACTGTGGCTTGTCTTTCTCCAGATCACCCAGAGGGATAACCACCTGACGATCCGAGAGGACATTGGGGCCGAGGTCGCTGATGATCGGCAGTACTTTGACAGCCTTTTTCGATGTCACGCCCGCGGGCAGGCGCAAGATGAGTGTGGCATTGCGGATAGCCACGTCGACCGCGCTCTGGACCTGTTGCTCGAAGAGAGACAGGGCATCAGTGGGACTCTGAAGGAACTCGGCTGGCATGCCGCCGCTGAGATGACCGATGTTGTCCAGCAGATCTTCGTCCCAGTCAGAGCCGATGCCCAACGGATAGATGGAGATTCCAGCTGCCGCGGCGTCACGGGAGAGCTGGCGGCAGCGATCAGAATCGCCATAGGTCACGCCATCAGTGAGCAGGATCATGCGATTGATGGCGTTAGGAATGTTCCAGCGGCGCAGTTCGTTGAGGCCCTGGATCATGCCTAGCGACATGGTCCGCTTGTCACTACCATCCTGAATCCGATCAATAGTCGCTTTCATGTCTAGCTTATTGTTACAGGGCATCGAAGGGATAATGACCTGGGATGTATCGTCAAAGATCACTACCGAGACATAGTCTGTTGGCTCCAGGCGGTCGATGACCATTTTGACCGCCTCTTTGACGTTTTTCAGCTTGGCACCTTTCATGGAACTAGAATGATCGAGAACAAAGGCGAAATTTAACGGCATACGAATTTGTGCCATTAGTTCTGTTGGTTTAGCCTCCACAAGCACATGTAATATCTGACATACATAAATTTTGTCTATAGAATATGCAGGATTTGCAAAAAATCACTTTTTTCCATAGAAGATCAATAACTACAATGTAATGCTAAAGCATATTTCCCATTATTTTTCGATTTTACACTTAAAAAGGGCATTTTTGAACTATTGTATTTACAGTTCTATTTAGCAATTTATGATGATGTTCATTATACCTCTATCTGGCTCGGATGGCAATTGGAATAAGAGCGTTTCGATAGAGTTATTTCTCACACATCACCAAAATACTTGACAAACCGCATAGTCTTTGGTATTCTTTCTCATAGAGACGCAGCGAACCCCACTGGACCTGTTGCCGTTGAAAAAACAAAGGACCAGGGGTTTCAACGTCCCGCGATAAAATGTGGAGAGTAACATCTCCAACACACTCATTTGCACAAGGAGACAGCCATGATTATCAAGGTAAACCAGGCAACTCTTCCTCTTCTCTTTGTGCATTACTGTTCCACTCATCACTTTAAACAACCACAGCCGATGTGTTGCGCTATGCGCGCTCAGGATGAAGATCAGCCGAAGCGGAGTAAGTAGGCTCGCTGGTTCTCCTGAGGTGGTTGTTCTCTCTCAATGCCGTCTCGGCATCGGTACCACATTTTCTCATGCAACGTTTATAACAGAGGCTTTGTGCTCTTCATGAGAGTTCGCGCTTACCCAGATTTTTTGTGCTTCTGTTGTACTGTTAGCAACCCTGTTTGTCCAAAACTGTGCTCTGTTCAGCTAGTGGTAGGCTGCGCCCCCTTCAAGGGCAGAACGCGAGTTCGATTCTCGCACAGAGTACTTGACCAATGACCTTTGTTCCGGTGCAGGCCAA